>Ga0308160_10002212_pt1 | contig 24267 bp, 32 predicted proteins | sample PhyFR1_FD_201036 | JGI IMG/M metagenome (GOLD analysis project Ga0308160, IMG submission 201036) | Phyllosphere microbial communities from UC Gill Tract Community Farm, Albany, California, United States - DLSLF.R1 | ecosystem: Host-associated > Plants > Phyllosphere > Unclassified | place: USA... | reverse complement strand
TTGTCTATCAACTGACAATACGATTCGTGTTGCTCACAGGCTCCGAATCGCCATTCAGACGCTTCTTCGTCTTCAGAAGGTGGCGACAGTTCATCGGAAGGAGAAGAAGAAGAAGCATCAGAAGAAGACGCATCCTCGGATGAAGAAGAGACCTATTCTCGAACCCCAACGAAACGCAGACGACGCAACTCTCAACTCCCAACTCCTTCCTCCTCCCTTCGCCGATCCACTTCCGCCTCTCCCAAGAAACGTACCCGACCACCTCGCACAGCGACGACAACATCCCGAACCACGAAGCGTCGACGCCTTGCGACGAAAGACGCTTCTTCAACAACTCACAATTCCCTCCCTCCTCTCCTCTCTCCTTCATTCCTCGCATCCCTCCCCTCTCCACTCGAACGCGCGAAAGCTCTACTCCACGTCTCGGCAACTCCAGAGAACCTCCCTTGTCGAGACGAACAACGTTCTCGAATTCGACAATTCGTAGGGGATGCTGTATTATCTAGAACCGGTGGATGTTTGTACGTGCATGGAGTACCGGGTACTGGTAAAACTGCTACGGTTCATTCAGTAGTGAGGGAATTACAAAATGATCCTGTACGTTCCTCTCTTCATTTTTAAACTCTTTTCACGATTCTAAAGCAGAAAACTGATAGAGAAAAGGGAGGAATAGGAGATGGATTCTTTCACTTTCGTCGAGATCAATGGGATGAAGATCAGTGAGGCGAATACCGCTTTTTGTCACCTTTGGAACGCACTCAATACGACAAACGATCATAAATCGAAACCTTCCAAAATCTCACCGAAAGCTGCACTCTCTGCGTTGGAAGGTTGGTTTGCGAATCCTGATCCAGCTCGAAAGACTACGTACGTTCTCACACTCTCTTCACCATCTCTCCTACGGCGACTAATAGACGGGGAGTGTACAGCGTCGTTCTCGTGGACGAACTGGATCAAATGTTGTCGAAACGTCAAGAAGTTTTGTACAACTTCTTCAACTGGCCTCATTCGGCTCATTCGAGGTTGGTCGTTATTGCCGTTGCAAACACGATGGATTTACCAGAGAGGGAAATGAGTGGTAAAATTCGTTCGAGGTTGGGTGAGCTTTTCTCTCTCTCTATTCTGGATACATCCACTCTCTCTCTCTCTCTATTCGAGACTGATGTGAGAAGTCGAATGGTTTACAGGAACGAATCGTATTCCCTTCCAACCCTACAACTGGAACGAATTGAAACGAATCCTCGAAGCCCGTTTATCACTCGTCACATCCTCCGACTCTTCAACTCCCGTCCGATTATTCGAAGACACAGCTTTACAAAAGATCGCAAAGTCAGTCGCTGGGATCTCTGGAGACGCTCGTAAAGCGCTCGACGTAGCTCGTCGAACCCTCGATCGAGTTGCACTTCGACAACAGGAGGAAGGTGAAGAGGGAGGAGAAGTCAAGTGTACGATCAAGGACGCTACGGCTGCTTATAACGAGATGACTAAGAATGGGATGACGGGTTGGATCAAGAATTCGAGCTTTCATCAGAAAGTGTTGATGCTGGGATTGGCGCAATGCATCAGAAGGAGCGGTGTATTGGAAGTTGAATTGGATTCCGTAAGCTTCTAACTCTTCTCGTATTTTCTTGCTGACTCTGGAACTGATTGAGAGAGTATGTTTCTGTAGGTAATATCATGGCACGACACTTTCCTACGACAAACTCACCTCATCCCTTCGAACTCTTACCCTTCAAAATCTGATCTCCTCAGTTGCATTTCCGACTTGCACGCTCAAAGGTTACTGGCAACTGAATCAGCAAGGTTGGACGTGTTTCAGAAAGTCAGAGCGATGGTCGAAGAAGGCGATGTTTTCGCTGCTTTGAGGGAAGACGAATTGTTAAAGAATCACGTCCCTAACGCTTGAAAGGTCTCTCTTTGTATTTCTCTCTCTCTTATCTCCTTAGATTAGTACTTCCTCCATATTGTGTTGTCTTTATCATACTCGTTGCTTAGCCTCTCTCTCTCGTTCGCGATCCTATATCCGCATGTGTCAATTCTGATCTTACACGCAAGTGAGTCTCCGATCGAAGAGCCAAGGAAAGGGCAAACATGAACCAATTGCGAATGATCGTTAGGGGTTGCGAAAGAGAAACAGGATACAAACGATTGGAAGAAAGGTAAACAAGAGGTATCTATTTTTGCGGGTCGTAACAAGTCTGTCGTGAAATGAGAAGGGTTTCTTAATCGACTAGCGATAGAATGTGGATTCAGGTTGAGAAAGAGGAGGAGGAGGAGGAGGAGCAGAAGGTGGTTTCGAGGAGGAAGAAGTTGAGGCCTCGAGAATGTTTTGACGATAGTTTTGAGGGAGCTCCGGTAACGCTTCATTTTGAGCATCCTTCGGACGAACGAAGAAGTGACCTTCTTGTTCTGCAGCGACTCCACCGTGTTCGCCTAATTCCATGAGTTTACGCTCGTCTCTGACATAGATGGAGGGGAAGCGACCTCCAGCTTGGAAAGGTGGCATGTTGACGCTAGAGCGTTTGCGATCTCGGTGACTGCAGACACACATATAAAGGATGAGGTCTCAAATAGAGAAAGAGGGTAAAAGTGAACACTTACCGAAGAAGATTAGCGATGGATTCGGAACGATCGCTAGGATTCTCGTTCGCTCCATTCTCGACTTCGAAAGATGAATCCCGCGAGTCGAAACCAAAGCTCGAATCCTTCGAAAGGACGGACATGCGGTTGTTTCGAAGGTCCGACAGAACTTGCCAAACCACTTCTCCATCGTCGTGTTCCGTTGAAAGATCCTCGGGTTGTAAAGTACGATCTGCGTATTCATCTCCTCCAGTCGAGTTGAGAGAGCGTTCAGAGGCGTGTTGACCGAGAGGAGGAACGGGTGGAATATCAAGTTCATCGTAATCGTCGCTCGCCTGCGCGTAGAAATCGAGGAAACTGTCTGCGTATCCTGATCGTCGAGAACTGATGATCGATCCTAGACTTGGTGAAGCAGGTGGAGGGTACTGAGGATTCGAGACGCTGAGTCGAGAGTTGGCGCTCGAGGAAGGAGGAAGAGTGTTTGAAGAGTAAGAAGTGGGTAAATCGGGTATCGGTCCAGCTTCACGAGAAGAAGCGATCGAAGCCTTTCGAAGGTGTCGAGAAGCGGGAGGGGGAGTGGGAGGTCGGTCTTGTAACGAGCGCGATGAGCTTGAGGAACCTTTTCGACGATGTCCGAGAGATGAAGAAGCTTCACCTCGCCTGTGAGAGCTGAGAGAACCGTTTCCCTTTGAGCGCGAGAGAGATTGAGAGTGTGAGAGAGATTGAGAAGCAGTCGAGCGTTGTCGTCGGTGAGATTCAGCAGAGAACGAGTGACCTCTCGAACTTGAACTTCCGGATCGTTCATTCGAAGAAGTCGTAGGCGATTGAGCATAAGCAGAGTCGACGAGTTCTTGGACCTGTACGCAGATACATACGATCAATCAGTCGTGACTCGGATGCAACGAAGAAAGTGGCTTACCTTGTCAGGAGGCAATCCCAAATCCTCTGCTGCTTCCCAAAGCCTCTGCATTGAATCCGTCGAAGCTCTCACTGGATGACCACTCGTCCTAGTAACGTTCCCAGTAGCCCTCGAGATCCTTTGACCACTAGCTGAATCGGGAGGGAAAGTGAAGGCAGCTTGCATCGCGAGAGAAGTCTGACTGTTTCGACCAACTGAGAGAGGAGCCGTGTTGGCGACAGGAGGGAATGCTTCGTTTCCATTCGAGAGCCGACCTCGTCTCATATCGTAAGGAACAGGAGGTTCTCGGTTCGAAGATCCATCGTTCTCGATTCCCAGTCCAAACGTTTCTTGCTCCTCCTCCACCTCCTTTGAAACAGTTCGAGAGAGACTCTTCGTCGATTGCGTTCCCCCAAATACTTCATCGATCGATGATACCATAGTCGTCGTCGGTGAAGTGAGTTCTGAACCTCGACGAGCAGATAGATTCGGTGAACCTCGTAATCTCGAAACGAGTCGAGTAAGTCCCCTGCCTTCTTTGCCTGAACTCGTCGATGGTACTGGTGAAGGCATGTAGGGAGGAGGAACAGAGGGTTCCGAGTTGACTGAAAGAGGAGGTGAAGGTCGTTCTTGTAACTCTTCGACTGCCGCTAATCCTGGAGGAGGTGGTCGACGAGGAGGTGATCTGGTCGAAGCGAGTTTGGGTTTGACAGCGAGAGGGGTGGTAGGATCGTCTTGATCGGGAGTTTGAGGGAAGTCCGAGTTCGAACCGGGAGAAGCGAAACGAGCCGTATCTTGAATCGGAGGTGTGATCGGAGGAGGTCCATCTGTAGGAGGACGAGGTTGGTTCGTTGTTGATTCTGCAGCACCAAAGTCGACGAAAGGAGTGATTTCGTCACCGTTGAGCGAGAGGTGATCTCGACTTTGCTTCTTGAGTAACATCTTGAATCTCAAACCGAGTCCTTTCTTCGATCCTTCTCCTTCCCCCGCTTCCTTGTCCTTTCGACTCTTGCTTCTTGAAACTTTCGAGTGAGGCGATCGAGGAGAAACAGGAACTTGCGAAGATGAAGAGGGAACGATAGGGACAGTCGCCATGTCGGTTGGTGCAGAAACGAGATGAGGTGAAGAAATTGAGCCTTTTCTGATCGATTTCTTCGAGAGCTGCCGAGTAGGAGGAGAAGTTGGAGTCTTCTTGAGTGCGAACGTAGCGAGAGTCGCTTGGTTCCGTACGTCTCGAATGAGCATCGAAGTTGTCGAAGAAGGATCTCGACGAGGCATGTTGCGAGGGACGCGAAGGAAGGACGAATCGGAGTTGTCGATTGGTAGAGGGGCTCCGAGTGCAGCTGAAGGTTCTCCAGGTAGAGCTTCATTCGATGTCTGCGGTAGATCGCCAAATTGATCCTCGATTTCACTTTGTTCCTCCTCCACTCGATCGCGTTCTTCGTCGGGTAAATCCAGTTCCTCCTGGTCGTCATGCTCGATCGAGAGATCTTGCATACCTGGCGAACGAGAGACTCCAATGTCGGGAGAGTAATCTTCTTCTTCTTCAACTGAATCGTTTCGAAGGTCTTCACGTTCTCCCGTCCATGAGGCTACGTCAGCTGCAGGTCACTCATGGAAGCCTCGTCAGTGAATTTTCGCAAGATGCAGTGATCTTGAGCAACTTACGAGATCCTGCGAGACTACTAAACTCGAAAGCATCCGATTGACTCGTACTCGGCGTGATCGCACTATTCGTGAACCCTCCAGGACTCGAACTAGTCTGACTCGTATTGATCTCCATCCTCGTCGATTGAGGAGCCAATCCCGTAATTCCCGTATCAACACTTTTCCTACTCGTCCTCTTGGCACTCCTCGTACTCCTCCGATTCGTAGAGATTGACGTTCGAGGATGCGTCGTCGTGGTGAAGCCTAGTCCAGCTAGTTCGATATCCCCAAAATCGAATGCTCCGGTCGAAGTGATTCCCGATTCGACTGAATCTTTTCTAGATCCCATTCCTTCTTCTCCTCCTCCCAAACTACTGTCGGCATCTCCTTCTTCCTGATCTGAATCCCCAAACTCATCATCATCACCCTTATTGAATACCTCGTCTCCCTCCTCACTGACCCTACTAATCGATTCATCTTCCTGTTCCTTTTCTCCCAATACCACTTCTTCATCCGCATTCGCAACCTCATCTCCGAAATCCTGTTCAATCACTTTCCCATCCCGATCCTCCTTGACCACGTTTCTTCTATCCATCTCTAATCTCTTTCTCTCCTCCGCTCTCCTCACCAATGCATCTTGAATAGCCCTCAAATCCTGCATCCCAACGTTTCCACCACCTTGACCACTCTCACTCTCGGCGCCCCTCGCTCGACTATCCAAATCCATCGTCGCTAAATCCAGTGAATCCTCCTGACTAGCCCCAACCTCTCGACTCGAACCCGATTGATGCCTATCGTTCTCTTCCTCCTGCTCCTCCTCCGAAGTTCGCCGCAGTTCTACTTCTTCCTCCTCCTCGTCGATTCCCTGATCGAGCTCATGAAAGCTCGAACCACCACCACTCAACAAACTCATTACCGAGTCCCTCGTCGTATCATTCCTCCCTTCCTCATCATCACTACTCAACGGTAATTCCACCCGACTAGCTTGAGAAAGAAGCGTCCTATCTCCTTCCCCGTGCTCCTCCTCCTCCTCCGATGAGTATTGAGAAGAACGATGAGGAACGAATGGGAATGAGAAAGCTTCTGGATTTCCTCCTCTAGTCGTGGGAGAGATAGTTGAGGTGGTAGTATCAGTGGCCGTGGTAGAAGAGGTTAATTCTCGTTCTCTTGTTGTGGAGGGGAGGTCGAAGGTTGGAGGTTCCGAGTGAGAATGGAGAGAGGAAGGGATGGACGATGATGGAGGTAAAGGGATTTGGGCGGGGTTGATTTCTGCCGCCGAGTGAGGGTAGGAGGGTTGGAAACGAGAGTTGGAAAGCTCGATAGGTTCAGGATCGCTCAACCTCCTTCGATTCCCTATTTCTGGTTCTGGTTCAGAGGTTGAGGTCGAAGATGGTTTGTCGAACGTATCTACACCTGTCAAATCTGCTTGAGTGATTGGTGAGATCGGTGATTGAGGGGTCGAGGACGACGATACGAGTGGAGTTGGAACTGAGAGTAATAATGAGAGAGGTCGTCGAAGAAGGGAAGATCGAGATTGAGATTGGGGAGAACGCAAACTTTCTTCTTCCCTTTGAGAATCGACTGTTTCGAACGAGGAGGAGGAGGGAGAAGAAGATCGTTTACTAGTTTCCTTCGAAATGCTTGAATCCAATGCCGTCGAGATCCTCTTCAATTGACGATGATCTGTCAATCTTGTTGGTAACTCCTCTGAAAACTCTTGATCCCGATCATCTCGTGTAGTCTCATCAGCATCAGCATCCAACCATTCCCTTGCGACTCCAGCACTCTCACTTTCACTCTCAACCCTCTCTCGCTCTTCCTCTTCTTCTCCAGCATTTTCCTCCTCCCTACGACACTTCTCTCCCTCATTCTCCTCCTCAACTGCCTTATCCTTCCCCCTAACGCGTTCGGACGTTCCAACCTCTCTAACACTCCTATACCTCCTCAAACTACTCGCCCCAAAACTTTGCTCACTCCGACTCTTGACCATTCCACTACTACTTGAACCTCCAACTCGTCCACCGAATAATCCATTACTTTCTTGTCCATAAGCAGCTCTTCTTCTCGGAGGAGTAGAATTGATCGATGTAGGAGGAGGTGAAGAGTGGGGAGGAGGAGGGTTGAAAGGGATCGTAGAAGTACTCGCTAGTGAGGAAGAAGAGTTTGAATGGGGGAACGAAACGAATGAAGTTGCTGATGAACTCGCTATGGTTGGTGAGGATTCGAGGAAGTTTGATTGGGACGAGTGGGAGAGGGATGGGGAACGAGAGATTGATAAGAGAGGTGGAGAAGTATTTGAGGAGGTCGAGGCCGAGAGTTTCTCTAGATCTATACCGGTCCAATCTATTCGTTTCTTCTTGTTGTTAGAGGAGGAGGGGAGAGGAGGAGGAAGAGAAGCTTCGGCAGCCGATTGTAACTTGTATTGTAAAAGTACTTGATCTACTTCAAATGTCGTCAATCTACCAGTCTTCCTTTGAGCGCTGTGCACCATCGCACTCGTCTCCATCAGTTTGTCGAGTAGTTCGAAATGAAGGCGAGAGAGATAAGGAGGACGCACTCGAGGTGGGTTTGCATAGTTTCCATATCGACTAATTTCCCATCATCTCTCCTGAGTAATTCAAACCTCGCAGTCAAATGTGGTCTACACACAACAACAACTCGATTTCCCTTTATCAGTCACTCACTCTTACAACAAGTGAGAGAGAGTGGGAACTTTACAAGATGAGTGAAGTTCTAAAATCTTCGTCCGTTTGAGGTAACTGTAAACTACCCGTAGAGATACTCCTAGACATCATGCCATTATCATACGCTTGATTCCCGCTGTCTTGTGTACGTGTAGTAGCGACAGTAGAGGTACTGCCTCTCCTACTTTCATTCCCATTCCCATCGTTCGATCCAGATTGAGTAGACGAGGCCGAGGCTTTACTACGTTTCTTTGATTCTGATCTACGCCTGAAACGGTTCATTGAGAGGGAGGGAGGGGAGCTGTGAGATGAGGAGGGGAGATGAGGGATGGGAAAAGAGGAGGGCGAGAGAACCCCGATGAGGGAGATAGAGTCAAAGGGCGGTTTTCTGTCTACTAGCTGTGTTTGACTGTGTCTGTCTGTTGGGGGTGTTCTGGTGAGGATGGATGATGGGGTGATAAAAGGAGTTTTGGGTAATTCGAACCCGAGAGCCAGTACCGATAAATTCTCGCGCCTTCGATGGGCGTGTTCCTCAGCGATAGCAAGCAGTAAATGGAGAAAAAGGGCAAGTTTGCTCAAGGCGAAACGCGATTTGGGGAAGAAACGCAAAACGAAATTGCGAAAAGGAAGCAAGACCGACTTGCTCCAGGCTCTCTTCAGGCAATCGCTAGCGTCCACAGGCATAGTTATACGTCGTTTATTCGTCGTTGCCAGCCAAACGCTCGCCGCTTCAAAAGACAAACCCCATCGAGCGAATACTGACTTTTTTTTCCTCATTTCCCGCTATTGATTCTCCTTTCGCAACGGCCCTACTCCCTCTCCCTGTTTTTACAATTTCCCATCAATCCTATCAACCATCCTCTCATTCCTCGTCACCCCCTCGATTCCCACTCCATTCGTCGCACCCTCGACTCGATTACTAGGTCCTTCTCCAACTGCCCTCTTTACTTCTCTCTCAAATTCACTCCCCTCAAGTTCTTCCTTCGCTTTCCCCGTCAAACTTTTCAAACTCTCCCAACTCTTCCTGCCAACTTGACTCCAATCAGTTTGTCTAACTGATTCAATCCCATTATACAATTGTTCATTCCACTAGATAATTCTCTCTCCCTACCTATCAGCTCTCTCTCACTCGAGAAGAAGGGAGGGGAAAGGGCGTACGCGTGCTTTTATTTCTTCTGATAGAGGGATTCTTCTAGGAATGTAAGGAGTTCCATCCGGAGCGTAGATTGGCTCATGAGAAACTCCTTGTCTCGATTGAACAAGTTTGTTGGATAATTGATCTAGATCCGAAGTGAGTTTCGAAGTGGTAGATGAGATCTCTGATCTATAATAAAGTGTAGCACTGAATCTCCCACAAAAAGAGAGAGGGGGGTTAATTGATGAGAGGGAGAGAGAGAAGAGATGGGGAACACTTACGAGCCGCCTACTAATGCTCCGGTTAAGACTTTGAAGAAGAACGACATGATTGGTGAAAGTGGGAAGAAGTAAGGGAATCAAAGAGAGAAGAGTTCACGTTCGTCGTCGTCGTTTCATCATCACTTTAAACTTAGTCTCTCTCTCTCTCTCACCTCACTACTGCTCAACTAACACACAAACCCTGACACTGTGAACGCCTATTATATTCGGCTCCTAAGAGCCTCGATGCTTTCCACCTTGCTGTTCCTCCTCTCCCTCTCTCTCTTGTCCCCCTCATCAGCATCAGCAGCCTCATGGTTCTCCCTCCCTTCAATCTTCCCAAAACATCGTTTCACTTCCGAACACTTGATCGACATTTCTTCCCTCGGCTTACCCAAAACTGGTTTGATCAGTTCTTGGGGAGATTTCAATAATGATCAATTAAACGACCTAGTTCATCTCAGTTACGATCAGAGGAGTCTATCAGTTTGGACATGGGATAGGAAAGGTTATGTTTGGAAAGAAGATCAAGACAAGAGGATTAGAACAAAGGGGGAGTTTGTGGTAACGAATGTTGTTACGGGAGATTTCAATTTCGATGGTAAAGTGGATTTGTTGGTTTATGGAGAGAAGAATCCAGGGGGTTGGTGGGGTAGTAACAAGGATAAAACGACGGAAATGAAAGTTTACTTGCAAAATGCAAAGGGAGGAGGATTCTGTGAGTCCTCTCACATTCTCCTCGCTGCAAAGAGCGAATGAGCTGATGTTAAGTGACTGTTTTTTCTCAGCTGAACCATATGATTTAGAATCATCGACTTTACCTCAAACAATTCCAGTTTCACTCTCTTCCTCTCTCAAAACTTCTCTCCTCGGTTTCTCTCCATCTTCCTCCTCTCCAACTCTCTGGGAGAACACCTTCACGCCCCTCTCCAACTCCACTCTCTTCACTCCCACTCCCTTATCTTCCCGTCTAGATTACTCGACCCATCCCACTTCCGACTGGTCCTGTCAGTTCCCAACTCCCCATTTCAACAGTTTCATAGATCTCGATGGAGATTGTATGGCAGATTTATTCTTCACTTGCTTAGTAGATCCTGAAGATGAGGGGAAAGGGTTGAGGTACGAGGTTTGGACGAATGAGAAATTGGATGATTATGAGGGAGAAGGAGGGAAATTCGTTTGGAGACGTGGAGGAGATTTACCGAAAGGGACAAAGAGCGTTGGGTTCGCAGATATGGGTGCGTCTACACTACACTCCTATCCGTGATCCATCAGTGTTAATGTGCGATAGGTGTGCACTAGATCGAGATGGAACGATTGATATGATCCTTTCTGTTTGTCCTCACGAAGGGAACAACAAAGATTGTTCGATGCAAATCGCTTACAATGATCAAATACCTTTATGTACATCCTCAAGTAAAGAGGATGAGGAATGTAGGGACCTCGAAAACCTATGTACGAGAGATGAAGAGTTTAAATTCCCTGATCTAACCTCCTCTACTGTTCCTAATCCCGTAAACGTTTCTCTTTCTATTCTTTCTCTCTATCTCTCAGGAAACCCCGAGAACTGACGCCAGGGTGTGTTCGACGCGTTTAGTCATTATCGATCCTACCCATTTCATCTCTCATTCCCTCTCACAATCTCCTCACTTCCTCCCTTTCCTTCCGAGGGTCCCTCCCGACCCCTCCCCAAATAGGCGATTACAACATAGATGGTTACCCGGACTTACTAGTCCTCGTCTCTCCTACGTCTCACTCCTCTCAGCAGCAGCGCCTCGCGAAATTACTCAGGTCTTTCCCTTGTGAGAGAGGGAAATGTAGTGATGGAGAGATCGAACTCGGGAGGAGGAGATGGGAACTCGTGAGTGGAGAAGGAACGGAAGCGTTGGAAAAGTTTAAAGATGTCGAAAGTGTTGGATGGGTGGATTTGGATGATGATGTACGCTCGATCTCTCTCTCTCTCACTGTATCGCTCGGAAAGGGGTCGCTGATACATGAACGGGAGACAATCGTATAGGGATCATTGGATATCGTCGTACAGAGGACTGGTCAGAGTGGTGCCGCGAGACAAATCAATTTCATCAAGAATAACTTTTTTAACGATGCTTTCTTCCTCAAAGCTATGAGTGCGTCTTATGTCTTCTCTGCATCGACGTACTCGAGTCGCTGATAGAGTGAGAATTTGACCACAGTGCTGAACGGTGCTTGTAATGGTTGGTGTGAACCGAAAGAATCGGGTCAATCGAGATATCGCGTACGTTCTTGCATTCTCTCCACTTTTCCATCTGACTGAGTTGGTAGCATGTTCGGTATTACAGCCCTACGGTACGAGTTACTCTGGAGCTTCATTCAAGTTCACTGTTCTCGATCCAACTGGAGCTCGTCGTTCGACTCAATGTACGAGTCTCCCCACTCTCGTCCTCTATACACTCACTAACCGTTCTCTCGTACAGATGGTCAACTCTCACAAACCTCTTACCTGTCTCTACCCTTACCCTACGCTCACCTCGGATTAGGCCGTACCAACAACTACGTCGAAAACCTTTTCATCGGATCCCCTCGATCAGCTCAACCTCAACACTACATCAACCTAGAAGGTGTCATTCCCAACTCCCAAGTACTCGTGATACCCTGGCAGAGTAGGGAAGGTGGGAATGGGGATGTAGGCGAGTGGAAGAAAGAATTGTATTTGAAACCGGGCGATTGGATCCCTTGGGTTACTGTCGTGATCTTGACGGGGATCTTGGGGTTGGGCATCGTCGTGTTGGTATTACATTTGAATGAGAAGGTAATAGTCGTGTCGAGCTCTTTACCTCACAAATCGTTTTTGGCTAATAACTCTTCGGTTCGCTGTGAAACAGAGGGAAGACGAGATTGAACGGAGAGCTCGGTTGTTATCGCTCAACTTTCAAGCGCTATAGTATCACTCTCTTCTCTCTCTCTGTCGTGGTATAGACATTCGGTCTCTCTTTGCAACACTTTCAAGCAGTATTTCGTTTTCATCCTATTTTGTTGTAACAACGTTCTATCGTCTCAAGCGATTCCTTCTTTTCCTGAAGCCAGTTAGGCTGGAGAGCTCGCACACGAGTCAGTGATCGAGTCTGGCGTGATCGACGAAAGAGTAGTTGGAATTTACTCTCCGACCTCTCGATCTCATCCTCGACTCCCTTACTCTTTGCTTCGACTGCAACCTCTTCCTCTTCAGCTTTGTCGCAATAACACGGCTTCCATAACATGTTCACCAGTCGAGCAAACCTTGTTCTCAACTCGATCTTTTGGCTTCGCACAGACCTCTTGGCGAAGAGAAATTCTCTTCTGCTCTCGTTTAGCTCGACGACGACCATCGTTTGAGATACCAGCTAATCTATTCACCAATCTCTAATACAATCCAAATCTACAAAACCCTTCCTTCTAAACTTGCGTCCCGTAATACTCGATCATATCGATCAAGCGACGACGCTTTTTGATGAACCTCGACCGGACACAGCTCGGATAGCGCCGCGAGCGATCAAGAACATCTCCCTCTTGGATTCGTAAACCGGCAAGATACTGTAAAGACGAGGAGTGTCAGTCTCTCTCAGTCAAGCCAAAAAAAAAGTCGAAGGGAAAAAAGAGAACACACATGCAAAAGAATCCGGCAACGAGAACCCAAACGATACTGATTCCGATCCAGACCTCGAAGAACCTCCTGGAGAAGATGTACTCGGAGAAGAAGAGAGGAAGAGGAATGATAAAAGTCATGACAATCGCGAGGGTACCAGACGCCCAAGAGGCTCGCTTGAACACCTTCTCGAGGGCTGGTCGATCGATCTCTCCATCGTCGTCGGGAACTTGACTCGATTCGTCCTCGTCGACGAGGGCGGGAGTTTGGTTGACCTCCTCCTCGGAAGAGTCGAGTTCTTTCTTGTCGTTCGCAGAATCGAGCTCTGGTGAGGAGGTAACGTCGTGGATACGAGATTTGATTGATGCTTCGTCTCCTACCATAGTGATTGCTCGAGTTCCAGACCAGTCGTAATTGTCGGGACCTGAAAAGGAGAGGGAAAAAAAGTCAGAACGATCAAAGTCCAACTCCGGAAGAATAGAGCGTACGGAAGAGTGTGACGATTATAGTAGTCAAGGTACTGATGACGAGTCCAGCTCTGTGTTGGAGTTCCGTCAAAGTCAGCTTGGAAATGAATTCTTCGAGCGAGAACGAGGAGCTTACGAAGCACCCGCTACCGCTGAATAGGGTTTCGCAAGGTTGGGAATATCGATGACTCCGTAGACCTTCCAACACGTGATGAACCAAGCTGACATGGCACAAATTGAGCCAAACAGAGTTCCTGCGAGGATTGCGAACTTGCTCGCCTTCGACCAAGCAACACTGGACGCTACTGGGAAGACCGCGGGCGTGAGAATGACGCCCTGTATATAGAAGAGCCACTGATCCACGCGGGAGGACGGAGGGGGGAGGGGGGAGGAGGGAAGGGGGTCAGCCAGATCAAAACCGAGAAAATGGTATCCTCATCACTACCAGCATGCCGCAGGAAACGATATGAGAGTACTCACTCCGAGGTCGATACCAGCGACGTGGAGGATCGTTGCGAATGCTCCACTCCAAATTGCGTAAGCAGCGATGGCGATTTCCGAGACACGAAGAGATTGAACAGCGGTGAGCTTCTTCTTCCGGTAGGTGCCGATGACGTCGAAGGTGACAATAGAGGACACAGCGATAAGCTCAGCGCTACAAGCACTCGTGGCGGCCCTGCACAAGGAAGAAGGAGATCAGCGAAAGTTGCGAAAGACGATGACAGTCTCGTAGGAGCTCACATGAAGACGACAATGAGCATCGCGACCGATCCTGCCTTTCCTAGTAAGGTGACCGCAGCAGCGGGAGCGACGAGTCCAGCCGAAACTTGACTTGGGGAAAGTTGGTAAGGAAAAGTCGGGAATGAAGGATTATTCATGAGGGCTCGACAGCTCAACCCCATCACTGATCCGAACGCGAAAGGGATTGAGGCCTATGAACGGTCTGATCGTCAGCACAGTCGTTTGAAACGAGGGGAAGAAGGTCGATAGAGGATGTCAAAACTGCTCACCCATGAAATTGCTCCCAAAAAGTATGCCTTGGTAGTCGATTCAGGTCTCGAAGCGATCGCACGTTGCCAGTAGCCTTGATCGAGGAAGACACCCTGCGAAACGAAGAGATGAAGCGTCAGCTCGGATTTTGAGCAAAATCGACGAGAGCGACAAAAGCGAAGAGAACGAGAGAGACTTACGGAGAAGCCAGTCGCGATAGTTGAAGCAGCGAAAAGTAAGCCCGAGTTCGACTTCATCGTGAGATAGCTGCCTTCGTGATTTCCTTCGACCGGTACGGCTAAGGCTGCCTCTTTGAGCAAGTCGTATAGCTTTCCAGGTGATCCAATGAGATCCGAGGTTCCGTACGTGTGGAAGAGGAAGTAGTAGATGACTTTGAAGACGAATAGTATTAGCTTGCGAAAACGAAAAAGCGAGAAACGAGTAACTAACTGATGAAGAGGATAACGGTGTGAAGGTAGTCGACGAGGAAAGTCGCTCGAAGTCCTCCAAGGAGAACGTACACTGCGATTCCGAGGGGCAATAGGAAGTTGCAAGCGATGATATTGGCACCGGTCAAAGCGTTGATCGTCGAAGCGCATCCCAGAACCAGTGAGCCAGTGACGATGTGCGCACACGTCAAAGCTGCTACCGTCATCATAAGACTGTTACAATCACAAGCGAAGCATCAGTATTCGCCGAACTCGACTCCCTGGGACGAAAAGAACAGCGTGAACTCACTGACAAGCGGTTCCATACCTACGTTGAACAATCTGAAGATACGTAACTGCACCGTTCGCGTTCATCTTCACTTTCGTAGCCATGACGGCGAAGAAAGCGATTTGAATAGTTCTACGAAAGACGAGTTTTCAGCGAACGCAGGATGACTGAGGAGACGGCGAAGACTCACCCTCCTACAGCATACCACCATGCACACGACAGACCACTGCTGTATGCTCCTACAGAGCTTTGAAGCAAAGTCGCAGACCACTGTAGCGCGAAAAGGCGAGAAGTCAGTTTCGTTCGCAAAACTCGTTCACGAAGAGTGACTCACAGTCCATGCAGAGACGATACCACAACAGATCAATCCAGGCTTGACGGATCGACTCGCAGCAAGGAATTCGCCAGCAGTTTGAGGGTCCATAGATGTGAAGCGCTTTTGAAGTCGAGTCATGATCACTGCGAGGGAAGGCGGAAGAATCAATAGAGCCCCGAGAGAAGTGTACAGGGAAGCTAGGAAACAAGCGACTTACGCATGAAGAGGGCGAAGAATAATCCTATACCAATGACCGATCCGTATCCTACGGAAGCCGACAGTTGAGGAGCAAAGACACGCTCCCCTTCAGGAAAGCCTGCTGTTGACATCTTGAGCGGAAGAAGGGAGTTGAGTGGTCGATCAAAGAAGGAAGATTGGAGTGTCGACGGTTGCGAAGAAAAGGGTAGTAGTGCGGATTGACGCTGGCCTGATCCAGGAAGCGTAGACTGAGGGGTGAAGAAGAGGTTGTGATGTTAGGGAAGAATGAAGGAGGTCGAGGGAATGAAGAAGAGCGAGATCGAAGCGAACTTGATAAGAGATTCGTTCCGTTTCGAAACGCTGCTGTACTATTCCGGGGTTGCTCGATCGAGTTTTGTACAATTCTCCGTCGGAGTCAAAGATAAGCAGAAGCTGGGGAAGAACAAAGGCTCCAAGTCGGGAAGATGCGAAGAAGCGAAAAAAGTCTTTTTCCGAGGCATTGTCGGCCGTCACGATTCTCCCTATCTTCTCGCGCCGGCCTATTGCATATCGATCTAGTCGTCGCAAGCCTGTAGAGTACACGAGAAGAGCGGCAAGTCAGTGAGGGAGCGCGATAAGGTCAAAAAGGGCTTTTCTCGAACCAGAAACTCACCCGACAGACTAGAAGGGAACCCTCTGTAGCTTATCGCTTTACAGCGGCTAAATGAGCTACTCCCATCGGCAGCTCCGCATGTTCCGATAATCGATTGGATTTCCAATCCCCACCATCTCGCTGTTTCCCCTTTCCCTCTCCTAACCTTCCAGAGACCTCGCAAACGCCATGTCTAGTTGGGAAACAGCAGTCAAAAGCAAACGAGCCGAACTTCAAAGCAAGATCGATGATTTGGGCTATCCGAAAGTTGAGGTAGAGGGAAAGAAGAAGAAGAACGTCATGAGTCTAGCTAAGAATGTTTTGAGCAAAGACGAGTTGGAAGTGACCGAATCGGATGTTGATACGCTACTCGGCAAACTCAATGCTGGAGAATGGACGAGTGAGAAAGTGACTGTATGGCGCTCAATTTTCGCATTTTCGTCAAGATCACCTTTAGCTGACACACGAGCCCTTTCCCCTAGCGCGCCTTCATCCACCGAGCAGTCGTTGCCCACGAACTCACCAATTGCCTCACCGACATTTTCGCTGAAGATGCAATCGCCCGTGCGAAACATCTCGACGCTGAATTCAAGAAGAATGGCAAATCGACGGGAGCTCTTCACGGTCTACCCATCAGTCTCAAGTGTCAAATCGATGTCGAGGGAAAAGAGATCAATATGGGTTACGTCGGTTGGATCGGAAGGAAAGCGAAAAAGAATTCAGTTCTCGTCGATCTCTTACTCAAGCAAGGTGCTGTCATCTACTGCCTCACAAACGTTCCTCAAGTACGTACAATCTCTCGTACACGTCGATACAACGGACTGATCCTAGAGATCCACAGGCTTTGATGTCGGGAGAAACGATCAACAACTTGTACGGTCGAACCGTCATGCCTCACAACCGCGATCTCTCGTCTGGTGGCTCCTCAGGAGGAGAAGGAGCTCTCATCGCTATGCGAGGCTCGCCCCTCGGCGTAGGATCAGACATCGGAGGATCGATTCGTATTCCAGCTGGATTTAACGGCCTTTACGGGCTCAGACCTTCTTACCACCGCATCCCCTATGGAGGTGCAACCAACAGTATGGAGGGCTTTGAAGCTATCAACTCAGTCCTGGGGCCGTTGTCGACCTCCGTCTCGGCTCTCAAGATCTTCGTTCAAGCTGTTCTCGCTGGAGAACCCTGGCGTTACGACCCGAACGCTTCGCATCGACCATGGAGTGAATCTCAGTACGAATTGGAGGAACACAATGGAGGAAAGAAGCTCTGCTTCGGTATGATGTGGACCGATGGATTAGTCACTCCTACTCCTCCGATCGTTCGAGGAATGAAGATCATGAAGGAAAAACTCGAGGCTCAAGGTCATACTGGTGCGCCAACTGTATTCCTTCGTATGGCTTCGGATCTGTGCTGAACCCCTCCATTCCTCTGCAGTCGTCGATTACACCCCACCTGATGCTGATGAAGGCAGGAAAATCGTAACCGCACTTTTCGAAGCCGATGGAGGACGAGATATCGCCGAAGCCGTCGCACTCTCCGGTGAACCCAACCTGAACGGAATCCTGTCAGCCGATGCGAAAGAGCTTTCGACCTACGAATATTGGCAACTCTGTCTCCGTCGCAAACTTTTCATCACTCAACAGCTGAATGCGTGGGAGGGGACTGCTGAATCGACTGGAACTGGACGACCTATCGACGCTCTCATCGCTCCTGTCGCTCCTTACACTTCGTTCACTCATGATTCTCAACAATACATTGGGTACGCTTACTCGGATCTTCACTCGTGATTCGTACACAGTTGCCGGGCGAACCTGATAGACTTGGCCCCGTTACAGGTACACTGGAATGTTCAACATGACGGATCAATCGGTCGGAATTGTCCCCGTTACGAAAGTCACGAAGGAGGATGTCCAAGTTGATGCTCACGAGTTCAAGTGTGATTTCGACAAGGTCAACTACGAACGGTGTAAGTCAGCGCTGAGTTCTCGTCGTCTCTTCCCCCTTTGCTTACTCACCTGAGGCCCGTTCTCGTTTGACAGACGATCCCGTCGTTTTCGAAGATGCACCAGTCAGTCTACAGATCGTCGGACGCAAAGGAGAGGAGGAGGCGGTACTAGCTTTGACTGAACTCTGTGATGCTGCGCTTAAGGCTTGAATCAGATGATCGAATCATGAAATAAGGTAGTTTGTAAATTTTGCGAAAGACATCTTCGAGTTGCGACTCGTTCTTTCCGCTTCATTCTCCGCTTCTCCCTCCTGAGGATCGTATCTCCCAATAAGATCATTCAGACTGCGGTGTCTAAGCTGTCAAGAGACTGTAGACAACCCGCTCTTCAACCGATTTCCTCTCTTTCCCTCAACATGTCAACCAACTTCGACCCGATTTGGACCTCGCTACTGGCCTGGTTAGATCAATTGGATGGCTCTGTAGTAGAAAAGAACACGGAGCTAGTCCACAACTCTGGTGAGCAACCTTCATCTTGAAAACGAAGTCTACTTGCAGCTACTGACTACATTGAGCAAATACATAGCTGGAAGGGGTCTTGTAGCTCGTACTGACCTGCCCGTAAGCTTTTCGTCCAATCTTCAGTTCTTATAGTTGAGATTCACTGATCTTCCTGTAATTCCTTTTCAGCCTTCAAGTCTCCTCATCTCGATCCCGAATCAAGCATTACTCAACCTCCAGACCCTCATCCCACTCTACCCTTCCCCCTTCACGCAGGGTCAATTGAACGCGACCCAACTCCTTTCCCTTCACCTCGCCCTCCAATTCCGAAAACATCTCTTCTCTTCTCCCGCCTCGAAACCAAGTAAAGGCAAAGGGAAAGAGAAGGAGAACCGAGACAAATATTGGCCATTTATCGCGAGTCTGCCTAGATCCTTCCCTTCACATCCTTTGACTTGGTGGATCCTTTCGAAATCTCATTCCAAACTCGAGCTGGACTATGGGATTGATGACGAGGATATCTCGATGAAGGAGAGGAAGGAGGTAGAGGTGAAGAGAAGGAAGAGGTATGGGAAATTGTTGGACCTCATGGGAACAGGAGTGAGGGAAAGGGTGGAGAAGATTGAGAAACGCTTTGGGAAGGATTGGAAGGAGGTACAGAGAGTATGGGTGAGCGTCTTCTACAACTACGGCTGCTGTTCAACTAGCTGACATAGCTTTGAGGAAACATCACAGAATGGAAACAAATTGGGAGAAGATGAACGGTTTGGTTTTTTTGACTTTTTACTCGGATGGTTGAACGGTCAGTCTCCCACACTGCATTCCTGTCATAGATCGCTGATTTGTACTGAATCTCCTCGGTTGACGCAGTCAACACTCGTTGCATCTACTTCGACCTCCCGTCCTCCGTCAGCACGAAGAAAGAAAACAACCTAACTTTGGCTCCCGTAATCGACATGATCAATCACCGACCTTCACTCCAAACCTGTCCTCACCCGACAACAACAGCTCTCACATTCTCGACTCCATCTCGTTCTTCCCCTGATCAGAAAGTGAACAAAGGAGAGGAATTGGCGTTCTCTTACGGAGGACACGACGATTCGTTCTTGCTAAGCGAGTATGGATTCATCATCGGTAACGATGACGAAGAAGGATCTAGGGGGAACGAATACAACTCGCTCAATGTCGATCGGTATGTCGAAGGATTGTTCGAAAGTCAAGGTGAAGAAGGGAAGCTCAAGATTGGAGTTCTCAAAGATGCTGATTACTGGGGGTGAGTTTCTCGATGCTTCTTCATCTCCTCTTCTTACCGGGATGCTGAAGTGAGTCTGTTCTCGCAGTGACATGACATTCCAATCTCACCCTCCCTCACCCTCTTGGCGAGTCCTCATCGCACTTCGACTTCTCCACCTCCGACTACCCTCCCATTCCTCCCTCAGCCTCTCCTCAGAGTCACTCGCACCATTCTACGACCTCCTCTCTGGATCCATCGATCAAGTCTCTCATATGAACGAGAAGAAAGTTCAAGCGAGTTTGAAAGCGATCGCAAAGAACCTCCTTGTTGAATGCGAAGAAGGTGTCAAAAGGTGTGATGAGATCGAGATGGAGTGGATTAAAGAGGAGAAAGGGTTACAAGACGAAGAGAAACGAGAGGTGAAGGAAGTTAGCGAGTGGTTGAGGATGATCAGGGAGATTTGGAAAGGAGAAGAAATTATTGCGAGGAGTATCTCTGAGGGTCAGGATGATCGATAACAACAGTGAAATAGCAGCACAACAACAAAGAATTTTACTTCGATATTCTTCACAAGCAAAAAAAAACAAGATCACATCCCTTCGTCAATATTCCTTCTCCACTTCTGTCTCGACCTCGACACTCTTCCTCTTGACTCCCTTCCTCCGTTCATCCTCCTCCTCTCTCACTCTCTTCCGCTCCCTCCCCTTTTCCTCCATTTCCCTCGCTTTCCCCTCTCTCCACTCGCACCCATCTTCGAATTCGCAAGTCCGACATCGCTTGACCTGATCGATGGAGACTCCGACAGGCTCTCTTTGTCCGGTCCAGTAGGAGAGCGTGCGGGATAAGTGGGAGGAGAGGAGAGGAAGCTGGAGTGGGAAGCGAGAGGTACCGATTAAGACTGGTGAGGTGGGAGAAGGGGGAGAGGAGGTAGGATTCGTCAAAGGAGGGATAGTTGAGATTACCGAGTCGGTTGTGACGGGCAGACGCGAAGGGGACGTGTTAGAGCTAGCTTGAGGCCGTTCGAGAGGAGACATTGAGCGAGGATTGGAAGCGGTCGAAGTAGATTTCGAAGCTGAGGCGATAGGTTTCTGCTGTCGTAGATTGTAACGACCGTTCGATCTAGATCTCAACGTCATCGCAGGTCTCGGTGCCACTCCCTCTTGATTCGCCTGAGAATTCGTCGGTAGCGAAAACACTGAAACTGGTCCGTCCTCCTCCATTACGCCATCTGTCGACTGTTGAGATACTGAAGGAGGTGGTAAATCGAAAGGTAGAGGTAAGGAAGGGTTCGCAAGGAAAGGTAATTGAGAATCCTCTATTTCTTCTTCCTCTTCCAACGGATTCGAGAGCTCGAGTTCCTTCAAACCTTGCCCGAGCTTGTGATCGTCTTCTTTCCCGCGCGAATCTCGTAAGCTCAGTTTGATAGCAGCTTCAAGATCCGCTTCTTCATCTCGCTGCATCTCATCTACCTTCCCTTTCCCTTTCTTCTTCTTTGCACTCCTCCTTCCTTTCCACTTCCCACCCTCCTCCTCTCTCAATACATAACTAATCTCGCACTCCCTCTCCAACACCTCCCCTTCTCCTTCTTTCGCTCGCAGCATTCTCCCAACCCTTCCCAAAGCAATAACGAAATCACCCAACGTCTTTGCCTCTCCCAGTAGCTCTTCAAGTTCTGATCCAACAATGATGGGTTCGATTGCGGAGAGGAAAGTAGGAGGGAGTGATAACGAGGGGGAGAGGGATAATTTCTCGTAGAGTTTCGACCAGGGGAAAGAACCTGATGGGAGAATTTTGTCGGAGTGAGTGGAAAGGAGAGAAGACGGGCTAGGGCTAGGGGAGGGAGGAGGTTCGGGTTGAAGGAGAGAGGTGAAGAGTCGGTGGTAGAGCATTAGTTGGAGTCGTGAGGAAAGAGTATCAGATTCTGGTGGTAGCGATCGATTGAATCTAGGCGTGCTCACATTCGTCAGTCAGCGGGAGTGAGATGGAATAGACAGAGAACTCACCGAGTCTTGGTGTCTGAAATGACATAACCCCATCTCGTTTTCTTCTCTGGTTGTTTCTCAGGCTCGTTTCGGATCCTTTCGAGTTCTTCGATTTCTGCTAAAGCTGCGAGATCGGCTGCGTCGTCGTCAGAAGTCAGATCCATGAATGCATCGTCTGATCGAAAACTCGACTCTGGTTCAACAGCTTTGCCCTTGCCTTTGTCGGAAGCGTTTGATGGGTTGGGCTTGGTAGGTGAAGGAGAGAAGAACGCGTGCAGAGTCGATTGACCATTCTTCTTTGAGGGCGAGGCGTTCTTGGAAGAGCACGTGGACTTCGATTTGGAGGGAGATGATTTCGATTTCATTGGTTGAGGAGTCGAAGGAACTGGTACCGAGGTCGAGGTGGAAGCGACTGGAAGTGGTGGGATGGTGATCTCTCTTCTGTCGATTTCGTCGATAACTCCGAAAACTAAATGATCTCCTACGAATCCAACGACCGGTACTTCTCGCTGCAAAACAGCACTATCACGTACTCAGCTTCGGTTCAATATTGAGTAAGACGAGAGTGCAGTACTCACGACTCTTCCCTTCTCGATCAGAATCATCAACGAAACGATCGTGTTCAAAATCCTCAAACTCCACCAACTTTCGCTGCCCTCCGTCTCAACCTTGATCTGTTCCACATCTCCCATGACACTCCTTTCGATTTTTGCGTGAATTTTGGTTCCTCCGACTAATACTCGCTCCCGTTTGACTGTTTTCGTAGAGTCGATTGAAATTGAGAGTCCTTTCGAGGTCGTGATCGTTGCTGGGCGTTCGAGGGGTGGGAGCCAGGGTTTCGAAGCGAGTCGGTAGGTGTGTTGATACTGTGAGCGATTTCATCAACATACGCAGGAGGGAGAGAGTAATAAGTGGAAAGCGAACTCACCTCGCACCAAGTAGGACTAGCGAAATCTGAAACACTCAAAGCTCCCCATCCTCTCCGCTTCCTATACCTCTCCCTGTGTTCTCATTGCTACTTCAACATAATAACTAGAAGATTGAGCAGAAGGTGAGAGACTAACCATAAACTCCTTTTGTTCTCCTCTACCTCCTTCTCCTGCGGCTGTAGCTCTATTGCGATAGCTTCTATTTGTTCTCTACTCGATCTAGGGAGCTCCCCAGGCTGCGTGACGCGTTGTTGAATGACTTGATGAGGTTCATTTGTTGATGATGGTAACGCATCTAGTCGATCCAGGAGTGTTAAATCCGTGTAGTCTAATTCAGACCCATAGTCTGATCCTTGATCATCGTTCATCGTAGCCGGGATCGATGAGTTGACATGGTTGGAGTCGAAAGTTAAAGTAGATTCGCAACTTGGTCTCGCAAGCAGAATCTCAAATGGACGAGAACGATACGATATGAAAATGATATAACAACAAGGAGATAACACATATGAGTCTACATTCTACAGCGGATCCATCAACTTGAACTCGTCCGTCGATTCTCCTCCTCTGTTCCCTTCGCAAGCGCATCCTCTCCCACTATTTCTGGCCTTTCCACACCCTTCAATCCCATCTCCCCTTCCTCGACACTTATCGCCTCCTCTTTCTCTTCCTTCCTCTCCAGTTCGACGACCGTTTCCTCCCCTTCCTTCCCCTCCCTCGCTCTCGCTTTCCTCAAACTATAATTCCCACTCCACCCTATCCATCCCTTCGCACTAGGTCCTCTCGCTAATAGGATCAATAAGGCGAGCACGTTGAATCCGAGATGAAGTGCGTAACACGCTCTCCAACCGAATCTTAGGAACAACCTAGGTCCTGCACTTGAACCCGTAGCTTGACCGGCAAAGACGAAAGCCATGTATACCCTATTGGAAGGAAGGAGTGGTGTCAACTCAGGTTGAAGAAGAGGCAGAAACAGAAACGAAAGAACGGACCCGTTGATTCGACCTCGACTCAGAGGATCAATGCTGTTAATACGAAGCTGAGAGGATCAGTATTCTGTCGGAATTTGGGAAAACTGTTTGACAACTTACGCGTAGATCCTTGCTTGCTGACCGAGAGTCATCGTTTGCTGAAACACATCGACGACTCATCATTCCGCACAAAGTTCTTCAGTCCCCTTTTCCCCTCTTGAATCGACGAATGACGCTACTCACAAATACAGACAATGATGACTGGCGCAAGATTGAGTCCAGCAGCACCAATCGCGATTGCTCCCGTACAGAGTTGACCAATTAAGGCTGCGAATGAGACAACCCAAGGGTTCAATCGATCGGTGAACCTCCCAGCGAATGGTGCCCACGCTACTGCGACAACTCCAGTTACTCCCATAAGCCCTATCTCGAAGCTAGGTATAGCATCGAAAGAGTCAGGTTCGTTCATGAGTTCAGACGAGGGAATGGATGGAGCTCACGTATTGTAGCGAAATGGAGCGTCGTTGAGGAGGAAAGTGAGGGATGTCCACCAACTAACAAAGATGGCACAAGATAATAGACCGACG
>Ga0308160_10002211_pt1 | contig 24274 bp, 20 predicted proteins | sample PhyFR1_FD_201036 | JGI IMG/M metagenome (GOLD analysis project Ga0308160, IMG submission 201036) | Phyllosphere microbial communities from UC Gill Tract Community Farm, Albany, California, United States - DLSLF.R1 | ecosystem: Host-associated > Plants > Phyllosphere > Unclassified | place: USA... | reverse complement strand
TACAAGCCGCGCTCTCGATATTGATCGCGCCGCCCCCCGCAACCCATCTCCTTCCAACCCTGCTCCAGCGCCTTGCATCCAGCGATGGCGACACAATAGCGCTCCTCGAATCCTACTTTCGGCACAGCGCGGACGTTGCGACCGTTGCAGACGAACTATCCATTCACCGGGCGACGGTGTACAGCCGGTTACGACGGCTAAGCGAGACTGCCGGCATTGACCTCAATGATGGCGACGCTCGGTTTCTAATTCAGGCCTGGCTGTACCAGCGTAATCTCCGTCCGCGCGGTCAGGAGTCCGGCCTTTCATAGAGCACTGCCTCGGAACTTCGACTAGTACACGCACGAGCTGCGATCCCGACACACGACCTGACTCAGCGACGATCCCAGTCGCGGGCCCGCTCCTCGGCCTCAGCATTGTTCCTGCACGAACACCTGAAAGTCAGAATGCCTCTATCTCGCGCCGCGAGAGCGCACCCTCCGCGGATCGGACCCTATCTGGACAGACTCGTCATATGGGCTGACTAAGACCTGGAGACATGCACAGCGGCAAATCCTGTTTGTCTTGCGCAGCCAGAACGGGAAGAAGTGCGCAAGCTGTGAGATCGGGGGGCACCAGCTGGTCAAGAAGCCTAGTCTCTTCGTAATCTCCGCACAGGTTCTCGGCGCCCATGACCGCAACGAGGCAATGTCCCGACTGTGCCGTGACGGCCTCATGCCAGCCTGGAGGGGCGCCAGATTCGCCGCTCCGTAGGCTCAGAACACTCTCACCGGCCATGGTGATTCGAACGTGTGTTTCTGCAATGAAGACCGAGCCACGTGCCTTCACTGGCGAATCACCGAGTCGTCGCCAACCGAGCCCACGTAGGCCGACGATGAGGTCCGAACGGTTATGCTCGACGATTGCTAGCGCGGGCAATTGAGGCGAGCTAGTACCAAGGGTGGTGAAGAGCTTCTGATGCACTGCATCCTTCCTTCGATGTCAACGCACCCTGAGCAAGGTACGGGCCAGGCGCCTCCCGGTCAGCGCTTTTCGCTGCGGGCGGTAGAACGGCGGGAGATGACCTCGACTATGGGATCGTTCTGAGAAGTACGATTCTTCACCTCGTGTCCGATCGCCTCTGCGATTCGAGCTGCAATGTTCCTTGCTTCAGCGGGCAGGTTGAATCTGACGGTACTGATCGGGGGCCGGGCGAATGCGGCGACGAGAGTGTCGTCACCACCGATGACGCCGAGTTGCTGCGGAATCGCCAGCTCGTGTTCGGCGGCTGCACTCGTTACCGCGAGGGCTACGAGGTCGTTCCAGGCGACAATGCCCAGCGGTCTGTTCGATTGATCAGTCCAGGTGCGGATGGTGTTCGAGATAGCCGCAGGGTCTCTCGGAACCGTGGCTGAGAAGGCGCCTTCCACCTTCCTCAAGGTGCAGATCTCATGGAACGCTGTCACGCGGGGTTCGATGAAGGGTCGCCCTCGAGGCTCATCTATGGCGAGGTAAGCGAGACGCGTGTACCCCTGAGCGAGCAGATGGTCGATCTGGGCGGCCACGATTGTGTCTTGGCCCAAGGCGGTCGTGTGTGGCAGCCCCGGGTGGTCCAACAGTTGCGCGGATATTTCGGGGGTCCCGGCCGATTCGAGCGCTCGAGCATCGTCGGGTCGCAGCGGGTCGAAGGTGACGACGCACGCGCTGGAGATACGGGAGAGCAGCTTGTGGAGGGAGCCCTGCCAGTGTTCTCCCTCGTAGCGGAGGCACACGAGTCCATACTCTGCGACCAGCCGACCGATTTCCTCGAGGAGGAGCTCAAGCTGAGGAGAGATACTCCAATCCGGGAGGAGGAGGAGGACGACGTCACTTCGTCCGCTCCGCAGGGCCCGGGCAGCTGGAGACCCCACATATCCGAGCTGGCGTGCAGTTTCAAGGATGCGACCACGGGTGTCGTCGCTGACCCGCACATCCTGACGGTCGTTCAGGACGTAGCTTACGGTGGCGCGCGAGACGCCAGCTGCCCTGGCGATGTCACTCACTGTCAAGGGTGTTGATTTCATTGGTCCCCACTTCTGCTTGACACGATTAACCTTACCGCATAGCCTAACTGGCGACAGAGTAGTTGACACGATTAATCAAGGTGGATTTTCATGAACTCTCCCGGTGCACACGGTTCGGACACGACGTCCATCGGAACGATGCAACGAGTTGGCGTCTACAAGCATCCCTGGCGCGTTGCGGTCATCGCCGGCCTCGCGTCCTTCGTTGACGGAGCTGCGCTCACAGTCAACGGCATCGCTTTGGTGATCTACCAGCAGACCATCGGCCTGACAGCGAACGAGGTAGGGCTCTTGTCCGCAGCCGTCACCGCTGGCCTGGCGATCGGCGCGTTCGTCGGCGGACGGCTCGGAGATCTCTACGGACGTCGCACCGTATTTGTCGTCACGATGGTGATCGTCGCGATCGGCGCGCTCGCTCCGACCTTCTCCACGAACTTCTGGATTCTCCTCGGCGGGTTGACGTTAATGGGTTTGGGAGTCGGTGGGGACCTTCCTGTTTCGTTGGCCACAATCGCCGAAGCCGCAAAAGACAGTAATCGCGGCAAGATGCTGGTATTCACCCAGGTGATGTGGATTGGTGCATCTTTGACCACGGTCATCTTGTCCACCGCCACCAGTGGACTGGGACGCCTCAGCGGGCAGATTCTCTACGGAATGATCGTCGTCGTGGCTGTGATCGGCCTAGCCCTGCGGCTGACTGTCCCGGAATCTCCGCTGTGGCTGCAGGCCCGTGACGATCGCCGACGAGGGATTCGCTCTGTCGATGCAGACCACGGCCGCGTCCGTGATCTTCTGCAAGCCCCGTACCGGCGCCCGTTTATCGCTCTCTCGATCTTCTATGCCCTTGTGCTTTCAGCCAGTACCGTCTTAGGATTCACGACCTACGTTGGAGTCAACGTCGCAGGGTTGGAAGTTTCGGAGATCATTCCATACTCGATCGTCCTGTTCCCATTGGCGTTTCTCGCGTTGTTCTTGTTCATGAAATACGTCGACACTCGGTTCCGCATGCCATTGCTACTTGTCGGCGGTGGCGTCCTCGTTGTCGGGTTGTTGATCCCCGTGTTTTTCGGCTTCTCCTTGGTCACGATCCTCGGAGCGCTGCTGGTCGGCAGCATCGGACAGACCAGTGCGGGGGAACCAATCGCTCGCGTGTGGTCGAACGAGGCGTTCCCAACCATTCTGCGCTCCACCGCGCAGGGGTTCGTGTTCACCTTCGGCCGCCTCGTCGGTGCCGGCGTCACGGCCGTTATTCCCGCGCTCATCGCGTTCGACCCATCGGTCGCATATGTCGCGTCGGCGGTGGTGGCGGCGCTCGGAGTCTTGGCGGGGTGGATCGGGTTCAGGAATGGCCGGGTCGCGAACGCATTCCAGCACGAGCAGCAGGCCTCGCCTGAACTCCCCGCACCGGTGGCGTGACTGCCACGCCGCATCGGTTGTCCCCGGGATCGTCTCCCTGCAATGCGTGCTGCGCTCCTGCGTCGCCAGACCAGAGGAAACTCATGAACCCCACTCAAACAATGCGCGGACACGTCGAGCCAGGATTCGGCCGGGTCGCGGATGCCTTCGCGCTGAATTTCCGAGACCGCGGTGATGTCGGTGCTGCGTGCACGATCGTCATCGAGGGGAACACTGTTGTGGATATCCACGGCGGCGAGTCCCGAGCGGGTGCCCCTTGGAGCACCGCCACCCGCAGCACCGTCTTCTCGGTGAGCAAGGGCGTGACAGCGATCAGCCTGCTGATGGCGTCCGATCAAGGCTTACTCGATCTGGACCAGCCGGTCGCCACGTACTGGCCCGAGTTTGGAGTCCATGGGAAAGGCCGGATCACCATCCGGGAGGCACTGGCGCACCGCGCCGGCGTACCATCGTTCTCCCAGTCATGGGACGCTGCGGCTCTCCGTGCGTGGTTCCCCGTGGTCGACGACCTTGCGTCTCAGCGACCTCTCTGGGAGCCCGGAACTGCATACCTGTACCACCCGGTTTCCGTTGGCTTCATTGCGGGAGAGGTGTTGCGCCGTGCGACCGGTAAACGACCCGCTGAGTGGCTCGCCGAGTACGTCGCGGGACCCTATGGGCTACAGATGACGTACGGCTCAGATGCAGGCGACCCCAACTTGGCGCCTCTCCGTCCTCCGGAGGGCATTGGTGAAGGGATCCCTCTGCCCGCGGAAGACGCCGGGTTGGCAGCTCGAATGCTCCTGATGAATGGCGCCTACGCACCCGATCTGTTCACCGCGGCGAACACGCCAGCGTTCCTGGGACCCGAGAGCCCCGCGGCGAACATCGTCACTCGAGCGGCAGATCTCGCCGCCCTCTACGCTGCTACGGCATATCCCAGTCAGGGACCCCGTCTGCTCAGCGAAAACGCCATCGCTCACGCCATCGAGCCGCTTTCCTTTGGCAAACCGTTCGTCGGCGCCGACCAGGGGGCCGTCTGGGGCACAGGATTCATGCTGCACTCGGCCCGTCGCACTATGGCTGGCCCTGGCAGCTTCGGACACGACGGTGCCGGCGGGCAGCTCGCGTTCGCACAACCCTCCCTCGGGCTCGGCTTCGGCTACCAAACAATTCAGCTCGGCGGCGACGATGATATCCGTGCTGAAGCTCTTTGCGCCGCCCTGCGCGAATCTCTCTAACGACCTCTCCGTCCGTGGTTCCCGCGTTCCTGGAGTCGATCCTCACAACGTCCGCGTCGACTCCATCGATCCCGGTTCCTTGCAACGGCGGCAGGCGTCTCCGGCTCTCGTCAAGTCCAATCAGCATCGGCGGGTTTGATAACGATTTCGCGCTGGCGTGCCAGGGGAAATTGGCGGTCCAACTTGCCGCGGAAAAATCTCTTGCGATTGCTCCTGATACCGCTATCATAAAGTGCGCACCGACACCGAGGTTGTGTGCTGAGAGCAGGAGTACGCCGTGGTTTTTTCGCTCACCGAGAGCTCCGAAACGCCGATCCCGGAATCGCAGAGCATTGACTGGAACGCAGGTCGGCTCAGCCTCACCGTTGAGATTCCCCGGAACGGCGCACCATTCCTCCGAAGTGCGGTCGCAGACGGCGGCCCGAATATGGAGATGTCCGCAGGACTTCCGCTCGTCGACGTGCTTCTGCTGTCGATTGGTCACAGCCCGGCGAGCAACCGCCTGGTCCACGGTTCCATCGGTGACTCGCTGCGTTACCTCGAGCACGAGTTGCAGAGTGACGAGACAGGCGAGACGCTCCTGCTGCGCTGCTCGACCGGCGTCGATGGGCTCCGCCTGACGGCGTCGTACTTTGTTGCCGCGGGGACCACGGTGATCCGAAGCATGACGCGGATTGAGAACACCGACGTGGATGCGGAGTTCATCGTGCAGACCCTGCCTAGCTGGTCCGCTTATCTTGGGCGTCCGGAGGGTGCCTCGGCAGACCCGAGGTCGTGGGAGCTGGTCAGCGGGGTGAACGACTGGCTGGCAGAGGGGCGCTGGGAGCGCCGTCCGCTTGATGGCTTCCTCCTACCCGATCTCGCGGCATCTCTCACCGGGCACAACCCGCGCGGCTCGATCTCGGTCACTTCCGACGGCACTTGGTCCACCGGGACCACCCTCCCCGTCGGGGTAGTGGAGTCCAAAGTGTTTGGAGCGGCCTGGGGGTGGCAGATCGAGCACAACGGCGCGTGGCGCTGGGAGCTCGGCGAAGACGCCGCCGACGTGTATCTCGCGCTCTCCGGCCCCACCGACATCGACCACCAGTTCACTCGAGTGCTGCGGTCAGGGGAGCGGTTCGAATCCGTCCCAGTTGCGATCGCGCTCGGGACCGACGTCGAATCGGTCATCGGTGAACTCACCCGGTACCGCCGCGCCGTACGACGGAACCATGCGGACAACACGGCGATGCCCGTCATCTACAACGACTACATGAACACGCTGAACGGTGACCCCTCCACGGAACTACTCCTCCCGCTGATCGCCGCCGCGGCAGAAGTCGGTGCAGAGATCTTTTGCATCGACGCCGGCTGGTATGACGACGGTGGTGACTGGTGGAACTCCGTCGGCGACTGGACACCGTCACAGGTCCGGTTCCCGGGAGGGTTCGAGGAGGTCGTCGACGCGATCACGGACGCCGGGATGGTCGTCGGTCTCTGGCTCGAGCCAGAGGTCGTCGGAGTGCGCAGCCCGGCCGCGGAGCGATTGCCGCGGGACGCCTTCCTCTCGCGCCACGGTCAGCGCATCGTCGAACACGAGCGGTACCTGCTGGACCTGCGGCACCCGGCTGCCCGCGCGCATGTCGACGCGGTCGTCGATCGCCTGGTGGGCCGGTACGGCGTCGGCTACTTCAAACTCGACTACAACGTCACGCCTGGTGCAGGTCCCGACCGGTACGCGGACAGCGTCGGTTCCGGGCTGCTCGAGGTCAACCGGGCACACCTCGCCTGGCTCGACTCGGTCCTCGACCGGCACCCGGGCCTCGTCCTCGAGAACTGCGCGTCCGGAGCGATGCGCAGTGACTTCGCCATCCTGTCGCGGCTGCAGGTGCAGTCGACGTCGGACCAGCAGGACCCGCTGCGGTATCCACCGATCGTCGCCTCCGCACCGATGGTCATGCTTCCGGAGCAGGCGGCCAGCTGGGCCTACCCGCAGCCGGAGATGGATGAGGAAGCAGCTGTCTTCGCTCTCGTCACCGGCCTGCTCGGGCGCTTCTTCCTCTCCGGCTACCTCAATCGGATGTCGAGTCAGCAGATCACCGTCGTCGCTGAAGCCGTCACGGTCGCGAAGGAGCTGCGCACGCACATCGCCACGGCGACTCCGGCGTGGCCGCTCGGCCTCCCGGAATGGGACGATCCGGCGGTCGCGCTCGCGCTCGTGGCGGAAGGTCGCACGGTCGTCGGGATCTGGGACCGGCAGGGCGACTCCGCGGTCCAGCTCCACCTGCCCCGGCACGTCGGTCGACCGATCGCCGTCAGCACCCTCTTCCCGGCGGGCCTGCCCGCCTGGGAGCACCACTGGAATCCGGAAACCGGAATCCTGAGCATCGCCAACGCCGCACCCGGGCCGGCGGCGCGGTTGATCTCGATCGGCCCGGCCTCAGCCTGACCCCCTCTCCTTCCCGGAGGCACCAAACACAACTAGCCTCAACCCCGAGGCGCCTGAAGAAAAGGTTGGACGTTCAATGAAGAATTCCTGGAAGGCCGTCGTCGCGACGGCCGCAGTCGCAGCGGTCGCGCTGACCGGCTGCTCGGACCCCTCCGCCGGCGGTGGCTCGGACGCACCCGCCTCGTGGCCGGCGCAGGACACCAAGCTCGACGGCACCACCCTCACCATCTGGGCCGCCCAGAACTCGAACAAGACGCCGGAGAGTGTCATCAAGGGCTTCGAGAAGCTCACCGGCGCGAAGATCGAGGTCGTCACGATCCCCGATCCGTACGAACAGGGGATCCAGACCAAGGTGGCCACTGGCGACAAGCCGGACCTCGCCTTCTGGCAGCCGACCGCCTCACAGCTCACCGCGCTGAACGCGAAGACGAACCTGCAGTCGCTGGACGGCGCTCCGTGGGTCGAGAACTACGACGCGAACTTCGGCGACCTCACCGGCCTGCTCGACGACACGCGGTACGCGGCACTCGTGTCGAGCCCCGCGGTCGAGGGTGTCTACTACAACAAGGAGGTCCTCGCGAAGGCCGGCGTCACCGAGACCCCGAAAAGCTTCGAAGAGCTCGTCGAGCTCGGTCGCGGGCTGAAGTCGCAGGGCGTGACCCCGTTCTACGAGATGGGCGATCCCGGCTGGTCCACCCAGTGGTGGGTCCAGGTGCAGCTCGCAGACGCCGCCGCCGACGGTCTCTGGGACCGCGTCAACGCGAACGAGGAGAAGTTCACCGACCCGACCATCCAGGGCGCGGTCGACACTTACAAGGGCCTGATCGACGAGGGTCTGTTCAACGAGAACATCAAGACCTCGACCTTCGAGGATCAGGGCGACGCCCTCCTCGCCGGTGACGCGGCCATGGTCGTGCAGGTCAACTCCTTCTTCAACCAGCTGCAGGCGAAGGCGGACACCGCTGAGCTCAACGACAAGATCGGCTTCTTCCCGATCTCGCCGAAGGGCAACGTCGGCACCTTCATCCCCGACCAGAGCAACGCCCTCGTCGCCTTCAAGACCGGCGACGAGAAGCGTGAGGCAGCGGCACGTCAGTTCCTCAGCTACTGGCTCGGTGACGGCTACCAGGACTTCATCGACACCCAGTCGACGCCGTCGCTGCTGAAGGGGGCCACCACGCCGGACACCGTTCCGCAGGCGCTGCTCGACGTCCACGCGTCGATCAAGGACTCGGTCGGTTCCATGCAGGCGCTGGCCGTCGCCAACCCCGATCTCTGGATCAACCTCACCAACATGATCCAGGGCACCATGACCGCCACCGAGGTGACGCAGGCCACGCAGGAGCAGTTCGAGCAGCTTGCGAAGGCCCAGGGCGTCTCCGGGTTCTGACCGGCAGCAGCCCGGGTGGCGATCGTGATCGCCACTTTCCTCAGCCGCCGGGTCCGAGACACCCCTCAGGTCTCGGGCCCGGCTCCCAACCCGTACCACTGCAGCCCCGCACCGGCGCGAAGGAATCACACATCATGGCAACGACAACGTCCGTCCTCCCGAAGCCCCGGCCGGTGAGACTCGACCCGCGCGGGGCGACGGCGCGGCAGAAGCAGGACCACCCCTCGTGGTTCATCGCACCGGCACTCCTGGTCTTGGTGGTGTTCTTCTTCGTTCCGACGATCTTCAACTTCGTCTACGCCTTCACCGACTGGTCGAGCTTCAAATCCGAGATCAACTTCGTCGGCTTCTCTAATGTGCAGGACCTGCTCTCGAACGGCACGCTGCTGCGAGACCTCCGCATCACGCTCATATATGCACTGCTGGTCGCGCTCTTCCAGAACCTGTTCGGCCTCATCCTCGCCCTCCTCCTCGAACGCGACACCCGCGTCAACCGCATCGCGCGCGTCGCGTTCTTCGTCCCGGTCGTGATGTCTGCCCTCGCGGTCGGGTACGTGTTCCAGGCGCTGTTGAAGCCCGAGGGCGGCCTCAATCAAGTGCTCAGCGCGATCACCGGCACCTCGGTGACAACGGCCTGGCTCGGCGACACCACCTGGACGATCGTCGTCGTTGCCCTCATCCACTCCTGGAAGTGGATGGGCTTGTCGATGCTTATCTATCTGGCAGGGCTCAAGACCATCAACGAGGACCTGAAGGAAGCAGCCCGCCTTGACGGCGCCGGCTGGTGGACGACATTCCGCACCATCGTCTTCCCACTCCTCGCGCCTGCCGTCACCTTTAATGTCGCAACCTCGCTCCTCGGATCAATGAACGGGTTCGACATCGTCCAAGCGACCACCGGCGGCGGGCCCGGTGGCAGCACCGAACTGCTCAACATCTTCGTGTTCCGCACCTTCGGACAGGGACTCTTCGCCCAGGCGACCACCATGAGCCTCGCGCTCTTCCTCATGGTTGCCATTCTCGCCTTCCCCGTCATCCGATTCCTCCGCAAGAGAGAAGACGTATTGTGAGCGCCCTCGCCACCAGTCGCGCGAACGCGACCACCAACTCCGGCCACGACCGCCGGCCACACCACCGTTCGTGGAAGCGCCTCATTCAACCCGTCGTCGCCCTCACCGCCGTCATCACCCTCCTGGGCGTGCCGTTCTACCTGGTGATCATCACCGCCGGCAAGTCACAAGAGGAGGCGTTCGACCCCAACCTGGTGCCGCCGACGAAGTGGCAGCTGTTCGAGAACTTCGGGCAGGTGTTCACCCAGGGCAACATGGCGCCGGCGTTCTTCGGCAGCCTGCTCATCATGGTGCCCGCGGTCGTCGGGGTGCTGCTCCTGGGAGCCATGGCGTCGTGGGTGCTTGCGCGACGCTCAAGTCGGGTCATGGCGGTCGTATACGCGCTCGCGATCAGCGGCATCGTCCTCCCACCTGCGGTCGTCACCGTCGTCCTGCTGCTGCGTCAGATCGGCTTGGCCGGCACCGCCGTCGGCATGATCGGCGTCTACATGGGCATGTACCTCTCCACCGTCATCTTCTTCGTCACCGGGTTCGTCCGCACCATCCCGGTCGAGCTCGAGGAAGCCGCACGCGTCGACGGTGTCGGACCGTTCGGAGTGTTCTTCCGGATCATCTTCCCTCTCCTCGGCCCCACCCTGGCAACCGCTACGATTCTCATCTGCCTGTACATCTGGAACGACGTCTTCTACGCCCTCTTCGTCGTCGGCGGACGGCTCGACACCTTGCCGCTCAACCTCTACGAGGTCGCAAGCGCGGGACTCTACCTTCAGAACTGGCACCTGATCTTCGCCTACATCATCCTGATGAGCCTGCCGTTGCTGATCACCTTCGTGGTGATGCAGCGCAAGATCATCTCGGGCATCACCAGCGGAGCCGTAAAGTAAGGGACCGTGACATCTTGGGGGTACGCAGCGTGAGTGCAGGTGAAGGCGCACGAGGGCGCTCAATCGTCATCGGCGACGTCGCCCGTCTCGCCGGGGTCTCCGTGCCCACTGTGTCGCGGGTGCTCACCGGGGCGGCGCGTGTCAGTGACGAGAAGCGCGAACGGGTCGAGCGAGCGATCAAGACGCTCAACTTCCGACCCAGCGCCGCCGCACGAGCCCTCGTTGCCCGACAACCCAAGATGATCGCCGTGTTCGCTGGCGACACGTCCCGCTACGGATACGCGGAGACCATCCGCGGTATCGAGGAGAGCGCTCGGAAAAGCGGCTACCTCGTCTCGATCACCAAGGTCGAGGACAACGCCGAGGACCGACTCGACGACGCCGTCGACCTCGTCCTCGGGCAGAGCATCGCAGGGATCATCGTCCTCAAGTTCGACCCGGCAGGTGTCGCCGTGCTGAAACGACTGCCAGAGGACATCCACACGGTCTCCATCTCAGGTGTGCGGGAAAAGGGTGTGCCACAGGCTCTGCTCTCGGAGTCCGCAGCCGCACAGAAGCTCATCGCCCACCTGCTCGACCTTGGCCACGACACCGTGCACCACGTGCGCATCCCGCCATCGCGGCGTGAGGACGGCCGTACCACCGGTTGGCGGAACGCGCTGAAGCTGCGCGGCGCGTCGATTCCGCCAGTCATCGACGCGGGATGGGAACCCTCGAGCGGTCGGAGCATCGGGACGGAGCTTGCAGCACGCCCGGACGTCACGGCCGTCTTCTGTGGCAATGATGAGATCGCGATGGGAGTCATCCGAGGACTTGCGGACGGTGGACGCCGTGTGCCGCACGATGTCAGCGTAGTCGGCTTCGACGACCACCCACTCGCTGAGCTGTGGGTGCCAGCCCTCACGACCGTGCGGCAAGACTTCGCTGAACTCGGCTCTCGCGCATTCGGCCAACTACTGTCCTTGATTCAAGGACGTCCGACGGCGTCGGTCACCACAGTTGAGCCGAACGTCGTCGTGCGCGAGAGCTCTGGTCCCAGGGTCTAGTAGATCAGGTCCAGACCGCACTGTTCATTCATCCTTGATAGCGTTATCATGATAGCGCTATCAGATGATCCGTGTGTTCTGGCACGGCCCCACCTCGACGAAAGCAGCTCTCAATGAAGAAAGCTCTCCTCTCGCTGGCGACCCTCGCGGCCGTCGTCGGCGGAGTCATCACTGTTCCGGCCGCCGCCGCGGCGGGCTCCGAAACCCTCGCTGTCGACTTCTCCAACACCACGGGCGCCTTCCGTGGGGGAGCCAGCGGAACCCTGTACGGCCTCGGCGACGCCGGAGCGCCGACCCAGGCCATCATCAACGGCGCACACATCACCAACACATCGCAGAAAGCACCGTTCGGTACACAGCACCCCAGCGGCGACGCCCTGAAGATCGAGGATGGATTCTTCGCCAAGAACGGCAAGGACCTGGACATCTACGTGCAGGACTACTACCCCGACTGGGCCTACAACGGTGGTCGGCGCCCCGGCGACGACCGTACCTACGACCAGGCCACGGGCACGTATGTCGACGGCGCGAACGGCGTGTGGGACTACCTCGAAGTCATCGAGATCGTCACCGAAGCCGTCGCCACGCAATCCTCCTACCCGGAGCAGTACGTGTTCATCCCCTTCAACGAACCGGACGGCGGAAACTGGTACGGCGACGGAAACGTCTTCAGCCAGTACTTCATGACCGACTGGAAGGCAGCCTACGACAAGATCCACGAGGTCTACGCCCGCCACGGCCTCGCAGACCCCGTCATCGGCGGGCCCGGTGACTCCGCTTGGCGTGCCGATCGCACGGCGGTCTGGCTCGACTACGTCAAGGCGACGAACACCATCCCGGAGTTCATGATCTGGCATGAGCTCGGGATCGATAACCTCGCGACCTATCGGTCGCACTATGCCGAATACCGGCAGATGGAGCAGGCGCGCGGGATCTCCCCGCTGCAGATCAACATCACCGAGTACGGTCTGTTGCGTGACATGAGCGTGCCAGGCCAATTGATCCAGTGGTTCTCTATGTTCGAGGACACGAAGGTCGACGCGCAGACTGCCTACTGGAACTACGCGGGCAATCTATCCGACAACTCCGCACGCACGAACGCGGCGAACGCCGGCTGGTGGATGTTCAAGTGGTACGGCGACCTCGCCGGTAGCCAGACAGTCGCAGTCACACCGCCGCAGCTGAATGTCGCCGACACCCTCCAGGGCATCGGCGCCGTCGATACTGCGAATGCTCGAGCGACCGTGCTCTACGGTGGTTCGTCAGCATCGACCGTGTCACTCGACCTGTCGGGCCTCGACCCGCAGTTGTTCGGCGCGAACGTCGATGTCGAGGTGCGCGAGGCCCCACTGACCGGCGCCGAAGGGCTCTCCGCGACCCCTCGAGTCGTCAGCGTCTCCGAGGGAGTCGCCCTGTCGGACGGATCGCTCGCGCTCGACGTCCCGAACTACGACCGGTACGCCGGCTATCAGGTTGTCATCACGCCAGAGCAGGATCGGACCCTCGAGACCGACCCGGTCTGGTCGACGAGCATCGAGGCCGAGGCAACGCAGCTCACCGGAGCTCGGGTCTACGAGCAGAGCCCGATAGATAAGGCCGGATGGAACTTCCTGGCCTCTGGCTCACGTGACGTCGGATCCTTCAACAACCTGAACGCGAAGTCGGAATGGACTGTCGACGTCCCGCGGGACGGGAAATATCGGTTCCAGGTCATTGGGGCAACCCCAGGAACCCCGGGTCGTCACGTACTCTTCGTGGATGGGACCAAGTCGACCATCGTGCAGTACACAGCCGACCTCGCACTCAATGACACGAGCCGCTGGAAGTACCGTGGAAGCGCGGAGGTCGTCATTGACCTCACCGCTGGGTCACACCTTCTGTCACTTCGGGCAAGTGAGAACGGCACGACCGTTCTGGCGAACTCAGACATCACGCTCGACAAGTACACCCTGACCGACGTCACGGCAGGAGAGCCCACCGCCTACCCGAGCAGCGTCATGCGACTGGCCGGGGGAGCGCAGCTCTCCTACGCCGTGGACGGTGCACAGGGAGCGGCCGCTCTCGCAGGTGACGGTCGCGCCGACGTCTACGCCACAGCGTGGGACTCCGGGTACTACGACGTCGCCGTGCACTATGCGAGCGAGGCTGCCACCGCGGTGACGATCGACGTTAACGGTCGACGCGTCGCCGAGGTCTCCGCCGACAGTACCGGAGATTGGATCTCGACCGCTCGTCTGCACCTGTCGCAGGGCATCAACGAGATCGAGATACGCTCTGCCGACGGCGCGCTCGTGAAGGAGCTCCGCACCACACGCGTCACCGATGCAGACGCTGCAGCGGTGCGGGTCGAGGCCGAAGATGGAACGGTCGCCGGCACCGCACGGAAGACCCCGATCGCAGCATCGACCGGGACGAACGCCTCGGGTGAAACGAACGTCGACTTCGTGGGCAACGGCGCGGCCAATACGCTCACCGTTCCCCGTGCTGCCGGGTTCGACCAGCCGGGGCTATACGACATCGTCGTCGGTTACTCGAATGCCGAGTTGTCCGGACGCCACAGCTACAACCCGCAGGTCGTCGATCGACGCCTCCAGGTGAACGAGTCAGGGTCGGACGCGAGCGCTGAAGCCTACTTCCGCTACACGTACTCGTGGAACAGCTTCTGGGAGCGCACGATCCCGATCGAACTCGCGACCGGCGACGGCGCACTCACCTTCGGGAACGCGGCAGCCTACGCACCGAACCTCGACTACTTCATGATCGCTCCTGCGATCATCGGAACACCGAGCACGGTGTCGGCGGTCAACGCGGCCCCGGCGATCAGCGCTGCGACCACACCAGCTCCAAACGCCGCCGGCTGGAACACGGGATCGACTAGGGTCCTTGCGACGGCGGCCGACGACTCCGGCATCGCTCCGACCCTGAGCTACAGCGTGGACGGCGCGGCAGTGGAGCCGTCGCCAGAAGGTGTGCAGGTCGCGGGGGACGGCGCCCACGCGGTGACGATCGTCGCAACCGATGTTGCCGGTGCCTCGTCCACCCAGGTGGTAGCGGTGTGGATCGACGGTGCAAAGCCGGTGGTCACGGCAGTTGTCGATGCCGCAGCCCGGACCGTCTCCGTCTCTGCCGTCGATGCCACCTCGGGCGTTGCGGTCCTCGAGTTCAGTGTTGACGGCGGTGCGACCTGGACACCGTACACGTCGCCGGTGGTGGCCGCCACCGCACGGACGGAGGTGTGGACCCGCGCGACCGACGTCGCCGGGAACGTGTCGAAACCCACCTCGGTCGTCGTCGATGCCGTGACTGCTGGAGCGGTCGCGACCATCGTTGCGACCACCGACCCGGGGGCAGGCGGCTGGTATCGCCAGAACGTGCTGTTGCAGCTCGCTGTGCCCGCGGGGGTCACCGCCAAGATCCAATACCGGGTGGCGGGTGGAACCTGGAAGACCTACTCCAAGTCGATCTCGCTCAGCACGACGGGTGAGACTCTCGTGGATCACCGCCTGATTCGCGACGCAGTCGTGGTCCCCGGCACCGACGGCACCACCACCGTGCGCATCGATAAGACCGCACCGAAGTCCGCGGTCCTCTCGGTGCCGTCGTCGCGGACGGGAACTCCGCGTAACCCAGTCAGCCTTCAGCTGTCCGCAACCGACGTGCACTCGGGCGTCCAGCGCGTCGAGTACCGGATCGGCACCGGAACGTGGGCCGAGGCGACTGCTCCGGTGGTCTTCGAGCAGGTGGGTGACTCGGTGGTCACCTACCGTGCGATCGACGCTGCCGGGAACACGGAGGCGGAGCGTTCGGTGACCGTGCGTATCGCCGCCGACCCAGCAACCAAAGTGTCGCTCAGCGCCAAGAAAGTGGCGGCCGGTCAATTCGTGACGGTGTCCGTTTCCGGTTACGAGCGGTGGGACTTCCTGTCACTCACGCTAGGAGGTGTTCCTCTTGGACAGGTGTTCACTGACGCAAACGGTGCGGCGAAGATCACGCTCCGGGTCCCGGTCGAGACCGCGGCAGGAACGTTGCCCTTCACCGCAGCGGGCAGCGGAGCCGTGCCAACCTCGACTGTGCCGCTCACCGTCACCCGCTAGTTGTCGCAAGTGCGGCGAGGTACGGCGCCATCGGTGTCTATACCTCGCCGCCGCTCTGGATTGGGATTACACAGAAGCAACTGTGCGCAGAACATCTCAGAGCCATACTCAACGAACCTTGCGCGGTGTCATGATCGGCGATCCGCAAACATCCCTTTATGGGACCAGGCTCGGAGCATAGACAGGGAGAAGAGAGCTCCGAGCGCGGCCGCCCTACCCGATGTCACGAAACTGTCAACGATCGTATCTGGCCCTGCGGGTTGAACTACTCAAGCGCGTTCCCGGCCCTGGCGTTCAGGCCGGACATTGACTTCGTTGAAGCGATGATCGCTGACGGGCTCGGAGCCCGCTCCGCCGGTCTTCGCACCCATGCGCCTGGCATCGCCGGGCACACAGACCTCATGTTTGCGCAACAACGCTCATTGCTTCGCGCGTGAGCGCCTCCAGACTCGAGGCTTCCGACAATGCCCAGGCTTCGATTACCGTCGTCAGTACTCCGGTGATCGCTGCGGCTCGCGCTCGCGCGTGCAGCAGCGAGTAGTTGGGGAAGCGCTCGAGGATGACGTCGGCAAGGTCCTCTTGGGCCTCTCGGCCAGCGGCCAGCCAGGCTCCACGAAGGGCTGGTGTGGCGTCCATCAGTCGCAGCTCTCGCCGACTTGTCTCGATCTCCGCGACCGACACGAACGCGCGGATCACTGACTCGAGAAACGGGAGCTCGGCATTCGCTTGGACAGCCGAGGCCAAATCCGCAGGCCCGTTGCGCAGGCCATAGGTGAGCACCTCCTCCTTGCTCGAGCAATACCGGTAGAACGTCCGAAGTGACACTCCTGCTGCCTCGGCGATCTGCTCGACCGGGGTGGCCTCGTACCCCTGCTGCTCAAATAGAGCCAGGGCCGCATTCGCTATCTCGCGCCGCGTTGAGGCATATCGACGCTCTCGCAACGATGGCCCCGTGTCAGGGGCATGGGAAACCGAATCTGTTGCCATGCCCCCAGTATCCTGTATTGCCTTCTGACACACGCGCACAACATGGCAGACTGTGCCATGTGCTCGGATCTGCCGAGTCGCAAAAGGAGAGAACATGTCTGCAGTGTCATTCGACGGTCGGGTTGCGATCGTCACAGGCGCCGGCGGGGGACTGGGGCGAGCACATGCCCTGGAACTTGCGCGTCGAGGTGCGATGGTGGTCGTCAACGACCTTGGAGGCGACATCACCGGAGCCAATGGCGGAACCGCAATGGCGGACCAGGTCGTCGCTGAGATCCGAGACGCAGGCGGAGAGGCGGTCTCGAACTACGATTCTGTCGCAACTCCTGAGGGCGGCCGCGGCATCGTCCAGACGGCGGTCGATGCGTTCGGGAAGGTCGATGTCCTGATTAACAACGCCGGGAACATCAAGAACGCAGCGTTCACTGACCTAGCACCCGGCGCGATCGACGCGCTGCTCGCGGTCCACATCAAGGGAGCGTTCTATGTGACGCAACCGGCGTTCGAGAACATGCGACAGCACCAGTACGGCCGCATCGTGTTCACGTCATCCGCTGCAGGACTGTTCGGCTCGATCCACCAGGCGAATTACGCGGCGGCGAAGGGCGGAGTCTTTGGCCTCGCGAACGTCGTCGCACTGGAGGGTGCGCCACACGGCATTCTCACCAATACGATCCTGCCTGCCGCTGAGAGCCGCATGGCTGCGGATATGAGCGCTGAGCAGTTCGTCGGCATGCCCACGACTCCCGCACACGGCGAGCCAGAGATGATCACCGCCATGGTGGCTTATCTCGCTAGCGAGGAAAACACGCACAACCGCGAACTTTACTCGATAGCACGAGGCCGTTACGGGCGGGTCTTCATGGGGGTGGCGCCGGGTTGGCACGTGCCGGCGGATGCTCCGGTCGCGACTGCGGACGACGTCGCCGGACACATCGAGCAGATCCGAAACCTCGACGGATTCGCCGTACCCGAGTCGATGGTCGCGGAATTCGCCCTCATCCCCTAAGCGCCGACCCCTGTGCGAGGTGAGTGGGGCGGGCCTGCGTCGTGATTCGCACTGCAAGGGCGTCAAAAGCAGATGAGCGAGTCAAAGACGCCGCTCTGCTAAAGCGTGCAACGAGCATAGGCTCTCGCCCGGGTGACTGGACGTGCCAGCTCGTTTCGACTCGTGCCCGGTTCGACAAACCCACGCTCCAGAAGGAGAATCTGCGATGAGTAGCTTCAACGATGGCGCCCAGGCCAACGGACGCACGAGTCGCGCTCCGATCGGACCAGACGCAGCCGAACGCGTCAGCGCCGGCTGTTACGGTGCATTGGTAGCGGCGACAACTCTGATTGGGCTCACCGAGACATCCACCAGAAGCCTCGTTCTAGTCGTGGTTCTCACCAACCTGATCTACTACGCCACGCACGTGTTCGCCTACACGATCGGAGGCCCAACAGATGGCGAGCCCTCAGGGTGGAGATCCGTCCGTCATCACCTAGCGGTAAGTGCGCCGATGATCTCGGTCACCTTCTTGCCAGTGCTGCTGGTCATCGTCTTGGACTGGTTCGGTGTGGATCGCAGCGACTCGCTGATAGCAGGCGTGATCGCCGCACTTGTGTATCTCGTTGCTGTCGCTACCGGGGGCGCCTACCTCCGGGGACTCCGCCCGTTGGCTGTGTTCCTGGTGGGGGTGCTCACTTTTCTCGTCTCCGCCGCACTGGTCCTCGCCAAGCTCAGTCTCCACTGAGCTGCACGAGGTGCGGTGGTGTGCGTCAATACGACTCCGCCTGGCCGAACGGACGAGTGAGCGGCGCTTCTGGATTCGCGGTCGGCGGCGTGCTGACGAGCAAGGACCTTGAGTAAGCGGCCCGCGGCTTCGTGAAGTCGTTCTCCGAGCCGCGCGGGGTTGGCCTGTCCGACTTCCCCGGCTTCGTCGCGGCGCGGCGTCTGGCGAGGAACTGAAAAAGGATGATCACGCTGCGCACCATGAAGACCCACCCGAATGGGATGAGTGGTGTGGAGACGTAGCCGGAACCGCTCGGCGGAGGTGGCACAGGCGGGGCAGCCGCCGGACACCGTTCCGGTGTCCGGCGGCCACGAAATCTGCTGACTCGCAGCCTGCGCGGGACGCGGCGACCGACTCGATCCACCAGATGTCGAGCGCCCGGAGCTTGAAAGAGGTGGTTGTGGTATGAGACAACTATTGCCTGTGTCGATCGGACTGCTCGGAGGCAGGCTTAGTCCACTGCGCGAGGCATCCCGCCGTTTTCTCTCTGCTTGGCCTGAACGTTCGCAGCCACTGACATCGTCGTCTTCAGAGTGCTCGCGTAGCCATCGGCGAGTCCCGACGACTGCGTCCTGTACTCGCTCTTTACCGCGGTGATGACGTCATGGTCGGCCGGCGGGTGTGGCAGCAAGACCGATACGGTGCCGTCACGATCACTCGCGATGGCAAGCGCGTTGGGAATTGATCGCAGGGCGCAGTCGAACAGTCGGGTCACCAATTCCTGTGCGTGTGCCGAACCATAGGCCTGTCTGATGACTCCGAAGTCCAGAATCTCAATGCTGAGGACCGCGGAGCCAGCGCGCTGACGATGGAGGGCAACCAGCTTCCGGAGCGACATGTAGCAGCCACGGACGCCGTGCCCGCGTCGAACGACAAGTTCCTCAATTCGGATAAGTACCAGGACGATGGTGTTGACAAGAACGAAAGCCAGGCTGACGGTCGTCATGATCTCGACGTTGAAGTAATTTACGAACAGGGAGCCATCGTGCCCTTGAAGACTGAGCGCCATTGCCCGTGATCCGGCGTATAACGCGTACAACAGCTGCGCGATGGTCATCACCCAACTCACCCGGAACGAACCAAGGACGCCTCTGCGCGATTCGAACGCGGTCAGCGCGGAGAAGGCGGTTAGTCCGATCAGTTTGGGGAACATTCCCTGCCGCGTGGGGTCCACAGAACTTGGAAGGACCGTCAGAATCATGACCGCGAGGACGGCGGCAACGACCCAGCCAAGCCGGATACTCAACCGGTTGAACGAGCGGCAGCCGAGCCAGACGAAACCGGCGGCTCCAAGCATGGCGCCATTCCCCAACGCCGCGACCAATGGAGGGTGCTCGAGCTGTGCTTCAGCGAGGTAGGAGATGGTGCAGAGGACGACCAGCAGGGACGCTGTGAGCCACAGGCTCATGTACCGGCTGGAGAACGCACGACGACTGTAGACCACAAACAGCAGCGCGCACGAACCAGCGACAATCACGGACGCGGCGAGAAAGGCAAAGGTCTCGGATCTCACTGATAACCGATCTGTCGGCGCGGAGGCGTATTTCCGCGCAACTATAGCTGAAGCTTGCCCAAGTCAGCAGGTCGATCTCAAGGAATGCAGGCCGCCGAGTTAGAGCATTTGTCACCGGCGACAGCTGCGAGCTGGAAGATAAGGGCCTCGGTGTCAGCCGGGCGTGATCGGCCTTTCGACTGACTGTCCGGCGTCTACGCGATTGGACTCAACGTCAGTTGCAGGCATCTTCCGTAGTGCTTGACGACGGAATCCTGCAATGCGCTGATGACGAAATCGTCGTCGTACACGACGAGAGCACTCATGATGCCGACGAGTTGAGCGGCGAACAGGTGTGCGCGAAGTTCCGCGTCCGGTCCGTCGAGTCGTTCGACGAGAGGCTCTGCGAAGAGCGCCACGACGGATCGCTTGAGGTGGTCGTGAATGTCGGGTCTGCCCGATGCGCGCACCGTCGCCCCCCAGATCGGCAGGCCGTTGTGTTGGCTTTGCAGCAGTGCGCGAGTGACCCGTTCGCCAAGTGTTTCGAGTGGTCCTTCCAGCAGAGCCCGCCACTTCGCCGGCGCGTCGATCGACATGACGAAGAGGCGTTCTTTGGAACCGAAGTGCCGGATCACGATCGCTGGGTTGACTCCGGCGTCGGCAGCGATGTCGCGCACCCCGGTCGCTTCGAACCCCTGCTCCGTGAACAGTCGCCGTGCTGAATCCCGAATGGTGTCTTTGACGGCTGAGGACCGGTCCGTGTGAACAGCGGTCATGGTGTCCCTTCGATGCGTGGCGGTGAGTTGACATCAAGTGTAAACCCCGTTTACGATGATCGCGATAGCTGTAAACAACGTTTACTTGATGTCACCTTTCCATCCGTCCGCCGCAGTTTGGAGCCACATTGGCTGAATCGACTCGTCCACAGATCGCTGCACCGGTCCGCGAATCCTCACAGGCGGTGAAGATCGCCGCCGCCTTCCTCCTGCCCCTGTTCTTCGTGATCGCGTTCCCTCTCTTGTTCGTAGGCGCGATCCACAAGCCGACACCGCACGATCTCAGCATCCTCGTCGTCGGACCGGATCAGGTCGTGTCGCAGATCGCTGCCGGACTCGACGACACTGACGAGTACGCTGCGACCGCCACCGACATCGTCGACGACGCCAAGAGCAGCGTCGAGGAGCGCAAGGTCATGGGTTCGATCCTCGTCAGCGTCGACACGGCCGACAGTGCCGCGCCGTCAGATTCCGCGGGAACAGCGTCGGAACCGACAGCCGCCAACTCCGCCGCCGCGACACCCACCTACACGGTGACGACCTACGTCGCGAACGCCGAAGGTCGGGCAGTCGCAGCAACCGTCACCGGTGCGGGCGAGAAGGTTGCCGAACAATTGGGCACGACCGCGACCGTGAAGGACCTCGCGCCGCTTGCTGCGACCGACACACTCGGTGTCACGCTGTTCTACATCCTCACCTACACCTCAGTAGGCGGGTACCTCGTCGTCATCGTGCTGATGCAAGTGATGCCGAAGGCCAGACTCAGCACACGCTTCGGCGCAGTCACCGCGGCAGCGATCGCCGCGCCACTGATCTCCTTCGGACTCTCCTCGATCTTTGTTGGCGACTACGGAGCCAGCTTCGGCACGATCATGGGCTTGCTGGGAGTCACTGCCTTGTACGTGTTCACAGTCGGATCCATCGGGATACTCGTCGAGCAGTTTCTCGGCAAGGCCGCGACCTTCGGCATCATGCTGTTCGTCGTGTTCCTGAATTTTCCGAGCGCCGGTGGAGCCGCTCCAGCCGCGATGCTGCCACCGTTCTGGCAGTTCATCCATGAGTTCTACTTCGGCGCCGGCGCGTACGAAGCGATGCGGTCGATCGTGTACTTCGGCGGAAACGGTGCTGCACGCTGGATCTTCCAGTTGCTCGCGTGGTCGCTGGGCATCGTGCTGGTCAACGTGGTCGTGTACCTCACGAAGACGGTCCGCCGGCAGAAGCACGCAATCGCCGAGCTCTCCCGTTCAGCCTCGGAGCAGCCAGCACTTCAGCGCCAGACCGAGGCTGAGTCGGCACCCGCGAAACACGTGAAAGTAGACACCTATCAGCTCCACGAATACGAACCGCTAGACGACCGAGACCACGAGCCAGTGCGTGCACTTGCCCAGTCCGAGGGAGCGACCCGATGAGCACGAACACGCCAAGCACGCGTCCAGGCGGCCATGGCTGCGATCCGTTGCAGATGCCGGAGAACCACCTCGACATGGTCGTGACTCCCGACTCGGTCGACCCGAATCGAGAGGCGTCTCTCCGCACCCGCGTCATCGCGGTGGTGTCCATGCCGTTGTTCTTCCTCCTGGCGTTCACGCTCTGTTACGTCAGCGCTACGCACGCACCAGTGCCGCACGACCTGGCCGTCACGATCTCCGGGCCAGCCGAGCTGACCGGCAAGCTCGCAGACACCGTCGCCGATACGGCGGAGAACGCCTTCACGATCACAGAAACGACCAACGCGGACAAGGCCCGGGACGCAGTCCTCGAGCGGGAGGCGGTCGGCGCCGTGATCATCGACGGCACCACTGTCACGACCGTTGTCGCATCGGGCGGCGGAGCGATCGCCGCGCCTGTCGTCCGACAGCTCGGTGCGCAGATCGCGACCGAGCTTGGCAGCACGGCCACCGTCGAGGACGTCGCACCACTCCCCGTCGATGACCCGAGCGGCACCGTCCTTTTCTACTTCCTCATCGTCTGCACCGTCGGCGGCTTCCTCAGCGTCACCGTGATCAGTCAGGCCATCCCGAAGGTCCGTGCCCGAGGGATGCTCGCCACCTCGGTCGGCGCCGCGCTCATCGTTCCAGCGCTCGGCTTTTCGATGATCAGCGTCTGGGTCGACTTCGAAGCGACGTTCGGTTCCGTGGCGGCAGTCATCGGAATCGGGATGATCTACACACTCACCGTGGGACTGATCGCGACACTGCTCACCCTCGTCCTTGGGCAGGGCGCGGTGCTCGGCGAGATCCTGATACTCGTCGCACTGAATTTCCCCAGCGCTGGCGCGAGCGTTCCGGAGTCCATGCTTCCGCCGTTCTGGCAGGTAATCCACAACGGCTGGCTCGGTTCCGGAGCATTCGAATCGATGCGCAGCATCATGTTCTTCGACGGCAATCAGGCCAGCCGCTGGCTCGCGCAACTCCTCATCTGGACGGCTGCCGCGATCGTCCTCATCGCCCTTGCTGCCATCACCGACCGACGCCGAGCAGCAGCCAGCAATCGGCTCGAGACAGATGTTGAGCCGGGTGGGGAAGGACATTCCCTGCAACCCAAGCCGGGGACCGCGGAGCAGGCGGCTGTCAGCGCAGCGAGCGTCATGTAGCTCAAGACGATGGGCTGGCCGCCCGACAAAGCGAAGAAAGAAGGAATCATGACTGAAATCAACCCCGCACGGCAGACCATCTCCTCGCCGGCCCGCGGTCCCATCGAGACGGTGCTGCAGTACATCGAGTACTACAACGCCGCCGACACCGCAGGCATGAAGTCCCTGATGTCCCCCGACTTCACGCGCGTCGGATCTTCTCAGTGGGCGCGTCCGATGCAGCGTGACGCGTACTCGGACATGTCCCGCAGATGGAACCTGGCCTTCGACGAAACACACTGGGAACTCATCGACATGGTCACCAGCGGCCAGTCGTGTGCGAATTCATCGAGTCGGGGTCATGAACCGCCCGTGGCCTATCACCGATGACCTCGTCGTGCAGCCCAACGGCAAGCGCTACGAGGGACGCGCCACGGTATGGTTCACGATCAACGCCGTAGGCCTCGTCCACACCTATCGCTACTACACCGACGATGAGTTCGCCAAGACCTATGGCGCCGAAATCGCGGCAAGCGGTGCCGGCGCTGTGGAGATACCGGCCGTCATCGGCTGAGCCATAACCCGAGGTCCCGACAAAAGAGGGAGCGAACGGACTGGGCCTAGAGTCCAGGATTCAACCAAGACCGTGCAGAAGCAGTGATCACGCATTGTGATCATCGTCTCCATCTGAGCCGGTCGCCGCGCGGCTCAGGAGCATCGGCAGGTCATCGACGACTGCACGTCAGAATTCCTGTTCCTCATCCATCTCTCTCGTCCTTACCCGCTCTGGACGGACCCGTCAGGGCTGGGCTAACTCAGTGGAGAGCTTCGGCAACGGCAAACTGCGGAAGCTCGGCAGAGCGATTGCAATGACGGCGGTCAGTAGTGCGACCGCTGCGGCGAGGACCAGCGCTGCGCCCACATCGACCGCATCGGCGAAGAGGCCGGCTGCGCTGGCGCCAATCGGTTGTCCGCCCCACGCGATCATTCGTGCGGTCGTGTTGACACGGCCCTGGAGGTTCGCAGGGGTGATGGTCTGGCGGACGATGATGCCGTTGAGCGAGACCGTCGTCGTTCCGACC
>Ga0308160_10002210_pt1 | contig 24279 bp, 16 predicted proteins | sample PhyFR1_FD_201036 | JGI IMG/M metagenome (GOLD analysis project Ga0308160, IMG submission 201036) | Phyllosphere microbial communities from UC Gill Tract Community Farm, Albany, California, United States - DLSLF.R1 | ecosystem: Host-associated > Plants > Phyllosphere > Unclassified | place: USA... | reverse complement strand
TCAGCCTTGCCAGGTTGGCTTGCGCCACGTTCGCGGCACGCTCGGCACGTTCCGCGGCGACAGCTGCACTGATGCGCTGCGCCGATGCCCTTTGTTCATCGATGGGGGACACCTTGCCGGCACTTACACGCAGACGTGCGACGCGTTCAGCCTGTTCGAAGAGTTCCCGCCGCTCGTTCGCGGCCTTGGCGCGGCGTTCACTGGCGACTACAGCGATGAATGCCTGGGTGATACGTAAGGTCAGGTCAGCTTTGGCAGCGGTGACGCCAACCAGCGCATTTGCCTGATCAGCCAGGGCGACACGGGTACGGGCGGCGCGCTTCCCCCCCAACTCAAGGGGCATCGAGACAGAGAACGTGGTTTCGCTCGCCCCAAAGCGAGCGTAGCGCCCTGTGCCGAGAACGTTTTCCGCTGCTACCGAAAGGGTTGGGTTCGGTAAAAGTCGGGATGACTGCACGGTGGCATTGGCCACGTTGACGCTCGCCTCAGCTCCACGAAGCCCTGGCGCGACCGCGCGGGCGCGCGCGACAGCGTCGCTTAACGTGAGCGCGGGCGCAGCCGTAGGTAGGCTTTGCGCGTACAACTGCCGCCCAGGCGCAGGCACGACAGCCAAAATGGCTACGGCAACCAGATGGGGCAGGTGGGGAGAGCGAATGACCATGCAGAACCTTTTGCATACATTAGTCTCCGCTTTATAAACGTTGAAGTAGCTAGAAGGTCAAGCGTGGCAGTCGTAAACTCTAAATAATCTGTTCGCACTGCAAGGCCTGCTGCGTGTGAAGTTTTGTGTTACCGAGAGTGTAGGGACCGGCGACTGCGAAAAAAGATATGGTGGAATACTGCTACGGCCTGAACCAACCATACCGCATCGGCTACTATCCAAGCGAACGCGTCAAGTCCTGGTACGGAACATTGCCTTAGCGTGTGGGATCAAAGTAGGATTCTTCGTCCTCGCGCTGCTCGGGGTTGCGACGCTGTAGATGGAGGGATTTTCCGAGGTTGGTAGAAGTCTGTTCGTGGTATTCCACGGGCTGCGGCGGCTGCAGTGCGATGTTGGCTACGGCCCTGGTCAAGAGGAATTCGCGATGGGACATGGAGCGATATGTACCGATGGCATGCGAACTGGATGGCAGGCCATTGCCCGTCCATGCTATATTTCGCCCATGGTCCGTCGCTTCGTGTACATCATTGCCGCAATTCTCGCACTCCAGTTCAGCTGGACGGCGGTGGGCGCGTACTGCATGCACGAAACGGGCCGCGCCGCACAGCACTTCGGTCACCACCAGCATGTCGAGGATGGCGACGAGTTCCCTGTCGCTTCCAAAGATACCCCTGCTGCAGTAAAGAAATTCGCCGTACATGCGCACTGCGCGTCGTGTCACCACGCTACGCTGGCGATCGACACATTCCACGTCCCGCTGTATGTGCAGCGGGCGAGCGTTGCGCCGGACACGGACGTCGTGTCGCTGTCCTCTGTCTACACCCCTCCGCCTGAACGTCCTCAATGGAACTCCGCCGCTTAGATCCGGCGGAGCCATATCTTTTCTGATTTGATTTTGGCAGGTTACCTTGGGCGCTCGATGCAGCCATGGTCCTGTCATGCCGCCGGATGACCTTCGTATTCACTTTCGGAGTTATCCATGCAAACCAGATTCATCATGCTGGGGGCAGCGGCATTGTCGATGCCGCTCCTCGCAGTTGCTGCACAGCCAAGTGATCAGCAAACAATTTCCGTAACGCCGCGTTCGTATGCGCCGGCGCCGTCTACTGCGGCGGCCGTCATTACCCTGGATGAGGCAATACGCCTTGCCCTGGCGTCGAATCCGACGCTGCGCTCCACGACGCAAAGTGTCGCGATAGCGGATGCCACCAGAACGCAAGCCGGCCTCCGTGTCAATCCGGAACTCTCCGTCCTACGGGAGGGGATGGATCGCTCAAACCGTACCCAGACCGTTCAAATCAACCAGCGCCTTGAACTGGGCGGCAAACGCTCGGCGCGGGTCGATGTGGCGGAGCAAGAGCGGCAAGTAGCCGTGCAAGACGTCGCGGTCGCGCAAGCGCAACTACGCGCCGATGTCACCACCTTGTACTTCGAAGCGCTCATTGCCCAGGAACGCCTGGAGCTGGCGCGGGCATCCGTGCAGGTTGCGGAAAAGGCCACGCTCGTGGCGTCCAAGCGCGTCACTGCTGGGCGAATTTCACCTATTGAACAATCGCGATCCCGCGTCGCGGAGGCCGGTGTGCGGCTCGAACTGGCGCAAGCCTCGTCCGAGGTCAGCCTGGCCAGGCAGAGGCTCGCCGCTCTCTGGGGCCGCACCGATGCGATACAGCTGTCGTTGGAGCGACCTGCCGACGACATCTCGGCATTGCCGCCGTTGGACGAGGTACGCCGGCAGCTTGAAGCAGGGCCGCAGCTTCGCCGGGCGCGTGAACAGGTTGCGCGGGAAGAGGCCCAGGTAACGCTCGAACGCGCCCAGCGTGTGCCGGACCTCACGGTCACACTCGGGAGCCAGCGTGACAACCAGATCGGCCATAACCAGGCCGTTGTTGGCTTATCGGTCCCGCTGCCGCTGTTCAATCGCAACCAGGGCAACATGCTGGCCGCCTTGCGGCGCACTGACAAGGCGCGTAGCGATCTCGATGCGGAAAAGCTGCGGGTGAGCCAGGCGCTGAACGAAGCCTATCAGCGTGCCCAGGTGGCGCAGCAGGAAATCACCAGCTTTACTGCCGAAATCCTTCCGGTCGCGCAAACCACCTATGACGCCGCAGTGACAGGCTTCGAAGCCGGCAAATTCAGCTTCCTTGATGTCCTCGACGCCCAGCGGACCCTGTTCCAGACGCGGGCTCAATACCTGCGAGCGCTTTCGGACCGCTACCGCTCGGTGGCTGATCTCGGACGCTATGTCCAGCTCAGGCCCGGCCAGAACAAGTAATTCCACAGGAATCTCACATGAAGTTCAATCTCGATAAAAAGTCCCGGAAGTCCATTCTGGGCGTCGTACTCATCGGCATTCTGCTCGGTGCCACCATCATATTCTGGAAAAAAGGCGGTCAAACCGAAGCTGTACAGGAAGCGCATGGCGAACAGCCTCGCGCTTCGAAGCAAGCCAAGAAAGAAGATCATCCGGCAGCTGGTAACGGCCTGATCGTGCTATCGAATCAGCAGATCCGTACAGCCGGCATCGCCACCGCAAAGGCAGCGCCTGCAGCCATCGGTACCGTTGTCCAACTGCCTGGCGAAGTTCGCTTCAATGAAGACCGGACGGCGCACATCGTGCCGCGGGTAGCGGGTGTCGCCGAGTCCGTTTCAGCAGATCTCGGAGCGACTGTCAGGAAGGGCCAGGTACTTGCCGTAATCTCCAGCCCAGAGCTCGCCGACCTGCGCAGCACCGCGCTGGCCACCCAAAAGCGCCTCGGTCTGGCGAAAGTGACCTACGCGCGGGAGAAAAAGCTATGGGAGGACAAGATCTCGGCCGAGCAGGATTATCTCCAGGCGCAACAGGCGCTTCGCGAGGCCGAAATCGCTGCCCAGACGGCGAACTCGAAACTCACTGCCTTGGGCGCAAATGGCCCGAGCGGTCCGCTGAACCGGTATGTCCTGCGCGCTCCTTTCGATGGGGTCGTCGTCGAAAAGCACATCACGCAAGGCGAAATGGTGAAAGAGGACACCAACGTCTTCCTGCTGTCCGATCTCTCCACAGTGTGGGTCAACGTCGTGGTGACCGCAAAGGATCTGGAAGCGATACGTGTTGGACAGACCGCCACGGTGAAATCGACGTCGTCCAGCTCTTCGGCGAGCGGCAAGGTCAGCTATGTGGGCGCGCTGCTGGGAGAGGAAACCCGTTCGGCGACGGCGCGCGTCGTGCTGTCGAACCCGGCGCTTGCATGGCGTCCGGGCCTCTTCGTCAACGTCAACATGACGCGTGGGACGCGCGAGGTGCCCGTCGCAGTCGTTTCCGATGCAGTCCAGACCATCGACGGCAAACCGGTGGTCTACGTTCGGGTAGCTCAGGGCTTCCAGGCGGAGAACGTGAGCGTCGGCGCCAGTGACGGCAAGTTTGTCGAGATCGTCTCCGGCCTCGAACCGGGAGCCGCGTACGCCACGGCCGGCAGCTTTGTCCTCAAAGCCGAGCAGGGCAAGGGCAGCGCCGAGCATGAAGAATGACAGGAGGCCGCCCAATGTTTGATCGCATCATTCGCTTCGCCATCGAGCACCGCTGGCTCGTCATGCTGGCCGTGTTCGGCATGGCCGCAGTCGGAATCTACAGTTACCAGAAGCTGCCCATTGATGCAGTGCCCGACATCACCAACGTCCAGGTCCAGATCAACACCTCGGTGTCCGGTTACTCGCCGCTCGAGGTCGAGCAGCGCGTCACCTTCCCGATCGAAACGGTGATGGCCGGCCTGCCCGGTTTGGAGCAGACCCGATCCCTATCTCGTTACGGCCTGTCCCAGGTAACCGTCATCTTCAAGGACGGCACCGACATTTATTTCGCGCGCCAGCTGGTTAATCAGCGCATTCAGGAGGCCAGGGAAAATCTCCCGGGCGGCGTGGCGCCGATGATGGGGCCGATATCGACTGGTCTGGGCGAAATCTATCTCTGGACGGTCGAAAGCGAACCGGGCGCGAAAAAGCCCGATGGTACGCCGTACACGCCGACTGACCTGCGCGAAGTGCAGGACTGGATCATCAAGCCGCAGCTGCGCCAGGTGCCAGGCGTCACGGAAATCAACTCCATCGGCGGCTTCGCCAAGGAGTATCACGTCACGCCCGATCCTGCGAAGCTGAGCTCCTATGGCCTGACGCTCAAGGATGTCGTCGCTGCCATCCAGCAAAATAACGGCAATGTCGGCGCCGGTTACATCGAGCGGAGCGGCGAGCAGTTGCTGGTACGCGCGCCTGGGCAGGTGCGTAGCCTCGACGATATCCGCAACACCATACTGCACAGCGTGCGCGGAGTGTCGATTCGGGTACGCGACGTCGCCGAAGTAGGGCTGGGCGCCGAATTGCGTACCGGCGCTGCGACAGAGAACGGCCGGGAAGTCGTGCTGGGCACGGTCTTCATGCTGATCGGCGAGAACAGCAGGGTCGTCGCGCAAGCCGTTGCAGACAAAATGGTACAGGTCAACCGTACACTGCCGTCCGGTATCCACGCAGTGCCGGTGTATGACAGGACGGTCCTGGTCGACAAGGCGATTGCCACGGTGAAGAAGAACCTGCTCGAAGGCGCCGTGCTGGTCATCGTCATTCTGTTCCTATTCCTGGGCAACTTCCGCGCGGCGCTGATTACGGCGATGGTCATTCCCCTGGCCATGCTCTTCACCTTTACAGGCATGGTCACGTACAAGGTCAGTGCCAACCTGATGAGCCTTGGTGCTCTGGACTTCGGGATCATCATCGATGGCGCGGTGGTCATCGTCGAGAACTGCGTGCGACGGCTTGCCCATGCACAGGAACACCACCGCCGTAACCTGACCTTGAGTGAGCGTTTCCATGAGGTGTTTGCCGCCGCCGGCGAGTCACGGCGTCCGCTGTTGTTCGGACAGCTGATCATCATGGTCGTGTACCTGCCGATCTTTGCCCTGTCCGGCGTCGAAGGGAAGATGTTCCATCCGATGGCGTTCGCCGTCGTGGCGGCGCTGCTCGGGGCGATGATCCTGTCGATGACCTTTGTCCCCGCAGCTGTTGCACTCTTCATCGGCAAACGCGTGGCCGAGAAGGAAAACCGGCTGATGGGCTGGGCGCGCCGGGCATACGAACCGATGCTCGAAAAAGTACTGGCCAACGCGGCGCTGGTCGTCACGAGCGCCGTCGTTCTGGTCGTGCTGTCGGGCTTGTTGGCGGCCCGGCTCGGCAGCGAGTTCGTACCCAGCCTGAACGAGGGCGATATCGCACTGCAGTCCCTGCGCATTCCGGCGACCAGTCTCACGCAGTCGCTCGACATGCAGAAGCGGCTCGAAGCCGGCCTGAAAGCCAAGTTCCCGGAGATCGAACGCGTCTTCGCGCGAACGGGTACGGCGGAGATTGCCTCGGACCCGATGCCCCAGAATATCTCGGATGGCTATGTCATGCTGAAACCCGAAACGAAGTGGCCGGCGCCGAAGAAAAGCCGCAGCGAGCTGATCGCTGCGATCAAGGAGGAAGCGGAGAAGTATCCAGGTAACGGCTATGAATTCTCGCAGCCGATCCAGCTTCGCTTCAACGAGTTGATCTCGGGCGTGCGCAGCGATGTGGCCGTCAAGGTGTTCGGCGACGACATGGATGTGCTGGCAGATACGGGGCAGCGAATTGCCGAGGCCTTGCAGCGCGTACCGGGCGCAACTGAGGTCAAGGTCGAGCAGACTGGCGGCCTGCCCATGCTGACGGTGCAGATCGATCGCGAGAAGACCGCCAGGTATGGGCTGAACATCAGCGATGTGCAGGAGACGCTCGCCATTGCAACCGGAGGCCGTGAAGCCGGTACCGTGTTCGAGGGCGACCGCCGCTTCGACATCACTGTTCGGCTGCCGGAGACCTTGCGTACCGACCTGGATGCGCTGAAGCGCCTGCCGATTTCGCGTCCGGCGGCATCGCCTGACGGGACGGCATCGTTCATCCCCTTGGGTGAAGTGGCCACGCTGTCGTTTGCGCCAGGCCCGAACCAGATCAGCCGTGAAAATGGCAAGCGCCGGGTGGTGGTCAGTGCGAACGTACAAGGCCGCGATATCGGCAGCTTTGTGCCCGAAGCAGAGATGGCAATCCAGAAGAACGTGAAGATTCCGTCCGGCTACTGGACGACTTGGGGCGGCACCTTCGAGCAACTGCAATCGGCGACACACCGTCTGCAAGTGGTGGTGCCCCTGGCGCTCTTCCTGGTGTTCACGCTCCTCTTCGTCATGTTCAACAACGTCAAGGACGGTTTACTGGTGTTCACCGGCATTCCCTTCGCACTGACCGGCGGGATTCTTGCGTTGACCCTGCGGGGCATTCCAATGTCCATTTCCGCAGCGGTTGGCTTTATCGCGCTGTCGGGCGTCGCGGTGCTCAACGGCCTGGTGATGATCTCGTACATCCGGTCGCTACGTGAAAGCGGCATGCCCTTGGACGAAGCGATCCACCATGGTGCGTTGACCCGCCTGAGGCCGGTCTTGATGACGGCCCTCGTGGCGTCGCTTGGCTTCGTGCCGATGGCCCTGGCCACCGGTACCGGCGCCGAGGTACAGCGGCCGCTCGCGACCGTCGTTATCGGCGGGATCCTTTCCTCGACCGCGCTGACGTTGTTGGTGCTGCCGCTCCTGTACCGCCTAACGCATCGCAACGATGATGTGGCGGACATATCGGCGAAGACGGTTCGCGTACCAGTGTAAATGCAAAGGGCGCGACGACAACAGACGCATGGGTCGTCGCGCCCGACAATCGGATAGTCATTGAAGAGGACGTATATGAAACAGTCAGAAAAAATCCGGCTCGAGTTGCCGCTTGTCCTGCGCGACGTCGACGATCCGAAGGACCATTGCGTCGACAGACTGATACAGGCACTGTCAGGCCGGCCGGAACTCGATCGCGTGCATGTCAAAGAGGGGGAACCGGACGTGCCGGTCTTGTGCCTGCACTACGATCCGGCGCAGACCACCGTGGCACGCTTGCGTGAACTGGTCCGGTCGGTCGGTGCCGAGCTGACCGACAAGTACGGCCACTACGTTGCCCGCACCAGCGCGCCGCTGCATGCGCGCAGCGCCAGGCTGTTCTCCGATCGCCTGCGGAGCATGGACGGCGTGCTGGAAGCGGAGGTATCCGCTTCGGGTGCGATCCGTGTCGAATACGAACGCGCTGTCGTCTCGCAAGCTGACCTGGAACGCATGATAGGAAACTTTGGCGGCGCTATCTCGCGGCACACTGACGGGCCGCGTGAACCGGCCGGGACGTCGAGCGTAGCGTCCGCAGGCGACACTGCGAACAAAAATCAGGAGATGCGGACCGCCGCGCGCGGGGCGCCCCCTACCCAAGACGACCACGGCCATGAATCCGCGCATAGGCACGGCGTCCAGATACCGGGCACCGACGCCGACAGTGACGACCACGCCCATGGTGACGAGAACGGCGGACATGCTGGGCACGACCATGCCCATGGCGGCATTTTCGGGGAAAAATCCGAGTTGATCTTCGCTGTCCTCGCCGGCTGTTTTGTGCTGGCGGGATGGCTGGTCGGCCGTGCCAATACAGGACCGGACTGGCTACCGGTTGCGCTCTTTTGCGGTGCTTATGTGTTCGGCGGGTACTTCACCACCAAGGAGGCGCTTGAAAACATTCTAGCCCGCCGCTTTGAGATCGACACGCTGATGCTTGTAGCAGCGGTCGGTGCGGCCGCGCTTGGAAAGTGGGCAGAGGGCGGCTTGCTACTGTTCCTGTTCAGCCTGGGTCATTCGCTCGAACACTTTGCCATGGGGCGCGCGCGCCGCGCTATCGAAGCGCTGGCAAAGCTTGCGCCTGAAACCGCTGTGGTCAAACGCGGCAACGCGACTATGGAAGTACCCGTCGCGCAGCTCGCGCTCGGTGACGTCGTCCTGGTCAAACCGAATGAACGGTTGCCGGCTGATGGCGTAGTCGTCAAGGGGACAACCAGCGTCAACCAGGCGCCGGTGACCGGAGAGAGCGTCCCGGTCGACAAGCAGCCGGTCGCGAATGGCAAGGCCGCGATCGGTGCATTCGAAAAAGTCGGTGCCGCTAGCCGCGTATTTGCGGGAACGATCAACGGCACTGGCGCAATCGAGGTCATGGTCGCCCGGCTTGCGACCCAGTCGACGATGGCGCGGGTGGTGCAGATGGTGGCCGAAGCCGAGGCCCAGCGCTCGCCCACCCAGCAGTTCACCGACAAGTTCGAGCGGATCTTCGTGCCCGCCGTCCTGGGGCTCGTCGGCCTGCTGATGCTGGCCTTCCTGGTCATCGACGAATCATTCGCGGACAGCTTTTACCGCGCCATGGCGGTGCTGGTGGCTGCAAGTCCATGTGCGCTCGCCATTTCGGTCCCTAGCGCCGTTTTATCCGGGGTGGCCCGCGCGGGCCGCGGCGGGGTTCTGATCAAGGGCGGCGGACCGTTGGAAAACCTCGGCAGCCTGACATCGATCGCCTTCGACAAGACCGGCACATTGACAGAGGGGCGCCCCAAGCTCACCGACATCGTTGTCGCCGAAGGTGTCACCGAGCATGAGCTGCTGGCAATCGTCCTTGCGGTCGAGTCGCATAGCGACCATCCCCTTGCTTCTGCTTTGGTCGCAGGTGCGCAGGAACGCCTGCCAAAGGAATTCCCGGTGCCGCAGGCGGGCGATGTCAAGAGCATCACAGGACGTGGTGTGCAGGCGACCATCGACGGCCAGACCGTGTACATCGGCAAGCCAATTTTATTTTCCGAACTGCCCGGCGCCATACTGCCGGATACGCTCGCAAATGCCAACAAGCAGTTGATGATGGATGGCCGCACAACCATGATCGTGCGCAGCGGCGAACGCTTTCTGGGGACGATCGGCGTGATGGATACGCCGCGCAAAGTGGCCGCCTCGGTCATGACCCGCTTGCGCGCGCTCGGGATCGAGACACTGATCATGATTTCCGGCGACAATCAGCAAGTTGCCAATGCCGTAGCGAAATCCGTTGGTCTGACTGAGGCCCAGGGCGATCTGATGCCTGAACAGAAGGTCGAAGCGATCAAGAAGCTGCGTGTGCAGCATGGCAAGGTCGCTATGGTCGGCGACGGCGTTAATGATGCGCCTGCCATGGCAAATGCGACCGTCGGGATCGCCATGGGCGCCGCCGGCTCGGACGTGGCCCTCGAAGCAGCCGATGTGGCATTGATGGGTGATGACTTGGGCCAACTGCCTTTCGTGGTTGGCCTCTCGCGCCAGACCAGTCGGATCATCAAGCAGAATCTGTGGGTCAGCCTTGGCGTTGTCGCGGTCCTGATTCCGGCCACCATGTTCGGCCTGAATATTGGCACAGCCGTATTGTTCCACGAAGGGTCGACCTTGCTGGTGGTGATCAACGCTTTGCGCCTGCTGGCCTTCAAGGATCCGGACCACGACGGCGCCATCGGCTCGCCAGCCGCACAGGGCGCTCTTGGCACCGCTGGGGCCCCGGGCGTGGTCGGAGGGGCGAAACCATGACGGCCACGCTGGAACGTGTAATGGCGTTCGCGGCCCTGCCAGCCGCCTCCGTTTTACTGGGGGCGGGCGCGACCTTTATCCGCACGCCAGGCGCGGCCATGCGCAGCGCAGTACAGCACCTTGCCGCGGGCGTCATCTTTTGCGTGCTTGCGACCGAACTGCTGCCCGACCTCGTGCATCGCCGTATGCCCTGGGTCACGGTGACAGGGTTTTCCATAGGCGTTGGCGTCATGCTTGCGCTCAAGTGGGCGGCTGAACGGAAGCCCGCGGATGCCGAGGGCCGGGACACCCGTGGGCTGCTAACGGCGATGGGCGTCGACGTTGCGCTCGACGGCATGTTGATCGGACTGTCGTTTGCGGCCGGTGAACGCCAGGGTATGCTGCTGACCATTGCGCTTGTCCTCGAACTGTTCTTCCTCGGGGTGTCGTGCGCGACGTCGCTCGGCAAAATTGGTAAGAGCAAAGGCAGGATTCTCGGCGCATGCACCTTCCTTGCGTTCGCGCTGCTCCTTGGCGCAGGTTCGGGTGCGGTCGTGCTCAACCACGTACAACCTGCTTATGTCGATGCCATGTTGGCTTTCGGGGTCGCGGCGCTGCTTTACCTGGTGACGGAAGAACTACTGGTCGAGGCCCACGAGGAACCGGAAACACCGGTTCAGACAGCGATGTTCTTCCTGGGCTTTATCGTGCTGTTTACGCTCGACATGCTGGTGTAAGCCACTGAGAAGCGACTTGCTGGTCGGAGTGGTCATTGGCTTGTGGACCACTCCGACGGCCGGCAAGTGCGAGTCTTGTTCCCGCGTTACGTATAGTTCTGTGGGCAGAGAGCGCGTTCAACCAGCTCGATCAGGATATGGATGATCTTGATGTGCATTTCCTGTACGCGATCGGCAAAGCGTCCAGCCGGCGCCTCGATGCACACGTCGCATAATGACGCCAGCTCGGAACCAGGTTGGCCAGTCAGGCCGATGACGCGAACGCCTAGTTTGCTTGCGACGCGGGCCGCGTTGAGAACCGAAGGGCTCTTGCCGCTTGTGCTGATCGCCAGCAGTATGTCGCCGGCCCGTCCATGCGATTCGAGGAAGCGCGAAAAAATCTGGTCATAGCCGTAATCGTTGGCGACGCACGAGATATAGCTTGGGTCGCTGATTGCAACGGCGGCGATGCCGGGACGGTCGAGCCTGAATCGTCCGGTAAACTCCTCCGCGAAGTGCATGGCATCGCACATCGAACCGCCGTTTCCGCAGGAAAAGGCTCGCCCTGAACTTTCGAATGCGCTGATAAGTAGCTGCGCTGCCTCAGCGACGGACTGTAAGGAATGAGAATCGTTGCTGAATGCTTCGAGCGTCGCCCGTGCCTCGGCCAAGCTGGTCTTGATGTGTTCGATCATGGCGTGCCTTTCTCCATCGGCGTGTCGTCAGATATCCGCCTCTTTGGCATGTTTGTCGCATTCTGCTGCACAGATTTCACACGCGCGTTGGCACCGAGCGCAGTGCGCATGCTCTTTGGCGTGTACAGCACAGGCAGCTGCACAGGTACGGCAGATATGGGCGCACAACCGGCAAAAGTCGCCGTGGTGTTCCGAGCCGCGAGCTAAGGCGTTCATGGTCGCAGTACAAATATCGGCGCAGTCGAGGTTGATCAAGGCACAATCGCCATTGCCTTCCCGGATGTCGGCTGCAGCGCAGGCTTGACTTGCGTGAATGGCTTCCTCGCATGCTTCGATACATGCGTGCAGATTGTTCTGTTCCGTCGTTGTCATGATTTTTCCATTGGCAGTGGGTGAGTGAGGCATGTTGAAACAAAGTCTACGAGGAAGGGTAGCGCAGGCATAGAATTTGGCGCGCACACCTCAGATATCGGGGCTGGAAACTCTGCTGATTCGGTGCGTGCGCCGTGTACTTCTTACGGGCGATAACCGAGGTCGAGCGCAGATCTATAGTCTCTCGGACCACGAACGTTGTGTAATCGGCTGAGGCTGGAAAGGGTGAATACATGGTAGACCCGCACGAGCGTTTCGACGGCTTTGCGATTCTTATCGCGCTCGCGGTTGCAATTTGCGGTGTCGGTGCGTTGCTTGTTTTTTTTCGATGGCTGCGGCGAGGTGCCAAGCGCAAGCCGGGCGCTCCCGCCGGTCGCGGAAGGGCAACTCGGACAACTCGGAAGAAACGCCGAAAGTAACAAGTCAGCTTCAATACGGGCGAAAGCCGTGAGGACAGGCAAGGAGGAGGGCAGGATGGGTTCAGGACATTCGTGTGCAGTTCCTGCGGGACAGAGCGAATGACCTTTATGGATGGCGGCGATCTGACAACGGTCTTACCGATCAATGTATTCCCAAGTGACGCCGCGATCATTGCTACGGATTACATTTCCCCTGATCGCGCCGTACAGCCTACCGGACGGCGTACTTGCAAGTGCGGTGATTGGCGCGACTGGTGACCGCATTCGGGTCCAATGGTCGCCACCGTCCGGGCTGATAAACAATCCATCGCCCGCGGCAGCATATATACGTTCCGGCAGGGCGGCATCGGAGCTCACGGCGCGGGAACCGAGGGCAAGCTGGCCTGCGCGTTTCCACCCACAGAAGCAATCCATCGCGCGATGTACACCCGTGCGCGTCGCTGCGAATAGCCATCCGGTACCGGTTTCACTCGGCATAGTCGAGTGTGCCAATTGCGATACCGGTTCATGAGGGCCATGATTGACGAGGCGCCAGACTGCGCCGGCGTTGTGGCTACGGAAAATGCCTTTCCCATCAATGTAAGCATAGATGGTACGCGGCTGGGCCGAATGTGGCGCAAGTGCGACAACGGTGCCACCAGGCAGCCCGTGGTTGCGCGCCACCCAGCTGCGCCCACCATCCCGGCTACTCAACACGCCTGAGCCAACCACTACGACATATAGTGTTTTGGCGCGACCGGCCGAAACCTTGAACGAGAGGATATTGCCTTGCACCCAAGACGGCAGCCGAACCGGGAGCCACGTCCGCCCTTCGTTCAGGCTGCGGGCAAGGGATCGGGGCGTCGCTTTCCACAGCGTCGGGCTGACATCGTCGAACTCGAGGGAGACGATTGGCGCCAACGTGGCAGATAATTGGTCTGGTTCTGTGATGCTCGGTTGTGCCGCGAGTAGAGTCGACACTGTCATTGCGCCAAGCATACAAACACGAATGAAGTTTTGTATTGTGCCCATTGCACTCTCCTGTCGCGAACCGCCGAAGTAGTCTCGTTGCGAAATACATTCCGCAAGAATACAGAGTAAGGCTCCGTGATCACGGCCTTTTCGGCGTCGCATAGAAATCGAGGGGCGAGGGCGGGCATCGGCGCTTTGGCGCCCGGCCTCCCGGACAGAATTTGACCGACGCTCTAGATTTGCAGCATGAATAAAAGAACATTAAAAGACCTGCTCTATGAACAGGCGGCCGGAACGGAAAATCCGTTCCCAGCCCAACGCGACTAGAACTGGTTAGTCCTCTACAGTTACAAAGCCAGCATTCAAAAGCACGCCGATTAGAAATGCTTTGCCAAAATCTTTCGGCGCATGCGAGTGACCGTGGCCGGCGTGGTCGTGACCAGCGTGCGCATGATGGTCGTCGTGGTTTTCGTGTCCATGGTCATGGTTGTCTTCGCTAATGTCGCGGGTTTGGTTCGTCATCGTTGTCGGCAGGTCGGTTCGAGCGCGAAGTGTTTTCTGACCATATTTTGCACTTTCTGGCCTCGACAGGGAGCACTCGACGATTGTTGATTGGAAGCACCGCTCATAGGAGTGCTAGGTTCGAGTTAGTCGGCGTTAATTCTGCTGCCAATTCAAAGGATGAGGTTGGCGGCTCAACGTTAAATTAGCAACAGGTAAAAGAAGCGCCTTACATCTGTTCGCCTGGCGGCGACGTCGATACAAGCCAGGCCGCCAGCACGACGACCGCCAGCAGTACCAATGCCTCGACCCAGAGTACGCGCCTGAATCGTGCAGGTAGAAGCTCCGGCACGGCATTACCTGCGAACTCACGCGAGAGCCATGGCGGCATCACGAAAAACCGGTTGAATCCGCCAAGAATCGCCGCAACGCCAACGAGCAGCAGCTTTGCCACGAGCGTATTGCCGTATGAGTTGCCAACGAGATTCCCGAGCCCGCCGAGATTTCGCCAAGTGGCATACAGGCCAGTGATGAAAATACCGACGAGGGCGAAGGTTGCCGAGCTGGACAAGGCCCCGACATAGGTCGCACGCGCACGCCTGTCGGCCGCCGTCATGTTGTCGGTTGCCCTTAACATGACGCCACCGGCAAGTATCACTTCTCCAACCCACAGGCTGATCAGGCCCAGGTGGATCCAATCGGCCAGCAGTCGCACGCTGAAGTCGCCTTCGCCGGCCGCATGGCTGACCATGCCGCGGGTGTACCAGAACGCCGCGAGCGCCACCAGGGTAAGCAGCGCAGGACCCGAGCCACGGTCAGCCCGGGTGACCGCAGCTGCCCCCGCTATCGCCAGTGCCGCCATCCCGATGGACCATGCAACGCCAAAATGCGTCGAGGTCAGCATCGACCAGGTGGCGCCACCCGCCTGAGTGACCGGGACCTCGGCCATCGCCGCCGACTCGAGCCACAGCAGCACGAGATTCGCAGCCAGAGCGATGACAGCGCCGACGACTGCGGCGCTGCGGACAGGATGGCGACGCCTCTCGGACCAGCTGGACGCATCGCGACCAAGCCACAGGCGACAGATGCTGGCACCCGTGAGCGTGGCAACCGCGAGGTTCAGCAGGGCGGTGACAAGGTGCTGGACAGTTTGCAGGTCCAGCACGATCACTTGACCTTGAATGTGACTTCACCCTTCGCCTTATGGCCGTCGTGGGTCATCGTCGACCATTGGACGTGATACTCGCCGGCCGACAGCGCCGGCAGCGGGGCAGTCATGACCGTGGGATCCGCCTTGTCGACGGTCGTCGCGGCGACCGGGATCTCGTTATTTTGAGGCCCCGTCACCTTGATCTTGCTGAACGCAGGCTCAAGCGCTTCATTGAACTTGAGACGCACCTGCTTTGGTGCACTGTCGAGAGTGCTCCCGGCTTGAGGATCAGATGACTGGAGCTTGGCGTGCGCGAAAGCAGACGAGCTGACGGCGCTTGCGAGGGCAAAAGTGGACACTGCAATAAAGCGTTTGATAGACATGTTAACTCCTGATTTGGTTGGTGAGGGCGACGTGCGAATTTGCCGCAGCGTTCAGTTAGTTGGATGCTTCGAGTTTGGTCACCGTGAGCGCGCCATTGACGCGATCAACGCGCAAGCGGACCTTGTCGCCAGCTTTTACCTGGTCGAGCATCGACGGGTCCTGCACCTTGAACGCCATCGTCATGCCAGGCATGCCCAGGTTGGTCAGCGGGCCATGTTGGACGGTCAGCTTGCCTGTGGCTTTATCGACCTTCTTCACTTCGCCATCGGCGAGGGCATTGGCGTCCTCCTGCGAAGCGGCAGGCATTGCCATGTGCTGTGCGTGATCTGCCATCTGCATCTGTGCGGGGGCGTTGGAAGCCGCCAGCGCAAGACCGGCGGCCATGACGAGAGTGCTAAGCAGAGAAGAAAAACGGTTCATTTGAAGCTCCAAAACAGTCAAGAATTTGCGGTTGGCGTGGACGCGCAAGGGCACACTTCGGCCTGCCGCGGTCCACTTCAAGTTACAGATAGGGAGAAAGCGCACGCTGAACTGTTAGCTGCCATGGCATGGCCAGGCGTGTCCGTGCGAAGGCACGAACGAAGCGTTCAGCGGTGCGGACTTCAGGCGCGTGGCGGTCGTTCGAGGAGCGAGGGGTCGACCGACGGCAGGATGTGATGGTCGAAGGGGACGGTTATGGAGGGAGACACGGCTACCGGCAGAACGGCAAGGAACGATGGGACCATCGCTGCGCATGCGCAGCAACTTGCACAGGCAGAACACTTTCCGGAGTGATGGTGAGACGCTGGGTGATGATCATCCTGCACGACGGGCGCAGCATGCGCGTCATGTGCGATGGCATTGGACGTGTCGCTGTCCTCGGCCATCGACTCATGATCGTGATCGTGCTGTGCTGCAGCCGCGGGCTGCGCACAGAGGGACATCGTTGCGGAAGCGAAGCCTTGGACAGGCACCGCCAGCAAGATCATCCAAACGATCACGATTTTCAGGATGGCTTTCACGCGGCGATTTTAGCATATGCCACAGTATCGGCAGATCCACCGATCAGATCGATTTAAGCTTGGAATAAGAAACGACAACTGCGCAGCGACCGAGAGGCCGTACGAGCATGTTGCGAAGCAGTATCGTGTGAACATATCAATTTTGCATGTGTTAGATTGATTGACATGCGCCCCTTGGTTCGGACTTTCATGCTATGGGTATTGATCGTGTCGCTGCCCCTTCAGGGCATCGCCGCCGCGATCGCTATGCCATGCACGATGGCGCATGCCACGCTCACTGCTCCAGGCATCCAGTCGATGGACGACTGTGATGAGCCCGAAATGATGATATCGAAGGCGCCGGCTCATGCCGGTGCTGATGTCGCTCAGCAGAAAAATCCATGCGACCAAGGCACGCATGGCACGCATTCGTCCTGCCGAGCGTGCTGCGCCTGTTCGATAGGGGCTTCTGCGCCCCCGCCGTTTGCAGTTGCCCGCGCTCCGGTGCTGCACTTCGAGAACAACCACGTCTCTCAAACCTCTTCCTTTACGGGATGGATTCCGTCCCGCATCGAACGTCCGCCACGCGCATAGTTCATCGGCTGATTGATTCGCCCCGTACGCATGGCGCCGCTCGCGCCAGCAGGCATGCGATATCGCCCAGCCAATATCACCCCATCCCATTGTTGACATCAGCGCAAGACGCGGAGCGTTCGTGCTCCGGCGACTCGTTTAGGTCGTCTGCACTTGCTGCGTAGTGACCTAGCAGGGCCTGTCGCGTGAAAGTGGCCGGCTCGCGGGATGTCTTGCGGAACGATCATGAGGACTGTATGGAAGAACACTGTAAGCATGGGCACGACCATGGACATGGGCGCGCAGGGGCGGAGCGGCCTCCACCGTCCGTACCGTCTCAAATCGACGAACATCACCATGCGACTGCACAGCAAGCAAGCGCTGGGATGCCAGCCGATACGACCTATACCTGCCCGATGCACCCGCAGATCCGGCAACCGAGCCCGGGCAATTGCCCCATCTGCGGCATGGCCCTTGAGCCGCTCATGCCATCGTTGGAGGATGCAGGGAACCCGGAACTGGCATCGTACAGGCGTCGGTTCTGGTGGACGCTGCCCCTGACGGTTGCAGTGGCAGTGCTGGCGATGGCCGGCGAGCTGCTTTGGCACGGCGGGCTGCCGCATCAGAGCTACGTCGAGCTGGTCCTGGCTGCCCCCGTCGTGCTTTGGGGCGCCTGGCCGTTCTTCCGGCTGGGCGCAGCATCGGTAAGGCATCGCAGCCCGAACATGTGGACCCTGATCAGCCTTGGCGTGCTGGTTGCGTTCGGCTACAGCGTGTTTGCCACGCTGGCGCCGCACCTTATACCCCGCGACTTCGTCTCCCATGGGCGAACCGGGGTGTATTTCGAGGCGGCCGCCGTCATCGTTTCGCTTACCCTTTTTGGACAGATCCTCGAGCTACGTGCACGGTCCCAGACCTCGGAGGCAATCAAATCCCTGCTCGGCATGGCGCCCAAGACCGCTCGTCGAATATCGGGCGATGGTAGCGAGGAGGACGTACTGGTGAGCCACATTCACGTTGGCGACCAGCTGCGCGTGCGTCCAGGCGAAAAAGTACCGGTCGATGGCGTAGTCACCGAAGGGAGCAGCGCCATCGACGAGTCCATGCTTACCGGCGAGCCGATCCCCGTTACCAAAACCGCCGGCGACAAGGTCATCGCCGCAACGTTGAACACGAGCGGCAGCCTGGTGATCCGCTCGGAGCGGGTTGGAGCGCAGACGGTCCTGTCGCAGATCGTGCAGTTGGTATCCCAGGCACAGCGTTCCCGGGCGCCGCTGCAACGCCTCGCCGATCGTGTCGCCGCCTACTTCGTGCTGGTCGTCGTCGGGGTAGCACTACTCACATTCCTGGTGTGGGGGCTCTGGGGGCCGCAGTCTGGCTGGAGTTACGGTTTCGTCAACGCCGTGTCGGTCCTGATCATTGCCTGTCCATGTGCGCTTGGCCTGGCGACGCCGATGTCCATCATGGCCGCGACTGGACGGGCGGCAACGCAAGGTATCCTGTTTCGCGATGCCGCCGCTGTCGAGGCGCTGCGCAAGGTGGACACGCTGGTCGTCGACAAGACCGGAACGCTGACTGAAGGAAAGCCGGCCTTCGATACGGTCGTGCCGGCCGCGGGGTACACCGACGAATCCGTACTGCGCGTCGCCGCCAGCCTGGACCAGGGTAGCGAACACCCGCTCGCGGATGCGATCGTGGCCGAAGCGCGCCGCCGGGGACTGCAGCTGGCCAAGCCGGACGAGTTCGAGTCCGAAAGCGGCATCGGTGTGCGCGGGCGTGTCGACGGGCATCGCGTCGTGCTTGGAAATACGGCCCTCGTGCTCGCCGAAGGGATCGATCCATCCGCTTTCCGCAAACAGGGCGACGACTTGCGTGCACGCGGCGCCACGGTGATGTACCTGGGGATCGACGGCGCGCTTGCCGGGCTGCTGGCAGTGTCCGACCCCGTCAAGGCAACGACACCCGAGGCGCTCGCCTCGCTGAGTGCCTCCGGCCTGAACATCGTGATGGCGACAGGAGACGGCGCAGCGACGGCGGCGGCGGTGGCGTCGCGGCTTGGTATCAAGGAGTTCTACGGCGAGGTCCGGCCGCAGGACAAGTTGCAACTGGTCGAACGCCTGCAGCGGCAGGGAAAAGTAGTGGCGATGGTGGGCGACGGGATCAACGATGCGCCGGCGCTCGCCAGGGCGGACGTCGGCATCGCGATGGGGACCGGCACGGACGTCGCCATCCACAGCGCACATGTCACCCTGGTCAAGGGCGACCTGCGGTCGATTGCGCGCGCCCGCGAACTTTCCATTGCGACGGTCAGGAACATGCGCCAGAACCTGGCGTTTGCATTCATCTACAACGCGCTTGGCATTCCACTCGCCGCAGGGGCGCTCTATCCATTTACCGGGCAATTTCTATCACCCATGGTTGCAGGATTGGCGATGAGTCTGAGTTCGGTCTCTGTCATCAGCAACGCGCTGCGCCTGCGCAGGGGCACCCAGTGGGCGGCCCTGCAACCGCCTCACGAGCATCAACACCATCATTAAGGGGAGCTTCATGCAACATAGTATGTACATCGGTGGCGCCGTCAACGCGTGGCGCCGAAGACTCTTGCAGGGCGTCGGTGCCGCCGCCGCCCTGGCTGGCTTCGCGCCTGCCCGGCTATTCGCCGCGGGGCAGGAGGCGCAGGGAAGCTTGCGCGGAACCGAATTCGATCTGGAGATCGTGCCGACGCCGGTCAACTTCACAGGCTCTGCGCAAGTCGCCACTGCGGTGAATGGGCAGGTGCCCGCACCCATCCTGTACTGGCGCGAGGGGGACGAGATCACGCTGCGGGTGACCAATCGCCTGCCTGTCACGAGTTCCATCCACTGGCACGGCATCCTGGTGCCGGCGGAAATGGATGGCGTGCCCGGGATCAGCTTCGCCGGGATTCCGCCGGGCCAGACCTTCGTCTACCGATTCAAGATCAAGCAGAGCGGAACCTATTGGTACCACAGCCATTCGGGATTTCAGGAGCAGAGCGGCCTGTATGGTCCGATCGTGATCGAGCCGAAGGGTGGGGAGCGGGTGAAGGCCGATCGCGATTACGTCGTGATGCTGTCGGACTGGGTCGCTGGCGACCCCGCGAAGGTGTTCGCCAAGCTGAAGAAGATGAGCGATTTCTTCAACACCAACCAGCCGACGGTCGGTGAATTCCTGAGCGACGTGCGCAAGAACGGCATGAAGGCCGCCCTCGAGAAGCGCAAGATGTGGAACCAAATGCGCATGCTGCCGACCGACTTCAGTGATGTAACCGCAAGCCGTAACCTCGGCACGACGCTCAGCTACCTGATCAACGGCGCGACTGCGGAGAAGAACTGGACCGGCTCGTTCCGTCCCGGTGAAAAAATCCGGCTTCGCTTCATCAACGGCGCAGCAACAACGATCTTCGACGTGCTTATTCCAGGCTTGAAGATGACGGTCATCTCTGCCGATGGCCAGGACGTGGAGCCTGTCGCAGTCGACGAATTCCGGATTTCGGTAGCCGAGACGTATGACGTGCTGGTCGAGCCGGCAGAAGACAAGGCCTACACGATCTTTGCGCAGTCGATCGGGCGTTCGGGTTTTGTGCGCGCGACGCTTGCCCCGCGCGCGGGGATGTCAGCGCCGGTGCCGGACATGGACCCACCGGGTTGGCTCGCCATGCAGGACATGATGGGGGCAATGACAATGCCGGGTATGGGTGGCATGTCCGGGATGTCCGGGATGGGCGATATGCCGGGGATGCAGGGCATGGGACACGGCGCTGCTGCACCGGGCAAGGAAAATGGCATGTCACAGGACATGAAGGACATGCCGGGTATGAAGGGCATGGACGGTATGAAGGACATGCAAGGCATGCACGACATGCCGGGTATGTCTCACCGTGCGATGGCCGGTGGACAGGATCAGATGCAGCACGGCGCTCACGGCCCTGGACATGCGACGCCGATGGCTCAGGCCACGCCGCCAAAGGTAAGGCATGCGCGTACCGAATACGGCCCGGGTGTCGACATGCATGTGGATATGCCGCGCGCCAACCTCGATGACCCGGGCGTCAACCTGCGCAATAACGGTCGCCGGGTGCTCACCTACGCCGATCTGCGGACCATCGGCGGCTCGATCGATGATCGCCAGCCAACGCGCGATATCGAGCTGCACCTGACCGGGAATATGGACCGGTTCATCTGGTCGTTCGACGGCCAGAAGTTCTCCGATTCGACACCCGTGCATTTCAGGCATGGCGAACGGCTGCGGATCGTGCTGGTCAACGACACGATGATGAACCATCCGATTCACCTGCATGGCATGTGGAGCGAGCTCGAATCGCCGGAGGGCGAGTTCCTGGTTCGCAAGCACACGATCAATGTCCAGCCGGCGCAGCGGATTACCTATCGGGTGACAGCGGACGCGCCGGGACATTGGGCGTATCACTGCCATCTGCTGTACCACATGGAAGCGGGCATGTTCAGGGAGGTGGTCGTCTCATGAAAACAAAAAATCTGAAGAGCGGCGCGACGTTCGCGCTCGTGATGTTTGGCGTTTCGGCGGGTTCCACTGCCTTCGCCCAGACAGCTGATCCTGTGAAAGATGGTGCAGTGCAGCCGGCAAGCACTGCGGGACAGGGAGACCAGAAAAAAGGCGCCGATCAATCTGGTATGGATCATTCGCAGATGGAGCAAATGGATCATTCGAAGATGGACCATTCGCAGATGGAGCAAATGGACCACTCAGGCATGGATCACTCGACAATGAACCATGCGTCCGACGACAAGCCGCAGGCCACCACGCCGGCGAAGGACACCGCGGCCGGGGCCAACCCGATGAGCGGCATGGGTCAGGGCATGAAGATGGGCCCAATGCAGGGAGGCAGCCCGCCGCCCGATGCGCGCGATCCGGCTGCGTATGGTGAGGGCACTACCCATGCACACATGCCAGGCAACGAGATGAACGACGAGACGCGATTCGGCCGGGTGCTGTTCGACAAGCTGGAATATGCCAAAGGCGATGGTGAGCACGGCCAGAACATCGACGCCGAAGCGTGGTACGGCGGGGATCTCGACAAGGTGTGGTTGAGAGCCGAAGGCGAACGGCGTGATGGGCACTTGCAGACCTTGCGTACGGAAGCGCTATGGGACCATGCCATTGCGGCGTTCTGGAGCACTCAGCTCGGTGTCCGTCACGACACGGGTGGAGGCGACTCACGTAACTGGGCAGCCTTTGGCGTGCGTGGTCTGGCTCCGTACTGGTTCGATACGACGGCAACGGCCTACTGGCGCTCAGGTGGCGGCGTCGCCGCCCGTCTCGACGTGCGCTACGAGCTGCTGTTCACCCAGCGCCTCATCCTCGAGCCCGAAGTCGAGGCCAACCTGTATAGCAAGGCGGATCCGGCCCGCGGACTGGGAAGCGGCCTGTCCGACCTTCAGCTCGCCCTGCGCCTGCGTTACGAGATTCGTCGCCAATTCGCTCCGTATGTCGGCGTCACGTTGTCCCGCGACTTCGGCGACACCGCCAACTACGCGAAGGTCAGAGGCGAACGTAGCAAATCCTTCCAGGTCGTTGGTGGGGTACGAGTCTGGTTCTGATCACGAGGCAGGGTGGCTATCTTCCACCCTCCACCCTCCACATTCAGAATAGGTAGTTCCGAAAGACGAATTCATCGACTTTTCAAAGGAGAACATCATGCAAGGCAACCAAGACAAATCCTGTATCGAAGCCTGTAACGCCTGTGCCGACGCTTGCGACGTGTGCACATCGGCATGCCTGCAGGAGGACGACGTGAAGATGATGGCGCGCTGCATCGCGCTCGACATCGACTGTGCCCAGTTGTGCCGGTTGGCGGCAGCCGTCATGACGCGCGGCGGCGAGGCCGCCTCGGCCATCTGCAGAGCTTGTGCCGAGGTATGCGACATGTGCGCCGACGAGTGCGGCAAGCACCAGATGCAGCATTGCCAGGACTGTGCGGAGGCCTGCCGCCGTTGCGCGGCCGAGTGCCGTCGTATGGGCTCGATGAGCGGCGCAAATGCATCGGCCATGTAACCAGTATTTTTGAGGCAGCACCTTCACCCAACCATTGGAGAAAACATGAAAACGAACGCCTTATTCGCCACGAACCAGCTCGCTCGCCCGTTTGCGCAGGTCGCCTTCGCGGCGGCGCTTGGCCTGATCGGATCGAGCCAGGCATTTGCCCAGTCAAACTCTGGAATGCAGCACGACGATATGAAATCGATGGGTTCTGATGGCTCCATGAAAATGCATATGGCCATGGAAGAAAGCCACAAAAAAATGAACGATATGCAGATGTCGGGTGACACGGACCACGACTTCGCGATGATGATGCGTGCTCACCATCAGGCCGGCGTCGACATGGCAAAAGCCGAAGTCGCATCCGGCAAGGACCCGGAGATGATCAAGGAAGCCAAGAAAATCATCTCGTCGCAGCAGAAGGACATCCAGAAGTTCGACGCCTGGATGCAGAAGCACCCGAGCAAATAAGGGGCCTGAGGGGGGCGGCGTTCCGGAAAACCGAAACGCCGCCAGTCCGACGCTCCTAATGCCGAGGTCAGTGTTCCATGTTCCCCATGGGCTTGCGTACCTGCAGGTCGACGTCAGGCTTGGAACTAACCGGCATCAGGCTGCGGCCGGCGTCCTTAGTGCGCGTGGGCTCGGGCAGCTGGCCGGTCCACTCATAGGCAACCGTGCCGGCCGGATGCTTGTACCAGCCCGGGTCGGTGTAATCGCCACGCTTCTGGTCGTGGCGCACCTTGAGTACCGTGAACATGCCGCCCATCTCGACGCCGCCGAACGGTCCGTCGCCGGTCATCATCTGCAAAGTGTTTTCCGGGATCGGCATTTCCATGCCACCCATCGAACCTCCCTTGTCGCCCATGACCATATAGTCCGGCACAATCTTGCTGATCTTTTCGGCGATGCCGCGATGGTCGACGCCGATCATCGTAGGCACGTTGTGACCCATTGCATTCATTGTGTGGTGCGACTTGTGGCAGTGGAAGGCCCAGTCGCCCGGTTCGTTGGCGAAGAACTCGATCGCCCGCATCTGGCCGACCGCGACATCGGTCGTCACCTCCGACCAACGCGTTCCCGGCGCAGTCCAGCCGCCGTCGGTACCAGTGACTTCGAACTCATGGCCGTGAAGGTGGATCGGATGGTTGGTCATCGTCAGGTTGCCGACGCGAATGCGCACGCGGTCGCCCTGGCGCACCGGCATGGAGTCGATGCCCGGGAAGACACGGCTGTTGAAGGTCCAGAGGTTCTGGTCGAGCATGGTGTTGACCTTCGGCGTATAGCTGCCCGGGTCGACGTCGTAGGCGCTGAGCAGGAACACGAAATCGCGGTCGACGGCAAACCTGGCCAGCTCCTTCGGGTGCGTCACCCAGAAGCCCAACATCC
>Ga0308160_10002209_pt1 | contig 24295 bp, 35 predicted proteins | sample PhyFR1_FD_201036 | JGI IMG/M metagenome (GOLD analysis project Ga0308160, IMG submission 201036) | Phyllosphere microbial communities from UC Gill Tract Community Farm, Albany, California, United States - DLSLF.R1 | ecosystem: Host-associated > Plants > Phyllosphere > Unclassified | place: USA... | reverse complement strand
CTCCTCGCAGACAAGATGGCACGATCTCTCCCTTCACCTTCCGGTCTCTCCCTCAATGCCGCATCGCGATTGCAAGCTCGACTTTCGAACCTAGCCGGAACCTGGGCTACATCACGAACGAATGTCGCCGCAGACTATGATCGAGATTGGCTCATCACGAGGTGTTCGAGCAGTCAGATGGCGAGACTCGATAGGGAAGGAGGGTGTTTTTGGTACGTTCATCTCTTTTACTTTACGCTCCTGTGTCCCTTGCTCGCGGCAACTCACGCTGAACCCGACTATTCCATCATCGCCCTATAGCGGTACTCTCGCTGATACAGAGTCGACTCTCTGTGATGGATTCGACGAGGGAAACGATCGACGAACAGTTTGCGTCGAGGATTTGCGAGAATCGACCAAACTCGTCGATTACTCAGCGGCAACGAGCCAGCCGAAACGAAAGAGAGCTACGTGTGGTCTCGGTGAGCTTAGCTTGCTCTCTATTTGACTCTCATGTGGGAGGCTGACTCTGGTGTGGCGTGCAGAATTCCTCGTCGGTCTCGAACCACTCTCGGGTAGTTGCCCCGTCGGTTACTCGCGGATAGGGAAAGATGATCAGGAGGAAATAGAAGAGGAAGAAGAGGATGAACACTTCATTTGCCGCGACACCGCGTCGCCTTATTCGGTTAGTCTACTCTGCCTCGGTATCTCTCGAAGCCCGTGGGCTGATCGGGTCGAGCTTGATAGTGTGGTCCTGCTCAAGTTGATTGTTACGCTCAAGAAGGAGTGCTAAGAACTCAATGCAAAAATGAATCTTGTGATATTCGTAAGTTCATCTCCGTCAAGTCTCTCTACTAGCGACTGTTTACTGATCAGCTCTATGGATACAGAGATGTGTCAAGAAGGCTGGAGGTTCTGCTTGACCGACGTCGACGAGGTTGAGGGTGAGGGTTCGACGAAAACGAGTTGTGTCAAGGCGAAACCTCTTTTCTTTACTTCAGATACGACTCGGTTTTGAAATCGCAGTACTACTTTCGACGATTGTTTGCAGTCCTGACTTGAGATCTCGCTTCGTTCGATTGCTTCATTCGATAAAAGAGTGTCGCTGCGAAAAACTTGGAGGCTCGACTTCGATTTGGTAGGGACGTCTGTCACAAGTGCTATGCTAACTCTCTTTTTCGATGCTTAGAGACGTGTTTTGAGGGATGAAACAGCCCAAGTCTCGCTCTTCTTTTTCTTCCTCCTTCTTTCACTCAACTTTCTCGCTTTCGCCTGATCCATACCGCAGTGAATCAGCTCGTATCGTACAAGGATCCTCCAGAACCTCGGTGAGTCATCTATTGAGCCTCACAAGCCTTTCTTCAAGTAGCACAGCTGGAGGAAAATTCAAATTGATGAGGAGCTAGTAGAGCTGCAGCAAGCCATGGGAGGGGGAGGGGTTACGCTGATTGCTCAGAAGGGACTTGGAGGAAGCCACGGAGCAAAGTCAGTTATCAGGACCTTGTCAGGAGTCTGAACAGCTTGAGAGGGAAAACTGGAGGTGGAAATTGGAGCTATTGCTGGCTAGAGACAGGTGCGCTGGATTATCAGCTACAGCAGCAAGTACTGAACGTCTCTTTGGATGCAACAGACTGTCGCCAACTGCTCAGTTCGATCATCTTCGTCGCTCCCGCTCAGTTAACTTCTCATCGAAACACCTCTGTCGTAAATGGAACGAATAGCTCGATCTCGTGCTCTCACCGACGAGAAACAGAGGATCACCTATCGGGCTTCGGGCCTTTCCTTCCGCCAGTACAACGAACTTTACGAGAAATGGCTCTCGAATCGCTACTCAGACAAGATCAAACCGTTCACGAAACGTCCTCTCTCGGCATTCGACATGTTTCTGACCGAGACGGCACACTCCTGGAGAGTCGAATTGAACGATATGAACTGCTCTGTCGCTCGCAGACTCGAAGATTGGGCGGATACAAAGGGTTATCTCACAAACATGGCGTGGATTTGGAGGGACCTAGGACAGAAGAAGAGGGAGCAACTAGTGTTAGGCGTCTGGGAGGATATGTGTACGCGAGCGGAAGAAGGAGAATATACTTGGTCGAGGGAGGACACACCGGAAATGACGCTCGACTTTGCAACGGGGCTCGATGATCAAGGAGTAGGGAACTGGATCAGATTATGGGAGACTCAGGCTCAATCTGAGGAGGAGAAGAGGAGGTCGAAGGAAGATCCGGATGCTTTACCTTATCGAAATCTTCGCAACGTGAAATGGGACAGGGTGAATGGTGTCCTGGAAATCGAGGCATCGGCGGTACCGGTCAAGAAGTCTGTCCGCGCTTTCGTTGCTGATGGAGTTGGACGGCGAAACTATCACCTTCGTCAGTTTATCGAGGAATTGCATGGTGCAGTGGTGAGCATTTCCCTCATCGCTTTCATCCGATCTCAATACACGAGTCTCACCCTGTTCTCACTATAGATTGTTCTTCAAATGGTCCACGCTCCGACTACGAAGCAATCGACGAAGTACGACACTGTCACTTCCGAAGAAAAAGGGATGATTAGAAATCTGAACAAGGAGGGAGTCAGTATTACCGCGAACGAGTTGCTACCGAGTAATGACGTCTGCACCTACTGTCATATACCTCGTAAGTTCACTTGTGTCGCGTGCTTCGAATCACTCGCTGACCCAATTCCAAATTCAGGTAAACCAAATTCGCCAAAGTTGCAATGCTCGAGGTGTCACTCGAAAGCCAATCGAATCGTCAGATACTGGTGAGTACTCCTCTCAGCTGCTGTGAAGCGAGACGCAAGAATGCTTACCATGTTTTCTATTCGTCGATTCAAGCTCTGTCGAATGTCAACGAGCTCATTACAGTGTCCACAAGAGCGTGTGTGGCAAGCTATTCAGCTCCGTTGGCTCCGTGCCGTCATTCAACTCGTCCTCGGAGAATCCCTCTGCTCGGGACACTTCGAATCACCAATCTTCCGACGAAGCTACTTCGAAATCGCCAGCAGTCTCGCTATCCTCCTCCTCAAAGTACCCTTCAGTAGATCGATCAGCATGGCACAATATGCTCAACGACAATTCTGGAGCCTATTGGATCGTTTGTCACGGTCATCCCGACGAATTCGACCCTCGCAAACCTCTCGATGCTACCCCAATGGACGTTCCCTGGTACACACAAGATCGGTTCGCTACTCGCCAACTTCTCAGATCCATCGCATTCCGGTTTATTGATCGGGAGGACGATGCTGCATGTGACCTCGTTATCGCCATCGTTTCCCTCGAATTTCGTCGAACTCAAGATTGGCTTCGACACATCGGCTGGATCGCTAAATTGTGGGGTAGAAACGGAGACGAGATCAACAGCTTCATCAAGAACGAGGCCCCAGTCCGTCTCAAACGGGGAATGCTGCTTATCAAGGCGAAAGAGGAGTATCGTTTGGTCGATCAGTATTTCCAACAGAAAGAGAAAGCTGCGTGAGCTATTCCGTTCAATCGAGCTCATCTTGCTGTCTCAATGTGACTGACCTGTTCTGAAACGTTGGAAAGTTCCGAGCCAGATGAAGCTGAGCTCGTTTCGATCGCTTCAGTCATTCAGAACGATCTCGAAAACGACCCGGAGGCGATCTGGTTCACGTGCCATCCCTCATTCCCCGACAAGAACATGACACAAGCAGTGATGCGAGTCGTCGGTCCAATTCTCAACTTCGAGACGGAGCACAAGGAATCGAAATTCGCGAAGGAGGAGGATTCGCTAATTTTGACCAAGGCTATTCGTAAACACATCTTGATCGTTCTGAACAATCCTGGAGGAGATCTCGATGCGCTCGGTATCTTGATGCTGTCGATCGCTGACAAACAAAAGATTGAGGAGAGAACCTATAGATGGTTTCTACGAAGAACTTCGATGGATCTCGGACTCCCGGAGGACCTGCTCGAGAAGGAGATGGAGAGGATGAGAGTAGAGCTATCGAAGCGAGAAGGAGAGGAGTGGGACAAGATCAGAGAAGGATTGGAAACTATCGCTAGTCAAGGACCTCGTATGCCGTTAGTCTCGCTTTTCACTCGCACTCTGTCATCTGCTTCGGATTCCTTCCTCTTCGGTATCTTCGGCTGACTTTGACGTCGTTACCATTGTGAACAGCCCCGATCTATTCCCTCCCTTATCCTCTTACTCTTCGCAATCGCCATCTTCTCTCGACAGCATAACGGCCACTCTCCAGGCGACTTCGATCGACGACGCATCCACTTCCGAGCCTAAAAACTCCGCCGCTGCTGCAAAGAAAAAGAGGAAGAACAGGAAGAAGCCAAAGAAGTAGTTGCGAAGTTCTCTGGAATGAAACTAGCTTTGGGAAAAGTGTAGGGAATCGTTGCTAGGCAGCGTTCTTCGAGTTTTGGAGATCCATGTCGTGTCGGTGTGTCAATCGTCGCTTGCAGAGCCAAGAAGCGAGGAAAGAAAAAAAAGAATCGCCTCCCGCTGAGGATGCGAAAAGTTGAAATTTGCGGAGGCTCTACTCTTCCTCTCTTTCGCTGTTTCTACGATACTCGTTCGCCATCACTTAGCTACCAAGAGCTCATCCGATAAGACGACTACCTGTTCAGCAAACCTACAATCTCACCAACAAAAGTTGACCTCATTTCTTCCCTCAACAAATCGACTACAACTCTTCAACAACGCTGAAGCTCAGTATTTCAGCTCGAACAGGGTAAGTGTAGACTTTAAGATCTAGGTGAGTCGCGTCTGCATGCTCTAGCGTCAGTAAGGAGGAGACGCAAACACCGCTTCAGAGATCTGTCGCTTGAAGGATACAAGGACCCTAGACGGTGATGACACTCACTGGGGAGGATTACACATAGTACAGCGGAGTTATGGAAGCGAGTCGCTGGGCTACGAGCTATTGCTGAGGACTAAATCGTCGCATAAGAGGAAATCGGTGAAGGTTGGCTCTGCGGCGGCGCTCCCGGTTCCCAGATCAGTACAGAGAAGTATTAGAGTGGTTGCTCACACCCGGGCTCGAATGAAGACAGAGAAGAACGAACCTTATCGACCAAATTCCGAATCCTGGCAATGCCTCTCCCTCGCAGACCTCAGCCTCGACGTCGACCACCTCCTAAACCCGCAACACCGAAACCGACTGAGCCGAAGGAGAGCGACAACGACAAAGTCTGCGGTCGTGCTCTCACAGTCGGACCCGATCGACCTCCATTCCTAGGAACCGGTTTAACTTTTCGCCAATTCAACGAAAAGTACGAAGAATGGCTTGCACGACGATACACCGACGATATCACTCCCTACACTCGACACCCGTCAAGTGCTTACGATCCATTCCTCACTGAATACTTCAACGCTATTCGAATCGAACTCGATGGAATGACAGTTGCAGTCTCAAGGAGATTGAGCGCACAGGCTGCTAGATCACCTTTCATGTTGATGTCGGTCAACCACTCTTGGCAGCAGTACACGAAGGAGAAGAGGGAAGAGATCGTTCTCAAAGTCCTCGAGGATGCCTGCCGTCGAGCAGAGACTGGTGAATACTGCTGGTCACGCGAGGACACGCCTGAGCTCACGTTGGAATGGGCGACCGGATTCGATGAACGAGGATTTGCGAAATGGATAAGGATGTGGGAGAATCAAGCGCAAACGGAGGAAGAGAAGAAGAGATTGGTTGAGGACCCCGATGCTCTCCCTTACCACAACCTCCGTAACAAGAAATGGGATCGAGTCAACGGTTTCCTTGAAGTCGAAGCTTCATCGACACCGGTCAAGAAGTCGATTCGAGCTTTCCTTCACGACGGTCTCGCTCGACGAAATTATCACCTTCGACAGTTTATCGAAGCTGTTTTCGCTGAGATGGTACGTCTCTCGTCAACAGTACCTTCACTTCTATGTTCGGTGTTGATCTTCTGTCGACAACCTCTAGGGCGGACCCCAAGTCAAATTCGTCGAGTCTGCTCCGAGCAGCGTTCCGAGACCTTCGGAGGATGAAATCAAGCTCATGCGCGAAGGAGGAGGTGGGATCGTCGAGTCCGCTCAGCAATCTATCGACGTAGTCGCATGTAACTACTGTTTCATTCCTCGTGAGTTTCTGTTTCGCTTTTTGAACTCTCCCGTCGAGCTGAGCTGAACGACTTTCGTCGCTTCCTCTTAGCCGAGATGAAACCAGTCCCTTTCGCTTGCTCGAAGTGCAAGAAGGTCAACAAAGTCGTCAAGTACTGGTGGGTTTCGGCAGATTCTCTGATTCTTCCCCTTTCTGAAACTAACGATTAGCTATCGATAGTTCTGCCGAATGCCAGAAGCAAGCCTGGCCAGCTCATCGCAAAGTCTGCGGTGTAGCACTTGCCAACATCGGCTCAGTCCCATCCTTCTCGTAGCAATCTCAACCAAACCGCAATCCTGCAAAAGATACTGTCTATCGCAAACGATACCTCTATCCGCTTTCTTCTATACCATCGTTCCTTGATTCTCTCTTTATATTACGCAATGTGCAACTACTCGTTCCTCTGGCTGAGTCACTCTTTGTGCTCAAGAAAATCGAGACATGCGAGAGAAATTGCGAAGACAGTCGACGAGAGGGTCATTTCGCGCCTTCGAGCTGTTGGTGGAGAGAATACAACAGAGACTACTTGTCGATGTCGTTGAAAGGTTTTGAAGAGCAAGACGATCAAACTTAACTCCTCCTCCTTCTTCCCTCTTTCACTCAACTTTTCGCTCCAGTCTCTCATTCGGCGCTCGGTTTCGATCTCTACGGCATTGGAGGACTTCGACAACATCGGTGAGTCATCTATTGGGTTACTCGTATCGCGACGGAGAAGGGGAACGGGAACGAAGATTTAGATCAAGCAAGAGCGAGGAGAGTCGACCGGACTCGTGTACAGGGAGGAGCATAAGCTCCAGTGCTACTAGATACTTGTAAGATCGCTCGGAATGCGCTAGACAGATTTGGGAGCCGTTGGGGAGGCTTGCCGCGGGACAAAAGGGTTTGGAGAGTAGAAGATGCTCTCATCGTTGACGAAGGAGACCAATGGGACGTGACAGTGACACGAGGCTTACTGACGTGCTCTGCCGACTATGTAGACCGTCAAGAACTGCTCAGCCGAACAATCCTTATCGAATCCAGCTTTCGCTCAGTCCACCTCTCTTAGGTTCGCCTCGCGCTATGGAAACAGCTCACTCGCGTGCTCTTACCGACGAGAAACAGAGGATCACCTACCGTGCTTCGGGTCTTTCCTTTCGACAGTACAACGAACTTTACGAGAAATGGCTGGAACACCGTTACTCCGATCAAGTCACGACCTTCACGAAACGTTCTCCCTCTACATTCGACGTTTTCTTGACGGAAACGTCGCAGCGATGGAGACTCGAAACGGAGGACAGGGTCTGCGCCGTTGCTCGTCGGTTACAGGAAGCAGCGGAGGGAAAGGGTTATCTTGCGAGTTTGGCGTTGATCTGGCGGGATTTGGGAAGGAAGAAACGAGAGGAACTGGTGCTGGAGATGTGGGAAGATATGTGTACACGGGCGGAAGAAGGAGAATATATTTGGTCGAGGGAGGAAACGCCTGAACTCACGTTGGAGTTCGCAACCGGTTTCGATGATCAAGGAATTGCGAACTGGATCAGATTATGGGAGACTCAGGGACAATCTGAGGAAGAGAAGAGGAGGTCGCTGGAGGATCCGGATGCTTTACCCTATCGAAACCTTCGAAACGAAAAGTGGGATAGAGTGAACGGCATGTCAGACATAGAAGCATCGGCAATCCCGGTCAAGAAGTCTGTCCGTGCCTTTGTATCTGATGGGATCGGTCGGCGAAACTTTCACCTCCGCCAATTCATGGAGGAGTTGGCTGCTCAAATCGTGAGCGACATCTGGTTTTTTCGTCTGACCCAGATCCATGACTCATCTTCTCCAAGTTGAGCAGGCTGAGTTCAAGATGGAGACCCCTCCGACCTCGAAGCACACCGTCAAGTATGATGCCATCCCTTCCGACGTGAAAGCCATGATCAAAAGCCTCAACGGCGAGGGCGTCAGCATCACCTTCAACGAACGAGCTACGATCTACGACGTTTGTACTTACTGTCATATCTCTCGTAAGTCCAGAGCTCACACAGAATCACTCAAATCGCTCGCTGAATGTGCTCTTTAGGTCAACCCGATTCGCCTAGTTTGCACTGTTCGAGATGTCAAAGAGAAGCTAAACGGATTGTCAGATATTGGTGAACCTAATCTGGATCTTTCATCCTGCAAGATGGGAGAGCGCTGATAGAGTACAGCTCTCATTGTCTCCAGCTCGTCGCATTGTCAACAGCAACACTACCCATTTCACAAAAGAGTGTGCGGCCAGCTACTGACAATCGCTGGGACTGTTCCGTCGTTCAGCTCGTCATCGGAGGCGGCTCGAGTTCCAGGCGCATCACATCTCACTTCCTCACCGCCTCCCTCGTCCCGAGAAGTCTCGACTGATTCGGGAACTTCAGCCCTTTCCCTCTCGTCTCTCTCACAAACCCCTTCAATGGATCGATCAGCCTGGTATCACATGCTCAACAACAACCCAGGATCGTACTGGATCGCCTGTCAAGGTCAACCAGAAGATTTCGATCCCCGAAAACGCCTCAATGCAACACCTATTGATCTGCCGTTCTCATTCGACAACCGCTACGAGACTCGTCAAGTGATGAGATCGGTCGCTTTCAGCTTTATCAACAGGGAGGATGAATTCGCTGTCAATCTCGTCCTCGCTTTCCTCCACGCCGAGAACCGAGGTCAAGAAAAGGAGGAAGAGCTGATTCGACAAGTACGCTGGATTGCAAAGTTGATCGGAGAGGAGTGCGAGGATATCGACGACTTCATTCGATTGGAATTCCCGCACCGATTGACGAAAGGTCTTCACGAAATCAAGAACAACGAGAAGTATCGATTAATCAGGCTGTATTTCAGTTGGAAAGAGGCTATGCGGTCAGTTTCCTCTCCCTGTGTTCAACTTTGAGACCTTCGCTTACAGGCAGCATGCCCGAAAGTAGCCTCGAACCGGACGCAGGGGAGGTCGAATATTGCACCATTACTTCTCTCATCGCAAGAGATCTCAACGAGGATCCTGAAGCGATATGGTACACCTGTCACCCCGCCAGTCCCGACAAGAACATCACTCAGCACGCCATGAGGATCACGGGACCTGACCTCGCTTTCGAGACGGAGAACAAGAATTCAAAGTTCGCACACACGAAGGACCGTCTCATCCTCACTCAGGCCTTGAGAAGACGCATCTTCAGAGTCCTTGCCAACCCTCGAAAAGACCTCGACTCGCTAGGGATTCTCATGTTATCAATTTCGGACCCACGATTGGACTCGGATCGAGCGCATAAGTGGATGCTACGAAGAACGTCGCTTGACCTCGGACTTCCAGAAGAGCTACTCGTGAGGGAGATGGAAAGGATGAGACTCGAGGTACAGCTACGAGAAGGGGAAGAGTGGGACAAGATTAGAGAAGCTTTCGAAATTATCGCCAGTCAAGGATCGACGATGCCGTTAGTCCGCTTTCCTCTTCGCAAATAAGATCAATACTGACTCGTCCATCACTACTTCTAGACCCGACGCATTCCCTCCTCTTTCGATCACCGCTTCGATGTCTTCGCAGACTCCTCTCGGAACCAAGCCGCAACTCGCGATCACTTCAACCGATACTACTTCTGACCTCGCGTCGACATCTTCTGAAGCGACCAAGCAGAAGAAGAAGAAGAACAAGAAGAAGAAAAAGAAGTCGAAGAAGTCGAAAGGAGATCAGCCAGGAGAGCAAGCTTGCGAATCAGAGGGCGGGGACAGGGGCATACTAGCGGAGAGTACTTGAGGGAGTTGTAGAGTATTGTTCAGTCTTGTTGTTGTATTGTACCAGAGTGATTTGTCGATTCCTCTTCATCAATATTAGTGAGCGAGATTCGAACCGCAGAACTTCGCCGATCTCTATGCAGACTCTCCTTTTAGGTTCGGTGCGTAGCTGAGAGCTGTAGGTAGTTGATCAGAGCGGGCGGGAGCGAACACGAAATTGAGTCCCAAAATTGACGGAGCTCTCCGTGGGAAGTGCTCAAAAGATCTCGCCTCATGCTCTCCTCACCAGGGTCCAGCGAGTCATTGAGGAAGCTTGTGACCCGGGTGAGGAAGTAGTGAGATCGCAGGTTGACTTTGAGGAAAGTGTAAGAGTCGCGAAAGAAACGGCGGCGATAACGACGACGAGACCCAGCGGAAGTTGTAGAGAAGTAGCTGTTTCACAAGTGTAGTATAGAGAGTGCAAGCGAGAGAGAGAGAATGTAGGGAAGAAGAAACTAATACAACGAATGAAAAGAGACGAAAGAAAAACGACAAATCTCCAGCTGAACCTCGTCCGAACCGCCCAAAATTGGACCTATCGACTCGCCGATCTACTTGTGTCGTTCTGTAGGGTCAAGAGAAGAAGTCAGCGAATCTGATGCGAAGAGGAGCAGTTTATGGTAGAATCCTCACGATATTCTGCTACGAGCATTGCGTGATCACTTTTCACGATGAGGGTTCGTCAGGGCATTGTACGGGGTGCTAGGAGGCTCTGGGGGAAGCTAGGAGGCTGTGCTTACCGCTCATAAGGCTCCAGAGTCAATTGTTCCCGAGGTTTGAAACTTTCCGACTGCAGCTTCTTGACTTCCGCCGCGAACACAACCTCTGCTGGTGCAGTCGAGTCGATACATGAAGCCTTGATGGAGATGACGGCGTGTCCTCCGTTCTTGAGGAAGTGGTGAGCGTTCAAAGCGACGATACGAGCTTGATCGGGTTGGGCAACATCGGCAAAGACGACGTCGACCATGGAGAGGAGCATTCGGTACTTGTTGGGGTGACGGGCATCCTCAACGATAGCTAGAGAAGGAGGAGGAGAAGAGGTGAGCAAGGGAAAGAATCGAAAAAGAGAAATTTCGAGCGGCTCACGAATAACGTTGGTTCGCTTCTTGGCCATGTTGACGAGATCACGACCAGATCGGTGAGAGAATTCGACAGCGTAAACAGTTCCTTCCTAAGAGGTCGAGAACAAGTGAGGTGAGTTCAAAGTTGGCCAGTTTCGAAAAGTGAAGTGAGAAACGTACGGGACCAACGACATCGGCAACGTGAGATACTGAAGTTCCGGAAGCAGCACCGAGGTAGAGAACCTTCTTTCCAGGTCCGATATGAATGTTGTCGAGACCACCGAGAATACCAGCTGCCAACTTGGAACGGAAAGGATTCCAAACACGGTATTCGACTTTCTCTGCGGGCGAGTCGGCATCGGCGGAAGGTTGTTCGATAGAGATACGCTTCTCTCCGTAAACTGATTCTCCAGGGACAAGGTTGCGAGTGACGAGGAGATGTTCTTTACCCTACAATTTCGTCGGCAAAAATGAGAATTCGTGAGTTTCTGGACCCGACACTTTTGACATCGACGTCTAGAGATGAAGTGAGGACGTCTAGAGATGAAATGAGGGCGTACCTTGGCAACGAAAACACCGGGATGCCTGTGAGGTTCAAGGATAACTTTAGGCGCTCCTTTCGCTCCAACTCCTCCCTTTCCGCCTCGGGCCCCTCCTCGTCCAGCTCCTCCTCGACCGCCTCGTCCAGGGGGTCCACCTATCGATTCAATAGCGCAAGAACAGGAGAGAAAATGTTAGCTCACTTTCCTCTTCGATACTTTTCGACGCATATATTGAGGTAAAAGAGATTTTCTTACCTCGACCTCCTCCTCGAGCTCCACCGCGACCTCCTCGGTCACCGCCGAATCCTCCCCTTCCTCCACCTCGCCCTCCTGCTGATCCACCTCTCGCTGAAAATCCGCCTCTCATCCCTCCCCTTCCCCCTCTGTCCCCGCCTCCTCTGCTTCCTCCACGTCCACCACGGCCACTAGGTGCGTCTATACATGAGGTTTCAAGAGTCGTAGAGTGTTGTGAGAGCGAAATTGATGAATTATTTAAAGAGTTTGAAGAAACCGTCAGTTATGCCACAGCACTCAGGGAGGGGATAGCGAGAGTGGTACTGACTGAATGCCATTATTCTAGTTGGGCTAAAGAGTGTCTAAAGGTTGGGGTTCTGAGTAGTAGCCTGAGCAGTGAGAAGATGAAGGAAATTTCTGAAAAAAAGCTGAGTTGATTGTCGATCATTTCTTCACAACTCCCTCTTCCTCCTTAGCACTTCTGCTCGTACTCTGCTTCTGTGACTCTGTATCATATGCTTCGAGGCGCTCTCCTTCCATACCATTGAAATTGACTGTTTTTATCTCCGCTTTCGGCTTGCTGATGCCTTATCTCATCTTGCTCCCTCATTCTCTGCTCTGTCTCCACACTCACATCTCCTACGAACATGACAGACCTCGAGAACCCTCCTTTCACATCGAGTCCCCGCTATCTCTACCTTCTCTCCTCTTTCGAATCCCTTCATGAATTCGATCCGACCTCCTCTTCATCTTCTTACCATTCTACGTTATCTTCCTACTCGCATCAACTCTGTCAGCTCTCCCTCACGCTCTCCCCCACCGCACCCTCAATTCTTCGTCAAGGCCCTTCAGAAGCCCTCTTAATCGCTTCAAACTCGCAACACATTCAAAGGTGGTTGCATCCTAGGAATACTTATCCTGATGGATTGAGTGGCTACAAGATGTGGAGGATGAAGATGAATCGTTTTCATGCTGGGATTGCGAGGGAGGAAATGAAGAAATGCGGATATTCGGAAGAAGGGGATAGGGAGCTGTTTGAAAGGGTCGAAGTGCTGTTGACGAAGAAGACGTTGGCTCGACCTCCACTGCCGGAGAAGATTGAGGATTTGAAAGGTGAATACACCAAACTCTCGACGAAAATTTGCTTGTTTCGCGGAAAACTGACCCTCGATTTCGTACGACTATAGATCCAGAAATGCATCTGTTTGAAGACGCCATCTGTCTGACGTTCCTCGCGACGCAGTATTCTCAGTTTGCGGAGACTATGATGGACGAAGAACAGGATACGGAGAAGTTGGTGAAGATTACGAAGAAAACTTGGGATAAAATGACGCTTCTCGGTAGACATGTCGCTGCGACGGAATTGGTCGGAGGTCTGGATGATAGGTTGAAGGAGGTTGTGCTGAGATCTATCAGCTAGGAGTGATGAAAGGACGTAGAAAAGGAAGAGAGAATGAACTTGGATTACGATTTCGCTCTTTCTACCGTCTCCTCACTATTGTTTCCTCGTTCACAATACACACATCGTATTCTACAGCGTCCGTCTCGTCGACTAGGAAGAGAGCTGTAGCGGTATTCACGAAAAGCACAGGTCACTTAATCCGCTAATTAAGAGAATACAAGGAAGCAAATCTAATCAAAGCGAAAAAGTTCCAATTCTTTCGTTCAACTTTTGCCTCCACCACCTCACTCGACTCTAGCAAACATGTCAGACAGTGAAGGATCTGCTTCCTCCTCTCGATCTGGCTCACCAGCGGTTTCCGAATCAGTTCCAGTCGCCTCGACCTCTAAATCTAGTCTCTCATCTACAACATCCAAACCCGCCTCAACCCTCCTCACAACTGAAGAGACGACTACCGCATCCTTCTCCTCTCTCGGTCTACTCCCCGCACTCTGCGATGCGTGTTCCTCCTTAGGCTTCACCGCTCCCTCTCAAATCCAACAAGAATGTATTCCTTACGCTTTACAGGGCAAGGACATCATTGGGCTGGCTCAGACTGGTAGTGGTAAAACCGCAGCGTTCGCCCTACCCATCTTGCAAGCGTTGTGGGAGGAACCTCAGGGATTATTCGCTGTAGTTTTGGCTCCTACTCGGTTAGTTCTCTCGCCAGCTTACCATCCCTTTGTTTGTGATCTGGTGCTGATGAAGTTGGTCGGGAGAATCTCAACAGTGAACTGGCGTATCAAATCGCAGATCAATTCACAGCGTTAGGATCAGGAATCGGAGTGAGAGTAGCAACTATCGTAGGAGGAATGGATACCATGGCGCAACAAGTCGCACTCGCAAAGAAACCTCACGTTATCGTCGCTACTCCTGGTCGCTTACAAGATCACCTAGAGAACACGAAAGGATTCAGTTTGAAAAGTTTGAAATTCTTGGTAAGTCAAGCGTTTCTCTGTATCTGAGCTATCTACTTTCGCTGATGAGGAGTTCTCGCTTCACTCATAGGTCATGGATGAAGCTGATAGGTTGTTGGATTTGGATTTCGGACCGGTTATCGACAAGATCTTGAAAGTCATTCCAAGGGAGGGAAGGAAAACTTACTTGTTCTCGGCGACGATGACTACGAAAGTTGCGAAACTACAACGTGCGAGTTTGAGGGACCCTGTCAAACTCGAAGTTTCAAGCAAGTGAGTTTCCGAACTTTCATTGTTTTCCCTTGTCGATCGGCAGAGACTGATCTTAGCGTCGAGAAATAGATATCAAACTGTATCTACACTCCTTCAATACTATCTCCTCGTCCCTCTCAAGCACAAAGACCTTCACCTCGTCCACTTGATCCACACTCTGTCCGGTCAAACGACCATCATTTTCGTCCGAACCGTGATGGATGCTCAACGCCTCTCTATCCTCCTTCGACTCCTCTCCTTCCCCGCCGTTCCCCTTCACGGTCAACTCTCTCAATCCGCTCGATTGGGCGCATTAAACAAGTTCAAATCGGGAGGAAGGAGTATCTTGGTCGCTACGGATGTCGCTTCCCGTGGATTGGATATCCCGAGTGTCGATTTGGTCGTCAATTATGACATCCCGACGAACTCGAAGGATTATATTCATCGAGTTGGTAGGACTGCTAGGGCGGGAAGAAGTGGAAAATCAGTTACGATGGTCACCCAGTACGATGTCGAATTGTTCCAACGTATCGAAGGTAAGCCTCTCTTCCTATTCACTCAAGCGAGAACTGGAACTGACGAGTCTCGAGTATTGAACAGGTGTGATTGGAAAGAAGATGGCAGAATACCCACTCGGAAATTCAGGGAAACAAGAAGTCCTGCTGCTGTCTGAACGAGTCGGAGAAGCGCAGAGGGAAGCGATCAGAGAGATCAAAGAGTTGGGACCTTCGGGAGATGGGAAACGACATGGGAAAGGAAAGCGTTCGAGAGATGACGAGAGGGATAGGGACGATGATTCGAAGGAAGCCGGTATGCCTCGAATGGGGAAGAAGGGCGGAGGGAACAAGAAGCGAAGATGAGATGTCGAAGGTGTTGCATTCTAGAGGATCTCGTCGGATTTTGTTGTAAACAGTAAATCGCAACCTTGCAGAGGAATGCATTCTCGCTTGACTTTTCTCCATCAATTGTTCCTGTCGCCAATCTTCTATTGACTATATGTTCGCGAGAGAGATTATCGCTCGCGTTGCAAGCGCGAAACGACTCACGCTCGAGTTGTTCGAATCGCAGAAACGAAAATGTATGTTCCGCCTGACTCTGTTCCAATTCCTCTGTCCTACGGAAGTGACAGTCTCTCTACCTACTAGCCGTCTACCGTTGGCTTGCAGCCGAACCAGCATGACAGCCGACAGGAATGAATCGTCGATTTGCTCTTCCGAGCGAGTTCGCCTTTGCCTCTTCGGATGCAAGGGCTGATCAGTAGAGAGGCGGCAGTCTACTGACCTGTCCACTTGTGACCCGGCACAATCTCCTGTTGACCACCGTTCGACCAATCAATGTTCCGCCAGTCGCAATCTCTTGCGCTTTAAGCTTCGTCCTTGCGCAGCGGAGATAGCAATCGCAAGTTGTCACTTTGGCACAAGGAAGCAATGTCGAGGAAGAACGTCAAGTGAAAAGTGTCGGATTGCGAGAATGCGAGATTGCGGATATAGGGAGAGCAAAACAACAGTAGAGAACGGGAGCAAGATACTGAAGGATTCGAAACGAAGGAAGAAGCGAACAAGGATTAGGGCAAGAACGAAGAGATTAACAGGAGTAAAGAAAGTCGAAGGAGAAACAAGCAATGAACTCGAGCAGACTACTAATTGACCTCAATATGAGTCTCGCGCTGTACGTGGACTCCTGGAGTGCCTGAAGACGAATAGGAATGCGTGGGAGCAAAGTGAAGGTCGCCAGTCGAATCCTGAAGGTCGGTCGAAGCGCCTCGTCTGTTCCCGAGGTCGTCCATTTGTACTCCAGCTTCTTTCTCCCCAAACGAGACGCCCTCAGCTCGAGTGATGAGACTGCGACGATCGGCAAAGACGGTCCTCCTAGCAGTGCTCGGTGAAGTAGGAGCTTTCACCGATGGGCGGCGAAGTCGGTTTGCGTTCGAAGCTCCGTTGCTGCTACTTCCTTTGTTGCTTGCGAACTTGTCGGCCGATTCGAAAAGGGAGAAGACGAGGCGGGAACACATCAAGCTGGTTACGGAGAGAGAAGCTGGTCCAAAGAATGGCTGAAGGAAGAGATCCGCCGTCTCTGTAAGAGGGTCAGAGGGTGAGAGGCAAGATGAGAAAGCGAAATCAGCGAAATCTTTGGAAAAATATCGAATAGTCTGAAGACTCACGAACGACGAATACGAGTGATACCAAGTTCGTGACAGTAATAACAAGGTAGTACCAGACACCGTCCCGTTGTAGCTTTTTTAGGATTGGCAATCTACCAGCAACTTTCGAAATTACGATCGTTCGATAGAGCGTGAGGAAGAGGACGATTGCGTCGAAAACGAGGACAGATGCAAAGAATAACTCTTCTTGACCTCCTGAAAGCTTGCCGGAGACCTCAGCCTCGCAACCGGGGAGATGGAGGAGGTCGACAAGTTCGCGAGGTGGAAGAGCGGCACGAAGTTGATAAGTCGGACCGATAGTCAATCCAAGTAGACAGAGTAGCATGAAGACGAGGCTGCGAGAACACGGAAAGGGTGAGAAGCAGAATCGAGGTGAAAAAAAGAGCGGAAAGGACTGACAGATAGAGGATCCTTTTCTGCTTGTCCCAGAGTGCGTAGACGCGAAGAGAGAGCATGGCGGAGCAGAAGCTATTCACGGGAAATACATTGACGGGATTCGATCGTGAGTCGAAGTGAGCTCGAACCGAGAGCGTCGAAAAGTGAAAGCTCACAAAGCGATCCAGACTCCGCCCAATGCGTTGAACCAATAGAGCTGATGACATTGAGCTGTGTAGCCTCATAGCACGTCAGCTTGTTCAGTCCCGCGTTAAGGAGAGCGAAATAAAGCTCACTGTCAGAAAAGATCGCAAAATCGAGAAGAGTCGTCATGATTTGCATCAATAGACCTCCCCAGCGACTGAGGGATAGGTGGAAAGCGAGAGCGAGGAAAAGTGAGAGAGCAGCGAGGTCAGCGTGGTGTGTCCGAAGATTCAGAAAACGAAGAACTCACTTCATCAAGAACAGGAACATCAACAGCGTCCTCTCCCCCTTCCAGATGTACTTGTATTCGAGCGGGAACGTAGCTAGCTGTATAACGAGAGAAAGAGGGGCTCGATTCAGTTCATTCAACTTGCCGAGGAGGGGAGGACTCGAGACGAACGGTATCGAAGATCGCAATCGCCGTCCAAACCACAGTGAACCTACGATAGATGTTGCCCAACGAGGGATCATTTGGGACATATTCCTCGGGGAAGTCGTACTCGGGATCTTCAAGTAAAGTTGACATTCTGAGGTGTTGACGGTGGATTTGGCGAGTAGCGTGAGGTCGTACAAGAAGACGTAAACGAGCGTGAAGGAAAAGTTGAAAGAGCGAGAAGAGGATGTGAGAGACGTGAAAGGGAAACTGGAGTCGGTAAAACGGGAGGCGAGAGATTAGAGAGTTGGAACACTTGGCTAAAGCTAAATTAGTGAGTCGACCGAAGATAGACGAAGAAAGCTGTAAGAGCGTGAGAGACCAGAGGGAGTCGCGAGAAAGCAAGATAGCTGAGGTCGAGTGGATAGAGACGAACAGACGAGCGCAAACGAAGCGCAAACGAAGCGAGAGCGGAATTGCGAGAGGACGCCAGCTGAGCTTCGACCGGGGAACCGGGCGACGCGATGCCGCAGACCATGAGCGGCTAACGACTCGTCGGGAATGGCCTGAAGAAGAGACAGGACCATCAGCCAAGTTCAATAAGAGAGGCAATGAAAACGACTCACGGCTCTATCGATACCCTCAGTCTCGCTCTTGTCTGGTGACAGAATGATAGTGATAACAACATGTAACAGACATCCTCAATCCAGTTCTACTTTTCTTCCAGCAAAAAGTACACGAACTGTTTCTTCCTTCGCGGTATCGTCGAAACATCCACTCCTGCCGACAGACTTGCGAGCGACGAGTTTGCCGGTTGACGAAGGAGTACGACAGAGAATGCGATGGCTGCGAAAGCGACTGAATGTCAGGTTCAATTTGATACAGGAAGGGAGATGGAGCTCACCTATGGAATCCATCCGATGAGCTCGAGCTTTCGGATCTTGCGTTTGCTTGAGCAGCACTCGAAGGAAGGCAAGAAGGTACAATAAGACATTTGCGTGCTGCACGAAAGAGTGTACGAATCACAAGGTCAGGTTACAACATCAAATCAGAAGAGATAGATTTTGACTCACGACTTCTGGCAAATCCTGCACTAATCCGTACGCTTCTTCCCTCTTCTCGCATCGGATAGCCTTCGAGTAGAATGAGAAGGGGATGACTGGCTCGGCCAGGTTTTGGAGGAAAGAGAGAAGGCAGGCAGCAATGGAATGAAGTCCAGTATTTCGCTCCTCGTCCTCCTTTGGTGTCAATTTTGGTCGGCCTTGGATCGGAGGAGTAGCGGTCCCTTCCATCGAGAGCGAGCCGATGTCGCTTTCCAGTCGATCGAGAGCGGCGACAGCTTCTCGGAGATGCTGTTTCTCGTCGGTTTCTTTCGACTTCTTGCTCGACGATGTCGGGGCAAGGTGCAAGCGGTCTAATGGTAGATCGGCGCCCTACACAATCAAATCTGTCAGTTATCGTCGAAAGTCAACGAGCGAGAGAGATAATTTACGGTATCGAGCGCTTCTCTGACCAGATCAACGAGTTCCGCCTTTCCCTCGGCCAGGAAGAGATCCTCCATTTCCAACGCATTCTCAGCCAAGAAGCTCACTAGCTGATGAAGCGCTCTTGGTACGCCAACGTTCCCAGCTCCCTCCAACTCCTTCTTCTCTTCCTCACTTCGCTCCAGCACTGACTTCTTCGAGATCTCCACCACCGAAGCTATCCGTTGTCGCTCCTCGATCGAAGCCGTTCGGATCGGTTGACGAAGGCGAGAGAGGTGTTCGAGACTCGAACCGAACACGCTTGGACGATATTCTCTTGCAGAGACTGAGAGGAACAAATCTTTCTTTTCGATCGAGAGGATGAAGAGGTCGGAGAGTCCTTCATCGGAAGGGAGTGGGAAGTTGAGTGAGGATGAACAGGAAGAAGTGACGTGGATCGTGAGAGTGATCGTGGATTTCTCGCCGGGTACGACGAGACCTGATGTAGGCGAGATGGTGAGCCAAGGAGGGAGTAGAGATGACGAGCTAGGCTTGAGGACGAAGGACCATGGTGCGAGCGTCTACGACGAATGCGTTAGCGAGACTCGACAAGTCAAGAGATGAAAACCAATCTCACTTGTCCAATATTTGAGATTTCGATAGTCTTCGTGATGGGAGTGTCGAACTCGATCTCACCGAACTCGACCGATGGACCAGGTAGGATCTTGACATCCGGCAAGGAATCGTTGTCAAACTCGTTCAACTCTGCGATAACCTCTTGCTGAACGACGTTTCGCTTCGCTTCATCGACCGTCGAAACCTACCAATCCACGGGTCGGATGTGAGCCCAGTCCAGAAGAAGATCAGCTCGAAGGTGACACGAGAACGCACCGACAGACGAAGACTGGTAGAGACAGGTTTATGATCCGAAAACGAGCAATCCAAATGAGTTGTGTAGTTTTCCGCTGAGACCTCTCTTTCTTTCATCGATAGCCAGAGGATTCGATCTGTCCACGACGGTGTCCTCTGTTTCTCCCTGCATTCGAGTCGAGATCGAATCAGCAGTGTCGAAAAGATAATGAGCGAGATGAATAACTTACGAAGAATCGTATACATCGCTGCCTTTGTCGAACTTGTACGTTGGCGGGAACATCAGAGGCGCTTCTTCGAACTCTGAGAATGCGAGGTGGTGTTGCTGCTGGATCTTGAGCTGCGATTTTGATCACATTCCGTCAGTTTCGATTCCTCAAGTCAAGTCCAACAGAAAGTTACCTGATCGAATCCCAACAAGGTTTCATAATCCTTCTGACTAATCATTCTCGTAACCTCCTTCCTAGGTAATTCGATCCTGTAGTTCAAATCTCCCAACCAAACGAGAATCCCCGTCTCGCCTACACTCCACCCTTCACCCGCTGGTCTCTCCGCCGTCTCTAAGAGATGTAGGTTCGGGGTCCAGGAATCTCGTGCTTCACCCTCGACGAAGGGGAAGAGGAGTTGTGAAATGATGTCTCGAAATTGTGCATTTCGTTGTTGCGTTTGAGAGGTGAAGGCCGCGAGGTGGGAGTTGAGGAAGGTGATAGGAGTATCTTTGTATCTGTTCTCGTTGATTTCCTGTGAGCAAAATCGACGGAAGAAGGAAGCGAAGAGGAGAGAGGCTTACCTGAGTCGAATTCCGACGACTCCTTTATTCGCCATCAATCCCAAGAACCCCGTAGCGAGTGAAGCACTCGATACGTTCGAAACATCTTTCCTGACGCTCTTCTTGACATACACGATCGTCAACACTCCCACAAGTTGTTTCGAGTGAAGCTATCCCATTCATCAACGGGAGTCAGCCCATTTCGAATCTCGACGAGCTCGAGAAACTCACCAATTCGTATTCCCCCTTCTTATCTCCCATAGCAGCCTCTAAAGCTTCCCTCCAAGCCTCCTCTCGATAAGGAGTATAACGAATCATAGCCTCAGTAGTCAAATCCAATTCTTGAAATCCCAACACTATCAACTCGGCTCCCAGTCCTCCTTGAATCCACGATTTCAGGTCGGATCCATCTGGTCTAGGTAGTTTATCGTTCACGTTGAAAGTGCCACACCAAACTCTATTCTCTCCAAGTCACGAATCAGTCGAGTTGCAAAGAGAAATGAGTGGGAGCCTTACCGGATCTCTTCCTTGTTCATGAATTCCCCCTCTCTGCTCTTTATACGATCTACCATCCACCTCTCTATTGATTCATGTGCTTCTTTCGAGTACCCGGAACTGGCTCTCTCATCCGGCAATTCGAGTCTCTGATTCCTCGACGATTTTGGAGAGGACGAGACTGATCGATCGAGTGGAGTTGACGGGGAGAGGGTCGATGCGTGAGCTAGAGATCATAATCAGATCAGTGGGAGCATTTTGTGAATAGGGCAGAAGGGGACAGACGAGTGATAGTTGATCTCAAAGGTTTCCGACGAGAATAAGCATTCGAAACACTCTCGAAATGTTGATCGAACCTTCCTGTCCGTCTCGACTGTCCCTCTTCACCACTCGGAGGTGTCGGGCTCCCTGGTAGGTAGGTTTTGCACCAGTCATGAGTTTTCGAGGAAGAGGTGAAATCGTTTGATTCGGCGATTTCGTGGAGGCGTTTGAGATGGGCGATAAAGTCGGTTGTTGAGGAGGAGAGAGTGTCACAGACGAATGAGAAGGATGTTGTGAAGGGTTGACGGGAGGGAGGGGAAGGAGGTGAAGAGGGAGCTGCGAGGCTAACGACGAATTCTGAAGTAGATGTTGGACGTTAGCGAGGGGTTGGACATGTCGGGGAAGGAAAGATTTACTTGTTTTGGGAGTGGTAGATCCGTTCGAGGAGTGTTTGTCGGTTTGTTCAATCGAAACTTGGAAATCTTGTAAAATTGGATGTACTCCAATTACTACCGGACCGGTCGATGAGTCTTGCCATATCAGCACACTATGCACTCCAACATCAGCTACGCTTGAGACGGATAAGGGCGCAGGGGAACTCACGCAGCGATCTCGTTTCCCGATTCCTTGCCCTGCCTCACGACGATAGCTAAGGACCGTTTCGCATCCTTCGCTTTGAGCCAAGCTGGTCGAGCTCTCCCATCGGTTACTGAAGGGGATGAGGCATCTTGTACGTCGTCGAGAGAGGAGATGAGAGATTCAGTTGGTTGAAGCAACGAGGAAAGTCGAGATCTACGTTGACAGGCAATGTGGGTCAATTAGAACAGCTCTAGTAGATTACGATATACTTACTGCGTACTGGAGCCTACCATTCGAGTACTAGGATGAATGGGCGAATGGTTGGCAAGAGCAAAGAGATGAAAGCGACTCCAACTCTCTCGTTCCTCCCATTCACTTGACTCCGACGGTATGGATAGCCAGACACCACGAGGACTGCTGCAACTGCCTCCCGAGGTGCGTCATTTTTCATTCTACCCTCTTCCTGACCCCCACTGATCCTCGGTGATTGATTTGTAGGTTCTGTTGCACGCCCTCTCGCTCGCTCGTCCACAAGATTGCGCTCACTTTGCATCCACCAGTCGATCTACAAACTCTCTATGCTCGACCGACATCCTATGGCGTAATCTCCACTCAACTCTCCTCGATTCTCCTCAACTTCTCCACACCAGTTCTTCCGATCAACCTCATCGAGAGTTGTGCAAACGCTACATCGAAGCCACTACCCTACTCGAACAATCACAATCATCAGACACTCCACCGCCTCCCGACAAACTCCTACCGCTACTCGAAACGCTCGTCCATCTCGCTCAGACTCGTCCTCTCGCAGGAATCGATTCCCTCAACCAATCTTTCCTCGAGAAGTATCTCTCCCCGAACACCTCCAACATCCTCAAACTACACCCGACCTTCTCTAATCCACCCAAACTTCGCTCCCAAAAAGCCCGAGACCAATCATCAGAATCCGTTCGAATTTCGGAACTCTTCTCCCAACTCCACTCTCTCTCGACTCCCTCACTCCTCTCGACCTCCTCCTCCCTCCGTACAGCCGCCCGCGAGATAGTCTACGAACGACTCAACTTCACCCGCTCCTCATCCTACGGTCCACTCTCATCCAACTCGAATCAGGTCGATTATCGAAAAGTCTCTGCGATCTCTCTACTCATGTCCGCGAATCTAGAGGACGCGAAATCCTTAGGATGGGGTCAGGAGTCGCCTGAAGATCCGACGGTTCCTCCGACTGGGTGGGAATCGACGAGAATCCATTCGGCTCGAACGGGACCTGAGGTCAAAATTGATGAGAGGGATTGGGCGGGAGTGACGACGCACGAATGGAGAGGGACATACAGCTTTTTGCATTACCCCGTATATCACCACTTTAATCATCATCGGAACGGGGGATTCATTCCGTCTTTGAGCGAAGAAAACGAGGCGGTTGGGGACTGTATGAGCTTGAAACTCGAGCTCCTGCCGGAAGGAGAAGAGTTGACGCCTCCTATGGTTGCATTCGGTGAGAGGGGAACGGAAAGGGTCCAAGGAGACGCAGGGAGAAGGGCAGATATGAGTGATGATGAGGACGATGAGGATTTCGACAACGATCAACTCGACGCCCTTACGGATTCGGACGACTCCTCGACTTCCTCAGACGAAGAGGAGGATGGGTTCAACACTCATTACGTAACGAACAACAACACTCGACAAGCTTCCTCGAATTCGCAAGATCCAGAAGCCTCTCCACCTACCTCACCTTTGTCCCCCTCATCTTCGCCTGCAGCGCCTCTCGGCCCACTTCCTCCCTGTACCATTCCTTCCAATTCCACCTCTCCAAACTCAGTGTACCCGAAACTCTCATTCCGTGGCACTTCTCTCCCCCTCCAACTCCGCACACTTTCCTTCACGGGCACCTTTCTCAACTCTCAATCCCAATCCCATTTTAATCCTCGAGACCGTTCGATCCGTGGAACGGTAGAGATGAATGATGAACGTCAAGTGATCTGGAAATACATCATAAGGTATGGAGGGAGGGATCAATGGGCTATGTAAGTCTCTCCCTATTTCTGCTCTCGAAACTTGGCTCGTAACTGACGAGGTGTGTATGAGAGAGTAGGACGGGAGTTCAGGTAGGAGGCGTTAGAAGTAAGTTTGGGGTGGTGGGAAGTTGGACTTGTGCGGATCGAGAAGCGGCGGATGAGGATGGTCCGAACGGTCCTTTCTGGTGAGTACACACCACATCTCTCTTGAGGGAGTGAGGAGATGCTTCAGAACTGACGAACTCTCATCTCGGCTCATTGCGAAATCTCGTTGATTGCAGGTATTGGCCTCATATTCCGAATTGAAGCTAGATCATTCTCCTTCGATTGATCCTATTCACGTGGATCCTGCTCTCATGCTCGAGTCGAAGTTGTATCATGTAGTTTGTCCACAGCTCGCTCACATAATTTTGTCGTCGTACTTGTTTCGTCTCTCTTTTCTCTCTGTAATT
>Ga0308160_10002208_pt1 | contig 24303 bp, 24 predicted proteins | sample PhyFR1_FD_201036 | JGI IMG/M metagenome (GOLD analysis project Ga0308160, IMG submission 201036) | Phyllosphere microbial communities from UC Gill Tract Community Farm, Albany, California, United States - DLSLF.R1 | ecosystem: Host-associated > Plants > Phyllosphere > Unclassified | place: USA... | reverse complement strand
GATCGCTACTACGCATCGGCTGATCTTTCGCTTTGTCAATGACCGAGACGGGGAAAGGACGAAAGGAATACATTTCAGTGGCTCCTCTGCAGATCATTGATCCGCAAAGGGGATCGAACGGTATAAATGGATGCCTTGTTTCACTTTGCCACTGAAGCAATTACTCTTTGTCTCTACCGGTCTCTCTCCCGTAGATCGTCGAAAGGGTTCACATGAAGGGAGTTCGGTTGATCGTTGTATCTGGATCATAGTATAAAGCGTGTAGACTCTCATCACCACTCCCCAAACCGAAAGTTCGGGGTTATAATGGTTGGCTTGTTTCATATCGAATTGTTTACAATTTTCCCCTGCTCATTCGGACGATCCCCCCTTGATCGGCAGCAAGGGCCGTATGAAAGGTATCATGTCCATCCCTTGTCCAAAGACAGGTTTCCATCAGTCCTCATCCCCTCGCGATTGGTCTAACCGAAAGTCCAGGAAACTAATTCACCCAAAGACCGCTAGACAAGAAACAACGACTACAACTTACCAGGAGCATTGCCGTCATGAAGATCACTTTTGCCACTCTCCTCGCTCTTACTGTGGCAATGCCAGTCGCCGTCGTACAGGCGCTTGACCTGACACTGAACATCAACAGCACCCTTCCTGAGGGCACAATGACCCTCTTTCCTGAAAAGAACTTTGTTACCCTAAATCACAAGCACGGCGAATATCCCCAACATGTCGGCCAGCTACATTTCGCCAACCTCGGCTCCGGAGAACAACACTTTGAAAGGTTCGACATCATCGATACCCGACTTGGTGGCCACGAAACCGGAGGGAAGTACTACAACGTAAGTCTTCACACTCACCGAGAATGAAGAGTCCTGATGAGAACAGTGTAAACTCTGGGCGGTCAAGGATTCGGGTGTGCCAGAGGAAACCGTTCTTACGATGAGCGGAGCGTTACCGGGCACAGGCGGGACGAATGTGATGATGAGAGTGGGGGACGATGAGGGTCGTGGACGTGGAAGCGAGATCAGAGTGGACTGCAAGTGGACTGACAATGGCCAGTAGTGAAGATCTGCGGGCCCCGATCTGTTGCGTTCTCAATATATGCATATATAGTGGAGAGTATCTAGGATCGTGGCGGTGTATAAGCTGAGTCTGTAGCAATGTCACGACTGGAGTCTGTCGCCTTTTTGCGCCAGGTGTACAACAGGCCCACGTGCGCTATACCGAGGTATGTAGATCGACCCGGCGTTCCCAATGACAGCAAGCAATCGTTCGATACAAACGGCATGCAACTCAAGAAGTCGGCCTATCTGGTCTATGCTATGGGGTCCTTAGTGTGTTGGACGGGTCAGCAAGGGTTGTCACAGTCCCCCCTGCCCCACCCCTCAGTGATCGACCGACAGGCGGATTGGAAATTTCAACTGATGTTCTCCTTGGATAATGATCGCCAGATGGCAAGATGATGTGCAAGGGATGCGAGGCCTCAATGAACAAGCGGTGGAGCAGAAATGAAAGGATATCAGCTGGATCGCCTGTGATCTATATGATTTGAAACCATCGCCCCTGTTTCCAAAACGATCCAATCCGAGGATAATCTCTTGAAAGGTAGGTGATGGTCGTGAAACAGCCGTATACAGAATATATAAAGCAGCTATAATCGGTTTCAAGTGATCCTTTTGTTACAGTAGTCAATATCGATCGTATTTGACAAGCGATACATATCTCCAGCAACACCAAAACCAAGCCAAAATGATGTTCACTTCATTTACCCTATTTGCCCTTTTAGGCGCTGTCTTGTCGACTGCGGCTCCAACCAAACTCTCCCAGCTCCTCACCGTCCCGATTTATACCGACTGGACTGAGGGTACCGTCAGCGTCCTCGGCAATGGCGCGAACCCTGTCGACCTCGCCAAACTCAACGGTGGCACCAAAACCTTCCCCAACGAGGGAGACTATCAACATGTCACTGCATTCTCGTTTGACAGGACTGATAGTCCTGTCGAGTTCGATATCAGGGGACGAGACTCACTGCCGCTCGGCGAGTATCAGCATGTAAGTCAAGCAAGCATCTGGACATGCTAATTGAGTTAGTGTACCTTCACGGTTGAGAGTGATCCCAAAGTCTCGGGTCTCAACATCATACTCGCTGGGCCCGCTGCCAACGAAGTCAAGAAAGTCATTGGCGAAGGGATGGAGCAGGTCAAGTTCGAGTGCGAGTGGAGGAACAAGTAATGACTCGCAGAATAAGGCTGTGGTGATTTACAATCATGTACATGTGACTCCCCTTGTAGGCAGTTGGAAGCGATGAAATCATGAGAGCACATATGAAAGCCAAAGAAAACATCAATTCCAATACCTGATCGAATGCGATGTTTGCCAGTGTCGATCCTCACAATCCTACAATCATACCTGACGGGTATCATCTTGTTAAACGGGCCCGCCGATTATGAAAGGGAAGCCTTGCACCGCTAATTTCCCCTGACTCCTTGACACAGATTGCATTTGCCCAACAATCCCCCCTAAAACAAGGATGTCATGAAAGGTGTGGCCCCATAAATAGCAGAAGGTGATCTATAAAGCCTACCGACGTGTCATTCAAGGCAGAAGGACACTCATCGCTTTCACTCCCAGTTATCTCTATACAACCAATACATACATACCTCATTCAACATGAAGGTTATGTCCACGATCCTCGGCGCTACCTTAGCGAGCTCGTACGTCGCTGCCCAGAAACTCACCCAAGATCTCACGGTGTCAATCATCACCAAGTGGTCCGAAGGCGTTGTCACCATTCATGGCGAAACTCCAGTCGACTTGGCGGCACTTGGCAATGAGGTCTCTGTCAAAGGCGTGACTTACAAGCACGTTGACAACCTGGAATTCAACGATGTTGGGCAGAGAAGGTTCGACATCATCATCGATGAGCATCCTAAAGAATACAAACAGGTGAGTTCAAACAGCCCGGCGGGAACCTTCATTGACAATGTTAGTGCCATGTCTGAGTGGATGAAGATCCACAAGTAGATACAGTCTACGTCTTGATCGAGCATATTCCTCTTGGAGATAGGCTCGCGAGGATGTTGGTGGAGGATTCAAGGGTTACTGTGGTGTGCAAGTGGGAAAACAACGGAGAAATCTGATCATGGTCGTGTCATCTATGGACCGCACATGAGCGAGAAGAGCAAATATGAAAGAGTACTATGTATAAGTTTGACGGCGGGAGTGCAGTCGATCGAGGTCTCGCCGGACCGAGGAAGGTCTGACCGGCACTCAACCGAGCTTCGGCTCTTTTACGCATCAGTCAACGCTAGCTAGGTACATTGGCGGACACGAGGCTGACGCTAGATACAGTGATGTTGAGATGCAAGGTGACGAAGTCCTGTTTTCGTTAACAATTAGTCCGTTTCTGACCTTTTCGAGGCAGATATCGGGATCGAATTTAGCGATATTAGTGATATCGCTTGAGAAACACTCCATCCACTGGTTATGGTTGGTTGCCATTCGCCTCCGAAGTAGGCATCTGTTCTGTCCGATAATGAATAGCTGGATAAACTAATTGAGCAATCCTGGACCCGTAGATTTTCTCTCCGCCAAGGGATACCGAAACCACAAAATGCCAGCCTAGGCTCCCGGTTACTTCCTTGCCGTGCTGACTGGACCGCAGGTGATTATCCCCTCATTTCAGTGCTGCACTCCTGGACTAAGGTCCTCAGAGGCAGATGTGAAAACGAGTTTGACTCAAACAACTCCTGCAGACCATGGAAGCGATCAAAGGAGACTATTCGGGAATGAAAAGATATACCCAAGGGGATCAAGACCCCTATCCCACTCGTTCAGGGCTTAAGGAGGGATTGTACTGCAGATCGTGAAGAGATCAGGGGAGATTACTCAGAATGAAAAGACATTCCCAAGGGGATCGAGACCCCTGTCTCACTCGTTCAGGGATTGAGGAGGGATTGTACTGCAGATCATGAAAGAGATCAGGGAAGATTATTCAGGATGAAAGGATATACCTGAGGGGATCAAGGCCCCTGTCTTATTCGTCCAGGGGTCAAGGAGGGATCGCACGTCTGCTGTTTCGGACGATGTCGTCCTTTCTTTGCGATCGCCACGCAGGGGTGTAATACTGTAGGTTGGCCTCGAGGAGCAAATCATGATCATTTCCCCTATATAACCGCCTTATAGTCTCTAGCTCTTGCTCAGTATCGATATATCGAATATCGAAACCATCGAGCATCGAAACACCTCGACAGAAAGCACGCACCAAACGAACATGCAGCTCACATTGTCTACCCTTTTCGCTCTCGCCACCGTGCTATCGGTCGCCGCGCTTGAACAACTGAAAGACCATCTTACGGTCACGGTCGTCACCGACTGGACCACTGGATATATCAGCTACGGCGAAGAATCACACGATGTCGCACAATTGAATGATCCGATCCACGTTGTCGTTGACGGCGAGGATAAGGTTTACCAACGAGTGATGCGTCTTAACTTTGAGAACGTCGATCCCGAAGACACAAGGGAGATTAGCATCACTAGGAACGAGGATGGTCAGCCTGCAACACCTCACGTAAGTCCTCATTCCGGACCAGACGCCATGTTCTCCTTGCTCATGTGGGCAGTTTCAAGTCTCTGTCGTCAAGGACCCAGGCGTGAAGCTGGTTCACGTCATATTCGATGGCATGGCTGCAGGTCGTGTGAACGTGTTTGGAGATGCGGTCCTCATGCAGACCGTGAGAGTCGGAGCTTGATTTGTCAAGGCAGCTTCTCGTAGATAGTCGTAATTGTATGCTTGATGTGACGTAATTTGTAGGTGTGACCATGGGGCGGATCCACCAGACTGGCACAGTGCAATAATACCTCGAAGTTGAGATATTTGCGATCTGTCACTGTACATCTGGTCGTATGTAGCAGCAGGTCGCGTCTGAGCGATATGGCGTCCTGTGAAGACAAGAGAGCCCGTTCAAGAAGTAGGAAATTATCCGTCACCCACTTATATCGATCACATGAAGGACGAGATTGGGACTCTGTGGGATACCCGGTGCCATGTGATCGTATCCTCCTGAGGACATACAGTACAATCGGCGCTGTGGTGAAATATCCCGACGCTCACTCCCAGTCGCTCGAGGCGCCACTCGACAGTGGTCAACGCTGGGGTCAAAGACCGCGGTGAACGTGGACCACACCCCTTTCACTAAAGTGTATGACCTTCTCTACACGACTGTGGATGATGATCACTTCATTGAGTTTGAGGTGAGGAGGAAGGCGTGGGGTGGCGAGAAGCACGTTGTGAGCTCCCCCGAATCGATCATCAGCATCAGCAGTCTGATACAGCTTAGTGTAAGGTATCCCTTACCCAAGACTTAGTGTAAGGTATCCCTTACCCAAGACGCTCTCGAGACGCAAGTTTACATCAAGTTTACTGGGAATGAAGATTTCAAGGCTGATACCGCTGCGATTAAATTGGACTGTCCGATGGTCCCGAGCTACTAATCGAGGAGTGGTGGCTTAGGCGGGATCGTTGTGGGACATAGTATCAGATTTGGACTGTACAGTAGCGTAGTGGCGGGACAAAGTAATCAGAGTGTCCTCATGCTCGGTTGCAGGTTGTTGTTTCAGCAATCGGGTGCCGCAACTGTAAGGACTTCTGGTCCGAATTGCGGGCGCCGGAACTGCCGATACAGGTGGTCTGCAGCCCACGACATGCACGAGGGAATAGAACAAATCTCCAGACTGCACTACTGCTTCATACATATGGCTATGTAGAGGTGTACTCACTTGACGTCCAGCTGAAACAGTCTAGCACAAATCGTTTCCGGGAAAATTACTTCCAGACTACCTCCCACCCATTTAGCCTCCGCCTTGAACTTTGACGGGTATAGTAGTTTGACTTTCGGATCCGACAAACCCTCCCAGAACGCGATCGGTAGTCGACAAGTCGTTTCTCCGCCTCGGCGCCAAATCGTGATGTACGCTCGATCAATCCCGTCTTCATGGCACCTCATCCCAAGGGCAAGCCATTTATCCTTCCAAGACGGCAGACCCAATGGCCAGAAGGGTGTCGCCGTTCGCAGGTACTTCCTCAGTCCCTTGTGTACGTTCATCCCCTCATGTACCAGGTCCAGCTGCGATGATGATAGCGCATCTAGTCGACCACTGAGGTGTATCCGACCAAGAAGACTGTTGGTGACGGTAAGAGCGTTGATCTCATCGGACCAGTCGGGTTGCGCGTATGCCCACGAGGCCCCTTGTTCGGGTAGTACCGCAGTCGGGATCGCGGCAGCGATAACGGCATAATGTACGGGATCTTGCTGATCGCTGGTAGACTGCAGCGTATGGGTGCTGAGCATAGCGTAATCCATCCTCATCCCACCGCTTGAGCAGTTTTCGATGACTAGACCGGGATGACGATCGAGTATCCGTCCGACCCAAGCAAGATAGGCTTTACTGTGATTTGCTTGTCCTTCTCCTGGACTAAAGCAGTCGATATCGGTGCCAAGAACATGTTGGATGTTGTAGTCGAACTTGAAGTACCCGACGCCATACTCGTTGACCAACTTATCGATGATCCCGTCCATCCGGTCCCGAGTTGCTTGATGTCGATAGTCGAGATGGTACCTTCCAGCCTCGACTATCCTATTCCCGTCTCGTTGAAGGTAGCATTCTGAAGGAAGTGGTTCGGCAAGTTTGCAGTTGACGCCGATAACTTCCGGCTCAATCCATAAACCTGGCTTCAATCCCGCCTTTTGGATCGTGTCGAGAAGTCTCTTGAAACCGGATGGGAATCGTTTCTTGGAGGGCTCCCACTCGCCAACATCGTACCACCAATCCGAATCGTCCGCATACCAGCCCGCATCGATCACAAAGTACTCGGCGCCAGACTTGGCGACCGGCTCGATCAAAGCGAGTATCTTCTCTTCGGTTGGATCACCCATTAGACAATTCATGTAATCGTTAAAGATGATGGGGAGGTGATCGTGGTCGGGATGAGAGCGAATGATGCTCCGCCTGTAGCTTGTCAGAGAAGCGAACGCATCGTCGATCGTGGCCCTGCTTTCGAGATGCACCATCGCCGTCCAGCAGGAAGTGAATGTCTCGCCCGGTGACAATTTTACTCTCCAGTCGTGTCCAACAGCTTCCGGTCCCGAGGTAGCGATGTACATGCTCTTGCCCAGATCTCCAATCTCCGAACGCCAAGCTCCACTATTCTCCACCTGCCACAGCCAAGTATCCGAGCCGTCCTTGTTGCTGAGCATACCCATAGGTAGATGACCTAGAGTGGTGAAGGTACTTCTATTCGACAGGGCGTAGAAAGCTTTCGAATCCCTGATCTCCGGTTCCAGGAAGCTGAATCCGAAATCGTCAAGACCGAGCTCGGGAAGCAAGTGTTTCTGCCATTGAGCTTCGCGGAACCAAGAGTTCTTGGCTGTCCACATCTCGTACGTGTCCCACCAGTCGCTCGTTGAGGTGGCTCCCCCGAGTGAAAGACTCGATACTTGATGAATAATCGTATCGTCGGGAGAATCGTTCCGTACACTCGATCGGGTCCTCAAGACAGGTCCGTCTCGCGATATTGCCAGATGACTGGTAACCGTCAATCCCGTTTTCTCGTCATGCATCTCCACCTTCATCAATTCCCAGTTATCGCTCGTAGTGGTCGAATGCTTGACATAGCGCAATCGTTGGCTGACGACTGAGCCTATCAGAGAAGCGTTTGTTTTCGGATGCGGTGCATTCCCCTCACCACTAACGCGTACTTCGACCAAAGATGGATATGTAACTGGGTCGATGCGCGACTGACGCTCTTCTCCGATGGGCTCAGCCGAGATTTCCTGGATATACGGGTAGCTATCTTTGGGGGTCGCAATGACAACGCGTAAAGCTGAGGTCGAGGCTTGGATTATGGCTACCATGTCATAGGTGGTGGGGAAATGCAAGATTGAGTCGAACGTTTGGTCATTAGGGTGAGTCGGTGATGCCTGAGTGGGGTCGGTTAAGCGGTTATTCGGAGCTAGCGGGTGGGGGTTCGGTGCTGGTCCGAGAAGGGGGTTCGGCCTTATTCATCAGTCCGGAGGTGACCCGCGGTCTTGGCATACTACTGCATAAACTGACTGCTATGTTACTTGCTTTACTTGGATCACCTTGTATCGACAAGGTTCCTCATGTTTCTACGCGAAAGGACCCATTCCCTTTGCCTGCTCCGCTCCGTCAACAGGCTTGACCCAGTCCGCCCTGTGTTCCGAAAAGATCTCCACTCCTGGCTTCAAAACAGTGTTGTGTAGAGTATGATCATCGATGATCCCTCCCCTCATAAACTTGGTGCCAGGCGCACATTCCCCAGCCCTAAACATGAGAGTTCCACAAGTCTTGCAGAACGAGTTGGCCATTTGTTTGCCGGTACTGGTAGTCTTTTTCTGGGCGAATACGGTGAGGTTGTCTTCTCCTCGGGTGAATCGGACGTGGTCGTCGAGAGCGGTAAAGTTGGTTGCGAACATGGATGCAGAGACTTTTCGACAGTCGGAGCAATGGCATACGAAAGTGTTGGCGAGTCCGGGTTCCTTGAGCGGCTATATGTCAGATGCGCCCTTGCATGGTAATGTGAAGATGCGAAAGAGCTTACAATCACCATCTGAACAGCACCACAGGCACAGGTGGCGGTAGCCTCATCCTCGTTCGACCATCCATCATCGGTAAGACCTTGAAGAGGGAATTTGGTTGATCTGTCTTCGGACATAGTCTGTTTGGATTGTGATATGTTGATGGGTGAGGGATGCGAGAGCTTTTGGCAGGCGGGAGGGCGAATGCGATATATAATATGCGACTTGATTAGCAAGTGGAGGTGTGGAGATGTAGACGTGACCAAGAATGTGATGTGGGCTACCGGCAATTGGCAATTTAATGCCTAAGGCTACTTTAGATGCCGATCATTCCCTATTTTCGGCTCTACGTTCCCGTAACAACAGCAAGTAGTGCCGACTGGTCGTGTAGCTTGGCAAGCGGGTCGAAAGCATGACCTTCGAGACAAGTCTGCATCCATACATGTCTTCCGCGTCACGACTGCGTTCGTTGGACCATTTCGATTAATCGCCATGACTTGCAATCCCTCATATCAATCCAAACCAGCGATTTCGTTTGCGTTGCGATTTGGAACCGACTAAACCATTCGTATCGGTAGTCTCAAGCGAAGAACGAAGAAGAAAGCCAAGGGTATGTGATGGCAGTTCTCGAGTCTGCATAGACTGTAAGCTGGCTACCACCACCGTATACTGGCGCCTATGATGCAAGGCGCGACACCCGCATTCTTTCCGACGGAACTATTGACCGAAGCCAAGACCAGCAATCACCAACGACATGATGGGCTTTACGCCGAGATGATCAGCAATCGCTGGAATGGATCGCTCATGGCCCCTCTCTTCTGAGCGTTCCATCAGTCCCGACGGAACTGTCTTTGATCAACGGAGCGATGCTTGTTGATCTCTCTTCCGACGGAGTTGGTAATCACCCTCAACGCGTTTACCTACAAGACTGGTCTCGAGAGGGGACGCTGATTCCTCATCTTCACTACAACATATCTACATCGCTACTTCGCATTCAACAAAACGCACGAGATCATCATGTCTTCCCAGACTATCTATCTAGGTAAGACCGTTTCTCAGCACCAATTTAGCCTAGCTGACCATCAGTAACCGGTGCCGGACGTGGCATTGGTCTCGCTCTTGTCGAGAAGCTCGCATCCGATCCCAACAATATCATCTTCGCTGGTGTCCGAGACACCACGCTCGATGCTGATCACGCTCTCGCCAAGCTAGTCGCCAACAAGTCCGACGCTGTTCACCTCATCAAGATCAGCTCCGCCAATAGGGACAACAACGAGGCTGCCGCTTTGGTCATCAAGGAGAAGTATGGGAAGGTGGATGTGATCATTGCAAACGCAGGTAAGTAGCGACTCTTCCTTCCTTGATCCCCCCTGATGTTGTAGGATCCCATTCCGGTGTTCAACCTATCATCTCAGCAACCGCCGAAGCTCTTCAGTCCGACTTTACGACCAACACCATTGGACCTTTGATCCTATTCCAATCCTTTGCTTCCCTCTTGAAAGCTTCAAAGATCGGTAAATTCGTTACCATCTCCAGTACCGCTGGACAAATCGCCGACAGTATGCCCTGGCCCCTCAATGGCTATGGTCTCAGCAAAGCCGGTGCCAACTATATCGCCAAGAAGATCAATCAGGAGGTCGACTACGTGACTTCCTTCCCTGTTCAGCAAGTCATTCCTACCATATTTGACCATCGTTGATCTTGTAGTCCCGGAATTGTCACCACCGATATGACCCGGACCGCAGCGGCCGAAATGGGAGCAAAGCTCGAGGACTTTGGCCCTATCACTACGGAAGAGAGTGCTTCCAAGATCCTCGACCTTGTTGCCATTGCGAACAAGGCGTCTCACGGTGGAAGATTCTGGAGCTACGATGGCTCCGAGTTGACCTACTAGATTCACCGGGATCTTGTCGAGTTCTTTGATGGGGATTTGTAGACTCCATAGGTTGGTATGAATAGATGTGTATCGATAGTCGGACTGAATTGTGAGGCGTAGTGAAACGATGCGATTCTTAGCAATCTTACAAACAAGGCGACGACAAGTGTGAAGTGTCTCCTCTAAAAGGGGCGAGAGAGTGTCGCGCCTATCATGTAGCCGACCTTCGGACCGAGCATTTTGACCGACGGCCATCAACATTGAAATCATGATCGTCCACTACTTCTTTATCTTACGAACATCATTTGCAGAATGACGTGCGAGCAGCTCATGTCGAACCTGAGAGCTGTTGTCTGCGTCGAATGTCCGGCTTCGCGGCGATCGTTCAGCTCTGATAATTGAGGCAAGGTATGCTTACTGAGCCATGACCGACGGTCATGATAAACATCTTGGTCATCGTCTTGGTCACCGTCTTGGTCATCACATGGACCTCTAGCATGTATAAAGCCCGGCCTTTAGTAGGAAGATTTGTTTTAATCGTCAATCCTTACTTCATCGCGCCCATCAACACCTCGTACAGATCGTGATTAACCGCAATGTCGTCGCAAACTGTCTATCTTGGTATGTCTACCATTCAACGCCTCATACCGGCTAATAAGTAGTCACTGGTGCTGCTCGTGGTGTCGGCTTAGCAATCGTTACAAAGCTGGCTTCCGACTCCGGCAATATCGTTCTCGCTGGAGTACGAAACATCAATCTTGAGGTTGACCACCCTCTCGCCCGCCTCGTCGCTGAGAAGCCGGAAGTCGTACAGCTTATCAAGATCACCTCTGCTGATAGAGAGGATAATGTTGCTGCCGCTCAAGTAGTCAAGGACAAATACGGAAAGGTGGATGTCGTGATCGCAAATGCAGGTAAGCTCGAGTCGATCCACCAAGAGAAGGGTACACGCTAAGAGAGTAGGTGTCAGTTCAGGTGAACAGCCCATCCGCACGGTCACCGCCGAGACGATCCAAACCGACTTCACCATCAATACCATCGGGCCACTTGTTCTATTCCAATCTTTCGTCTCGCTACTCGAGAACTCCAAAATCGCCAAATTTGTGATCATCTCCACCTTGCTTGGACAAATTACAGAAAGTCTTCCATGGCCGCATAACGCGTATGGCCTGAGCAAAGCTGGAGCAAACTTCATCGCCAAGAAGATTGACCAGGAGACTGAGAGTGTCATTTCCTTCCCTATCCAGTAAGTTCCGATCTGGTTGATTGTATATGAGGAAAGCTGACGAGTCTAGTCCTGGACTGGTCGCTACTGATATGGCTAAGGCAGTTGCGGGTCAGATAGGAACCACATTGGAAGCTTTGGGAGCGATCACCCCGGAAGCTAGCGCCATTGGGATCCTTGGTGTTGTGGATGCTGCCACAAAGAAGACTCATGGTGGAAAGTTTTGGAGTTATGATGGATCGGCTTTGACGTACTAGGAGTATATAGGCGTGATACGATCTGAGGTCTCGGTGTGGTAGAAAGAATGCAGAAGTTTGACGTAGATGCCCTTCATACATGGTTGTTTCATTCAAACACACGACCATTCGACCGATGCTGCGAGATACATGTAATCAGACTTTGAGCCAGATGCTGCGACTTGTGCTCAAGCGGATGGAGGCGACCAGTATCGCAGACGCTGCAGTGGTCGCTCCCACGAGGTACTGGATTTTCAGTCACACCCTATGACGGAACTCACGATAGCGGGTTTATAGGGCCCAGCGCCTTGCTCGGTTCCACCGAACGCGTCGAGAAGGGCACCAGCCGACACAGGTCCAGCGAGGTTCCCGAACGACATCGCTACCTCCATCCATCCGATACCGATACGGACTCGATGACTCCCCACGATCTGGGCTACGATCGATGATTGAAGCGAGAAGAATCCCCCGGAACCAAGGCCGCAGACGACGACAAATCTATACAGTCAGTCATGCGACGATAGTATAAACTTACACAATGATCAGAGCCTGATCGGTAGCGTTTGGCCAGATCAGTAAAGAGCTCAAGGCGATGGTGACCAAAGCCAATGTCCATGAGTTGAGGTTCTGCCGGTCAGTCTTTACTCGAACTCATAAGCGAGACCTACGCCTAAGAATGCGTCCGCCAGAAATCCGAATGCGATTCGACCGATGCCTGATGTGATGTTGAATAGTGCGGAGTACAACGCTCCTTGAGACGCGGAAAGTCCGACCGATTGAGCTAGGATCAGTTCCTGCCGCTTCTAAGCGGTCACATACCATATTGGGGGATATACTGGTCGTCAGTGTTGAACGCATAGCTGTTTCAGCACTCACATAAGGCGGGATGAAGAAAGGGTACGAGGCCACAAAACAGGCTACGAGTAACCGTATGTATCGAGAAGATTTGAACATCCCTTTCTCACCTCCGAGAGATGTTGCAGGAGGTCGAGGGGCGATGTATCCGGGCTTGAGGACCAAGGCAGCGGGCTGGAGATCAGAACCAGTCACCTAGCGAAGAAAGAGAAGACTGACGGTTCCGATCACCAACATCATTCCAGCTAGAAAGCGGAATGTCCAAGGAAGATCCCAAGCTGATATAGTTTTCTGGGCAATCTGACTGGTCAGTATAGTGACCCTGGACAAGGTTGTGATAGAAAACGTACTAGAGCCACCGATGCTCCTCCGATCCCGGCACCACACGAAGCGAGTCCTGTCGATAGGCCCCTCCGTTTCAAGAAGTATTGACTAGGTATCGTGTATGCGGTCTGGAGCGTCAGTGAGGTCAAGGTGTATGGAGAACTCACGATGAAGCCAAGAGCGTTTGCAGACCCCAGTACGACACCATGTACGAGTACCAGACCCACCACACTTCGGGTCAAGAAGCTCGACAAGAGCAAGGAAGATGCCGCGATGATGACCGAAGCGAACGCGGCTTTACGTGGACCGAAACGAGAAACGACCCATGTCCCCTGCCGTCAGCAGATAGCTCGTATCTCGAGACTTACCGGCAGGCATCCGAGAGCGGTACAGAATCCCGATACTCCTCCTATTGAGCTCAACACGACCGAATTGCCTAACTTCTGATTTGCCAGTTCCGCTTGGAAGACACCCCAAGCATACAGCGTACCGAGCTGTAGAAAGAGCAGAGTGAACGCGCCTGCTCCATCAGAACCATCGCGCGAGATTCGTACCTGCTGTGACGACCCAGCCGTATCCGCCATCAATATAACCACCCGACGGTCCCACGTGTGCAGTCTCATCTATGTCCCGAGACGTCTCCGCGATAGAGGATGAACGGCCCGCGATTTCATCCTCGATATCCAAGCTACCAGTCTCATTGAAACGCGACCTTGAGCTTCTGGCGGAATGATCAAGAGAGCGCAGCGAGATCTGATCGATACTCCCTGCCGACATGATTCCAGATTCCAGTCGATAATGTGAGACAAGCTGCCATTAGTCACTCCCATCAAGTTACCGTTGTTGAATGTTGTTTTAGGTTACTCAGGCACGGCGGGATTTGTATTGAATTGAACGCGGGTGTCCAACTGTATTATTCATCCATCTTCACTGTTAGTCATTACTCTTGTTGTCTTCACATATACATACATGCTGTCTTGAAATCACGGTCATGTCATCTCCTGAAGATCCGCACATCCTCACCCCTGGCGGCCCATCAAACTTAACCGAAGACGACGATGCATCTGTAAACGCCTGGGCCGAGTTTCTTCAGGAATACGCTAGGGGCGACGGACCAGCTAATCCAGTCAGACCACCTCTTACGGCTTCTCTATTTAGACGACTCGAGACAGTCACCGAATCCGACAAGACCGTCAACTTCGATGACGCCCCCTTGTACTCTTCGACTACAGTTACACCCGAGCTCGCCCGAGTTATACGCGATTTCTACTGCGACAATGCCTATCTACCCCCTCCTCGTGCTCCTTGGGAAGACAGTCGCGAGCGATGCATCCAAGAATACGATCTCTACTCTGAAACGCAAAAGGAACAGATTCAGTCTATGACTGATCTCACTTCGGATTATTTCCCCGACACTTTGATCACGTTTTCGCTCTTTCAGGACCGTGTCCAAACACATTACGCCCTATCTGGTCCACCGGAGATCATCAGAGATTTCAAGCTACATGTGGGCCTGCGGATACCGGCAGAGGATAGTTTGTGCGGACACGCAGTACTTTTGGATCGAGCCATGTTGTTTGTGCCGGACCTTCAGGCAGATTGGAGATACCAGCGCAATCCCTTCGGCTTGGCTGGGTTCAAAAGCTATATCGGTGTACCTATCGCGCTTGAACTCGATCCACTACGAGAAGACGTTCAACACTGGCACCAGATCGGTCCTCGACGTGGTCGAATTGCCATCGGAACCCTCAACATATGCTTCACCCGTGAGAGGATGCAAACCCTCTCGACCAAGCAGAAGAGGGTAGTCGGACGTGTAGCTTCGATGTTGGAAACTCAGCTTAGGGCAACATGGGAGGGAGACCGGAGGCGAAGGGACGCAAGAGCAAGAACTGAAATATCGAATTACATTGAGGAGACAATGATCGGGCAAGCAGCGAGGACACCAGGAGGCCGCAGATCAAAATTGGACCGCGAAGTGGATGACGACTCTCGTCGCGAGCTCCACGTATTCAATCTTATTCAGAGCTTGAGCAAGAAAGTGAATCTGATCATTTCCGAGGCTGATGGGGTCGACGTCTTTGACGTCCGAGCTGTACGTCTACCACGTATGCTACTACTAACATATAGTTCTCGAGTGTTTCTGCGGGTGCTCAATACTTTGACTCCAAGACGTATCCGCTACGATGTCTTGCAAGCTCCAACTCCAGGAAACGAATTCAGCTCACGCCATCCGCCGTGATATCATTCTTCGAAACCGAAGACCATGTGTTTGGTGACGACAATCACTCTGGACTTGAGCCCTGCCTTCCTGTCGATACCAAGAGACATTTGGCATTGACGTTAGCCGATGGGGACCGCCCACAGTATCTCATTGTCGTCACCTCGTCAAGTCTCGCCTACGAATTCTCGGTCGCCGACGTCAATTTTGTTCGAAATCTTGGAGCGCTCTTGGTCGCAAAGTTGACACAAACGCGATATATGCGAGAAGATGCAGCCAAAACATCATTTCTCTCCGCCATCTCGCACGAATTGAGGACGCCAATGCATGCAGTCACTACATCGCACGCTCTTATGCGGGACGCTATCACTCTTCTGGCAGACACCATACCTGATACTCGTATGGACGAACTAGATGCCCTTCTCTCGCTCTCCGAGTCCAGCTCGCGGACTCTTACCAATATTCTCAACGATGTACTGGATTACGGGAAGGGCACTGCCGGTGATTCGGCGGAGAATAGGAACCAGCTGGTACCCGATCTAGTCAGGACGGTCATACAAACCGTCAAAGTGGCCGAATCGCAATATGTCAGCGAGTCATATGATGTGACTATCTCGGTGGAACACGATGTCAGGGACTGGGCTGTTCATTTGGACGAAGCAAGATTTCAACGGTAAGTAGTACTGGTCTCATCGGGAGAAGCGGAAACTGCACTGACTTTCAGTGTATTAATCAACGGTCTCACCAACGCCATGAAGTTCTGTCACTCTGGGTCCATCACCGTTCGGCTGCAGACGCAATCAGATAAGCTTGTGGTCCAAATAGTCGATACGGGGGTCGGCTTTGACGAGTCGGAAATGCCTCTTGTATTCCAAGCTTTCAAGAAACTCGATATCAACAGTCCTGGTGCCGGTCTCGGACTCAACATTACCAAGGCTATGCTCGAAAAGGCTGGCGGTAGCCTGACGCTGCGATCCACCAAGGGTAAAGGTACAACCTTTGAGGCAACGTTACCCGTCACATGGGCAAAACCTACACCACCGAACGATACACCTCGTACGACGAGACGCCAGCAGATTCGACCCGATGATGGGGAATGTTTGAGCAGTGCCCCTGTCCGCAAGAAGAAAACGTCTGTCGACGTCGACAAGGCGGTCGAGAAACTGGGCAAGTCACCAGATGCCGCTCCAGCGCCAGCCGAAGAACAAGTTGCAAATAAATCCGTCACCCAAGAATTGCTTCGCGTCCTCATAGTCGACGACAACCATATCTGCCTGGCATTGCTCAAAAGGAGTCTGCGGAAAGGTCCTGTCGCGATCGATTTACGCGAAGCCAATGGTGGATCTCAAGCTCTGGATGTATTTCGCCAATTTCATCCCGATCTCGTTCTTACGGATGTCTGCATGCCCGGTATCGACGGTATTGCCGCAGCGGAAATGATGCGAGAACACGAAGTCCAGGAAAAACTACCGAGAAGTGCGATTTATGCCGTTACTGCCTTGGGTGATACCGACTCGCGAAGCAAATCGAAGGGATTGAATGGGTCTGCCGATCTAGATGGCTGGCTGGTCAAAGGACAGGACTTGGCCCATGTCGCCAGGGACATTGCGAATCGATTAAGCGCATCCGACCGTCGCGGTAGTCCGCGTACAGGTTCGGCAGCCATGATGTCGACTCAGACTGCCTAGGCCATCCTTTCAATATGCGTGCCGGCTTGGTGGCCCTTCGATCACGTTCCCGTTGCTCCCTGTAGCCATGCTCAATATGGTGAGACGGAGACCCTTTTTCGCCCTCCAATTCTTCGCATCATCATTCGACTCAACCTATAATACTATTTTATGCTGTAGCTACAGACCATTACTCATTGTAGCTCAATAACGACCTTGTTGTATTCCGGAATCTCATGCATGTCATGTCATTTCCGCCTTGTGCTCATGTCAACAAGTATCCGTGGAGCCCATGATCAGATCCACATGAGGTACCCACATGTCGCGTAGCTTACTACGTTAACTATTGTAACTGGTTCCAAATGCTTTTCCCGCAATTCCTACCCGAGACTGCGCTCAAGTCGCCAGATCTCTCCAGATGCTTCTGGGTCCCCAAGTCTAATGGCTTAGATCAGGGAAGACGTCAGTCGCCGATAAGGTAGTTAATTTGAGTGGAGTCCTAGGAATAAGGCGGGAGAAAACACGTGGGTTGTCGTCACTGGGTTCGATGACCGTCGGCCATCTTGTAGCCAAGACATGTTGAATCAGCAATGAAGAAATCCGAACTATATAAAAGCCTTCAGTGGACAGGCGACGAGGTTCCATCACGCCTTTCCAACAATTCGTTCGCAGCCATAACAGATCATCAACACAATGCCCTCTTTCCTCGTCGTCGGAGCAACCGGTAACACTGGAGGTGGTGTCCTTCAATACCTCACCGAATCCCTTCCCAAATCCAACAAATTCTCCGAGTACCGCATCATCGGTCTCACTCGCGATACCAATGGAGCCAAAGCTCAAGAACTCGCCAAACTTCCTCGTGTCGACATGATCGCTCAAGATTGGACTTTGATCAACGCGGCTTGGCTCAAGGAACACGAAGTCGAGCGAGTCTTTATCGCATCTCATAATGGTGTCTCTCATTTCACCGACGAATCTTTGTTCCTCAACTACGCGCTTGAAGCAGATGTCAAGTACGTCGTCAGAATTTCCACTACGACCACCAACATCGGACCAGCGACCCCCGTCTTCTACGCTCGAAACCACTGGGCTATCGAGACGATGTTGGAGCAGCCGGAATTCAAGGCTCTTCAATGGACGTCACTTCAACCGAATGTTTTTATCGCTCAATTCACCCCTCAAGTTGTCGACTGGGTCAAGACCTATAAAAAGGACGGTACCAAGAAACCATTCAACTTTATGCTTGATGGAGACTCGAAAGCCGCACCTATCGATCCTACCGAAGTCGGCATAATCGCCGGAAAGCTTCTCGCCCTTGACGATGTCAGTCCACACGCTTCCCAGAAATACTGCCTCAACGGTCCCCAAAACGCTACGGGTAAAGAAATCACTAAATTGGTTGAGAAGCATGCCGGTACCACTATTGACGACGTTACCTATCGAGATACCTCGTTTATTGATTACGCCCGTTCTGCTGGTACTCCAGAGAGTGTGCTTGCTTCGTTGGCGTTAGCTCCCATGAGGGCTTATGAAGGTCAAACTTCGGTCGAGAACATGCCGACCAGCCCTGCTATCCTCAAGCTTCATACCCTTCGAAGAGGGTGGAGACGGTGAATTTCATGTTGAACCTGTATTGGTCAATGTTGTTTACGGTAAAATCCGATCAAGTTGTTTATTGAGCTTTGATAAGTTTATTATCGAAAAGGTGGATCGGATCGCTTTATAGCAGGTAAACACCGGTCACTCTTTTGGTATTGAACCTTTCATCTAGATCTCCACGATCAGGATAAGGGGAAGAAGATCCATTTTGAGGGGGTATAATGGCAATCACCGGATAAAACACGTTTCAAAGTCGAGAACCATTCATCCCTCACAATGCCCTTGTACGTCAACTCCCTGAGATTCTGCAGCGATCTAGAACAGAGGAAGAGACTGTCTGAGACACGGACTTCATAGTGAAGATCCATCAACGGGGGAAGTGTTATCACTTTGAGGAGCTCCGTCAAGATTCCCACCAACCGTTTCATCTTCGGAAGATCTGCTCTTTGTTTGGATCAAACGGCGAATCCAGACAGGAGATAAAAGGAATACAAAGTCGAATTCAGCGACTCCGTTATTATGATCAGATATAAGTGTAAGATCCCTCGAAGCTCATTCCAAATCATGGCGATCATGGTCATTGACCAGTCAAAGGATCAAAGAGTCGAGAGGATTGGTATTCAACGGCTTCTGCTAACAGACCGGACTAAAGTTGGTTGGTGAGACTCGCAGCGCAATTGGAATTGCCTGATGTCTCGCTGACCGAGGTACATAATCGTCCACTAAGCACAGATTAACACCTCAGTCACTCTGCGAGCTCATTGTATCAGTACAGTATATGCATATCATAAAAAAGGGTTTTTGGCTAGTCTTGTCACAAAGGTACCTATCCGTTGATCTAATTAATATCCCGCGGCATCCAGCAAATACGTCCAAATCTCCCCCCTAGTCGGGAATGGCGGAACGACATGCACCATCTCCTTGAGTGTCATGCCCTTTTGTATAGCAACCTGACTGCTATTGGCGAACTCGCTTCCCTCGACCGCACAGAACGTCGCACCGACCAGCCTCTCGGTTCCCTCTTCAATGACCCATCTCGCCCATCCCGGTTGCCCATCGCCATATAACCACGAACCAGGAATATTGAAATCGCTATCCACAACTCGGACCTTGAGACCGATAGCTCGAGCAGATGCCAGCGTATGGCCCACGGCACCGATATTGGGCTCGGTGAATATGAGTTGCGGGAATGTGTGCGTGGTATCGGGCGCTTTGGTGACATGTACGCCGATGGGGGTCGCGAGCTTCAATGTCGGGTGGCTGACTTGTAAAGAGGACAGTATGGCGTTACTCGCGATACGCGCTTGATATCGTCCCATGTGTGTCGTGGGTCCGAGGCCATTCACGTCTCCGACGGCATACAACCATGGCTCGCCACCTTGCTTGGTCGTAGTCGGCACTGCGAAACTCGCATTTGTGGGTAACGCCTTGCCATCGCCTGAAATACCAATACTCTCCAACCCAAGATCATATGTTCGGGGTCGTCGGCCGGTAGCGTTCAAGAGGGTAGAGCCGATGATGATTTCGCCATCGGACAGCGTTACAGCCACAGCGTTCGCAGCGCGCCTCTCGATCATGATAACGTGCGAAGAAAGCTTGATAACCACACCGGCAGCCTCCAAGGTCTTTCGCACGATCGCTGCGGCTTCGGGCTCGAACTTGGGCAAGATTTCGGGGCCGGATGAGATCAAAGTAACTTTCGAGCCGATAGCGGAATAGAATGTCGCCATCTCGGATCCTACAGCGCCTGAACCCATGATGACCAAGTGGTCCGGAACGGTATTGGCAGAAACGGCATCGCGGTTGTTCCACAGTAGCGTGCCTGCATCTAAAGTCTCGATACCCGGAATGGGAGGGATAAAGTGTGTTGATCCAGTAGCGACGACGACGGCGATGTTGGCGGTAAAGGAATATCGCTGCGTCTCGCCGTGTGGCTGAATGGTGACGTTCTTGAGGCCGGTAATGCGTCCGAATCCTCGAACGAGCGTGGCGCCGCTTGTGCCGTTTGAAATTGAGATCCAATTCGCGTCATTCCAAAGGTCGACAATCTTGTCGCGGCGGCTGAAGATGGCGGTGGCATCGATCTTGTTACTTCCGATAGCTTCACGGGCGCCGTCGATTGCTTTTGCGGCGAGATAGGCTTCGACAGGACGAAGGAGGGCTTTGGAGGGAACGCAACCGAAAAAATGACATTCACCGCCGTAGACTGTAGAGGGAGTCAGCGCATGTTGAGGTGACATAATTTAAGAAGACAAGACAAGGCCAAGGGTGGATTGATGGGAACGAATGGATCAAGCGATTACTTACGTTCGTGTTGCACGACCAGAACACTCAAGCCAGCTTTAGCGAGACGATCTTCGGCCAAGTTGGCGACCGGGCCACCGCCAATGATGATGATATCAAATGCTTTTTGTGTGAGAGCAGAGGGATGGTAGCCAAGAGGATGGACATTGATGTTTCTGGCGGCCATGTTGGTCGATGAGTTTATTGGAGCACTATGTGAGGTACTATATTCGAAAGTCGATTTAAAAGGTACTGTCTTGTTTCCATATCGAAAGGCCGGGCTATATACTCATGACTGGAGTGATGTCATGGCGGACTCGCCCGTATACTCGAATCACGGTTACTTCCGAATCACGGTTACTTCCGAATCACGGCTACTTCCGAACCTTCTAATTAACACGTCACTAGTTCAATCGCGCTTCGACATCGAATGATCTAAGTACCCTTTCTATCCCTTTCTAGTCTATCGAGTAGAAGTTGGTTCAACTAGAAGGAATAGTACTGGAAGTATATAGTAGCCCGTTCGAATTCTAGCATCCCTAGAATTCTCGTATCTAAAGTCAATCATAGTAATCTATTCTAAACCTCAACTTGCATCTACTTGTTCTACGGTACTCTTCTAGCTATCTTGACGATACCTATTAGAACCTTCTAAACACTCTATCTATAAACCTATCTATCTATCTATTCGAATCATCGATCTATCGATCGACATCTATCCCATCGAACCTTCGAGAACTCGACTCGAAGCTTTCCCAAGGTTATAAGGCTTATCGATACCGTAGACGGTCAGTGTACTGTGACAAGTGACTAGCTCGAAACGGCGCCGAAGCCAATCTCGTCTCAATACTGGGGTGAGAAGCGAGAAAAAGCAATCGTAATGTCTCTCACCGGTACACCGAGATGGCGGGGTGAGTCTGTATAGGGGAAGAAAGCAGCTTGAGACCAAAGAAGCATGGTACTCTGCTTCTGACCGAGTGGCTGACCGGCCGAAATACGGCTTTGCTTCAGTAAGGTTTCCCGAAAGGATGGAGTACGCACAGCAGACTTCTCGAAAGGCTCAAGGCGGTGATATTCACTACCTTCCAAGGTATAGATAGGATCACAACAGTAGCGCCTGACTTTAATCGGCGAGTGCCCGACTGAGAAGACATCTCGACAAGGGAAGCAATTATGCCGTGTATTTCATTGTTGCCTGTCGCCGGAACACCGAGATGGCCGGGCGGATTGCCCCTTCAAAGCGATATAAGTGGTACTTATGCCATACGCGTCCTTTCCGACGGTCCCCGAGACACCGGATCGGCGGGATCGAATGAAAAAAGCTTGCTTCAATGCGATTTAGTCATCGACAGCTACATACAGTTCCTGACTGCCGGCGGTTTCGGACCAGACAACTATCAGCATGCTATCCAGGATAGACAGTGCGACAGACATGGTCGCCTGTGAGCGATGCTTTGCGTATGGTTTTATGCCTGGTACCAGATGCCAGCAAAAGGAAAGGGCAAACGCGGTTCTCATCGACCGGCTTCGAGAGGAGGCACCGTTGTACAAGTGGGACGGATCTCGATTCTACGGCCCTTTCGAGAATAATGAAGTCGGATACACTATTTACCCTACGCGAGAATTTGCTAGTGCTTCAGACAGTCTAAAGACCCAATTGGCAGGATAGATGATGCAGATATACGGTTCTTAAATCAGTCGCCAGAAGAATCATGTGTGGTGTAAACTTATCGACTATTTGCGAATCCACCATCTCTGCGACGGAATCACCCTTTTGTCGTGCTTGCCAATTATGTCAAATACGGTTCAAGGTTGATCCGCACCTCAGCATAACATCACGCAAACTGGCGAGCGCTGATGGACTCGCATGAGCTTGGGGGGTTCACACATTGTATCCATACCCATCGCCACACGTCAACATACTGTACATGTATATGTATGTGCACGCAAGACAAGTCCCAAGACGTAAGGTCTCGTCCTATCACTACTCCCCGTTTTTCAATGTATTGCACTCCACCTGCACCATATCCTTGGGTAATGCCGAGACTACATCCAAGTGGGCTAGCGATCCTTTGACTTCAATAGCAAAAGCGTCAATTTTTGGATCCTTAAGAATCCAGATCAAACACTGTTGTCATCAGCACGATATTGTCGTCCGGGTTCGATATCACTTACTTTCTCATAAAAGCCCTCAGCTTGCTGGGTATCGATTACATCAAACCTTCCGGCATTCTCTTTACCAAGTTTAGTAAAGTAAAGGGTGCCGATTGGTTGAGGCCGTTCGCCGTCATTATGATGAACGCTAATTGGCTTGCCATCAGGGAAGACAGTGATCGAGCCGCTCTTCAGGGTGCTCTCGACCGATATAGTGAGAGGTTCAGCGAGATCAACGATCCCCTTTGCGGATCAATGATCTGCAGAGGAGCCACTGAAATGTATTCCTTTCGTCCTTTCCCCGTCTCGGTCATTGACAAAGCGAAAGATCAGCCGATGCGTAGTAGCGATCAGCATCCCGAGGGGGTAAGGAGTCCAGGGGCGGACGAACGTTTCACGCTTACTCGCATTAGGTCCTGGACCACCGTGATCGCTAATACAGTAAGTCACCACATTGATCAATTAGGGAAATCACGATGACTATGGTATTGACAGTCTGGCTTTCCTTTGTTTGGTATCTGAAGCCATGTGTGCGGAGCTCTGCACTTGGCGGTTGCGAGTGAGCACCTTGACAATGTCTCACTAGTGCCGGATGATCAGTGTCTTGTGTATGCATTAGAAAGCATGTCAGCGCAAAACTCATCAAGTGTTGACTTGACACATTTCAAGTCAAGCTTCCAATACAACTAATCAATCCAATTGCATTTCATTGCCAACGCTACAGATGCCTACTCTCCATTCTCAAGCCAGCCGCAGGCCACAGTGACCTGCTCCGGATGGTTCGAGGTGGGTTTCAAGTCAATTAACAGTCCTTTAACCAAAATTACAATATCGTCTTCTGGCTGTTTGACGACCGAGACTTGACACTGTATCTGTCAGCAGGTGTTTCTAGGAGGGCACAACACACGTACTTTGTAATATGAGTTGTAGGCTAGCCCATCGATGATGTCGAACCTGCCGGCATGTTCGGGACCAAGGTCCGTGATATGGAGTTTGCCGACGTCTCGGGGGTCTTGACCTTTAGAATACTTGAGGGGGACCCCAGTCTCCATTGGGGAATATTCTCAGAGTGCCGCTGCTCACTTCAGTCTGGATGGAAACAGTGACATCGAGCGCTTGTACCACAATGACTGGTAAGAGAGCGAAGAGGGTGGAGACGGTGAATTTCATGTTGAACCTGTATTGGTCAATGTTGTTTACGGTAAAATCCGATCAAGTTGTTTATTGAGCTTTGATAAGTTTATTATCGAAAAGGTGGATCGGATCGCT
>Ga0308160_10002207_pt1 | contig 24304 bp, 24 predicted proteins | sample PhyFR1_FD_201036 | JGI IMG/M metagenome (GOLD analysis project Ga0308160, IMG submission 201036) | Phyllosphere microbial communities from UC Gill Tract Community Farm, Albany, California, United States - DLSLF.R1 | ecosystem: Host-associated > Plants > Phyllosphere > Unclassified | place: USA... | reverse complement strand
TAATTAACCCGAAAGCCTTAACCCAATGCGATCTGAACATCAACACCAGCTGCAAGATCCAATTTCATCAATGCATCAACAGTTTTGTCTGTTGGTTGAACGATATCGATCAAACGCTTGTAAGTGCGGATTTCATACTGGTCACGCGCGTCTTTATTAACGTGCGGTGAAGTTAAAACGTTAAAACGTTCGATGCGTGTAGGCATCGGAATAGGACCACAAACTTGTGCGCCAGTACGTTTTGCTGTTTCTACGATCTCTTGAGCAGATTGATCAATCAGACGATGATCAAAAGACTTCAAACGGATACGGATTCTCTGGTTAGACATACCAGTAAACTCCAAGCCAAAAATATAAAGAATCACCTCTGACGCATCTCACCCTATTGGTAAGTGTCAAAGGCAGTGAAAATCACTAAGGTCATGATCGATGCCACGACTGTCACGATATTAACTACTTTATTCGTAGTTAACCCCTTTTATTAAAGGGCCGCTCATTATAGCTATTGTTTAACGCTTAAGCAAATCTCTTTTCAACTTTTTAGTATCTTTCTTACCGCAGAAATTTGTAACATTGTTTAAAAATAAATCAACGTGCAGTTTTTTGCAAAACGTACTCGATTGCTTGGTTTAATATTTGATTTCCTTGAATAAAATTAACTTTTGGGGACTTTTTCAATTGTTGTTCAGATTGTACGTACTCTCCTGAAAAATTTATCAGCTCTTCATCGTTTTCCAAAAACAGCTTCAATGTTTCTGGGGTGATTTCCGGATGGAACTGGAATCCCAAGACATTTTTTCCAATTTGGTACATCTGGTTGCGGCAAACATCATTTTCCGCCAAATGAATCGCACCTTTCGGAATTTCAAAAGTCTCACTATGCCATTGCATTACATTAAATTGTGCCGGCAATTCAAAACACGCTTCAGGCACATGATTCACTTTGCGTACCCCCGTCCAGCCCAGTTCCTGCTCTTCATTACGGCGAACTGCTGCACCCAGTGCATTTGCGATCAGCTGACCACCCAAACACAAACCGATTGCGGGTTTACCCATTGATAAATAACGTCGCAACCAGCGTTTTTCGACTTTTAACCAGGGATAATTCGCTTCATCGTTCACACTCATCGTCCCACCCATAATAATGAGCAAATCGACATCTTCCACATGCGGTAAAGCTTCAATATCCAAAGGACGGTCTACGGGTAATGCGAAAAACTCCGTCGCACTAATTTTAGCATGGTGCTGTTTTAGAAATTGATAACAACTGCCGAACCCTTCACCAGCAATATGCTGAAAATAATGTACTTTTAAATGCGACTTCATTCGCTCCCACCTATTGTTGTGTTCTGATATAGGTTTAGCAAAAATGAAGCCAACTTTATGTGCAGATTAACGTTTCTATACATTTGGGCATTTATATAGCCTAATCTGCGCGTTTCTCTTAAGCTAAGGCTAATTTTGATACGACTTAGAGCAAAACCTTGAAAAAAAATCCACAAACAGAATTGATTCATGCACCACGAAAAGCCCCGCAATATATTTCGACGGTTCAACCTCCCCTGTTTCGTGCATCGACCATTATTTTTGAGAACACCGATGCACTGTTTAATCGCCATTGGACAGATGACTATGATTATAGTTATGGCACCCACGGCACTCCAACCACTTTTACCTTAGGTGACAGCATTGCCCAGATTGAAGGCGGTGAATATTGCCTGCTGGCTCCAAGCGGTCTGTCTGCCATCAACCTGGTGAATTCCTGCTTTTTGGCACACGGAGATGAAGTTTGGGTTGCAGACAATATCTATGGTCCAAACATGGAACATCTACGCAATCTGGAAACACGTTACGGTATTACAGTTAAGGTTTACAATCCAATAGATGTGGATAGTTTCCAACCTACGAATAAAGCCAAACTGATTTGGTTGGAAGCTGCAGGGTCAGTCACTTTAGAGTTTCCCGATTTGGTCGGCTTGGTCAAAAAAGCTCAAGCACACACTATCCTGACTGCGCTGGACAATACTTGGGGAGCAGGCCTTGCCTTTAATGCATTTGATTTTTCTGATCAGCATTTAAGTGTTGATCTGACCGTGCATGCATTGACGAAATACCCAAGTGGTGGCGGTGATATTTTGATGGGTTCGGTGGTGACAGATGACAAAAACCTGCATCATAAACTGTTCCGCATGCATGCCATTCAAGGCATCTCTATCTCAGGGGATGATGCTGCACAAGTTCAACGCAGTTTAGCTTCCATGCGAGTTCGTTATGAACATCAGTCTCAAAGTACTTTAAAACTACTGAACTGGCTGAAACAACAGCAAGAATTTGTTCAGGTGCTACATCCTGCCGATGACTCATCTGCTGGTCATAATTATTGGAAAGAGATTTGTACCACAGGTGAAAGTGCCGGCTTGGTCAGTGTTATTTTCAAACCTGAATATAGTTTAAAAGATATCCGCAGATTCTGTGATGGCTTACAACTATTTAAGTTGGGTTTTAGCTGGGGTGGCCCTGTCAGCCTAGTCATGCTTTATAACTTAAAGAATATGCGTGTACTTGAGCATACACATTTACAACAAGGATTATTGGTTCGTTTTTGTATAGGACTGGAACATCCAAGCGATTTAATTCAAGATATAGAAAACGCGTTAAAACAATTAAATACGCCACAACTCGAATAACTCAAAACACAAGAAAATAAACAGGAATAGACATGGGTACACCTATCGTTATTGCCAAGAAAACCTCGAATACTCAACAAGAGATTGTTTTACATTCACAGTTTGCCAACCGCCACGGCTTAATCGCGGGTGCAACGGGAACGGGTAAAACGGTGACTTTAAAAGTTCTTGCAGAAAACTTTTCCCGAATGGGTGTGCCCGTGTTTTTAGCCGATGCCAAAGGCGATGTTTCAAGCCTGGCTAAAGCGGGGTCAAGCAATGCTAAATTCGATGAACGCCTTAAAGTCCTAAAGATTGAATCTATCCCGTTTGCTGCATCACCCGTGGTGTTTTGGGACTTATTTGGCCAACAAGGTCATCCGATCCGTACTACGGTTTCGGAAATAGGACCGTTACTATTAGCACAAATGCTCAATCTGAATGAGACCCAAGAAGGTGTACTTTCGGCGGTTTTCCGGATTGCAGATGATCAGGGCTTACTCTTGATTGATTTTAAGGACTTAAAATCAATCATTACTTATGTTTCTGAACATGCAGCAGAATTTCAGGCTGAATATGGCAATCTTTCTCCGGCGAGTTTAGGCGCCATTCAACGCAATTTATTGGCGCTTGCAGACCAAGGCGGTGATCAGTTTTTTGGTGAACCCAGTTTAAATATTCTGGATTTTATTCAGACCGACAGCCAGGGACGTGGTTATATCAATTTGCTTGCCGCAGACAAGTTGATGAACACCCCGAAGCTGTACGCCACTTTCCTGCTCTGGATGTTATCGGAACTGTTTGAGCAATTGCCTGAAGTGGGTGATATGGATCAACCCAAACTGGTGTTCTTTTTCGATGAAGCGCATTTATTGTTTGATAATGCCAGCACAGCGCTACAGCAAAAAATTGAACAAGTGGTGCGTTTGATTCGCTCTAAAGGGGTGGGAATTTATTTCGTGACCCAAAATCCACTTGACCTGCCTGAAAGCGTACTCGGACAACTGGGTAACCGCGTCCAGCATGCCTTGCGTGCCTTTACGCCAAAGGATCAGAAAGCGGTCAAAACGGCAGCAGACACCTTCCGCGCCAATCCTGAATTTAAAGTCGATCAAGCCATTACCGAACTGGGTATGGGTGAAGCCTTAATTAGCTGTCTGGATGAACAAGGAATTCCACAAATTGTAGAACGTGGCTGGGTGATGCCGCCCTACTCTTCATTTAGTCCGATTAGCCTAGATGAAAGAAAAACACTCATGAATCAAAGTATTGTTGCTGGGGTGTATGAGCAAGCTGTTGACCGCGAAAGTGCCTATGAAATGTTGCAGCAAAAAGTCGCACAGCGTCAGCAACAAGCCCTTGCCGAGGAAACAGCGAAACAGCAAGCCAAACAACAACAAGCCTTAGCCAAACAACAAGCCAAAGAGCAGGAAGCATTTGCAAAGCAGCAAGCACGTGAACAAGAGCGTATTGCTCGTGAGCAACAGAAAGAAGCTGAACGCGCAGCCAAACAACGTGAAAAAATGACCCAAGACATTGTCGGGACATTTGCGAAAAGTGCGGCACGCAGTTTAGGTGGCAGTACCGGACAGAAAATTGTCCGTGGCTTACTCGGCTCTCTTTTCGGCAGAAAATAACTCTTTTTATTCCTATCAAGATTTTTAAAATTATGGGATATTCAGATATCCCATAATTATTTTAGGGTTTTTCTAAAAGATGTATTTACAACCGATTCTATAAGATGTATTTTAAATACATCTTATAACCACAATACAGATGTTCTAGCCATGACTCCACAACATATTGAACTTGTTAAATCAACTGTCCCTGTCCTTCGTGAAAATGGTGTTGCACTCACCAGCTATTTTTACAACCGCATGCTGAATAACAATCCAGAATTAAAAAATGTCTTTAACCTAGATCACCAAACTAGCGGTCGTCAGCCGCGTGCCTTAGCTGCTGCAGTATTGGCTTATGCAGAACATATTGAAAACCCGAGTGTATTAGCTAAAGCAATTGAGCACATTACAACCAAACATGTGAGCCTGGATATCCAGCCTGATCACTATGCCATTGTGGGTGACAACCTGTTGCATTCAATTAGCGAAGTGTTAAATGTACCGTTTGAATCTGATCTGATTGCTGCCTGGAAAGAAGCTTATATGCAATTGGCAGGCATCTTAGCTGGGGTAGAAAAACAGAAATATGAAAACCTGGCTGCACAAAATGGCGGTTGGGCTGGATGGCGTGCCTTTGAAATTGCTGCAGTTGAAGCAACCGATGCCGGTAAACGCTTTACGTTAAAACCACAAGATGGCCAGCCGGTTGTTGCGGCTGAAGCAGGTAGCTATATTTCAGTTAAGGTTCAAGTGCCTGGACACGACATTCAACAGCCACAACAATTTATTTTTGCTGAAGCCCAATCTGCAGATCAGTTTACTTTTGATGTAAAACCTGAACAAAATCATACAGAATATTCTGTGGCTAATATCTTGCTTGGAAATTACAAGGCAGGTGATGTGGTTCAGGTTTCTGCACCCGTTAAAGGCTAATTAACTGCCAAATAAGTAATTGATTATTAGTGAAAGTTCCTTTCGGGGAACTTTCACGTTACGATATAGACATCTTTTTGCCTTTAAAGACTCCATGCAACTCAATAAATTTACTGATTATGCCTTGCGTCTATTGATGTATATCTCCAGACCCCGAGACACGCCTTATACCATTGCAGAAATTGCACAGGATTTGCATGTCTCTCAAAATCATCTGGTTAAAATTGTCCATTTCATGGGAAAACAGGATTGGATCATCACCACACGTGGAAAAGGCGGTGGGATTCGCTTAAATGCAGAAACTTTAAATTTAAATCTGGGTCAGATTGTGCGTATCCTGCAAGGCAATAACCAGATTGTGGAATGCAATACTCCACCCTGCGTAATGCGCAGCAACTGTGGCCTTAAAGGCATTTTAGATCAAGCACTTGAACAGTTCTATCAATCTCTGGATCAGTATCGTTTAGGCGATGTGCTCAATCCAGGCAGCTCAAGTAAAGTTGCAACCTCCTCCCCCATTGCGCTGATTAATCTTTAAATCGCTAGCCATAGTTTTACAGCTTTCAAAATGCAAAGGTCGCTTGCCTAGACGACTTCCTTTATAATGTTTCTTTGTAGATCATTTATTGAAGTTGAGTTATGCACCACAGCAGAGGAAAATCCAAAAACAGTAAGACAGCCAATGCGCCTAAGCAAAAGATCAGCTATGAGAAAAAAGTTGATTCTGCCATTACTGAATATTCCGTGCGTTCACTCAACTGGTTACGCCAAGCCGAATTCTTGATGAGTGCGCCAAAGCTTAATCTGTGTGTAGAAGATACAGGTTATGAAATTGCTTTTGCCGGTCGTTCAAATGCCGGTAAATCCAGTGCCATCAATGCCTTAACCAATCAGAAACAATTGGCGCGTGCATCGAAAAAGCCGGGTCGTACCCAAATGATCAACTTCTTTAGCTTGGGCAATCCGGATCAGCGTCTGGTCGATTTGCCGGGTTATGGTTATGCAGCCGTACCTGAAGCAATGAAACTGGTGTGGCAAAAAGAACTTGAAAATTATTTGATTCATCGTCAAAGCCTGCAAGGTTTGGTTTTGCTGATGGATATTCGTCATCCATTACAACACTTTGACGTGATGATGCTGGAATGGGCCTATTCACGTAAATTGTTTGTCCATGTGTTATTGACCAAATCGGACAAATTGAACCGTGGTCCTGCCTCAAAAGCGCTGCAAGAAGTGCAACAGCAATTGAAAAAAATGAAGCTGCAATTCTCGATTCAACTGTTCTCATCAATGAACAAACAAGGTTTGGAAGAGCTTGCCAGCGTGATGGCAGGTCGTCTGAACTTTACTCTGGAACAATCGACTGAATTCGATTTGGACAGTATTCCTGAAGCCAGTGCAAGTGATCTGGATGAACCACTCGAATCTTTAGAAGTCGTAGAGGATGAGTGCGAGACCGAAATTGCCGAAGATGCCACCGATGAAAGCCGACAAGCTGACTAAGACGGATTGTCTGACAAAAATCATCATTTATTGATATTTGAATGTCCTCTATTGCTAACCACAATTGAGGGCATTTTTTTATACTGATTTTTAAGTCAATGTGGTCTTAATCATAGACAAAATAACCTGATCACAGACAACATAAGGACAGGATGATGAAGCTTTTATCATTATTGAAAAAGTCTAAAATTGGCTCTTCAATTCAGTACCAAATCAAGCCGCGTAAAGTCAAATTTGAATGGCAGCAAACGCCTGTCGACTGGATTCCGAATCAGCCCTTTGTCAGTTATTTTGTCAATGAAATTAACATGATTTTACCTGCCGGCGAATTCTGGTTCTGCCGTCTGTATAACAAAGTTTTGCCGCAAATTAGCGATGAAAAACTGAAACAGGATGTCAAAGCCTTTATCCGTCAGGAAGCCATGCATGCACAGGCGCACGCTTCAGCCAATAAAGAATATCTGAGCATGCGCAATATTGATGTAGAGCGCAATCTTAAACTGATGGATTTTCTGTTCGGCAAGTTACTGGCAGACCAGCCGCTAGGTTTAAGCGTACCCAAACCGCTTGAACATCAGTGGGACTTATTTCGTCTCGGCATTATTGCCACAGTTGAGCATATGACCTGCGTGCTGGGAAAATATGTGTTGTATAACCAATACTGGCAACAGCTTGGCGCCGATCCAGCCATGCTCGATCTGGTCAAATGGCACGGCGCAGAAGAAATAGAACACCGCACGGTGGCGTTTGATTTGTATCGTCATCTCGGCGGTGGCTATATTGCGCGTTACTATTTAAGCGTGGTGGTGATTGCAGGTGTATTGGGCTTATGGGTCGATGGTGCAGCCCATATTATGAGGCAGGATGAACGCTTTAAATCGGTTCGTCCAAGCGTATTTAAACCGTGGATTTGGCGTGAATGGTATCGCATTTCACAACAGGATAACCGCTTGATGCCCAGTCCACTCTGGCTGGTTTCCCAACAGCTGGGTTATTTAATGCCGTGGTACGATCCGCTGCATGAAGCCAAAACTGAAGATGCGCTTGCCTATTTAGATCACTCCCCTGCAGCAAAACGCGCAGCACTGAAAGTCGCTTAAAGCAATCCAACAAATACTCAACAGTAGGGCTTTATGCCCTACTTTTATTTGCACTACAATAAATCCAGATAAGAAAAAAGATAAGGATAAAAGATAAAACCCTATATTTCGGTCATCACGCTTGCCGTCAATGATCTAGAGCAGTCCCTGAAATTTTATTGTGAAGGTTTAGGCTTGCATAGCCGAGGTATTCTGGGTCAAGACTTTGAATTTGGCGCAGTCGCTTTTATAGAACTGCAATCCGATTTAAAACTTGCCTTATGGCCGCAACAAAGTATTCAGCATGATACCGGTCTGGAAATCAGCCCCATGTGCCCCACCCAAATCACCCTTGGACATAACGTCTATAGCCCACTAGAAGTGGATCAAGTCTTGGCGCAAGCAGCGCGTGCAGGGGCTGAAATTATCAAACCTGCACAAGCCACATTTTACGGTGGGTATGCAGGCTATTTTCAAGATCCCAATGGACACTTATGGGAAGTGGTATGGAATCCGTGCTGGGAAAATGATTAGGTGGTAATTTCATCATCACGGGTATGACGGTCGACCACCACACTAATCATCATGTCGCCTTGCACATTCACCACAGTCCGCACCGTATCCAGTAAACGGTCAATCGGCAATAAAATGGCAATGGCTTCGGCAGGCAGACCTACCGACTGCAACACCATAATCATGGTCACCATGCCTGCACTTGGAATACCCGGCGCACCGAGCGACGCAATCATTGCGGTCATGCAGACAATCAGCTGCTGGCCAATCGTTAAATCCAGGCCCATCAGGTTGGCAATAAATAAAGCCGCCGCAGCTTCATACAGCGCCGTGCCATCCATGTTCAGTTGAGTTCCCAATGGAATAACAAAACCTGCTGCTGCCGGACGTACACCCAAGTTTTCCTGAGCACATTTCATCGACAGTGGCATGGTCGCAGAACTGGAACTGGTGGCAAACGCTGTAATCAGTGCGCTACGCGCCCCTTTAAAAAAGGTGATCGGATCCATCTTGCCGAAAATCCACAGCAGCAGCGGTAAAACCACAGCCCCGTGGAAAATGGTGGTTCCGGTCACCACAGCAGCAAATTCAACCAGACGACCGAGTACAGAAATATCTTCGGTTGAAATCAGTTTCGCGAGTAAAGCAAAAATACCAATCGGTGCCAGTCGCATCACCCAAATGATCATGAACATCATCATGTCAAAAAACTGCTGGCTGAGCTGACGTACGGTTTTAAACCGCTCGCCGCCATGTACCAAAGCCACACCGAAGAATAAAGCAAACAGCACGACAGCAAGGACATTGCCTTCAGAAAATGCTTTAAAGGGATTAATTAAGGTGTTTTGAATAAAATTGGTAAAAAATGAGCTGGGCGTTAAGGTATCCGGAGTTTGATGGGTATTCATCGCATCCTGGAACATGGCAATGTCCACGCCCTTGCCGACATCAAACAGATGCGCACAGCTAAGGCCTAAAATTAAAGCCAAGGTGGTGGTGGTCACGCAGCAGGCCAAGGTGATTTTCCAGACTTTGCCCAATTGCCCACCCGATTGTAAGTTGGATACACCAACCACAATTGAACTAAAAATAAGTGGAATTAACAGCATTTTCAACAAGCCAATAAAAATACTGCTGGCAATACCCAAGCCATATAAACTGGCATCAAAAAATGCGCTGTTGGGATAAAGATTCAGAATAAAACCAAAAGCTACGCCTAGAATCGCAGCAATTAAAATTTGTGTATTTAAGCTCATCTCTACATGCTTTTATTGTCAAGTCTTGCAGGCACTATGCCATGCCCTATTTTTAGAATCGAGGAATTTTTTGTCACAAGTTCAGCATAAATATGCAAAAGCATGACTTAGACTTCGTATGAATTAGCAAGGACTTGTTGAAGATATGGCATAAAATCTGCTTTTGAATTACAAGAAATCCACCAATAATTAAAAGAGCCTAAATATGAAAAAAATGATCCTCATCACCGCATTACTCTTAAGCATTGGGCAGACCTTTGCCCATTCAGGTCATGGCTGCTATAAAGATGTATCCAAAGATATTCCCCGCTACCACTAAAATATCCTCATAAAAAAACCGGACGCTATGTCCGGTTTTTTAAAAGCGAAATATAAGCTGTTATTGGGTTTCAATTTCGCGAATGCGGATTAAACCTTCTTGGGTGGTACTACAGACCAGTTCACCGTTTTGCCACATGCGACCGAAGTTCAGGCCGCGTGAACTTGCACTCACGGTTGCATCCATGTCGTATAACATCCACTCATCGGCACGGAAAGGTTTATGAAAATACATGGCATGATCGATACTGGCACATTGCAAACTTGGCGACAAATAGCTTAAACCATGCGGACGAAGCGCCGTGGTCATCAAGGTATAGTCCGAATAAAATGCAGCAATGGCTTGATGTAAAGAAGTATCATCCACCTCTGCCGCAATTCGGTCATGGGTGCGTAAATAGTGCGCATAGGATGGTGCTTCAGGCTGCGGCTGAAAGGGATTGCTGGGTTCAATCGGACGGATATCAATATGACGATCGCGCATAAAGCTGGCACGCACATTTTCCGGCACAAATTCCACGAACATTTTCTTTAATTCAGCTTCTGATTTTACTTCTTCTGGCGCCGGATATTCAGGTTCACTAATTTGATAGTTCAAACCTTCTTCTGGATGGGCAAAAGAAATCATCGCGGTAAAAATGGTGCGGCCATGTTGAATGGCACGAACCTGGCGACTGACAAAGCTCTTACCATCACGCAAACGGTCGACTTGATATAAAATAGGGGCATTGACATCACCACCATATAAAAAGTAAGCATGTAATGAATGTGCAGGACGATCGGTGGTATAGGATGCCGCGCGCAATGCCTGCCCTAACACCTGACCACCGAAGACACGTTTTCCGACCAAGTTTCGGCTTATGCCTCGGTAGACATTTTCTTCAATTTTCTCAAGGCTAAGTAATTCAACCAATTCTTGGGTTAGCGCATTCATAAATGACCTATTTGCTGGGGGATACCTGAAATGTAGGCGAAAAATTTAGATCGATCAGATAAACTGTTGCAGCTATTTTGCCATAAATCCAGATGAAAACCCTAGAGTTAGGCTGACTGCTGTGTCACATTATTTTTGGTGTATATCGGCTAAAAATACGATTTTTAACGATAAAATTTAACACCGGATATGCATTTTGTCAGAAAATGACATACTGTTTTCAATTACAATGATGCAAAACAATTTCCCCCTCAGAAAATCTGTGGTTTCGGTCATTAAGTAGGAGTGTATATGTCCAAGAGTGGCTTTGGTCAAATGTATCGTCAGCTTTCAAGTAAGCTGCTTGACCTCGTGGTAACCCCACATGTTCTTGGTGAGGTTCCTACTGAACCGACAACTACAGAAGCAAATGCAGCAGCAGAGCAACCGATTAAGCAAAAAATCATCTGTTATGTTTTACAAAATTACTCACGCAGCAATGCACTGATTGTCGATGGGGAAACACGACGTCTCAAGCTTCCGCCTGCTTTGGACTCCCTGGTGGTCGGGAATCAGAGAGAAAAAGCATCGGTGCTGTTCTTGCAGCATCATAATGAAAATAATTTACTCAATCCTCCGCCACATGCTTTTCCGCCACGTTTACTGCGTTTAATCGATATTCTGGAAAATCATCCTGAAGTGGATATCGAACTGATTCCGGTGACTGTGTTGTGGGGACGCTCGCCTGACAAAGAAGATTCCTGGTTCAAGCTGCTGTTTACCGATACTTGGGCAACACCAGGTACCGTTAAACAATTGGTCAATATCGGCTTGCATGGCCGTCAGTCTTATTTGGAGTTCCATCAAGGACAGTCCTTGCGTACGCTGGTCGATTTTGCCAAAAAGACCCATCCAAACTTGTCCCCTGCGACCTATATTCTCAATACTTTAAATAACTACCTGGATGGTCAACGTGAAGTTGTACTCGGCCCTGACCTGTCAGACCGCCGTAATGTGATGCATTCACTGATCAAATCTACGGATGTGCAAGAAGCCATTCGCCGTGAAAGCATCCGCAGCAAAGTCAGCATGATTGAATCTGAACGCCGTGCGATTGGTTATTTAAATGAAATTGTCTCTGATTATTCACATTCTGCGGTGCATTTTGCTGATATGGCGCTGACCCGTTTATGGACGCAGCTGTATGACGGCGTAGAAGTGCATAACTTCAGCACCGTGCGTGAACTCGCGAAAGATTATGAAATTATCTATACCCCATGTCACCGCAGTCACATTGACTATTTATTGCTGTCTTATGTGATCTACAAGCGTGGCATGATGGTGCCGTACATTGCTGCGGGTGATAACCTGAATATGCCATTTGTGGGTCAATTACTCCGTGGTGGCGGTGCATTCTTCATTCGCCGTACCTTCCGCGGTAATGGCTTATATACCACGGTATTTAAAGAATACCTGTACAGCATTTTGTCGCGTAACACGCCACTTGAATACTTTATTGAAGGTGGCCGTTCACGTACAGGTCGTTTGCTGCCACCGAAAACCGGCATGCTTGCGATGACGGTGCATAGCCATTTACGTGGTCGATCAAAACCGATCGTGTTCTTGCCGACTTATATCGGTTATGAACGCCTGATGGAAGGTTCAACCTATGTCGGTGAAATGCAAGGCAAGCCGAAAGAGTCTGAATCGATTGTCGGCATTTTAAAAACCTTGCGTAAAATCGAGCGTATTTTCGGTAAAGTGCACGTGAACTTTGGCGAACCAGTGTTTTTAGATGACATGCTGAAAAAACACGGCGCAGATCAAATCAAGATTGAAAAGAATGATGATCCAGTTCCGCAAGAAGTGTCGGATGCAGTCAACGGTTCTGCCCATGCAATTTTAGAAAATATTAACCGTGCTGTAGTAATTAATCCCGTTTCACTGCTTTCCTTGATTCTACTCGCCACACCAAAACATACACTAGATGAAGAGATCTGCATTAAACAACTCGATGCATACCGTAATCTGGTCACTGCCTTACCTTATGATGAACGCACCCAAGTCACACCGCTTTCAGGCAAAGAAATTATTGCCTATGGTCTGAAACTGAAACTGATTAAACGCATCAAGCATGTGTTGGGCGATATTATTGCCATTGAAGACAATCAAGCGGTTTTACTGACTTACTTCCGCAATAACATTCTGCATGCCTTTGTATTGCCGTCTTTAATTGCGGCGTTGGTAGAACATAATGGTTCGATCCGTCGTGGCGACTTGATCAATGTGATTCGCACGCTTTATCCATTCTTAAAAGCTGAATTGTTCTTGAAATGGCAAGATGATGAGCTGAAAGATCAGATCTGTGCCTATGTTGAAGCGTTAATCAAGGCAAAACTGATTTCTGAAGATAGTGAAGGCAACCTGGTTTCCCCTGCACCAAATTCTGAAGATCATAATCAGCTGGTGGTGCTTGCCGCTCCGGTAATGCAAAGCTTGGAACGTTACTATATGACGTTGGCTTTAATCACCCAGCGTGGTTCAGGCAACATTTCGACCCGTCAGGTGGAAGAGTTGAGCCATCTGGTCGGTCAACGCTTGTCGGTACTTTATGAGTTCAATTCACCTGAATTTTTCGATAAAGCCCTGTTCCAAAGCTTTATTAAGGTGCTAACTCAACAGGGCTATATTCGCAACAATGAAGACAATGCCATCGTGTTTGACGAGAACTTCCAGAATGTAGCGCAGTACGCCAACCTTGTTCTGGATGATGTGACTTTACAAATGCTTCAGCACATTACGACCTTTAGCGATGAAGAGTTAAAAGAAGCTTTGGATGCGGTTGCGGCTCAACAGGCGAAACGTCGTTTGAAACGTAAGAAAAAATAATTTTATTTAAACTCCTTCTCCCTCTGGGAGAAGGCTGGGATGAGGGTTTTAATTTAGCCTCTTCTCATCCTTCAATTGTAGGATGAGAAATACCATTTCATCAGAGAAAGGTTTTAATTTTAATCCTCCCCTAACCCCTCCTTTAAAAAGGAGGAGGACTTTCTTATATTTTTTCTAACATCTGCAAATAATCCCCAAAATAATCTTCATGCTCTAACTCAAATCCTGTTTTCTTCATTCGAGTCGCATAAATTCTTTTCCCCGACAGTTCTTCACTCTCTAAAACCAGTTCAGGCAAATTCAGCTGCCGTTGAAACCATTGAATGGTTTCATGCAAAGGGATTGGTTGATTATTACTGACAATATATGAATTTTCTGGATGTTCCACGTGAATCAATTGCGCCAAGAATCGGGCTAAATCATCAATATGAATCCGGTTGCTGTAGTGAATTTGAGGATAGCTTTTGGTGATTTCAGCCAGCTTGATCATTCGGGCAACTGAAGTACCATAAATCCCCGTTGGGCGAATGATGATGCACTGTTTCGGAAAAGCCTGCTGATAAAGCTGTTCCATTTGTCGTAATAATCTGCCCTGTTCATCAACAGGTTGAATCCATGACGCATCATCAATGCGCTCACCCTTATTTTCACCATAGACACGAGTGGATGACACAACCACGATCTTTTGAACTGGATGCTGTTTTAATGCGGCTACAATGGGAGCAACAGAATCGACATAGGTCTGTTGATAGCCTTCGATACTGCTCTGTGACGGTGACAGCAACACATAGACCCAATCGATGGCTGGAACATGCGCCAAATCCAGCTGATGAACATCCTGAATCAGATGCGTCGCAAATTCATCAGTTTTCGGACTTTGGCTAATTGTGGTAATTTGGTGGCCTTGCTCAAATAACTGTTTAGCAACGCGCCGAGATGTTTTACCATAACCAATAAATAATATATGCATTAAACACCTGATTACATAACCGAAGTTGAGGGTAAATGGCTGCAGTCCATCAATTGCAAGGGGTAGGAAATGCCTCTGCTGCTTTACTGGAAAAACTGAATATTTTCAGCACAGATGATCTACTGTTTCATCTGCCGCGTGATTATGAAGATCGTAGCACGATCATCCCCATGAACCAATTGACCGTGGGGCGCAGCTATTTGCTAGAAGGCATCGTCAAAGGTGTGGATTTTCCACCTGGCAAGCGTAAATCCATGGCGGTGCTCTTAGAGGATGATTTTGGCAAAGTCACCTTGCGTTTTTACCATGTTTATAAGGCCCTGACCGATCGAGCTAAACCGGGCAATCAATTGCGCATCTTTGGTGAAGTCCGCGTTGGTGCACGTGGTTTGGAAATGTATCATCCCGAAATCCAGTTGATCACCCAACATACGCCCTTACCCAAAACTGAACTGACCGCCATTTATCCGGCTACCGAAGGCTTAACCCAAGCCAAACTGCGTGAATATGTCAAACAGGCATTGAAACAGCATAGTGATGACCTGCCTGAATTATTGCCAGAAAAATTTACCAATGGTTATGCGCTGAAACAGGCACTGGAATACATCCATGAGCCGCCACTGAATGCCAATATGTTGCAACTGGCACAAGGCTCACACCCTGCCCAGCAGCGCTTAATCTTTGAAGAACTGGTCGCGCATCAAATTAGCCTGCTTTCACGCCGTGCTTATATTCAGCAAATTGAAGCCCCTTCTTTTTCACCCAGTAAAAATTTTGCTAAACAGTTATTAGGCAGCTTGCCCTTTAGCCTGACTGGTGCGCAAAAACGCGTATCCAAAGAAATTGTGCAGGATTTAAAACAAAACAAACCGATGCTGCGGTTGGTTCAGGGAGATGTCGGTGCGGGTAAAACTCTGGTTGCAGGCGTTGCAGCGTGTCATGCCTTAGAAGAAGGTTGGCAAGTGGCACTGATGGCACCGACTGAAATTTTGGCTGAACAGCATTATTTAAATTTTAAGAAATGGTTTGAACCATTAGACCTTCATGTTTCCTGGCTTTCCGGGAAACAAAAAGGTAAAGCTCGCGCAGCAGCAGAACAAGGCATTAAGGAAGGCACCGCCAATCTGGTGGTCGGTACCCATGCCCTGTTTCAGGAAAATGTTGAATTCGCCAAACTGGGTTTGGTGATTATTGATGAACAGCATCGCTTCGGGGTAGACCAACGACTGGCACTGCGTAACAAAGGTGCCAACAACATGACACCGCATCAACTGGTGATGACTGCTACTCCTATTCCCCGTACGCTCGCCATGTCTGCCTATGGAGATCTGGATACTTCGGTGATTGATGAACTTCCTCCTGGTCGTACCCCAATTCAAACCGTGACCATTCCTTTAGACCGCCGTGAAGAAGTTTTAAATCGGATTGCCACTAACTGTGCTGAAGGCAAGCAAGCCTATTGGGTCTGTACCCTGGTGGAACAATCAGAAACCCTAGATGCGCAAGCGGCTGAAGCGACTTATCAGGAAATTAAAGAACGCTTTCCACATGTCAATATCGGTCTGGTACACGGCAAAATGAAAGCCGATGAAAAACAGTCGGTGATGCAACAATTTAAAGACAATCGACTGCAACTACTGATTGCCACCACGGTTATTGAAGTCGGTGTGGACGTTCCCAATGCCTCGATTATGGTGATTGAAAATGCTGAACGCTTAGGACTTTCACAATTACATCAGTTGCGTGGACGGGTTGGACGTGGCGCAACTGCCAGTTTCTGTGCCCTGCTCTATAAAAGTCCGCTGTCGCAAAATGGTCAGGAACGCTTACGCATTTTACGTGAAAGTAATGATGGTTTTGTGATTGCAGAAAAAGACCTGGAAATTCGTGGTCCGGGTGAGCTCCTTGGCACCAAACAAACCGGTGATATGGGTTTTCGGGTGGCCAAGTTAGAACGAGATGATCATCTGCTGAATCAGGCACATTATGTGGCACAGCAAATTCTCAAAGATTATCCAGAGAATGCCAATGCCTTATTAAAACGCTGGCTGCCTGAAGCCCCACGCTATGCCTATGTATAGAGTATTAGCAATTTAGTATCGGATAAAAAGCATCACGCAATGATTTAAAGGTTAAACTCATTGTCAACATATACTATCGTGGTTGGCGGGCCTAGATGTCGCCGTTAGACAAGGGTTCCATGGATGTACCCTTTGTCTAACAAAGAATTTTTGTCACTTTTCATCCCTGAAAAGTGAGGCAATACCTACGCAAATCCATTTGAACTTTTCACTTGAAATTGTGGCAATGCTTTATTCTAAGATTTTTACGAATGATTAATTTAGAGAACAAAACTAAGTAAATAACCAATATTGATCTATTAGGTTCATTATGAGAAATTAACGCCAAATAATAAGAACAATAAAAACATGCTGCAATTTATTCACCCATTCCTCCATAAAGCGATCCAGAGTATTTCCCCTTGTGTACTGTGTGGAGTTGACCGGCAACACCAGCATTCAGCCTGTAAATATTGCTGGCAACAATTGCCGTGGTCTAAAAGTACAGTTCAGCGTCAGGAAATGGATATTCAGGTGGCATGTCATTATGGCTACCCGATTGATCGTATTATTCAAAAATTTAAATACGAGCAGCAACTGCATTTCCAGAACTTGCTTGCAGGTGCCTTACTGGAACTTCGGCTACCCAAAATTCAAGCCATTATCCCGATGCCGATATCAACAGAACGACTGCGAGAACGCGGTTATAACCAGTCTTTGATCGTGGCTAAAATCATGGCCAAACAACTGAATATTCCAATATGGCAACCAGTTACCCGTTTACAACAGCATTCACAAAAAGGCTTAAGCCGATTAGAACGGCTGGATCATATTGAACAACAATTTCAAATCAGCACGACATCCAAACTTCGTTATCGCCGTGTACTGATTCTGGATGATGTCATAACGACCGGCAGTTCCATCCATGCTTTGAAACTGAAACTTGAGGAATTAGGCTGTCAGAAAATTTATGCAGCCTGTATCGCGAGTGCGGAGTCTTAATCATTCCCCTGTTTTTAGAAGGTCAGGAATATTTCATCAGAGCTAAGTCGAAATTTAAATATTTCTACCGCATATACTTAAGAGATAGAGCTTTCTGCCAAAAATTGCTTCACCCATGGCATTACAATTTCTGTGGTCAATGGTGCAAGTTTGGTTTGCTGATCATCTAAATCCACCCATTTCATCTCTGCAATTTCTGCATCAATTTTTGGCGCATGATCCAAAGTCACTCTATAGACATAACTTACCAATAAATGATCTGGCTCATTGGCCGTTGCCGTTTCAAAACGACCCACAAATTGTTCAATTGATGCCTGACAACCGATCTCTTCCTGAATTTCACGCAGCATGGTGTGTTCAGGGGATTCATTCGGTTCAAGCTTGCCACCCACCTGTATAAAACAGGAGGTATTCTGTTTACGAACCACTAAAAGCTGTTGTTGGTCATTTAAAATGATGGCTGCAGCAACGGTAATCACTTTCATCTTTATTTCACCAACGCTTGCTGATCGACCATGCCCCATTTCGGTTGTGGCGCCTGGAAAGCATCAAATTGCTGCAAAATGTCTTCAATTGAATCCGATGCAATAATGCTGTCCGTGAAACGGGCGTGGGTAAAACCTTTCACTGTGGTCAACTGGATAAATTTCAGCAGATCATCATAAAAACCTGTCACATTTAAAAATGCGCACGGCTTTAAATGAATACCCAATTGTGCCCAAGTCCATTGCTCAAAAATTTCTTCCAACGTTCCTGCACCGCCCGGTAAAGCAATAAAAGCATCGGACAATTCTGACATCTTGGTTTTGCGTTCATGCATATTGGTAACCACATGCAATTCGGTTAAATGGGGATGTGCAAGCTCGCGGTCAACCAATGCACTCGGAATTACACCTATGACTTTACCACCTGCCTGCAAGGCACTATCCGCAACAATGCCCATCAAACCGGAACGACCACCACCATAGACCAGCGTTTTGCCTTGCTGGGCAATGGTTTGACCCATTTTCTGTGCAGTGTCCAAGAAAATGCGATCTGTCCCCACAGCCGAACCACAAAAAATTGCGATTGATTTCGTCATTTTTTCACCATGTTTTAGAGATGTCATACTAATAAAGTAAATATTCAGGAGATTTTTTCATAAAAAAGCGATTCAATCAGTGTTTTTATTCAATTCCTTGTCTAAAATACACCCATTGATTAACCTATACTGCGCAGGGAAAAGACAGCATGCTTGAAGCCTTTTACGCCACAGAGCGCGGTAGTTTGGAAGATGCCACTATTAATGGGGGCTTCGATCTTCATCAAGATTTAGTGTGGATTGACTTAATTGCACCCTCCCAAGAAGAACAACAATGGGTATTAGACGCTTATGAACAGAATTTACCCACGCTAAAATCATTGGAAGACATTTCCTCATCAGCACGATTTTACCGTGATGATGACGGTATTTTACATATCAGCACCTACTTTTTAACGAAAAATAAAAACTTTCAGGTCGATGGTGAAACAGATGACAATTCGAGTATTTTAGCCACCGTACAGACCGTTGCTTTTATTCTGCACAAACAGCACCTGTTTACTTTACGTGGTGAAAAGCTGGTTGCATTCCGTGCCTTTCGCGCGCGTGCACGCCGTAATGATTACGAAATTGACTATAAAGACCCCACCTGGGTGTTACTGGGTTTGCTTGAAGCCAAACTGGATGAGCTTGCGGACATCCTAGAAGATATCCACAAAGACCTGGAAAAATATTCTACCGAAGTGCTGAACAACCGCCATCGTGAACAGATTCTTGATCTGGATGACATGATTACCCGTCTGGCACAGTTAGAAGACATGCTCGGAAAAGCTCAATTGTGTCTGATCGATTTACGTCGGGTACTGACATTCCTGTCGCGTCCGCGCGCTTTAGGCAGTCATATTTATGATGCCGATATTCGAGAATTGAGTGAGGACGTGCGTTCGTTGGTTGAACATGATGCGTTCCTGTTCCAAAAGGTTCGATTCTTGCTGGATACCACCTCCGGATTCATTAACACTGAACAGAACGATACGATTCGTCGATTCTCGATCTTGCCAAGTATGCTCGCGCCGCCCATGCTGGTTGCCAGTGTGTATGGGATGAATACTGATGTGCTGCCTTTTGCCAGAGGAACCACCAGCTTCATTATGGTCGGCATTATTTTACTGGCTTTCTTCATTGGACCATTGATTTATTTCCGCTGGAAAAAATGGATCTAAAAAACTCCTCGTTACCTTCCTTTTCAAGGGCAGGAATATTCCCTCTCTTTTTAGGAGAGGGTTAGGGAGAGGTCTTTCAAAAGACATGAATTTTTTGCTAACCAAAATTTCTTTTATTCATCGTGATGTAGCTAAAAATAAGAAATTCAAAATTCTAATTTTCAACCAAAGCTATAGTGTTGGGGAATTGCTATAACACCCTCTCTCTAACTCTCTCCCTAAGGGAGAGAGGATTTCCAATATTTTCAACGGTGTTTAACATCAATTTACAGATATAAAAAAAGCACCTTTCGGTGCTTTTTTATTTCAGTGTTCAGGCAATCAATTGCAGATCATGTTGCAAATGACAGGCTTGAATAATTTTCATCATCTTTTCAGGCACAGCTTTAAACTGGATTCCTTGTGCTTTCGGAGTCTGGCGCAACCAGCGTACCAATACGGCCAAAGCCAAGGTACTACCCTGCTCCAACTGCGCCAAGTTGATCACCACGGGAAACTGATTTTGAGATTGAATCAGTTTTAAACCCTGCTGGTAATAACTTTCAGCATTTAGATAATCTATTTTTCCAGAAACCTGCAATTTCTGATTAATGACTTCAATCACCGAACACCTACTCAATTATTTTTTATTAACAGCTGCTTCTGCATCTGGCTGGAAGTTTGCAATTGCTTTGTCCAAACTACCACCATTACGTTTTACGGTTGCAGCAAACTGATTGCGGAACTGCAAACCTAAATCAATGCCCGAAACATTAATGTTGCGGATTTTCCATTGATTCCCTTTATCCACCAATTGGAAAGATACAGGAATTTTTTCACCTTTGTTATTAAAGTCCATGGTCACCACAGGGTTTTTACTGTTGGTTTCTTTGTATGGACGAAGGCTATAAGACTGATTTGAGAACTTCGCAAATGCACTACCGTAGTTTTCAATTAAAGTTTCACGGAAGTTACGTTCAAACTGCGCACGCTGAGCAGCTGTACTATATTGATTGGTCGCATATGTACCCATCACAATACGGGTAAATGATTGTGAATCAATATAGGGGTCAAGATTTTGACGTACGATCGTTTTCACTACAGCCGGATTATTCTGCAATTTCGCATGATCCGCTTTTAAGCGTGAAATCAAGCCATCCGCAACTTTTTTAACAAAAACAGGTGGTGCTTCTGCTGGTGCTGCAAATGCAGTAGTCGCCATCATTGTTGATAAAACACTAGCTGTAAGTGTGTGTTTAACTAAAGTATTCACTAAAATTCCTCTCCAAATTATTCAACAAATGATGCTTCTGCATCTGCCGATTCATCTGATGTTTTTGCATCTGCCGTTTTTTCTGATGATTTACCTGCACCACCAGTAATAAATTTACTAATCAAATCTTCAAGATCCATCGTACCTTGAGTATTGGCAATACTTTCCCCACGCTTCACGTAGTTCAAACCACCGCCCGGTACCACTTTCAAGTATTTTTCACCCAATAAACCATTGGTTGCTACCATAATATAAGCATCTTCATCAATACTGGTGATGGAGTCCATGTTATCTACAAGTTGTTTTTCCATTTCTTTTTGTTGTGCAGGTGCCGCTTCAGTATATTCTGTGCTATAGCGCAGTTCTTCTAAGGCATTGGATTTCACTGTTTGAAGCTGTTCTTTGTTAAATGAGGTCAGCTTACCATCCAGTTCAAAATGAACAGTGGCTAAACGCGATACTGGATCAAGGGTAATATCAGTCACACGACCAATCGTTACACCACTCATGGTGACTTTAGCACGCGGTTTTAAACCATTCACATTGTCAAATTGTGCAGTCATATCATAAGCATCACGTAAATTGGTGCCCGATAACCCACTTACTTTCATGGCTAAGAAAAATAACGCTACACCGAAGATAATGACAAAAATACCTACGGTCAGCTCACTTGTACGTGATTTCATTGAACCCCTCCAAACATGACCGCAGTCAACACGAAATCAAAACCTAATACACACAATGACGAATAAACCACTGTACGTGTTGTGGATGTTGCAATCCCTTCAGATGTCGGCTCACAGGCATAACCTTGATACACCGCAATCCAAGTACAAATCAGGGCAAAAACAATACTTTTGATAATGCCATTTACCACATCATGCCCAAACTGAACTGAACTTTGCATGCCGCTCCAGTAAGAACCTTCGTCAACACCTAAAAAATCTACACCGACCATTTTACCGCCCAAGATACCAATGGCAGCAAAAATTACTGTCAGCATCGGCAAGCTTACAATGCCTGCCCACAAACGTGGCGACACAATGCGTTTTAGCGGATCGACACCAATCATTTCCATACTGGACAGCTGTTCGGTGGCTTTCATCAAGCCAATTTCAGCAGTCAGTGCTGAACCGGCACGCCCTGCAAATAACAAGGCTGCAACTACAGGTGCAAGTTCACGCAATAAAGTCAGTGATACCATGGTTCCCAGCATTGCTTCAGAACCGACATTCACCAAAATAGAATAACCTTGTAGACCCAGCACCAGACCAATAAACAAACCAGACACACCAATGATCAATAAAGACATGACCCCAATACGGTGCATCTGATAAATAAACAGGCTTATGCCCAGTTTAGTCGGCATAGAAAATAAAATTTGCAGCAACATCACCGTTGCCACACCGATACCACGTACACGTTCAATAACGCGTCTACCTAATAAGGCAATGGCATTCATGAACGTACCTCATCACTTAAATAAGCTTGATGGCTAAATTGATAATCGACCGGACCTTCTATTGATCCAGTCAGAAACTGACGGACAAAAGGTGAAGCATGTTCTCTGAGTTCAGCAGGCGTTCCTTCCCCCTGAACCTTCCCTTCTGCCACGACATAAATATAATCGGCAATCGATAAAGTCTCTGCCACATCATGCGAGACAATAATCGTGGTTAGATCCAGAGCTTCACGTAGCGAGCGGATTAAACGGCTCAAAACCCCCATCACAATTGGATCTTGGCCCGCAAATGGCTCATCGTACATAATCAGTTCTGGATCAAGCGCTATGGCACGCGCCAATGCGACACGACGGTTCATCCCCCCCGACAGCTCGGACGGCATCAATTGCTCTGCCCCGCGCAAGCCCACAGACTCTAATTTTAGTGCCACAATTTCAGCGATGAGATGTTCAGGCAACTTGGTATGCGCCCGAAGTGGAAATGCCACGTTTTCATAGGTGGTCATATCGGTAAACAGTGCCCCGCTCTGGAAAAGCATCCCCATACGCGCCCGTGCAGCAAACAGGTCAGAGCGCGACATGGTCGCAATATCTTTTCCATCTAATAGCACTTGTCCTTGGTCTGGAACGAGCTGCCCACCAATCAGACGAAGTAAGGTGGTTTTACCTGTACCTGAAGGTCCCATGATGGCAGTGATCTGACCACGACGAATCGTTAGGCTGACATTGTCATAAATGATACGTTCCCCTCGTTTAAAGCTCAGATTTTTAATCTCAATCAAAGACTGAGATTGAGAGGGTATTTGATTATTCATAGCTGAGCGTTTTCCTACATTTTTTCAGCATGCATACTATAAAGGATTAGAGTTTAAAATGTTACTTTTAGATAAAAAGCAACGAATCCAGCGAATTTTCTAATGAATATAATTGTAATTCTATTTTTTATAAATAACAGGTATAAAAACAGGACACTGTGTTACAGAAAAGAGTTATAGATAAAGTACACAATATTGCATAACAATAAGGCCAAACCAATATAAGGCATAATCACCTCTGGATTAAAATTCCGAATATAATGAGCAGATTCATTGTTCATATTTAACGATTTTAAAACAAAACATGATTGAGTATACATTTTTATCTTATAAGTTCAAAGATTAATCCATAAAAAAACCGGTGTTTCCACCGGTTTTTTCTATCTAAATTTAACGATTAAATTAGTCGTTAAATTTACGACGTGGACGGTCCTCGCCACCAAAAGCTGGACGTTCGCCACGTGGTTTATCATCAAAGCTACGACGTGGACGGTCTTCACCACCGAAAGTACGTTTAGGACGATCATCGCTGAAAGAACGTTGTGGACGATCACCGAAACCGCCTTCACGACGTGGAGCTGGACGATCACCGTAGTCACGACGTGGAGCTGAACGATCACCTTCACGAGTTGGTTTGTAATCTACACGATTACCACGGTTGTCATCAGCCGAACGTGGTTTGTCACCAAACGAACGTTGTGGACGATCACCGAAACCGCCTTCGCGACGTGGAGCTGGACGATCACCGAAATCACGTTTTGGACGATCATCGAAAGAACGTTGTGGACGATCACCGAAACCGCCTTCGCG
>Ga0308160_10002205_pt1 | contig 24323 bp, 26 predicted proteins | sample PhyFR1_FD_201036 | JGI IMG/M metagenome (GOLD analysis project Ga0308160, IMG submission 201036) | Phyllosphere microbial communities from UC Gill Tract Community Farm, Albany, California, United States - DLSLF.R1 | ecosystem: Host-associated > Plants > Phyllosphere > Unclassified | place: USA... | reverse complement strand
CAGGTTGACGACGAGGACCTCGTCCCAGAGGTGGCCGCCCTGGCTGGCCGACAGGCCGACGCGGTCCGCTCGCTGGAGAGCAGAGCGGAGCGTGCTGCCTCGGTCGACGGTATGCGAAGCCACCCGTGCGACCCTGGCGTCAATGGAGAGGTAGGTGATGAGGAGAAAGAGGGCGATGGCTGCCCCGCCGAGATGACTGAGCATACGGCGAGCGAGAGGACGAGCCATGTCTGGCGAGGTAAGAGAGAGGAGTGTCCGCCGGATATGGTCGACAGCGAGGAGACGGAGGCCAGACATAGGTCGACCAGCTTGCCCGTCCCCCAACCCATTGATAGCCCCAGCTGAGCCCGACCGTCGGACCCTTTCGCGGCTCGAGCCGATGTTGGGCGATGAGGTCAAGATCGGCGCCCAGGTGAGCGAGTGAAAGGGTGAAGGCGTGAAGGCCAGGGACAGGGGGGCTGCTGGCCGTCGGTACGCACACCTCGAGTGGCGTCTCCCTCTTTCGAAAGGAGTGCGACTGGCGATGAGCAACGCAGTCAGCCGGCAGCTCTAGGTGATGTGGGGTGCAGCGTCAGGTGAGGGCCGAGCGGGGGGGGGGGGGCAGAAGGCATGGCCTGTTTGTGCGCGCGAGGCGTCGCCTACGTTCCGGCCGCGACAGGGGTGGAGCCGCCGCTTCCGAGCGGAGGGCTGCCTCGCGCTGTCAGAGCAACTTGTCGTTCTGCTTCGTCGGCTCGTCAGCAGTAACCTCGCACTGGCGTACATTGCAGAGCATGCGGTCGGGCGACGTGCAGACAGGGGAAACATGGCATTCGACGGGAGGGAGCAGCGCTGCTGCCGCACGACCTGCTCAGCAGAACTTGTCACTGATTCCGAGTTGTGGAGGGTGAGAGGGTCAGCACAACGACTTTGACGACGATGAGTTGACACGACGCACCTCTTCAGCTTCGTGCGCCGATCGAGAAGAGCCTCGGACAGACGGCCCTCCTTCTGCGCCTTGCGGAGCTGGCAGGGTCAGAGGCCAGTGGCAGAGCAAGGTCAGTCTCGAGAAACCGGAGCGCACTACACTCAGGCGTCGAGCGACGCACCTCGGCCTTGCTCTCGGAGCTCTTGATGTGCTTGTTGCCGAACCACGACACGCGGTCCTTCGTCAGCTGCTCCTCGTCGATGTCCTCCTCGCGCGTCCGCCGGCCGCCCTTCTCCTGCGCCTCGCTCGCTGCGACCCGGGCCTTGGCCCGGAAAGAGCGCTGGACCTTAGCGTGGAACGTCTCGGAGAAGCCGATCGAGGTCGAGTCGCCGCGGAGCGTCGGACCAGACGCTGCCGTCGGCGAGATCGAGAGGTAAGTGCCGTGCCTGCCGAGGGCAACACGCCGCATCAGCTCGCTTACTCGAAGGTCACTCTTTTGGAAAGCTAAAGACGTACGTCGTCTCGAGCGCGACGCTGCCGCTTCCGCCACCCAGAACATGGACGTTGAAGCTCTCGAGCGGTCCACGGCTCTCGCTCTCGGCCGTCACGACGCCGAAGCGGTCGCACGCGAGAAACTTGCCCGAGGCCGTGCGCAGGTTGATCGAGGTCGAGCCCGACAGCTGCGAGACAACCCAGACGTGCGCGATCTCCAAGGGCTCGTGGGAAAGTGCGGCAGGGAGCGCCGACTGGGCGGAGCTCGAGCCAGACGACTCGGCCGCTGGCAGGTCGGGCAGCGGAAAAGGAACGACACGAGAGCGCTGGGCGTCAAACTGGGCGCGATGGATGAAGCAACGACTGATCAGCCTCAGCTCGTCGACCTTGATACACCCAGGACAAACACGCACGGAGATGCAGCACGGCGGATCGCTCGGCGCCCAGATGAAGGTCGGCCCATTGACCTCGCCGGCGAGCTCGGGGAAGACCCAGTCGCCAGGTTCGCCACCCTCCTGTTCCTCCTCGACGGCCTTGGACCGCCGGCTACTCTTGCGCTTGGACGAGCCCTCGCCGGCATCGTCGCCCGGCGAGGTCGAACGGTGCCGTTTCGAGGACGACGACTTGGACTTCTTGTCGCCCTTGAACGAGAGCTTCATCGACTTGGGCTGCGGACGAGCGAGGGAGGGCGAGAGCAGCATCAGCGCAGACGGCCACGCGTACGTACTTTGACAGGCGCTGGCGCACCTTGGACGACATGGCAGGTGAATGACGAAAGCAGGCGGGACTCCCAGAACGAGCAGGAGTGGGAGGTCGAGGTGTAGTTTGCGGGTCGTCGGCTCATCGCAATCTCGAACCTCAGAAGGACTCAGCCGAAATCGCGAGGCCTGCTGTCCCGCAACACCCACCCTCGAACACGCCTCCAGCCAGCTCTTACCTGTCTTGCCCCTCGCTCCTTGTTAGCTCCTCCCGGCTACAGACCTCGCCAGCAGCTCTCGACCCTCACCGAAACCATGCCTCCTCGCAAGACCCGCGCCACCAAGGCCTCCAAGGCGGCCGCTGCCGCTGAGGAGGTCGCCGCCGACGCCGCCGCCGCCGTCGCCTCGGCCGCCGACGAGTCGCTCCTCGCTCAGGCGACACACGCCGTCGTCGAAGCCGTCAAGGACGGTGCGCACGCTGTCGAAGCTGCCGTCGAGGCCTTTGCCCACGTCGAGGTTCCGACGGCCGAGGAGGTGGTTGACAAGATGGAAGGCGTCGTCGAGAGCCTGCACGTCGGCAACGACGTCGACTCGCACCTCGTCGGCGCCGGCCCCGCCGACAAGACGCCCAAGACGGCGGCTGCCAAGGGCAAGGGCAAGGGCAAGGGTAAGGCGAAGGCTGCTCCTGAGCCGGAGCCTGAGTCGGAGACCGAGCAGGTCGCAGAGGAGCCGGCGGCTTCCGCCTCTAAGCCGGTGGAGGGCGCGGCCGTGAAGATGACGATGGCGGAGCGGCAAGCCAAGCTCAAGGAGCTGCGGCAGAAGATGGTCTGTCCTCGCTCTGCTCTGCCCAGCGCTTTCGGGACGGAGGTCGACATGACTGATCGCACTTTGCTCCCCGATCAGAACGCTTCGACGGCGGCGAACCGGAAAGACCTGATCGCCGAGCACCAGAAGGCAAAGACGTCGGCCAAGGAGCTCGCGTTTCTCGAGAAGAAGAAGCGGCTGGCGGAGACGCTGCGAGAGCAGGCCGACGCCGAGCAGACGGGCGAGGACCTCCAGCGCAACAAGAACTGGTCTTACTCGATCGAGGACAGCGAGCGCTGGGACAAGAAGCTCGCTGACAAGGCCGAGGGCGTTAACGTCGGATACGTCGGTCGGTCCCTCGCTACCCTGGGCTCTGAGCCCGCCCCGTCGCCGACCACCCAGCCGCTGCTGATCCTTCCTCCCCCTCCCCCCCCAATTCCTACCGCTTAGACGAGGCCCACAACGCACACCACCGGTACAACAAGGCGACGGCGGCGTCCAAGCCCGACCTGGCGCTCTACAACCTCCAGAAGGAGCAGGCGCTTGGGCTTGAGCCGGGGACGCTGACGTCGCAGGCCTCGACGAGCAAGGCGATGCAGCGGATGAAGGCGATGGACGGCGAGACGCTCTTTGCCGACGGCAACAGCTTGAGCTTTGCCGAGCACAAGCCGAGCGAGGAGGCTGTCGATCAAGTGATCGAGCAGCTCAACAAGGAGTGCGTTCCCGCTGCACCATTTCTCCGAAATCGTCCCGGGGCTGATCGGCTTCTCCCTCGTTGCCTCGCTCAGCGCCCACACTCGGAGGACCTTCTCGCGCAAGCGCGCAAACGAGGACGAGGGCGACGTCACATACATCAACGACGCCAACAAGGTCTTCAACAAGAAAATCAACCGCTACTACGACAAATACACCAAGGAGATCCGCGCCAACTTTGAGCGCGGCACCGCCCTCTGAGGCTGCCAGTCATTCGCCCTCCTCTCGCCTTGCCTTCCGGCCTTGCTCCTGTATCATCATTGTAGCATGACCGGTCTCCTCAGATGCGGGTCGGGTGAGGAGGCAACCCTCGCCTACGCAGACCGGAGACAGTTGGCATGGTATCGGTCGCAGATCAGAAAAGAGAGGCGCATCGCTCAGAGGTCGACGGGCAGGTCCGTCTTGTGGTGGTCGAACATCATGTGGTGGTCGTAGGCCCGGTAGTGGATCTTGCGGCCGACGGCGTCGATCTCGGCCACCTCGTCGGCGGTCAGGCTAGCCTCGGACCGGGCGAGCTCGCCCATGGCGGCAAGCCGCTCGGCCTTGGTCGTCGACGTGACGGGGACGACGCCCTTGGCCTTGAACCAGAGAAGGAGCACCGAGGCCGGCTCGAGGCCGAGCCGCTCGCCGATCCGGGCGAGAATCGGCTTGAGCGGACCGCCCTTGGATGGATGCCGGAGGAGGGGCGAGAGCGGTCCGTAGGCCATCGTGACGATGCCGTGCGCCTTCTGGAGCTCCATGATCTCGTCGAGGTCCGTCAGGAGGAACGGGTGGAACTCAAGCTCTACAGAAGGACGAGCTGAAAGTCAGCGCATGTGTGGATCGGGAAGTCGAGCCGAGGTGGCACGCACGGTTGACGACCGGCTTGTACTTGGCAAACGAGAGAAGCTCGTCGTAGTCCTTCATGCGCCAGTTGGAGACGGCGAGCGAGGCCGTGAGCTCTCCGTCGTCCTTCATCTTCTCGAGGACCTGCCAGAAGGGCTTGAGCTGGCCGCGGGGGACGACAAAGGGGTTGTGCAGGAAGAGGAGGTCGGGCTGAGTGCCGAGCCGCTCGAGCGAGCCGAGGACGGACGCCCGGACGTCGGCGACCGCGATCGTCTCGGTGTCAGGCGTGGCTGTAGAGATCGCAAAAGGTGACGAGCGTGAGTCGTTGGCGCGAGAAGGGCGAGAGCAGGTTAGAGTCACGTACGGTCCTTCTCGTCAGGGTTGCTGAGCTTGGTCGTCAGGAAGAAGTCGTCCCGCGGGCGGCCTGACTCGCGGACGATCTGGCCAACCTCCTTCTCGGTGTGGTAGAGTTGGGCGCCTGAGGATGAGGACGGCCATGGTCAGCGCATGCATCAAAGCCGTCGGGGCAGCCTGCGAGAAGAGATGGCGCACAGTCGATGCCGAGCAGGCCGGCCTCGACAGCCTTACGGCCGATGGGAAGGAACTCCGCGGGCGAGGTGCCCTCGGCGAAGACGGTGCCGAACGAAAACCACGGGATCGGCTTGGAGCCGTCGGCGAGCTTGAACGAGGTGATGGACTGTCGGGCCGCTCAAGATGGAGGTGCAGGAGGAGCGGGCTAGGGAGCCTCAGTCTGGGTGCGCTTGGAAGGCAGGAGGAGAGGCAGCAGCTGCGTACCATGATGTCAGGCGTGACTTGAAGACTGGCAAAAGGAGGAGGGTGAAGAGGCTGGAGAGGGTGATGGGTGGGAGGGAAGAAGATGAGGCCGCCAGGCCGCCCTTTTGACGGCCCGAGGGCGGGCGCATATAGGCCGCCCGTCTCGCGGGTGCCCGACCGACGGGCTTCGGGTCCCTCCTTCCCTGACACGGTTATCGCCGGCCTGTCGGCTCGAGTCGCCGGCTGAATACGCACCAGGGCTGACCGGACGAGCCTGTGCCTCTTTCAGGCTCTAGGGAAGCTCATCATGCTCCGTAAGCCAGCGAGATCAGGCGGTGACGGCCGTACTGCTGCGGGCGACGGCGTCGCCCTGCTGGTCGGACGTCGCCGGCCGAGAGAGCCAGCAGCCCGCTTGGACGAGCCGCCTCCTGACGCCCTGAACCCTGCTCCGCCCAATCTGCCTGAGGTAGTTAAATCCGACGGCCCGCACATAATACTGCTCCTCTGGATCGGTCTCGTCGATAATGGTGTCGTTAAAGGTAGCATATCGGACGACCCTGCCAGACGTCGCCCTCGACGGCTCCGAGCCCGCTGCGGCGAGTGACGAGGGCGCGCGGAAGAGGCAGGCCGCAGGCAGGCAAGCAGGCAGCAGCAGCAGCGACCAACCTCGACCGCTACCTCTCATCCTCAGGCCTCGCACGACACCCCGGACCGCTGTCCAGTATCGCCTTCACACCACAGGCCTCGTCTCTCTCTTAGAGCTACCATCAGATCTACTGCACGCTTGTCGCTCTTCATCGTCACGCGAGACCGGCCGTGCCGCCAGCCCGCCCGACGCGATCACGCCCTTCCCGCCGACCGCCCAGTCACCTGGGCCGCACCTCGCTTTGAGCGCCGCCGCTCAGCAACGACGACAGCTTCGTCTCTGCTGGGCCATCCGACGCGCACTTGCGCCAACTGATGTCCCCCATCATCTCGTTTCGCGACGACGGGCCCAAGCCGCCGCCCTTCTCGAGCTCGCCGGCGCCAGCGAGCTTACCGCCGTCGAGCGCCGATGGCCGGCCGGCGACCTCCTTTGACGACCTCGACGAGGATGACCTCCCAGTCTTCTCGCCCTCGCCCTCAGACGGTCCCTCGGCAAGTCCGTATCCGTCAGCCAAGGTCAAGCCGCCGGGAGACGCGCTCGACATCCCCTCAAGCGGCGGACGAGCAGCCAAGCAGCCCCGGCTCGGCGCTCGGCAACGCTCGGGCGACTACGGCGGGCTAGAGCGCGAGGACGGCGCAGACGACGCCGGCCTGCTCCAGTACGAGATGGACGTGCTCGACGGCAACGCTGGTGCTAGCAGTCCGATCGACGGCACCGCCGGTGAGAGTGTCGCCCGTCGACGGGAGCGCGGCGAGGCCATCATCAGCGGCGGCCGAGGATCGGGGGGCTGGCTCGGCCTGCGGCGACCCTCGCCGGCAGGGACGAAGGAGATCCTCGGCATCGTCTACGAAGTACGCCGCTTCGAGCTTACTTTGAGTGGGTACTCCGGTGCGGCAGACTGACCGTCACTTTGGCTTCGCAGACGGCACCGACGCTTCTCTTGACCCTCATCGTGCGTTGCTGCGCCGCCTCAACTTGAGCAGCGGGCCCTCATCCTTGACTCCTCGCTGATCTTGGATCGTCCGACTCTTCGACAGGGCCTCGTCTTCACCGGCGAGCTGCTCGAGCATCTCTCACGCTGGACGGTCTTTGAGCGCGTCGACGAGCTCTTCATCCTCGTCCCCACGCTGACCAACCTCAAGGGCAACCTCGAAATGTGCCTCGGCGCCCGGCTCAGCACCAGCGTGAGTCCCTGCTGCAGCTCGCTCAGGGTTATGAGAGAAACGAGGCTCCGGATCTTGCGACTGATTCGCGCACGATCGTGCCTTGCCAGGCAAACATCGGCGAGCTCGACGTCCGACAAGCGCGTCGGGGCCTCATCCTCGGCCAGCTCTCGCTCCTCCAGATGCAGGCGCTGGCCGTCTCGTTCCTGGCAGGCATCCTCTCCTTCCTTCTCGGTCTCACACTCCCTCATCGTATCTCGGACGAGGATCCTTCTCTGTCGAACTCGACGACTGCCGCCAACGTCACCCTCACTCGGACCCTCCTTGCCGGCCGAGACGACCCGGACGAGGGCTACATCGACAGCTTCAAGGAGGGCTTCACGCCGCCCGGTGGCAAGGAGCTCATGATCGTCCTCGTGACGGGCATGGTCGCTGCGAGCCTCAGCAGTGGCATCCTCGGCAGCTTCATGAGCGGTCTCGTCGTCCTCAGTCGGCGGCTGCGCATCAACCCTGGTGCGCGCTGCTTCGCCACGACGCGAAACAAAGACCTGCGCTGACGAAACTGTCACTCGCTCTTCGCAGACAACATCTCGACGCCGATCGCCTCTTGCCTCTCGGACCTCGTCACGCTCTTCATCCTCGGCGTCATCGGCGCGATGCTCGTCCCTTACATCTCGACGCCGATCCCGTTCCTCTGCCTTCCGGTCCTCCTCGTCTGCGGCCTCATCTTTGCGTTCGTCACCTCGCGCAACGCCTTTGTGCGGCCGCTCATGTCCGAGGGCTGGACGCCGCTCCTCTCGGCGATGGCCATCTCGGGCGCGACGGGCATGGTGCTCGAGCGCTGCGTCGGCTGGTACGAGGGCTACGCCATCCTCGCCGTCTCGATGACGGGCCTCTCGGGCGCTGTAGGCTCCATCTACGCCTCGCGGCTCTCGACCGTCCTCCACGTCGCCTCGCCTCCGCCGGGCCAGCCGGCAACTGCGCTCGACGAGCTCGACGATGGCCGGGCCTCGCCGAGGACGATCGGCGCCGCGCTCTTCGCCGTCAGCATCCCGATCCAGCTCATCTTTGTCGGCGGCGTCCTCAGCACGGGCTGGATGCGGCCAGAGTGGCAGCTGATTACGAGCTTCCTTCTTGTCTCGCCCATCACGGTCCGTCCTCTCCCCTTGGGGCGCCAACCCTCTGCCCAGATGTCCACTCCCTCCGTAGCTGACCTCCGTCTGCCGCTCCCGACCCGCTCAGGTCCTGCTCTGCCTCGTCTGCGCCGACCGGTTGACGCTCTTTTTCTGGGCACGAGGACTGGATCCAGAGTGCGTTTTACGTCCCTCCCGGAGCCGACTGCTCGTCTGCATCGCCTCAACTAAATCCCTTCGTTTTCCCCGGTCGTTGCGACCCGCAGCTCCTACTGCCTGCCCATCCTCAACTCGCTCGTCGACCTCGCCGGCCAGCTCCTGCTGCTGCTCGCGTTCGAGATGAGTGCCCTGCTCGGCGCCGACGTGCGCGTCAAGGACCTCGCTGCGCGGCACTAGACCTACCCCGCCCCGCCCTGCCCCTCCTGCTCGGGGCGGGCGACGACCCATGCTTGTAACATCCTTTTGCGGCCGTCGAGACAGCGAGGGGGTCGGCACGGAGGGTGTCTGACTGGGAAGTGAAAGCGTCTTGTCGCGGTCGGCCGGCTGACCTGCGCGCTGTGGAGGCCTCGACGAGCCTCGACTCTCCGACCGGGCCGGTCTTGTGCGGCCCCTTCCGAACTGCACCTGCGAGCAGGCGAACGGAGGCGGGCGGGCGACGGGCGGCGGGCGGCTCCTCCTGCTGGCTGGGCCGAAGGGGGATTTCAGAGTCCGCCGCTCCGCCCGGCGCCGCGAGTTTTTGTTCGGCTCGCCGGCGAGGGCTGCGGCCTGTCCCTCATCCCCACTCCTCCCCACGGCAGTCGAGGCATCACTCCCCCCCCCCTCTTTGTGAGTACTGAACGTCCGAGAGGGCTAGTTCCAGGACCGAGCCGACCTCTCTGTGTCTTGCACGCCTTGCTCTTTGACGGACGGAGCGCTGACGAGACGTCGTCATTTTTCTCACCACCCCTTCGCTCGCCGCGACCTGCCATCCTTCCCTCCGACTCGCCACCACCCGCCACTCAGTCTTTCTTAAAGTCGGTCTCTCAACCCTGGGCTCCCACTCTGGCTCGCCTGTTCTCGTCCTGACCCTTACCTGCGCTGCCCTGCCTTACTTCCAGATGTCGTCCTTCGATGTCAGCACCCTCTTCGGAGAGGACCGTGCTCCCGCTCAGGCTCTTGCCTCGCAGGCCAAGAACGGTGGCCCCGACTTCATCAAGGAGATCGGCCTTGGAGCTGCGCTCGTCAAGGTGCGTTCGCCACCTGCTTCAGCTCCGGGAACCGCCGTCGCTGCGTCGGTTGTACCCTTTGGTGGCGACCTGGGTTGCGACGGTGGATTCTCGGCCTGGCTACTTTCCCTCCTGCTGCTCGGGCAGGTGGCTGACCATTTTTTATCCCCTCCTGCGCGGCGCCCACCCAGGCCCTCACCGACAAGAAAAACGTCGCCGTCAAGGAGGCCGCTCTCGCCACCATCGCCACCCTCCTCGAGCAGGGTGCCGGCCCGGCCGTCGAGTCGACCCTTGTCGACTGCTCGGCTGGCGGCGTCTTCCCCACCCTCCTTGAGGGTTACGCCGACAAGGCCAAGACCGTCCAGTGCGTCTCCGCCCGCTTGGCCGCCATCCTTATCGCCGGGCTCGACCGCTGACCGGGCCTCCTCACCTTCCAGGACGGCCACCGCCTCGGTCCTCCAGGAGCTCGTGCAGGTCATGAACCCGTGGGCCACCGGCCTCATCCTCCCCACGCTCCTTAACCAGGTCGAGACCGCCGGCAAGTGGCAGGTCAAGACCGGCTCGCTGTCGCTCATCGACAAGCTCGTCAAGATCGCCCCTGAGCCGTGCTCCAAGCTCATGCCCGACATGGTCCCCGTCCTCGCCGGTGCCATTTGGGACACCAAGGCCGACGTCAAGAAGGCCGCCAAGGCCTCGATGACCAACGCCACGGCCCTCGTCTCCAACAAGGACATTGAGAAGTGTGTAGTTGGCGCGGCCGCTGTGGTCGCAGCCGATTTTTGCAGGCGCTGACCGCCCTCTCCGCCCTCTCCGCCCTCTAGGTTCATCCCTGCGCTCATCAAGTGCCTCATCAACCCCGTCGAGGAGGTTCCTGGCACCATCCAGCTGCTCTCGGCCACCACCTTCGTCTCGGAGGTCGACTCGCCGACGCTCTCGCTCATGGTCCCCCTCCTCTCGCGTGGTTGCAACGAGCGCCTGACCGCTACCAAGCGGAAGGTTGCCGTCATCACCGACAACATGGCCAAGCTCGTCGACAACGAGTACACCGTCCGGCCCTTCATCCCCAAGCTGCTCCCCCAGCTGATCAAGATCGCCGAGGTCGTTGCCGACCCCGAGGCCCGTGGCGTCGTCAACCGCGCCATCACCACCCTCCGCTCGGTCGGCAACATCCCCGCCGACTCGGACGGCTCGGACCTCCCCCCGCTCCCCAAGACCGAGCCCTCGCACGCCGTCTCGGCCATCATCGGCATCTTCGGCAAGGAGAAGCTCAACCCCCCGATGCCCGGCTCGGAGGCCGTCGACTACGCCGCCAAGCTCGCCGCCAACCTCGTCAACGCCCGCAACTTTGACCAGCCGACCTGGGACGCCGCCCTCGTCCCGTACCTGTCGTTCGCCTCGAAGGACGCCCAGAAGGTCACGACCGAGTACCTGCTCAAGGCCGCCTCCGAGGTTGGCCAGGACACCCGTGTCTTCGACGACGAGGAGGAGGGTGAGGACCTCTGCAACTGCACGTTCTCGCTCGCCTACGGCGCCAAGATCCTGCTCAACACGGCCACCCTCCGTCTCAAGCGTGGCCACCGCTACGGTCTCTGTGGCCGCAACGGTTCCGGCAAGTCGACGCTCATGAACGCCATCGTCAACGGCCAGGTCGAGGGCTTCCCCTCGCCCGACGTCGTCCGCACGTGGTACGTCGCCCACGACATTGACGGCTCCGAGGCCGAGATCGGCATCTTCGACTGGGTCAAGTCGGACCCCCGCATCGGCTCGGTCCGGTCGGACCAGGAGATCAAGGACGTCCTCTCCGAGGTCGGCTTCGTCGCCGACCGCCAGAACCACTCGATCGGCTCGCTCTCGGGTGGCTGGAAGATGAAGCTCGCGCTCGCGCGTGCCATCCTTTTCCGGGCCGACATCCTCCTGCTCGACGAGCCGACGAACCACCTCGACGTCGTCAACATCACCTGGATCATCGACTACCTGACCTCGCTCTCGCAGACGACCTCGATCATCGTCTCGCACGACTCGGACTTCCTCAACCGGACCGTCACCGACATCATCCACCTGAACCGGTTCAAGATCAAGCGCTACCCCGGTAACCTCGAGGACTTTGTCCGCATGGTCCCCGAGGCCAAGTCGTACTACTCGCTCGCCGCCGCCGACGAGTACAAGTTCAAGCTGCCGAACCCGCCGCTGCTCGACGGTGTCAAGACCAAGGAGAAGTCGCTCATCAAGATGAAGCACGTCGGCTTCCAGTACCCGTCGCAGCCGATCCAGCAGCTGTTCGACATCTCGCTCCAGGTCTCGCTCTCGTCGCGTGTCGCCATTCTCGGCCCCAACGGTTCCGGCAAGTCGACGCTCGTCAAGCTCCTCATCGGTGACCTCGAGCAGAACAAGGGCGGTGACATCTGGAAGCACCCCAACGTCGTCATCGGCTACGTCGCCCAGCACGCCTTCCACCACATCGACCAGCACCTCGACAAGACGCCGCTCGACTACCTCCTCTGGCGTTACCAGACCGGCGAGGACCTCGAGGAGCTCCACAAGGCCAATCGGATCCTGTCCGAGGAGGAGCAGCAGAAGATGAAGGAGGGCGGTGTCGTCATCGTCGAGGGCGCCAAGCGCCTGATCGACGAGCTCCTCTCGCGCAAGAAGCTCAAGCAGTCGTACGAGTACGAGATCTCGTTCAAGGGCATGTCGTCGTCCGAGAACGTCAGTCGACCTTCTTTCTGTGATTTTGCGCGCGTCGACGGTCGCTGACCTCCCCTCCTCCCGCCCACAGATCTGGATGTCGCGTGACGAGCTCATCACCCGTGGCTTCGAGAAGAAGGTCCTCGAGCTCGACACCCGTGAGGCCCAGCGCCTCGGTCTCATGCGCCCCCTCGTTCGCAAGGAGATCGAGAAGCACTTCGAGGACTTCGGCCTCGAGGCCGAGTTCACCTCGCACAACACCATGCGCGGTCTCTCGGGTGGCCAGAAGGTCAAGGTCGTCCTTGGTGCCGCCACCTGGCGCCGGCCCCACATCATCATGCTCGACGAGCCGACCAACTACCTCGACCGCGAGTCGCTCGCCGCCCTCATCGAGGCCCTCAAGGACTTCGAGGGCGGTGTCCTCGTCATCACGCACAACCGCGAGTTCTCCGAGTCGATCTGCTCGGAGGTCTGGGCCATGCGTGACGGCCACCTCGAGGCTTCCGGCCACAACTGGGTCGAGGGCCAGGGTACGGGCGCTCGGATCGACAAGAAGGCCGACGGCGAGGAGGAGGACCAGTTCGACTCGATGGGCAACAAGATCGCCAAGGTCCAGAAGGTTGCCAAGAAGTCGGCCGCCGAGCTCCGCAAGGCAAAGAAGGACCGGATCGCCCGGCGCAAGCGCGGAGAGGAGGTGCGTCCTTTCCCCCCTCCGACTTCTGTCTCTAGGTTTTTACTCTCGCTGACCTTGCTACCGTCCTACTCTAAACAAGGTTTTCACGGATGAGGAGCTCTAAAGCAGGAGGCCTACCAAGCTTCCCCTTTGCCGCTCTCCCGTCTTTGTACCCGACCCCCTTTCCCCACGCTACGCCCTTACCTATAGAGTCTTACACCCCTTACACTCTTCACGATCCTCCCTTGCTTCGCACCACATTCTCCCCCCGACTTTCACGGCTGCCTGATCATGGCATTTTCGCCGCTACTCTCTGTTTGCGAGTAAGGGAGGTCGGAGACGGGCGCTAGTGTCAGAGCTATGGGTGCGCGGGCTATGAGTCGGCGGGCAGAGGTTTGAAAGCGCGCCAGACGACTAGCCTGACAGAAGGGAGTACGAGGTGGGTCTGACCTGCTGACCGGGCCAGAGAATTCGGAGAAGGAGCTGGGAGACCAAGGGTCGTGCGAGGGGCGTCGTCGGCCGACCGCGCGCTCGCACGCACCGTCCGGAGAGCTGTCGGCGTCCTGTCGGCGGCCGGCCAATCATCCTTGCGCCGCCTCGGACGATGTCTCAGCAAGCCCTGCCGGTCCTCGACCGCTTTAAGGCGACCGACAGAAGACGCTTGCACCTGCGATTTGCTGGCTGCAGGCCCGCGACCTGCCCGCCCGCGTCTGGTTGGCAGTAGCGGACGTCGCTGGCTCGAACGTGCTGCGCGCGCTCGGCCCCTTTGATTCTCCTCGCTCGCCTTCACTCACTCACTCCTCGAGCATTGCCCTGTCATCACGTTCACTAGCTCCTCGAGATTGTTGGGACCTTGAAGGGGTGGGAGCTGCAGATCTGGCGCTGCCGCTAGTTCCTGACTGACGACGACCAGCATCAGCTCGCTCCTGCGCCTGCAACCCTCCGCCATGGTCAACTCACTCGCCCGGCGCTTGCTCGGCCCACTTGCTGTGGCCTCGGCTGCTCTGATGCTGCTCGCAGTCTACGCCTCGACAGCTACCATAGTCCGAATCGGCTCAGAATCTAGCTTTTCGGGCAGCACGCTCCGCTCTGCTCTCCAGCGAGCGGACCGCGTCGGCCTGTCGGCCAGCCAGGGCGGCCACCTCTGGGACGAGGTCCTCGTCGTCAACCTGCTGCACCGAGCCGGTGCGTCCTCCTCTTGCCCTGCGACCGTGCTTGCCTACCTGCCAGCTGCTGAATCGGGTCCTTCTCCCCCCTCCCCCCTTTCGCGCCCGGCAGACCGCCGGGCGCACATGGACAAGCTGTCGGCCGCCCTCGGCCTACCCTTTACCTTCATGTCCGCCATCTCGACCGGCCATTCGGTCGTGCCCTGGATCCTCGAGCGCCTGCTGGACGACCAAGAGCAGGCCGAGCACACGGCCAGCGGGCTCAAGGCCTTCGTCCCTTCGGCCGACTGGAACGGCACGGGCGGCACGTGGTGAGCGCAAACGCGCGACATGCGTCCCCTGCTGTCGTTCAGCTCGAGCAGCTGCTGACGGTCTCCTCTCCGATGCGACTCGACGGCAGGCGGGCACAGGCGCTTCGTGTGCTCGAGGACGAGTCGCTCTCGTTCGACCTACAGCGCAGCCAGACCGACCTCGAAGCGCTTGTCTACCCACCAGCCTACCGCAAGACGGCCAGCATCGACCCGCGTGCGTTCTCCTGGCGCGATCAGCGACCGAGTCGGCTCTGACCCCTGCAGTACACCTCATGACCTGCAGATGGCCCGACCGCTTGCTCGCTCTCGCATTTGAAAGCGATAAAGCACGCGATCGACTCTAATGCTCAGAGTGTGCTCATACTTGTGCGTTGGGCTAAGCTCACTTGAGAAACTGCCTGTGTCGTTGACGACTCCCCAACATTACCCTCCCTCTGCTTTTCAAGGAGGACGACGTCGATACCGAGTTCAATCTCGCCGTTCGATGGGAGGAGATGAGTCGCGCGCTCGCTACTCGCGAGGAGGGGTGGGACGTCGTCTACCTCGGTTTCATCTGGGCGAACGAGCGCTGGTTCAAGCCGACCTTCCACCCGGGTCTGCGGCGCGCCTTCGGACCAGCTGGGTGAGTACTTACCTCCGCTCCGGCCCTCCAGACCGTCACTCTGCTGACGGAGCCAACTTAGCACGCACGCCTACTCCCTCTCGCACCGCGGCCTCCGACGGCTGTACGCGCATCTCACCGAGGGGCCGACCCTCTTCCAGCGGCCGATCGACCACGAGATCCCGCAGCATGTCATCGCCGGCTTGCGTCTCGCCGAGGAGCGGGGCGAGCCCCGACCATGGCAGTTCGAAGCCTTCAGCGCCGTCCCGCCGCTGGTTATCCCCGGTGGCGACGTCGCAGGACTCGGGACCGACATCGGTCGGTCGTGCCTCCGTTGTCTGCCTCTCGGTCGTCAATGAGCGCTGACCCCTTCTGCCCTGCCCTTTCCCCGGCAGGCGGCATCGGTGGGACGCTCTGGGGCGGCCTGCTTGCCGACTCGGCCCTCCGGCGCATCGCTGAGCACGAGGGCCAGCCTCTCGTGCGGCCGACAGACGACGAGGTGCTCGCGATGCTCGCCGTCCAGAACATGTAGATCCGCGCTCGGGCGATGTCATGTCGGGTTTTCCTGTCTGCCGGAGCAACGATCTCAAGTGCCCGTCGTTGCCGCGAGTCATCAGCCTGCTGCGCGGCCTTGCACCGATCAGCCAGGCTGATCGGCAGTACTGGGTCATGAATTTCGACCTGAGTGCCCCTCGACCGCACGAGCAGAATGTATCTCATCTGTGTCCTCCTCGTGACATTAGAGTTGTCAGGATGTGAACGAGCAAGCCGTGAAGACGGCCGCCGGAGGTCATGCAGTCGTCATTTGCCAGCAGGGTCGACGTCAGACGAGCGACATGTCGCTGACCGGTCCGACCTCGGTCGCCGACACCGACCCCACCCACCCCGCCCTCGACCTCTACCTCACCAAGCCTTCATCGCCCCTGACCCTCGCTCTGGAATGCCCGCGAGGCACCAGGCGATGCCCCCGCTGGGCTTGCCGTCATACCCGGTTGCGGCTGAGGGCGACAAGGCGGACGAGGCACCGCTGCCGCTACAGGCCAACACACAGGCGCAGGCCACCCCGGCCGCCCAGGAGGCCGATCTCATCGACAACATGTCACCTCACTCATCCACGAACGAGGACATGGTCGTCGACAAAGCAGAAGACGCTGCGCCACGAGGCGAGCAGCAACTTCGCTCAGCCGAAGACGAGCTCGAGCGAGAGGAGGCCGTCTCGGCGGCACCACCATCACCACTATCACGCCCTCCGGGCGATCTGGCAGCTCGCACGGCGCTCGGTCCGTTCGCTCCAGCTACTCCAGCACGTCCTCTCAGAGTCCCTGACAGCAAGATGGCGATTGTTTTTGGAGACGAGCTGCGACCCACGAGCGGACCCAGGCCGACGCCAGCTCGACCGGTCGAGCCGGGTGCTCGCAGCGCAGCGGCCGCCGGCCGCCAACCGAGCTCTCACAACCCCTCACCGCTCTTCGACCTCGACTCACCTCACGGCTTTCCACCAGAGCGTTCGCTCGCTAGCAACCTGTCCAGTCTGCGCGCCTCTTCGACAACCAAGGTCGGTCCCCGTCCGGTCAGGGGTGTCGAGCGCAGCTCGCTGACGCAGCCAGCGCGTGCGCCGCTGCTCCAGGACTGCCTCTACCCGGGCTCCACGTTCGTCGGGACGCAGAGTCAGTCAGTGGACCTCACCGGCTGGCCTCCATTTACGACTGACGATCTGTCTCGAAATCATCGCAGAGAGCGGACGCAACTCGTACAGCGTGACGCTGCGGTTCATGGTCCGTCTCCTCAGCGTCAGCCAGATCGACAGTGCTGAGACAAGATTACACTTACGCCCGGCCTCACGATCGCACAGGATGTCAACCTGGCCGACAGTACATGCTCGGGTAGTCTGACCATCTGCGGCCTGACTTCGGAACGTCCAGAGTGAGCAAGGCTAACTTCGGCGTCGGTTGGCTGGCCTGAGTCAGACCAAGACTGACCGCCATCCGTTCCAGGCTGACGACCTACTTCGATGGCGAGCTCATCGGGCCTCGCTTCGGCTTCCTCACCAACAAGGCGAGTCAAATGTTCCCCGAGTCGTCTCCGAGCAGGCTCAGCTGACGGCAGCGCTTCGTCCTCCTCGCAGTGGGAGGCCACGGGGAGTCATGACCTCGCGCACTGGCAGCGCTTCCCGCTCTTCCGGTCGATCCTACCTTGGGTGCGGAAGGCCGACGGCTGGAAGATGCCGTCTCCTTTCGTCCCGGCGCCCTCACATCTGGCTGGCTCGCCCTGGTCGTCCGACGGCGTCGACGGCGGACTGGGCTTTGCGCCTGCGTCTGGAGCCAGCAGCTCGCGCAGGGGTCCGTCCGAGAGCGGGCTCTTCTTGCGGCTCAAGGAGCGGTGCCTCCTGCCCGACTACCGCGTCACTTCCATCAGTGGCGCCTCCTTCGAGGGCTTCTACTACGCGCACCTCGAATTCGACCGGCCGGCTGTCGACGTCTTGGCGGGCTCGCGTCAGGACGGCACCTGCCTGACCGCAAGCCGACCTTCGGAACTGAGCGCTCCATTCGGTCGCCCACCTCCACAGCAAACTTCATCTCACATGCACTCGACAGCTGCTCCCATGGCCGCTCGGGCGGACGTCCATCGTCCATTGTTCCCCTCGGCGCTGCCAACGTCAACCCGCCTGCGTCCTCCGGCCGAGCCACCAGGCCTCACACGGCCACCCGCTCGATTGCGACCCTCACATCCGACCACAATACCCCACCAGGAATCAGGGCTGCTGAGCTCGGCGACACGTCCGCATGCGGCTCGCGAGAGGCCCAACGTGGAGCTCGGCCGCGCGAGCCTCTCGGGCTTCTACTTTCACATCGTGCGTACGCAAGGGCGTTCTCTCGCTCATCTTGATGGGCGCTGACCCGACTCGATTCTGCTGCCTTTGGCAGAAAAACTCGGAGCCCTTCCAGGAGCTCTCGCTCCGGCACGTCAAGGAGGACGACCGGCCGACGTTCCAGTTTTGCTGAATTGGCAACCGCCCTCTCCCACGACAAGACAAGTGCACCTCCCCCCCCCCCAGCCTTGTTCTGGCCCGCAAGTCTTTTGCCACCTACCCATTTTGCCCCGCCCTCGTGCCCTTTGTATCTCACGCCAATGTTGTACGACCATCCTGCCGCTAGCTGCTCTGACGATGCTGTTGTAGATGACCGCACTACGCTTAGATCTCGCCACACGATGGTGTTGAAGGGCAGGTCAAGTCGAAAAGAGCAAGTCATGTCATTGCCGTTCGAGCCGTAGCGCTCGCCCACACGATCGGGCCGACATGTTCAATGCTTCGGTATACATCACTCGGCGTCGAACTCCTCGAGCCAGGGGAGGCCGGCTTCGTCGACGAGGGTCAGGCCGAGCACGCGAGCCACAGGCGACATCGTGCCGAGGCGGATGCGGTCCCGATCAGCGCGGGTCGAGAATGAGACGGGTCCGTCGTAGTAGGCGATCTCATCGATGCGCAGGGCTGGGTAGTGGTCCGGATGCAACCGGACGAGCGAGCAGATACTGTCGACAGTCTTGTGCTGCGACGCCGTTCAAGGGCAGTTTCGAGCGTTGGCACACCGCCGAACGCACAGGGCGTTGTGATTGTGCAGCGTAATTTGCTCGAGCGTGCTCAAAGTACCCCCCTCTTTGACTGGCCCTTCGCGCTGGCAATCACGCGCAGCTGCCCCTTTCGCACGGCCCTCGCAGCGGTCGTCCGGCTCAGTCCTATCGTCGGTTCCTCCCACACCAAACGCCACCAAAAGAGATGACGAAGTGGAACGCTGTACATGGTACGAGGAGGCGGCAAAGGGCGGACAAGAAAAAGGGCTACACGAATTGGAGGGGAGTGAAAGAGCTAAGGGCGGGTACAAAGGAATGGACGGAAGGCGGTGGGGGCCGGCATCTAAGGGTTGAGGGCAGCTAGAGAGATCAAGAGCGGCAAGACGCCTATGGGCGGTCTTCGAGGGTCGTAGGCCGAGAACGGCGCAGACGCGACTTGGGCAGCGCAGGGCAATTGTTCGTTCGGGAATTTGGGAGGAAGGAGGTGACGGGATTAAAGAGCGGGCATGGCGTGCGTTGGGGGACGAGTGAGGGGGGTAGAGGGTCGATGCAAGAGGGTGATGATGAGTGGAGAGGGTGAGGAAGTCGACTTTCACGACCGCAGGCCGGTCGGCCGGCTGGCCGTCGCCCAAATCAGCGGCGAGCTGTCGAATGACCCGGTGGGCGTGTTGATCTGCTGGGGCGTCTTCTGGCCCTCGGCCTCGCCGCGCAGGCGGTCGACGTCCGTCTCCGAGTTGAACGGGCTCTTTGCGCCACCAATGTAAGGGCTCGTGCTGCCGCTGTTTGGCCGGTTGGTCGGCGTCGAGTAGCCCGAGCTGTTGACGGCGATGTCGTGCCGGTCGTGGGGCGAGAAGAAGGAGCCCATCGACGACTGGCTCTGCATGCTCGACTGGCTCTGCTCCGAGACGGAGTCGGGCCCGGTGTAGAAGCAGTACTGGTTGACGAACTCGCTGTACGAGGCCGAGCTCAGGGCCGGGCTGGCCGCGGCGCCGAACGCCGGCCCGGACGAGGGGAAGATGCGGCCGACCGGAGGCGACATCGGCGACTCGGCCGGTGTGCTCGAGGCGGTCAGGGCGGGCGTCGCGCCCGACGAGTCGGACGACAGGGACGAGAGCGAGTGGGCCGACTCGGACGACGGCGACGACGGGACGCCGTCCATCGAGAACGACGTGTAGGCTGGCGTCGACGACGACGACCGACCAGACGGGTAGGACGAGCCGCCGGTGTTGCCGATCGACGAGGTCGTCGCGCCAAAGTCGGGTGCGAGCTCGGTCGAGCTTGCGGCGCCAAACGTCGGCGCCATGCTGAACGGCGGCGAGGCCGATTGGGCCGAGTTGAAGTACTCGGCCCGGGAGGACGAGCCGGTGACGAGCGGCGACGAGTGGGCGTTGGCAAATGCGTCCTGGAAAGAGCCCTCGTTGAAGCCGGGCGAGAACATCGGCTCGAACGTCCTGAGCGGCTGGTAGACGTCGGGTTGAGTCGGGACGACCCGGGTGCTGTAAGCGAGCGTCTCACTGTCGCGCGGCGACTTTTCGCCGAGTCCCTTCCAGTCGCTGAATGACGACAGACTGGGATTCGGGATGCCATCGGCGCCGAATGACGGGCGCTCGGCCGGCGATGACGCCTGCTGCTGGGCGGCCATCGAGGCGGCGCTCGCGCCAGCCGGGAGTGAGCCAGCGCCGTCGAGCCGCAAGCCGTAGCCGGGGGCGGCGAAGCCAGGCGAGGACGGCAAGGGCGACGAGGGCGTGCCGGGAAGGTCGAGGTTGGCGTTGCCGCCGAGAGGCGAGCCGTTCCAGCCAGTGCCGACGCTCGCGCTCCGCTGGGCGGCGTCCCGCTCGCGCGCCGGGCTCGCCTTGAAGCTGGCAGAGCCAAAGCTGTAGCGGGCCGAGAGGGCCGGCCCCGAGCCCGTCCGCGGGCTCAGGAGCGCGTTGGCGGTCGAGGCCCGATCGGCCGCGGCTGCGAGCGCCGTCTTGGTGACGACGGGCGAGATGCGGTAACCGGGCGAGCGCGGGACCTCATCGTCGTCCGGGTCGTCATCAAGCGCCAGGCGGCCGAGGTGGGCTTTGAGGCTGAGGCCGGGATGAAGGAGGGATGAACACTGTCAGCGATATCGTCGAGCCAAAGCAGGCACCACAAGCGACGCACTCTGCCATGCGGTCGGCACTAGCGCCGCCGTTTGCTGCGCTCCGGTCAGACCACTCGGTCCCGCGGCGGCTGCCTTTGCGGTCGCGGATGTCGGCCGCCTTGAGGCCCTTGGCTTTGCGGAACTCGACCTTGTAGTTCTGGCCGCCGTTCGAGTCCCAGACGTCGTCCCGGCCCTCGGGCGTGTAGCGGACGCACATGAAGAGCGTCTTTTCCTCGATCCGCGACATGAGGTCCGACAGCTTGATGAGGAAGACGAAGCGGTCGAAGGTGCCGCCCTTGATCGACTCGTGGTAGGAGGCCGTCGTCTCGGACGTCGTCGACCAGCCGTCAAAGGTAAAGCGGATGACGACGCGCTTGCTGAACGTCAGGTTGCGGACGTGGACGACGCCACGGAGGTGCCGCGAGTCCTCGGTCAGGGCGATGTTGTTGATGTAGACGTCCGAGTCGTGCGGGATCTGGGTCGGGAAATTGGGCAGCCTGGAGGTCGTCGAGTGTGAGTCAGTCCCGGAGCTCAACGTCGTTCAGCTCAAGGCCCAGACTTACTTGATCATCAAGCTCCGGCGCGTCATCTCCTCCTCATCGCTCGTGCTAGGGAATGGGTAGCCGTCGCTGCCACCTGGCCCGCCGTTCTCGTCATCGGGGCTTCCGCCGCGGCTGACGGCCGTCGGCCGCTGCTCGGATCGGAAGAGGCGGACGCGCTAAGTGGATAGCAGGCGAGGTCAGCACGTAACTCTGAAGCAAGCCGGACAGGAGCAAGCATCCGTACCTCCAGCTGCGTGTCGAAGTGGACGATTTTAGGGAACGACGGCGTCGCCGGGAGCGATCGCGAGCCGACAAACGGCGACGAGCCGGCCGAAGACGCGGCCGAGGCGGCCGAGGCGTTGCTCGCGGCCGAGAGCGGGTTGGCGTCGTACGAAGGCGTCAGCGTCATCTTGAGCGCCGGCCGGACGAGCTCGCCCGACTTCTTGCGGATCATCGGCGACTTGGCGCCGCCGACCGACATCGTGTACGGCGCCGGCTTGCCGTCGCTGACGAACGTCTTGGTCGCGTGGTCGTACTTTGGCCGGCCGAGGATGTCGAGGTTGAGCCGAAGGGCCGAGATGGCTTCGGACTCGGCGACGGGCGAGCCGCCGCCCGAGGCGATGCTGGCGGCCGTCATGGAGGCGAGCGTCGGTCGGCCGCTCGCCTCCCGGCGCGAGTTGAACGAGTTTGCGCCCGGCCGCCGGAGCTGATGCTTGCTCGGCACCTTGTGGATCGTCTTTTGCGCGCCGCCGCCGTTGTCCGAGGGCGAGGAAGGGCTCGCGGGCGAGGACGGGCCGGCCGTCTGCCGCGGGAGGGGCAAAAGAGGGGACGAGACGGGCGGGGCCGTCGGCGAACGGACTGGCGAGGGCGACGTCGTCTCGAGTCGAGGGATCGACGCCGGCTCAAGTGTCGTCGTCGTTGTCGTCGCCGGAGGTCGCACCTTGATGTCCTCCTGCGAAGCCCGGCGCGAGTGGGCTGGACTCATCGTCGGACTCGCACCTGGGCTGACGCGCTTGCGCCGAGGCGGGCGCACGTCCTGACCTCCAGAGCCGGACGAGCCGGTCGACTGACCGGCCGTGTAGAACGACGTCGACGCGAACCGGGCCGGCGGCCGGCGGGGCGAGGCATGCGCTGACGACGCCGGCGAAACAACCGGAGGCGAGGTCGATCCAGGCGAGCGTGTCGTTGTCGTCGTCGCCGACTCGATCACAGCAGGGGTGTCGGCGGCGAACCGGACCGGCTTCGGAGCCGCCACCGTCACAGACTTTCCGCCATCCAGCGCCGCCGGCGAAGCACCTTCGCTGAGCGACGATCTGTCGAGGTCGCAAAGAGGACGCGTAGGGCCATCAGCTTCCGGCGTCGGAACGAAGCAGAGAAACGTAGACAGGTGACGCACCCGGACCGGTTCATCTTTGAGCTCTCGACGCTCGCAAACTGGGCCTCGGACGCGGGCGCCGACCGCCTGCCGCCGCTGTTGAGCGCGCCGTTGGCCGGGCTGTGGTGGACGGCCTTGATTGGCGGCGGGGCAGGGGCAGTCATCGTCGTCGCCGAAGAGCACGAGCCGTAGGGCATGCCACGGGGTTTGCAAGTGAAGGAGGGCCGAGCGAGAGGGAGAAGGGCTTCGAGGGCGAGGGACGGCCGGTCCGTATAGCGAGCGGAAGGTCTAGCGAGGCCGAGGCTGGGTGAGTCGGAATGCGTGGTCAGCCCTTCCTGCGACGATGCGTGCGTGTCTCAAGCGCGGCGCGCGCCGCGAGCGACCGGAGGAGTGGATGATGGGCGACGAGGAGGCGGGCAGGGAGGGGGCGCAAAGAGAGCTGCAGCCCGGGACACCGCGCGGTGCCCTGCTATGACAGAGGGCGCTTTATGTCCTGGAGTCGCTTGGGCTGACCCGGCGTCCGACGTGGGTCGACGATCCCCCGCTGAGCAGGCGGGCGCTGCCTAAGCCCTTTGTCGTGGTCCTCCCCAACGCCTGGCCGAGCCGGACGCGCCGGCCCCGACCGAGCGAGCGAGCAAGGAGAAGAGAGGAGCGGAGATGCGTCGCGAGGACTGGGCACGACCTCTGCTCGTCCTCTTCTCTGGCCAGCCAGGGGTCGGCCGGGCCGAGCGTTGCCTGCCTGACGTCCTTTGCGCCCGCGCGCGCGCCGCCGTGCCCCGGCCCGGGGGGCGGCGGGGCAGCAGAGAGGGGAGAGAGCGAGAGAGGAGGTTCAAGCCGGACTCACCGGTCGGATCGGGGCAAGCAGAAAAAAAAGAGGACGCGGTTCGGCGGACTGGCGAGTGGGCGAGCAGGAGAGCGGCACTGGGAGTGAGCGGACGCGAGAGGAGAAGGGAAGGGACCTCTGTCGTCGACTGTCGTGGTGAGCGAGGCAGCAAGGGGGGGAAGCTCTGCCGGGTTGGTTGGGCTCTGGCCTGCTGGGGGCGCGCCCGGCGGAGGGACGGAGGGGCGACGCGGGGCACAGCGGCGGGGCACAGGTCTGGCCGACACGGGGACCAGCAGCAGGGGGCAGCCACCGGCCGCCAGCCAGAGGGCGTCACGACCGGCCGGCCGGTCAGCTCTCAGGCCGGGCCACGCTGCCGCAGCCTCCTGGCCTGGCTGGCAAGAATGACGAACGGGGGACCTCGACATGGGCATCCACGACTCGACGGCGGGCGGGTGGGCGCGACTCGCAACTCGCTCGTACGCGCCTCTATCGCAGCACTGCAGACAGTCTGCAGGCAGCACAGCAGCAGCAGCGGCAGCAGCAGCAAGCAGAAGCCCACGCGGAGGGCTGCCGACTTTTATTTTATTCCCTTTGGTGGGTAATGAATGAAGTCGGTGGCGGCCGCGCCCGCGTCCTTGGCTCGGAACTCCGGGGGTCTGGGCCAGGCCCTCGCCCTGTTCGGCTCCCTTTGACCGGCACAGCTGCTGCCTTCGGCCCGCGGCGACGAAGGGTCGCCTCCTCCCTGCGCAAGCGCGGCACGGGACAGAGTTCTCGACGAGAGGTTCGGGCAAAAGGCTGCGACACCGTTGCTGAGCTGCAGGCTCGCGCTCGTCTCTCCCTCTCGTCCAAGCTGCTCGTCGACGAGCTCGTTAGTAGCGTCGCCCGTCCCCGTTCTCCCCGCGCGCGTGCAGATCAGCAATTCATTAGATCCGGGGGAAAAAGAGGAGAACGCCGCCTGCTCATAGGTTGGTCGCGGCGTCGTCGCCCTAGGGCACGGGCAGATCGGCAGCACCGCCGGCCGGAGGGGATATTCCCCTGCCGAAGGCCGAGCCGGG
>Ga0308160_10002203_pt1 | contig 24326 bp, 6 predicted proteins | sample PhyFR1_FD_201036 | JGI IMG/M metagenome (GOLD analysis project Ga0308160, IMG submission 201036) | Phyllosphere microbial communities from UC Gill Tract Community Farm, Albany, California, United States - DLSLF.R1 | ecosystem: Host-associated > Plants > Phyllosphere > Unclassified | place: USA... | reverse complement strand
AGCCGCTGGACCAACTGACCCGCTCATATATTTGCGAAGGCTTCAATGGGCAGATGAGTAACCTAGGCTAGAACTTGCTGGAGGATGTGGTGCTGTGGCAAGTTTAAGCCAGCCATGTAACGCTGGCCGACAGCTTCGGTTTGCACATCAAACTGCCCTTTTGGCAGCCTTGGCCGGCGACATCGCGCTGCCGGAGGCTAGTGTCCATCAGGCTCGCGCAACTTGGGCTGGAAGCGCTGTTTCAGCAGCGGCTACAACAACGTCACCAGGAACGCCAGGCCAGGCAGGCTCAAGCAAGGCGGAAAGAAAGAAACAGTCGTCCTGCAGCAGCTCGCCGCCTTGCTGCGTGCGTTCGGCGGGATGGTTGCCGCGGGCGTCGATGGTGGCGACCTTGTTGCCGAAGGCGTCGTACTGGTGGGTGACGATGCCGCCGTCGGCCTGCAGCTCGGCTTGCAGCTGGCCGGCTTTGTCGAAGCGTCAGGGGGTGAGGCTGCCGTTGGCGTCGCGCATGCCGATCAAGATGCTGGCTGCGAAGTAGCAGCCAGGAAGAACAGTGGCATGATGACCGCCACGTAGCGCCCGCGTTTTAGCCGCTAAAAAGAGAAGCCGCTCCACAACCCCTTGCAGCTAGTGGGGTGGGAGCGGTTTTTTTATTTAAAGAATTGGGATAAAAACGCCATTCCAATAATTCCGAATACCACCACAACTAATATCCAATAAATTTTCCGCGCCATTGGACTCATCTTCTTCCAAGTTTCTTCATCGGGACCACCAGGTGCCACCATCATTTCCCCTTTACTTTGGCGAATAAATTACTTTTGAATGACTGATCGGAACGACGCCAGCCGATAAATTTCCCGGTGAGGCAACGCCCAATTCAAGCGCATATCCACCACCATATGCGTGCGATACAGCGACGAAGCCATTTACTTTCCAAGGAGTTGGAACGGAAACGTATGCTTGATTTCCATTCCCGTTTAAAAAGTTGTTAGTTCCTTCTGCACTATTTGAGCCAAAGATCCATCCAGCTGTAGCAACGAGACCTGGTTTCCATCCTATGGAACGAGGATCGCTCTGCGTCACTCCGCCTGCCAAATAAGTTGTACCATCCCGCACATTTAATGCGATTGAACCGCTACCAGACAACGATGTTCCACCCAATACAACGAAGTCAGGCTGAGCAGTCCCTCCCGCAGGCAGCCCAGCGGAATTTTGTCCCATATAACTCCATCCCGGCGCTGGGTCAAAGTTAGGCGTTGGTATCGAAAGTGCCCTTTGCGAAACCGCGTTCATGTTTAATGCCGTGATCGATGCTCGCTGCCCAGCATAGTAGGCATTGTTCGCCAACTGCTGGTAAGTGTCTCCCGCCTGCCGATTGCCTTGGCCGTATGCCCATTGCGCCGCATTGGCGAAGATATGCGCATTGCGGCCGAGCTGATTACCTTGTGCCTCATAGTCGCTTGCCAGCATAGGACCTGGCATTGTCATTGGCCCTTGCGACGATGCAGCTCTCGCTTGCGCTGCCAGCCTTGCCTGCGCATAGCTCGCATCGTCGGCCGCGAAGGTTTGCAGTTGAGCTTCCGTGATCGGCGTATTGCGCAACTGCTCCAGGCTCGGGCTTACGATCTCCCGATTTATCGAGACATCATTCACATTGCTCAGGTTGTTGTAGTTGCCGTACTGGATCAGCTCGGCCGGCATGGGCGCATACCCATAGTTCTTCAGGAAGAGCGCACCCATCGTGTCCCTCTTTCCGGTGATGTCTAGCTTGTTGAAATCGCCCTGCTGATAGCTGGCCTTCTCGAATCGCATGAGGTCGCTCGGCGTAACGTCTGCGCCGTTACCTGTTACCGGCATCGATTCGGGCAGCCACACATTGATGCCCTCGTTGGATGCCATCGGGTACATCGACAGATAGCGCTGCGCGGCAGCCAGGTTAGTCGGGTCGCTGGCGCGATTAGCCAACGCAGAACTGAAGCGGTTGTTTTCCAGCGTATAGTCCTGCACCTGCTCTTCCGGTGTGTACGACACCGCTTGTCTTCTCATCCCACCCCAATCCGTCTGAGCAACCGACTCACCCAGCGCCTGCCCAAATGCATCCACCGCCACCTGCTGCACCGTTACCCGGCCGCCACGCGCAATCGCGGCCGCAGCCCCTGCCGCCAGGCCGCTCAGCGTGGACTTTGCCAGCCGCTCGCCGAAGCCGGCCGTGGCGAAGTCCTGCGTGCGCATGCCTAGGGCATCGCCGGCCAGATAGCCCACCGCCGAGCCGACGCCGGCCGCCGCCACGTTGGTCCAGCTGAACTTGTCCTGCAGACCGGTTGCCACTGCCACGCCCTGGGTGATGGCATTGCCCAGCATGCTGCGCGCCACCGTCGGCGCCAGCGTCGGTCCGCCCAGCCAGGTGGCGCTGGCGCCTTGCGCGCCCACGCCGGCTGCCGCGCCGATCTCGGAGGCCACGCCGCCGCTGAGCGCACCCAGTGCCACGGCATTCCAGTTGAAGTCCTTCTGGATGCCTGTGGCCACCGCCACTATCTGGCCCACGGCCGAGCCCACGGCGCCGGCGATGAAGCCGACCGCGAAGCCGCCCGAGGCCAGCGCCGATGCGCCGGCCGAGAAGATGCCGGTTAGGCCCGCGCCAGCCGCAGGGGCCATCAGGCCGGCGGTGAAGATCGTGGCCACTACCACGATCACAATGATCAGGATTGCGCCCAGTATCCCGCAGCCATCGTCCGGAGGCGGCAGGGTCGGGCGTGGTGTCGCCGATCACGATGCTGGCGTCGTAGGGACGGAAGCTATCGGCGCGATTGAAGGTGGTGCCGGTGATGGAAGGGATATCGAGCTTGCGGCCCACCACCAGCGCGCTGTCGCCATCAAGGCCGTTGGCCAGGGCGATCTGGTACCAGTAGCCGGCGTCTCCATACTGGCGGCGAGCAATCGACTGCAGGGTGTCGCCGGCGGCGACGAGGTAGCTGCCGGGGGCGCTGCCGGGGTGCGTGGCGTTGACGATCTGGTAGCTGAAGTTCAGGTCCTTGATCGTGGCGAACTGAGGATGATTGTCGTCATCCTTGGCGTCGTAGGGGTTGACGCCGTTGCCGTAGCGGCCCAGGACTTCGCCGTTGACGATCAGCTGGCGCAGGGTGCGGCCGTTCTGGTGGATCGCCAGGGCGCGGCCGAAGGCGTCGTTGCGGTAGCTACGGTTGTTGGCGCCCTCGGCATCGTCGGTGATGGTGATCAGGTCGCCGTTGACGTCGTAGCGGCGGTGGCTGGCGCCGTCGTCGTTGACGGTGCTGCTACCGCGGGTGTCGGTGATGACGTCGCCTTCGTACTGGGCATAGGTATGGACGAAGGTGTTGGTATAGCCGTCGTCACTGTAGCCATGGACCTGGTAGCTCAGCACATTGCCGACGGCGTCGTAGGCATTGCGGTAGTCCATGTCGTAGTCGCGCCCGCCGTCGAGGTGCAGCACCTGCAGGTAGGTCATGCGGCCGTTGGCGTCGTAGCTGTAGATGCTGCGGCGCTCGGGCAGGCGGTCGGTTTCGGGCAGGGCGCTGTTGAGTTGCTTGACGGTGTCTTCATCGACCGTGCCGCCGGTCTCGATGGCCAGGCGGCCGGCGGCGTCGTATTGGCGCTGCTGTACCAGCTGGCCGTCGCGCCAGCTGGCGATCAGGCGGTTCTGGGCATCGTAGGCATAGGTGGCGGTAGTGTCGCCGTTGCCAGTGGTGCCCGCTTGGCCGATCAGTCCGAGGGCAAGTGCCGACAGTTCTGTATCCCCACCGGCGGCAGCGGCGCCGCCCAGTGACGGCCCATGCCAGGTGTCGCTGATGCGGTTGCCGTTGAAGTCGTAGGCGATGCGGCGGCCCTGGGTGCCCAGCGTGCCTTGGGCGTCGAGCGCATTGCCCACGGTCTGGCGGTGCATCGCGTCATAGACATACCAGCCATCGACATGCTGGCTGGCGCCATCGACGGCGATGTCGGTGACGATGTGCCGGCGGTTGCCGGCGGCATCATAGCCAATGGCGATGCTGATGCGGCCGGCGGCGCTGTCGGTGACGCGCACCAGGCGGCCGGCGCTATCGTAGGCGAGGCGGTTGTCCTGCAGCAGCTCGCCACCCTGCAGCGTGCGTTCGGCGAGATGGTTGCCGAGGGCGTCGAGCCGGTAGGTGGTGAGCTTGCCGGTGGCGCGGTCGTCGATGCGGATCTGGCGGCCGGCAGCGTCGTAGCCGTAGAGGATGTGCTGGCCGCGGCTGTTGCTTTGCTCGACGAGCTGCCTGGCGGCGTCGTACTGGTAGGTGTAGACGGCGCCGCCGATGTCGGTATGGGCCAGCAGCAGGCCGAAGTCGTCGTAGGTCCAGGTCGCGGTGCGGCCGTTGGCGTCGGTCATGGCGACCTGGCGGTTGTGGGTGTCGTAGGCGTATGCGGTGGCCTGGCCCATGGGCTGGATCACGGCCACCACGTTGCCACGCAGGTCGTAGCGGTAGCGCAGCATCTCGCCCGCACCGTTGCCGCTGGCGCTCATGCGGCCGGCGTCGTCGTAGCTGGCGCTGGCCACCAGCGCGCCATCGATGCGGGTGTCGATACGGCGGTCAAGCGCGTCGTAGCGCATGTCCTGGCGATGGCCGCGGGCGTCGAGGGTGGCGACCTTGTTGCCGAAGGCGTCGTACTGGTGGGTGACGATGCCGCCGTCGGCCCGCAGCTCGGCTTGCAGCTGGCCGGCGTTGTCGAAGCGCCAGCGGGTGAGGTTGCCGTTGGCGTCGCGCATGCCGATCTGGCGGCCCAGGGCGTCGTACAGGAAGCGGGTCACGGGGCGCACGGTCTCGCCGGTGGCCAGCTGCATGGCCGGTGCGGCCTGTTCGACGACATGGTTGTCGGCGTTGTAGCGGGTGCTGGTGACCCAGGCCAGCGAGCGGGCATCGTTGACGGTGAGCGCATTGCCCCAGCGGTCCAGGGTCTGGCGGATCTCGGGGCGCAGCAGCTGTTCGGTGGTGAACGTGATGCGCGGCGCGGTGGCGGCGACGGTGTAGGCGGGCAGGTAGTCGGGGGTGTGGTCGGTGTAGCTTGTGGCGTCGGTGTCGCGGGCGTCGAGCTGGCCCAGGCTCTGGGCGATCGGCTGGCCGTTTTGCAGCCAGGTCAGCTCGACCTCGTACTGGGCCGGCGGCAGCGAAGCCAGGTCGAGCTTCTGGTAGCCGAGCAGTTGGTCCTGGGTGTCGACGCCAAGCACGTCGGTCTGCACGGCGGGACTCTGCCAGTCGCCTATCGGGTTGGCGTCGGCATCGATCACGCGCAGGCGCAGCCGGGCGTCGACGCCGGCCGGCGGCAAGGGCAGGCGCAGCACCCGGGCCGGTAGCGCGCCGAGGATCCGGCCGTCGATGCCAACGGCCATCGCCTTCTGCCCGGTCGGCGCATAGGCGGGCAGGTCGACCTTGCCGGCGATGGTGCGGGACGGGCTGGATGCGCCGGGGCGGGTCAGCAGCAGCTGGTAGTCGTAGGCGCCGGCGGGGATGGCGGCACGGTTGACGCCGACCAGGCCATTGCCCCGTGGCGTCAGCGGCAGCGCGAGCCAGGCGCTACTGCCTGTGGCGCGGTACTGGAACTGCGCGACATAGTCGGCGCCGGGGTCGGCGAAGACCAGCCAGGCGGCGGCATCGTCCAGGCTGGCGATGCCGCCTATGGTGGACTGTTGCGCCGATACGCCGCCGATGCGCGGCAGGTTCTGCGCATCGACGGTGCGCGCGGTCTGGCCGGCTTCGACATGCAGCATGCCGCTTACCACCTGCAGAGCGCCGCCGGCGTCGTAACGGCTGAGGCGATAGCCATAGTCGCCGGGCGGCAGTGCGCGCAGGCTGACGGTGGACATGCCGTCGCGCCGGGTGATGGCGAGATCCATCCAGTCCAGGCCGGCGGCCTGCCACGCGAAACGCTCGGCGCCGTCGGCGCTGGTCCAGGACAGGCCGCCGTCGCCATCGTCCTGCAGCGGGCTGTCGTCGCGGGCGGCGTCGAGCATGCCGACCAGGCGGCCGAGCGCGTCGTAGCGGTTGTCGACGCGGCGAGCATGGCTGGCCACGAGCGCGTCGAGCGGCTGCGTCACGGCCAGCGGCGCGGCGCCGTCGCTGCGGACTTCCACTGTCGCATTGCCCTGCAGGTCGTACAGCGCAATGCGCTCGATGCCATCCTTGTCATTGGTGCGCCAGACGCGGCCGGCGGCGTCGCGGTCGTAGTAGGTTGCCCAGCGCTCATCGGTGCCCTGGCGCACGATTTCACCGAAGGCGTTGTAGCGGGTGCCGGCGATGATGGCGCCGCCATCGTCGCGCGCGCTCAGCATCGCGCTCTGGCGGCCCAGCGCATCGTAGCGCCAGGCTTGCCATAACGTGCGCTGGCTGATGCCGTCGGCGGCGGTGACGCGCTGCCAGGACTTGGCCAGGTTGCCGCGCGCGTCGAAGGATTGATGATGGACGACGCCGGCGGCATCCTGGCTTTGCACCAGGTGACCGTGGCTGTCGTAGCGGCTTAGCGTGACGCGGTCGCTGGCGGAGGCGGCGGCACGGGTGTAGCCGCGCTCGTCGGCTGCTGCGGCGCCGTTGGCATAGGCGGTCTGCAGCAGCACATTGCCGTGGGCGTCGCGCCGGAACTCGGTCAGCGGGATCAGCATGGCGCCGCTGGCGGTGCTGTCATGGCCTGGCGCGGCAACGGCGCGGATGTGGCCCAGCGCGTCATACCAGGTGAAGGTGGTGGCGCCCAGGCCGTCGGTGACGCGGGTCTGGTTGCCCAGCGCATCATAGCCGTAGGTGGCGCTGACATCGCGCCGTTGCGTCACGCCCGTGTCGGCATCGGCGACCTCGATGCGCAGCCGGGTTTCGGCGATCTTGCGGCTGGCGCGGTCGTAGGCATACACGGTGCTGCGGTCATCGTCGCTGGCAACGATTGCTGCTGGCAAGGCGGCGCCGGGATCGGCCTGCGGCTGGGCGAACTCGGTGCGCGACAGCAGGTTGCCCCGGGCGTCCCAGGTCTGGGTGCTGAGATAGCCGGCGGCATCCATGCTGGCGATTTCCCGGCCGGCGCGGTCGTACCAGGCGGTGCTGGCGAGCCATGCATTGGTCAGCGGGTTCCTTAACTGCCGGGTCTGGATGCGTTCGCCGAAGGCGTTGTAGCGCTGGGTGGTGACGAGGCCGGCGTGAAAGGCCTGCTGGCCTTCGGGGGCGCTGCTGTCGTAGGCATCGACGGCGCTCTGCTCGCTGCGCAGCAGGCGGCCGGTGCGGTCGTAGGCTTGTTGCAGGCTGCGGTCGTTGTCGCTGGTTTGCAGCGCGGCGCGCAGGCCGGCGCTGTCGATGTCTGCCTGGGGCAGCGCGACGGCGAATTGGTAGCGGGTCAGACGGGTAATGTCGCCGAAGGCGTTGTATTCACGACCAGTGACCTGGCCTAGCGCGTCGACCTCGTAGTCCAGCCGGCCCAGGCGGTCGTAGGTCTTGCGGCTGATGGCGCCGGCAACATCGCGGCCGGAGATGGCATTGCCCAGCGCATCGTAGCGAGTTTCGGTGTACAGGGTCTCGATCCGCTCGGTGCGGGCTGCCAGGCCCGTGCTGCCGTTGCTGCCGGGGTCGTCGAGGTCGGCGGCGTAGACGCCGACCGGCGGGAAGGTGGTGCGGACCTGGCGGCCCAGCGCGTCGTAGGCATAGCGGGTGGTGCGCTCCTCGGGGCGGCCTTGGGCTTCGGTGCGGGCGATCAGGTTGCCCAGGGCGTCGTAGGCCAGGGTACTAACGACGGCGGCCGGGCCTGCATGGGTGATGCTGAGGGCGTCGGTGGCAAAGTTGGCAGTGGTGCTGACCAGATCGACCTCGGGCGTGGTCTCGCGGATCGTGCGGCCGGCGGCGTCATGGTCGTAGGTCCAGACCGCGCCCAGCGCATTGCGGTAGCTGAGCTGGTTGCCCAGCGCGTCGTGGGTCCAGGACTCGGCATGGCCCAGCGCATCGGTCTTGCTTACCAGGCGGCCGGCGGCGTCCCAGGTCTGATGTTCGACATGGTCGGCGTACGGGTCGCGGCGCAGCAGGGCTTGCAGGGCTTCCAGCGTGGCGGGCAGGTCGCTCGTGGCCAGGTCCAGCGGCCGGGCCAACTGCTCGCGCTGCAGCAGGCGGCCCAGCGCATCGTAACGGCTGGCGGTGACGTTGCCCAGCGCGTCCATGGTGGCCGCGATGCGGCCGGCGGCATCGACGTACTGGCGGCTGCCGCGGTCCTGCGCGGCGTCGGGCGCGATGCGGCTGGCGATGGCGGCCAGGCGGGCCGCGATGGCTATCGTGCCGCTGGCTTGCGGGCTGCCGCCGGGCGATGTGCCGCCTTGCGCATCGATGGCCGTAAGCGCTTGCGTATCCAGCGTGTTCGCATGGGCGGTGCTGGCGATGCGCTGTCCCAGGCCGTCGTAGCGGTAGGCGGTGACGGCGCCTTCGGCATCGATGGCAAACAGCAGGCGGTTGGCTGCGTCGTACGCCTGGCGGCTGATGCGGTCGGCCGTGGCATCGGGCTGCACGGCCTGGCGCAGCGCGTCGGCCGACCGGGGCGGCATCGCGGCCGCGGGCGGCGCGACTGGCCGGGCATGGCGCGCAATGCGCAGCACATTGCCGTTGGCGTCGCGCTGCCAGGCAGTGACGCCGCCCAGCGCGTCGACTTCCCACAGCAGCTGGTTGGCGGCGTCGTAGGCGCGGTCGGTGAGGCGGTCGGCGGCGCTGGCGGCAACGGTGGCCGGGTCCTGGCCGGCTGCGAGGGCAGTGGCGTGGGCGATGCTGCGCAGCAGGTTGCCGTTGGCGTCGTAGGCATAGCAGGTCACCGCGCCGACGCCGTCGACATGCAGGGTGACGCGGTTGGCGGCGTCGTAGCGGTACTGGTCGGCGCGGTCGGCGCTGCTGGCGATGCGCTCGGCAATGCTGGCGAGGTGGTCAGTGTTACTGGCAATGTCATTGCTCGCGCCCATGATGCGGCTGGCATCGGTGGCTAGGAAGGTCAGCGCCAAATTAGGATCGACCGGCGTGGCATAGGCGGTGCGCGACAGCAGGTTGCCGTTGGCGTCGTAGCGCTGCAGCGTCAGCGCGCCGACGCCGTCGATGCTGGCGATGGCCCGGTTGGCCGCGTCGTACAGCGTGCGCAGGCGCATGTCATGCGCGTCGTCGGGCTGCACGGCGGGCATCGTGCCGGGACGCCAACTGGCCAGGGCGATCGGTCTGGCATAGGAACGGCGCTCGATGGTATTGCCATTGCCGTCGTAGCGGTAGGTCACCACTGCGCCGGTGCCATCGACGGTAGCGGACAGGCGGCCGTCGCGGTCGTAGACGCGCTGGCTGGTTTTGTCGTTAGCGTTGGAAGAAAGGCGTGCCGTGATGCTGGCCAAGGGTGCGGCCAGCGGCAGTCCGTCGAGAGGGATGGCTTGTGCATAGGCCACCGTGCTGGCGATGCGGCCGTTGGCGTCATAAGCGGTGAGAACCACGCCGCCTTCGGCATCGACGCTGGCCACTTGCCGGTTCTCGCCGTCGTAGGCATAGCGGCTGATTTGGCCATTGGCATCGGTCCTAGTCACCAAGTTGCCATTGGCGTTATAGGCGTAGCGGGTGGTCAGGGCGAGGCCGTCCGGGTCGACCGTCTCGCTGATGCGGCGGCCGAGATTGTCGTAGGCATAGCGAGTGGTGACGCCGTTTTGGTCGGTCACGCTGAGCTGCTGGCCGCGGCTGTTCCAGCGGTAGCGGATGGTGAGCGCCAGGCCGTTGGGGTCGAGTACCTGTTCACGCAGCTGGCCAAGCGCGTCGTAGTGGTAGGTGGTGGCGATGCCATTGGCATCGGTGCTGCGCACCATGCGGCCCAGCGCGTCATGGACATAGGTTGTGGCCAGCGCCAGGCCGCCCGGATCGACGATGCGCGACAGCATGCGGTTGGCGGCGTCATACGCCAGCACGGTGCGGGTGCCATTGCCATCGACGGTTTCGATCAGGCGGTCGCCGGCGTCGAAGCGTTGCGTGGTGACTGCCAGTGCTGTGGCAGTTGAGACCAGGTTGCCATTGCGGTCGTAGGTAGAGGTGGTGACATTGCCGTTGCCGTCCACCACGCGCTGTGTCTGACCATGGCGGTTCATCACCGTTGTGACGGTGATGCCTTCAGGCGTGGTCACTGTGCTGGAACGGGCGGCATGGTCGTAGGCGATGCGGGTGGTGTTGCCCAGCGCATCGGTGCGGCTGATGGTGCGCGAGAAGGCGTCGTAGCCGGTGGCGAACACGGCGCTGGTGGCATCCACCGTTTGCACCATGCGGCCGAGACGGTCGTAGCGCTGCTCGCGCAGGTTGCCGTTGGCATCGGTGCGGCGAATGGCGCGGCCGAAGGCGTCGTACTCGGTGCGCGTGGCAGCGCGCAGGCCAGTGGCGTCGCGCAGGGTGGAGGTCAGCAGGCCGCGACGGTCGTAGCGGCTTTGCTCGACGATGTCGCCGTTCTCGGTGCCGATGGTGGTCTTGCCGATCAGCTGGCCAAAGGTGCTGTAGCGGCTGGCGATGCGCTGGCCCAGGGCATTGGTGATCTCCAGCAGGCGGCCGGCGCGGTCGTAGCGGTAGATGGTGTTGCTGTCGGCGCCGGGCGTGGCCAGGGATGCCATCATCGTTGGGATGCCGGTGTTGCGCGGCGCATCGAGCAGGCCGCCCTGCAGGCTGGCAAGCTGCGTACTGGTAAGTCGTGTTGCATAACGGGTCAGCATCAGTTCGCGGCCGAGGGCGTCGTACTGGTGGGCCTGCACCTCGCCTGCGGCATTGACGGCGTAGCGCAGCTGGCCGTCGGCATCGTAATAGAACACGTCGCGGTTGCCGTTGGCATCGGTGCGGGTCAGCAGGCGGCCGGCGGCGTCGTATTGATAGCGCATCGCATGCTGCTGCCAGATCGCCTCGGTCTGTTCCGGGCTCGGGTTGGCCAGCGCCGCCAGCGCGGCATTGCCTTCGCCGGAGAGTTCGGCCAGCAGCCGGCCCTGCAGGTCGTAGCGGCGGGTCTGCACCCGCGCTTCGTCGCTGCCGGCGGCCAGCGTGGTCTGCACCAGGCGGCCCATGCTGTCGTACTGGTAGCGGGTGACGGTGCCGCTGTAGTCAGTGCTGGCGATGACGCGGTCGAGCAGGTCGTAACGCCAGGTCTGGATGCCGTCGGCCTGGCTGGGTGCAGGACGCCAGCTTGCGGCGATGCCGCCGGCAACCAGCATGGCGCGCTCGGCCTCGGTCAGTGCGCGGGCATGGCGAGTACTGCCGGTGCGGTTGCCATTGCCGTCGTAGCGGTAGCTGGTGAGATAGCCTTCGCCATCGATCTCGGCGGTGAGCTGGCTGCGGGCATTGTAGATGCGCTGGGTGAGGATGTCGGCGGCGCTGGCGGCGGGGCGCAGCTGGGACAGGGTGCCGTTGGCGCGCAGTGCGGGATCGGTGGCGGTGGCGTAGCGGATCTGCGCGACCTGCTGGCCGGCGGCATCGTAGCGCCATTCCTGCAAATAGCCCTCGGCATCGAGCGTGGCGCGCAGCAGGCCATCGTTGTCATACAGCCGGCGGGTGACGCGGTCGTCGGTGGAGGCGGCGGGCAGCAGTTGCGCCAGCGTCGTTTGGGCGGTCAGGGTGGATACGTCGATTGCATTGGCATACGCGGTGGTGCGGACCACGCGGCTAGCGCCGTCGTATTCGGTGCGGGTCAGCAGGCCTTCGGCGTCGATCTCGGCGGCAAGGCGGTTGGCGGCGTCGTAGAGGCGCCAGCTGCGGCTGTCGTCGGGATGCGCGGGCGGGCGCAGGCGGGCCAGCGCATCCGGCGGCAGCACGGCCTGCAAGTCGCCCACTACCGGCGTGGCATGGCGGGTAGTCTGCAGCAGCTGGTTGTTATGGTCGTACACATATTCAATCAAACTGCGGTTGCCATCGATCTCCGCCACCAGCCGGCTAGCCTCGTCGTACAGCATCCAGCGTTCCACGCCGGTTGGGTCCGTGCTGTGGCGCAGGCGGCCGTCGGCATCGTAGTCGTAAATCGTCACGGCTAGCGGCTGGCCGCTGACATCGGTTTGCATCAGGCTGGTCAGGCGGCCGGCGGCATCAAAGGCGCTGACGGTGTGCAGGCCGTTGGTCGACTGCAGCGTGGTGCGGCGGCTGGCGTCGTCGTAGCGGGTGGCGGTGAAGTTGCCTTCGGCGTCCTGCATGGCCAGCAGGCGGTTCAGGCCATCGTAGGCATAGCTGGTGACGCCGCCGTTGGGCGAGACGGTCTGCAGCAGGCGGCCGAAGGCGTCGTAGACATACTGCGTGATGTCGGCGGCGGCGCCTGGCTTCCCATTGCCATTGCCGTTAGCGTTGCCAATGCCGTTGCCGACATTGCCATCGATGGCGTTGCCCACCCCGTTGCCCTTGCCATTCGCATTGCCATTGCCGGTGCCGTTGCCCACGCTGTTGCCATTGCCTATCGTGCTGGCATACAGGTTGGGATTGGCGCCGCCGGCGGTGGCCACGTTCAGGCTGCCATCGTCCGGCACCACCGGGTAGCGCAGCTGTTGCTGCAGCTGGCCCCGGAAGTCGTAGCGATAGTCGGTGCGCACCACCTGGCTGGAATCCTGCGCCGCGGCCCAGGCTGCCAGCATGGCTTCGGTCGGCGCCGCGCCCATGTAGCCGCCGGCCGAGACCGGCGCGCCCAGGCCCAGCGGCGTGGGCGGCAGGGCTTGCGGATAGGCGACCTGCCAGGCGCTGCTGTCGCGATACGCCGCCGCATAGCGCAGCGCGACGATGCGCTGGCCGGTGGCGTTGTAGCGGTACTCGGTGACCCGGCCTTCCGGGCTGACGATGAAGCGCACATGGTTGCGTTTTCCCGCGTCGTAGATGGTGTGGGTGGTCTGCGGCTGGCTGGCCCGGGCCGGCCCGGCGCTGTCCGGGTCGGGCGCGACGTACAGGGTTTCGGTGAGCAGCTGGTTCTGGGCGTCGAAGCTGCGCGCTATCACATTGCCGGCGGCGTCGCGCTGCAGGACCTGGTTGCCGTTGGCGTCGTATTCCATCGCGCTGACATGGCCTTCGGCGTCGGTGACCTGGAGTACGTCGCCGCGGGCGTTGTAGAGAAAGCTTTGCACCTGCGCGCCGCCGGCAATCGTCGGGCCGGTGATGCGCAGCAGCTGGCCCTGGGCGTCGTAGTCGTAGCGGGTGGCCAGGCCCAGCGCATCGGTCACCGTGGTGCGGCGGTTGGCCGCGTCATAGGCAAAGCGCATGGTCTCGCCGAGCGCGTTGGTGACGCTGGCCACGCGGATGTCATTGCCGCTGCCGACATAGGCAATGGCCAGGCTGCTGCCGTCGCTCTCGCGGATCGAGGTGATGCGCTCGCTCGGGCCGTCGTAGCCATAGCGGGTGGTATAGACGCGGCCATCGGCGATGCTGCCGTCCTCGGGCGTGAGGTCGACCGTGACGGTGTCGAGACGCCCGAAGCTGTCATGGCCATAGCGCACCCGCACCGTCTGGGCGGTGCCATTGGCATCGATGGTGACGCTGCGCACCTGGGCCAGCAGGCGGTTGCGGTAGTCGTAATAGACGGTTTCGCCGCTGCTGTTGGCGACCGACTGCACCTGGCCCTCCTTGTTGTAGAGGAAGGCCAGCGCATTGCCGTCGGTGTCCTGGCGGCGCACCAGCTGCCACTGGTCCTGGTAGCGGGCGTAGTACTCGGTGGTGCCGGTGTCGCCATCGGTCCAGACCAGCTGGTTGTCGCGGTAGCGCAGGGTGTCGTAGGCGCCGGCGCCGCTGGAGCTCAGATACAGGCGGCGGGTGGCGTCGTAGGCATAGCGGTCCTCGCTGCCGTCGGCATCCTTTCTGACGATGCTGCTGTTGCGCTGGCCGATGGCGCCGAAGGTGGCAAGGCGCGGCGGCTGCAGGCCGGGCAGGCGGAAGTCGCCGGCGAGGTGTTCCTGGCTGTTGTAGGTGCGCTGGCTGGCGCTCCACAGGCCGGGTCCGGCGAGGGCGTCGTCCTGGTTCTGGAGGATGAGGTTGCCGTTGGCGACATTGACGGTGACGCGGTCGGTGCCGCGGCCCAGGGTGGCATTGCCGGCGACGCCGCGGGCGCCGAGGGTGGCTAAGGACGTGAGATTGAGGCCAAGACTGTTGCCGGCGACGAGAGCGACCATGAGGGTTCCTGTACGTAAGGGACAGAGCACGACGACGCCGGCAGGCCGGCATCGTCAAACGGTGTTCGGGCCGGGAAGCGGGCAGGGTGGCTGCACCACGTAAGGAATGGCCATTGGCGGCAGCATCAACGGCACGCGCCGGAACATATGCAGCTATTCAGGCGATGCGGCCGGGACTTTAGCGGTGGCGTGCAAATAGCGGGCGGTAGGGGAACGCGGGTGCTGCGGGGCGGAATTGGCCGTGGTGGGACAGGGGCCGCCACGAAGGAGAGGAACGGGAAAAGCGGCGTGTAGAGCGTGTTCTGTTGGCGAACGCTATTTTGCCGGGATACTGAAAATCAGGTCTTCACGGAGGGGTGGGAGCCGGATGCATGGGCAGGACTGCCCCGGATTCAGGATGCAGAGACGGCTGTGCCGTAGCTGGTGGGGTAGGCGCAATGCATTGCTATCGGCAGGTCGGCGGTCTGGTGGAATTCCCTGCGGGGTATTCCACCAGAATGCTACGGATGCTATGAAGGCCGGGGCAATAACCCTTCAGGGCATTGCACCGGATGAGGCTTATCGACTTACCAGCACCGCCACCGGCCTTTCGCCCAGCAGCGTTGCCAGCGGCAGGGTCTGTGCTCCGCCTTGCACCGTGCGATCCGACAGCGCATCGGTCCACTGCGCGACCACCTCGGGCAGCAACAGTTCGGTATCGCCCCATTCGTCCGAGCCGGGCTGCGGCCCCTGGGCGGGCAGGCGCAGGGCGGCTACCAGCAGGGTGCGGCCCTGGTGACGGCGCAGGAAGGCCACCACGTGCCCGGATTTGGCGCCGCGCGCCTGCAGCGGGATGTAATCGCCCTCGTCGAACAGCGCCGGGTGTTCAGCGCGCAGCTGCAGCACCCGCTGTATCAGCGGCTGCTTGATCTGCGCCTTCTGCCACAGCATGCGGTCGAAGTCCTGCTGCGTATCGGCAGCGGCCAAGGCGCTGCGGCGGGCGTCGTAGTCGACCAGCCGGCGGTTGTCGGGGTCGACCAGGCTCAGGTCCCAGAACTCGGCGCCCTGGTACAGGTCGGGCACGCCGGGCGAGGTCAGGCGCAGCACGGTTTGCGTCAGGCTGTTGCACACGCCCGGCAAGGCCAGGCGGTCGACCCAGGTGCGCAGGTCGCGGATGAAGGGCGCGCAGCTGGCGCCATCCATCAGGCGCATCAGGAAGTCGCGGCTGCCCTGTTCATAGGCGGCGTTGGGCATGACCCAGCTGGTCTGGCGCTTGGCTTCGCGGCTGGCCTTTTCCTGCCAGTCGGCGACCCGCTCGGCATACGCCCTTAGGCCGTCATGGTCTTCCGGCGCCAGGTGCAGCGGCCAGGCGCCGACGATCATCTGGTACAGCATGGCCTGGTCGGCCGCGGACGGGGCGAACTGGCCGGCGCCGAGGTCCACCCGCAACGGCTGGTGCTGCGTCATCCACTTGCGCACCGATTCGCTCCACGCCTGCGGCAGCTCCGACAGCACGGCCAGGCGGGCGCGCACGTCCTCGCCGCGCTTGTGGTCGTGGGTGGCGGTAGCCAGCAGGGTATGCGGGAAGTCGCGCAGGCGCTGCAGGTTGGCGTTGTGGAATGCCTCCACGCTGAACGCGAAGCGGCCGGGGTCGCCGCCGACCTCGTTGCGCGACAGCAGGCGGCCATAGCGGTAGAAGGCGGTGTCTTCCACCGACTTCGCGGCCAGCGGCGGCGTCAGCTGCTGGAAGCGGGTGATGGCGCGCAGGCGCAGCGCCCGGGCGCCGGCGTCGGCGATGGAGGAAGGCGTCTCGCCGCCCAGCCAGCGCGCCAGCAGGTCAAGGAGCGGCTGGTCGGCCGCGCGCACGCGCGGGCGGGCCTCGTCCAGCGCGGTCTGCAGCAGGGCCTGGTCTTCGTGGTCGCGGCCGTCGTCATGCACATAGGTGCGGTAGGCCGGGAAGGTGACCAGCAGCTCGGTCAGCACCCGCCGTATCGACGAGGCCGACACGTCGCGGGTGGCGAGGTCGCTGCGCGCCACCGCATGCAGCGCGCGCACCAGCGCGTCGGTCTCGCCGACGAAGTTCTCGGCCAGCAGCTGGCGGCGCGCGGTCTGCACATGGGTGTCGAAGTCGCGGGCGTCGCCGCTGACTTCCACCCACAGGTGCTGCAGCGCGTCGGCGCCGCGCGCATCGTGCAGCACGCCGCTGACCTGGTCCATGAATTCATAGCCGGTGGTGCCATGCACCTTCCAGCCGGTGCGCACCGTCTCGTCGCCGGTCAGGATCTTTTCGATCACGATGTAGGGCGCGCCGCCGGGCGCATCGGGCGGGCGCTGGTCAGTCAAAGCTTCCAGCTTCTCGCGCAGCCTGCGGCAGTAGTGCGCGGGGCGCGCCATGCCGTCGACATGGTCGACCCGTACGCCGTCGATCACGCCTTCGGCGTACAGCCGCAGGATGCAGGCATGGGTGGCGTCGAATACATCGTCATCCTCGACCCGCACGCCAGCCAGGTCGCTGACCTCGAAGAAGCGCCGCCAGTTGATTTCCTCGGCCGCGTTGCGCCACCAGGTCAGGCGGTAATGCTGCTGCTCCAGCAATGCATGCAGCCGCTGCAGGCCGTCCGGCGTGTCGACCGCATAATGCGCCAGCACCCGTTCCAGCGCGGCGCGGCCGTCGGGCTTGGACCACAGGCTGCGCAGCATCGCGCGGTTGGCCTCATGCTGGCGCAGCGCCGCATCGGCGCCGGCCTGGTCGTCCTGCGCGTCGCGCATCGAAGCGGCCGCCTCGCACAGCGCCGGGTCCGACGCCAGCACCTGGGCGTAGGTCGATGGCGCCATCGGGAAGCGGTGGTCGTAATGGGCGAACCAGAAGCCTCCGGTGGCGTCGTCGAAGCGCAGTTCGATCTGGCCGTCTTTCAACGCATCGCCATACTGGGCGCCAAGGAAGGGCAGCAAGATCTTGCCCTTTAACGCCGGGTCGGGCGAGTTCCAGTCGATGTCGAACCAGTGGGCATAGCGACTGCCCGCGCCCCATTCGAGCACGTCCAGCCACCACGGGTTTTCCGGGCCACCCACGCCCATGTGGTTGGGCACGATGTCCAGCAGCAGGCCCATGCCGCGCTGGCGCAGCCTGGCCACCAGCTTCTTCAGCGCTTCCTCGCCGCCCAGCGCGGGGCTGATGCGGGTCGGGTCGATGATGTCGTAGCCATGGGTCGAACCCTTGCGGGCCGACAGCAGCGGCGACGCATACAGGTGGCTGATGCCGAGGCCGGCGTAATAGTCGACCACGCCGAGCGCATCGCCCAGGGTGAAGTCGCTGTTGAACTGCAGGCGCGCAGTGGCGCGGGGGATGCTCATTCGGTGCGCTCCGGCGCTTGTCTGGTGTGGTTGAGAATATCGGTGCGCGCAATCACGGCGGCATCGTTGAACATGGTGTCGACGCTGCCCGGCATGCGACGGCGCCAGTTCGGGTGCTGGTCGGTGGTGCCGGGCAGGTTGGGCGCTTCGGCCAGGCCCAGCAGGTCCTCGATCGGGATCATCGCCAGCGGCGCCGGCGTCATGCCGACATAGGCGATCGCATGCTCGATCGGCGGATGCTCGGGCGGCGGCGGCTGCAGGCCCTCATGCTCGGACAGCACGCCGGCCTCGGCCATGGACTGCCACAGCGATATGCGTTCGCCGTTGCGGATCTCGCGCTCGCCGGCTTCGCTGGCATTCGGCCCCAGCATGTCGAGCCGGGCGCGCCAGTCGATGTCGCGCGCCTGCCACCAGCCGGCGATGGTCGGCAGGTCGTGGGTTGTGGTGGTGGCCATCGCTTCCTGCGACCAGGCATTGGGCGGCAGGAAGCGGCTGTCGCGGCGCTGGAACCACAGCACCCGGATGCCAAGGATGCCGGCGCCGGCCAGCCGCTCGCCGAAGCCCGGCGGTATCGTGCCCAGGTCTTCGCCGATGACGATGCCGCGGTGGCGCCAGCTCTCCAGCGCGATCAGGCGCAGCAGGTCGTCGAACGGAAAGCGCAGGTAGGCGCCCTCGGTCGAGGAAAAGCCGTCCGGCACCAGCCACATCCGGGTCAGGCCCAGCACATGGTCGATGCGCACGCCGCCGGCATGGCGGAAGGCCGAGCGCAGCATTTCGAGATAGGCCTGGAAGCCATGGCGGCGCAGCGCCACCGGCGAGAATGCGCCCAGGCCCCAGTTCTGGCCCAGGGGCGCGAGCACGTCGGGCGGCGCACCGACCGACAGGCCGCCCAGCATCTGCTCGCCGCGGCTCCAGGCCTGGCTGCCGGCCGGGTCGGCGCCCACCGCCAGGTCGCTGATCAGGCCGATCGCCATGCCGGCTTCGCGGGCGGCGATCTGGGCCTGCTGCAGGCCGAGCGCGGCCTGCCACTGGAGGAAGGCATGGAAGCCCACCTCGTCGGCGTGTTCACGCGCGAACTGGTCGATGGCTGCGCCGCGCGGGTCGCGGTATTCCTCGGGCCAGCTGCGCCAGTCGCCGTTCTTTTCCTGGCGGCGCAGCCAGGCATGCATGGCTTCGAAGCGGGCATGGTCTTCCACCGTGTCGCCCTGCTCCTCGCGGAAGGCGGCGAAGGCGGCGCAGGGTGCGCCGCCGGCCTGGCGGAAGCGATCGTACAGCGCGCGCAGCACCTTGAATTTCCAGGCCGAGGAAGCCGGCCAGTCGATCATGTCCAGCGCTTCCAGCCGCTCGCCTTCTTCCACCAGGCCATGCTCGCGCAGCACTTCGGCCAGCACCTCCTCGCCCATCACCGCGGACGGGTCGATGTGCAGCGCATTGAACAGCACCCGGCTCGACGGGCCGTACGGGCTGAAGCGGTTAAGGTCATCGGCGAACATCGCGTGCACCGGGCTGATGGCCACCGCCGATGCGCCGCGGCGCGCGGCCTGCCGCACGAAGCGGGCCAGGCCGCCGAAGTCGCCGATGCCGCCGTCGCCGGGCCGGCGCAGCGAATACAGCTGGGTGGCGATGCCCCACAGCCGCGGCTCGGTGACCGGGGTGCCGGGCAGGGTGGCGGCGGCATCGGCCACGCTGTAGCAGCGCGACGGCGCCACCGCCAGCGTGACCTGGTAGTCGGCTACCTGCAGCTGATGGTAGCCGGGCGTATGCAGCGGCATGATTTCCAGCGCCTGTTCCGGGTCGTCGGAAAAGCGGCCCTCGATCACGCTGCCGTCTTCCAGTTCCACCCGGTAGGGCTTGCTGCGCAGGATGGGATGGCGGCCCAGCGGTATCGCCATGCCGACCTGGGCGGTCAGCAGCGGCGGCAGGGGCCGCGTGGCCCTTTCGGTGGCCAGCGCGGCGATGCTGGCTTCGCAGTCGGCGTCGGTGTCGCCGGGCATGCCCAGCGCGCGCAGCATGGCGCGCATCGACTCCGGCGCCACCGTTTGCGGTGCACCGAAGGCGTCGATCCAGGTTGGCGAGATGCCGGCCATTTCGGCCAGGGCCAGCAGTGCTTCATTGCTCACGATAGTCCTCCGGTGTCAGGTGCGGCTCAGCTGGCGATGCGGGACACGCCCAGCAGTACCGCGCTGTGCGCGGCAACCACGATACGATTGTTGACCACGGCCCGCACGACTGGTTCGTCGCGGGTCGCCGGCCGCGCCAGCGCCTCGGTGGCAGTGCCGCCGCTGGCGCCCGGAGTGTCGGTCGTGGCTGCCATGGCCTGCGCGATCGCCACTTCGGCCTGGGCTTCGGCGCTGGCCACCGCCTCGGCCGCATAGTCGCCCACCTCGATCGGCTCGGCGGCGTCGGCCAGCAGTTCCCATTCCAGCACCGGCTCGGGCAGGATGAATTCCCGGTCTTCCGAATAGGCGTTCATCAGCAGCATCGTGGCCGACACCGGGCCGCCGGGCTCGGCCCGGCCGACGCGGCGCAGGCTCAGCATGCGGCCTTCGGCGAACTGCCACATTTCCGGCGTCATCGGGTTGCCGGACTCGTCGAACCAGCTGGCGTCCATCAGGCCCGGCAGCACTTCGGTGCCGCCGGTATAGAAATGGGTCTGGCGCAGCGTCGGATGGGCGGCGCGGGCGGCCACGCAGCGCCGGGTGAACCTGACCATGGCCTGGCCGGCGTCGCTCTCCAGCGCGCTCCAGTCGAACCAGCCGATCTCGTCGTCATGGCAGTAGGCATTGTTGTTGCCATGCTGGGTGCGGCCGAACTCATCGCCGCCCAGCAGCATCGGCGTGCCATTGGCGAAGAACAGCGTCATGAGCATCGCGCGCTTGACCTTCTCGCGGGTGATGATGATGCCGGGGTCGTCGGTCGGGCCTTCGGCGCCCCAGTTGAAGCTCTGGTTGTCGTTGGCGCCGTCGCGGTTGTCCTCGGCGTTGGCTTCGTTGTGCTTCTCGTTGTAGCTGACCAGGTCGTTCATCGTGAAGCCGTCATGGGCCGTGATGAAGTTGACCGAGGCCCAGGGGCGGCGGCGCCGGTGGCCAAACAGGTCGGCCGACCCCATCAGGCGCGCCGCCAGCGCCGGACGCACGCCGGCGTCGCCCTTCCAGAAGCGGCGCACGTCGTCGCGGTAGGCGCCGTTCCACTCGGCCCAGCCGGGCGGATGCTGGCCGACCTGGTAGCCGCCGGGGCCGATGTCCCACGGCTCGGCAATCATCTTCACCCGCGACAGCACCGGGTCCTGGCGCACCGCGTCGAAGAAGCCGCTGCCCGGGTCGAAGCCATGCGCCTCGCGGCCCAGCGTGACCGAAAGGTCGAAGCGGAAGCCGTCGACGTGCACCTTCTCGACCCAGTAGCGCAGCGAGTCCATCACCATCTGCAGCACCCGCGGATGCGACAGGTTGACGGTGTTGCCGCAGCCGGTGTCGTTGATGCAGTGACGCGGATTGTCCGGCAGCAGCCGGTAGTAGCTGGCATTGTCGAGGCCGCGGAAGGACAGCGTCGGTCCCAGCTCGCTTTCCTCGCAGGTGTGGTTGTAGACCACGTCCATGATGACTTCGATGCCGGCCTTGTGCAGCTGGCGTATCGCCAGGCGCATCTCGTTGAGCGAGCCATCCGACAGGTAGCGCGGCTCCGGGGCGAAGAAGCTCATGGTGTTGTAGCCCCAGTAGTTGCGCAGCTTCTTTTCCAGGAGGCGCCGGTCCTGCAGGAAGGCATGCACCGGCAGCAGCTCGATCGAGGTGATGCCGAGCTTGACCAGGTGGTCGATCATGTACGGATCGGCCAGCGCGGCGAAGGTGCCGCGCGCCTGCTGCTCGATGTGCTCGCAGCGCATGGTCATGCCGCGCAGATGCCCTTCGTAGAACACCGTGCGGTCCCAGGGGATCTCGGGCGAGCGGTCGTTGCCCCAGTTGTAGTAGTCGTCCACCACCACCGACTTGGGCATGAAGGCGGCGCTGTCGCGGCGGTCGAAGGACAGGTCGGCGCGCGAGGATTCGAGCCGGTAGCCATACAGCGCGTCGCTCCAGCGCAGCGCGCCGGCGACCTGCCTGGCATACGGGTCCAGCAGCAGCTTGTTGTGGTTGAAGCGGTGGCCCTGCTCGGGCTGATAGGGGCCATAGGCGCGGTAGCCGTAGAGCTGGCCTGGCTGCACCCGCGGCAGGTAGCCGTGCCAGACTTCATCGGTGCATTCCGGCAGCACGTGGCGCGCAATCTCGCGCCGGCCGGTGGGGTCGAACAGGCACAGCTCGATCTTTTCCGCATGCGCGGAAAACACGGCGAAATTGGTGCCAGAGCCGTCAGGCGTAGCGCCCAGCGGGTAGGGCGATCCCGCGCTCATGCGGGCAGGGGTTCTGGCAAGCGCCATGGTCAGGTACTCCTCTTCAAGATCATTGCGGATAGGGGCGGTAGTGTCAGTTCCAGCGACTGGTCATGGCCATGGCTGCCATGCGGCTGCGCCGTCATGAATTCCGGGTTGCCGGCATTGCTGCCGCCATAGACGGCGGCGTCGGTATTGAGGATGGTTTGCCAGACCGACGGGCTCTGGCCTTCGATGCCGGGCACGCCGACGCGGTAGTGGTGGCGCACCACGGGCGTGAGATTGAGCACGACCAGAAGCGGCTCGTCGCCGACCGCGGCGTCGCCCTGGCGCAGATAGGCATGCACGCTGTTGACGGCGTCGTCGCGCACCACCCAGGCGAAGCCGCGCGGGTCGGCGTCGGCGGTGTGCATGGCCGGCTCGGTGGCGTACACCCGGTTCAGGTCGCGCACCAGGGTATGGATGCCCAGGTGCCGCTCGTCGTCCAGCAGGTGCCAGGGCAGCGCGCCGTCATGGTCCCATTCCTCCCACTGGCCCAGTTCGCTGCCCATGAACAGCAGCTTCTTGCCGGGATGGGTCCACATGAAGCCGAGATAGGCGCGCAGCGTGGCGCGCTTCTGCCATTCGTCGCCCGGCATCTTGGCCAGCAGCGAATGCTTGCCATAGACCACCTCGTCATGCGACACCGGCAGCACATAGCGCTCGCTCCAGGCGTAGCTGATGCTGTGCATCAGTTCGCCGTGGTGGTACTGGCGGTACAGCGGATCGCGTTCGATGTACTGCAGCGTGTCGTGCATCCAGCCCATGTTCCACTTGTAGGTGAAGCCCAGGCCGCCCTGGTCCACCGGCGCGGTCACGCCGGGCCAGGAGGTGGATTCCTCGGCAATCATCAGCGCGCCGGGACAGCGCTGCTGCACCACGGTGTTGAGTTCCTTCAGGAAGGCGACCGCCTCCAGGTTCTCGCGGCCGCCGTGGATGTTGGGTATCCATTCGCCGGGCTTCCTGCTGTAGTCGCGGTACAGCATGGAAGCCACCGCGTCGACCCGCAGGCCGTCGATGTGGTACTGCTCCAGCCATTCCATCGCGCCCGAGATCAGGAAGTCGCGCACTTCGTTGCGGCCGAAGTTGTAGATCAGGGTGTTCCAGTCGTGGTGAAAGCCTTCGCGCGGGTCTTCGTGCTCGTACTGCGCGCTGCCGTCGAAGCGGGCAATGCCGTGCGCGTCGGACGGGAAGTGCGCCGGCACCCAGTCCAGCAGCACGCCCAGGCCGGCCGCGTGGCAGCGGTCGACGAAGCGGGCGAAGGCTTCCGGCGGGCCGAAGCGCGCGGTCGGCGCATACTGCGCCAGCGGCTGGTAGCCCCACGAGCCGCCGAACGGATGCTCCATCACGGGCAGCATCTGCACATGGGTGAAGCCGAGGTCGGTGACATACGGGATCAGGCGGTCGCCCAGTTCGTCCCAGGTCAGGCTGCGGTTGGACTCGTTGGCGTCGCGCTGCCAGGAGCCGGCATGCATTTCATAGATGGAGATCGGCGTGTCGGGAGTGTCGCGGCTGGCGCGTGAGGCCATCCAGGCCTCGTCGTTCCACACATGCACCTGCAGCGGCGCGACGATGGAGGCGGTGGACGGCGGCACCTCGGTGGCGCGGGCGACCGGGTCGGCCTTCTGCGGCAGCAGGTGGCCGGAGGCCGACAGCAGCTCGTACTTGTAGCGCTCGCCGACGCCGATGCGCGGAATGAACAGTTCCCACACGCCGGCTTCATGGCGCAGCCGCATCGGATGGCGGCGGCCGTCCCACAGGTTGAAGTCGCCCACCACCGATACCCGCTGCGCGCTCGGCGCCCAGACCGCGAAGCGGGTGCCGGCCACGCCGTTGACGGTCATTGGCTGCGCGCCCAGGCAGCGGCCCAGGCGGTAATGCACGCCGCCGGAAAGCAGGCCGAGTTCATGGTCGGACAGCAGGAGGCCGAAGGAATACGGGTCCTCGGTCTCGAACATGGTTTCATTGCCGCTGGCATCCGGCCACCAAATGCGCAGCCGGTAGGCCTGCCCCAGCCGCATGCGGGCCGGCGTGCCGACGAACATGCCGCGCGCATCGACCTGGGTGAAGTCGGCCAGCAGGCCGCCGCGCAGGCCGATCGCCTGCACCCGCAGCGCGCCGGGCTGCCAGGTGCGGATCTGCAGCCGGCGTCCGACCTGGTGCGGGCCGAGCAGCGAAAACGGGTCATGCAGCCGGCCTTCGGCCAGTGCATCGATCAGATGGGTGGGGATGCGGTTTTCCGCGGGCGAAACCGGGGCCCGCCTTTCCTGTTCAATTTCTTGCTGCATGGATTCCTCGACATGATCTGGTTGCTGCTTCGCAAAAACCGGGCCACCGGTCTGCGGGTGCGTTGGCGCCATGCGCTCTCACTTCAGGCCCGCTTGTACAGGGTCGCCGCTTCGTCGGCGGCCGCACTGCGCGGCAGCAAGGTGTTCTCAAAGAGTGCGCGGGCATGGGCGGGCGCGA
>Ga0308160_10002202_pt1 | contig 24350 bp, 21 predicted proteins | sample PhyFR1_FD_201036 | JGI IMG/M metagenome (GOLD analysis project Ga0308160, IMG submission 201036) | Phyllosphere microbial communities from UC Gill Tract Community Farm, Albany, California, United States - DLSLF.R1 | ecosystem: Host-associated > Plants > Phyllosphere > Unclassified | place: USA... | reverse complement strand
CGTGGGTGTTGGCGATGAACAGCTGGTCGATCCAGTCCTCGTCCTTGGTCGCCATCGCCTGCTTGCCGCGGCCGCCGCGCTTCTGGGCGCGGTATTCCGAGATCGGCTGCGACTTCATGTAACCGGTATGCGACAGGGTCACCACCATGTCCTGCGGCGTGATCAGGTCTTCGGTTTCGAGGTCGCTGGCGTTGTGCTCGATGGCCGAACGGCGCGCATCCTTGCCATTTTCGGTGTAGTCGGCCTTGATCTGGCCCATCTCGTCGGTGATGATCTGGGTGACGCGTGCCGGCTTGGCCAGGATGTCGAGCAGGTCGGCGATGTGCGCCATCACGTCCTTGTACTCGTTGACGATCTTGTCCTGTTCCAGGCCGGTCAGGCGCTGCAGGCGCATCTGCAGGATTTCCTGGGCCTGCTCGTCGGACAGCTTGTACAGGCCGTCCGGCTGCATGCCGTAGTGCTTCGGCAGGTGCTCCGGACGGAAGGCATCGATGCCGCCGGAAGCGCCCAGTTCGGTACGGGTCAGCATCTCGCGCACCAGCGACGAATCCCAGGCACGCTGCATCAGCTCGACCTTGGCGACCGGCGGGGTCGGCGCAGCCTTGATGATGGCGATGAAGTCGTCGATGTTGGCCAGCGCCACGGCCAGGCCTTCCAGCATGTGCCCGCGCTCGCGCGCCTTGCGCAACTCGAACACGGTGCGGCGGGTGACCACTTCGCGGCGGTGCGACAGGAAGCACTCCAGCATCTGCTTCAGGTTCAGCAGCTTCGGCTGGCCATTGACCAGCGCCACCATGTTCATGCCGAAGGTGTCTTGCAGCTGGGTCTGCTTGTACAGGTTGTTCAGCACCACTTCCGGCACTTCACCGCGCTTCAGCTCGATGACCACGCGCATGCCCGACTTGTCGGACTCGTCGCGGATGTCGGAAATGCCTTCCAGCTTCTTGTCGCGCACGTTCTCGGCGATACGCTCGAGCAGCGACTTCTTGTTCACCTGGTACGGCAGCTCATCGACGATGATGGCGACGCGCCCGCCGTCCTTGCCGTATTCCTCGAAGTGGGTCTTGGCGCGCATCACCACGCGGCCGCGGCCGGTGCGATAGCCGTCGCGCACGCCCGAGACGCCATAGATGATGCCGGCGGTCGGGAAGTCCGGCGCCGGGATCAGCTCGATCAGCTCGTCGATCGTGCAGTCCGGGTTGCTCAGCACGTGCAGCGCGCCGTTGATGACTTCAGACAGGTTGTGCGGCGGGATGTTGGTCGCCATGCCGACCGCGATGCCCGAGGAACCGTTGATCAGCAGGTTCGGGATGCGGGTCGGCAGGACGGTCGGTTCCTTTTCCTTGCCGTCGTAGTTGGGCTGGAAATCGACGGTGTCCTTGTCGATGTCGGCCAGCAGTTCGTTCGAGATCTTGTCCAGGCGGCACTCGGTGTAGCGCATCGCCGCGGCGCTGTCGCCGTCGATGGAACCGAAGTTGCCCTGCCCGTCGACCAGCGTGTAGCGCAGCGAGAAGTCCTGGGCCATGCGCACCAGGGTGTCGTAGATCGAGGCGTCGCCGTGCGGGTGATACTTACCCATGGTGTCGCCGACCACGCGCGCGCACTTCACGTACGGGCGGTTGAATACGGTATTACTTTCGTGCATGGAGAACAGCACGCGGCGGTGCACCGGCTTCAAGCCGTCGCGCACGTCCGGCAGCGCACGCCCCACGATCACGCTCATCGCGTAATCGAGGTAGCTCTTGCGCATCTCTTCTTCCAATGAAATTGGAACGGTTTCTTTTGCGAATTGATCCATTGGCTGGTCGATTGCTTTCAGGCGAATAATCGGGAGTACAAGCGTACGATTTTACCACGCGCGCTATATCAGCAGTGCAATTTGGAAGCAAGTCGCAGACCACGGCAAATTAGGCACAATTGACGTTTTGACACATGCTTGTCATAAACGTTCGTCAAGCTTGCGCACTGCTCATCACCTCTTGTTGCGCATAAACAACGTGGCAAATCGCATGCACCAGAATTGAGCAGCTGGCGGTCGTGCGGATGTAGGCCATGTGGCAAAATGGCCGAGAAGTTAATTGCTTGTTTCACAATGCGAAACAAACTGGGCGGCGCAGGATGTTAGTATTCTGCTCACATATGGCGATTTTTTTGCGCAGTTTCGCACCGGCAAGATTTTACCGAAAGGAAGAAAAAATATGAAAAAAATAGCAACCCTCATGCTCGCAGCTTCGGCAGCGATGGCCGGCAGCGCTTTTGCGCAGAGCGCACCTCCGTACGCCCCGTTGACCACCGACATCCAGGCGAAAACGCCGTACAGCGCGTACGCGCAGGATGCCCGCGGCGTGATCGTCCGCAATCCTTTCGGCCTGTGCTGGCGTACCGGCTACTGGACCCCGGCGGATGCAGTCCCGGGTTGCGATGCGCCGCTGTGCGTGGCACCGGAGCGTCTGGAAAACGGCAAGTGCGTCGCCCCGCCGCCGCCGCCGCCGGTTGAAGCGCCGGCCCCGGCACCTGCTCCGGCACCGGCACCGGCTCCGGTCCCGACCTCGGAAAAAGTCAGCTACTCGGCCGACGCCTTCTTCGACTTCGACAAGGCCGTGCTGAAGCCGGCCGGCAAAGCGTCGCTGGACGACATGGTCGGCAAGCTGAAAGACATCAACCTGGAAGTCATCATCGCCGTCGGCCACACCGACTCGGTCGGCACCGACGAGTACAACCAGAAGCTGTCGGTGCGCCGCGCCGAAGCCGTCAAGTCCTACCTGCAGGGCAAGGGCGTCGAATCGACCCGCATCTACACCGAAGGCAAGGGTGAGAAGCAGCCTGTGGCCGACAACAAGTCCGCCGCCGGCCGCGCCAAGAACCGTCGCGTGGAAATCGAAGTCGTCGGTACCCGCGGTACCCAGCAGTAATCGCTGCTGAGGCTGCGTAGAAAGGACCCCGCTGCGGCGGGGTTTTTTTTATGCACGTCATCCCCGCGAAAGCGGGGATCCAAGTTTTTCTTGATCCTAACCGTCGCGCTGGAACAATTCCGCTATTATTCGGACCTATGACTACGACCAACACCACCAAGACCAACATGGATCCGCTCGAGATCCAGAAATTCAGCGAACTGGCCCACCGCTGGTGGGACCCGACGTCCGAATTCCGTCCGCTGCACGAAATCAATCCGCTGCGCCTGGAGTGGATCAACGCGCGCGTGCCGCTGAGCGGCAAGAACGTGATCGACATCGGCTGCGGTGGCGGTGTGCTGTCGGAGTCGATGGCGCGCAAGGGCGCGAAAGTCACCGGCATCGACCTGTCGAAAAAGGCGCTCAAGGTCGCCGACCTGCACAGCCTGGAATCGGGCGTCGAGGTCCGCTATAAACTGATCGCCGCCGAAGACATGGCCGCCGAAGAACCCGGCCAGTTCGACGTCGTCACCTGCATGGAAATGCTGGAACACGTGCCGGACCCGGCCGCCATCGTGCGCGCCGCCGCCACCCTGGTCAAACCGGGCGGCAAGGTGTTCTTCTCGACCCTGAACCGCAACCCGAAGTCCTACCTGTTCGCGGTGATCGGCGCCGAGTACGTGCTGCGCATGCTGCCGCGCGGCACCCACGACTACGCCAAGTTCATCACGCCGGCCGAGCTGTCGACCTATGCGCGCGACGCCGGCCTGATCGTCGACGGCCTGAAAGGGCTGAGCTACAACCCGCTGACCAAGATCTATTCGCTGAACCAGGACACCAGTGTCAACTACATGGTTGCCTGCAGCAAGCCTCTGTAATTATTAGTGTGATGACCTTCTCTTCCCGCCCGCCTGCCCCGCGCGCCGTTTTGTTCGATCTCGACGGCACTCTGGCCGACACCGCACCCGACCTCGCGGCGGCCGTCAACTGGCTGCGCACCGAGCGCGGCCTCGCGCCGACGCCCTACGCGATCCTGCGTCCGACCGCCTCGGCCGGCGCCCGCGGCATGATCGGCGCCGCCTTCGGCCTGGTCCCGGGCGACGAAGGCTACGAAGCGCTGCGCCTGCAATGGTTCGACCGCTACCAGGCCAACATGGCGGCCCACAGCACGCTGTTCGACGGCGTCAATGAACTGCTGGACGGCATCCGCGCGGCCGGCATGGAATGGGGCATCGTCACCAACAAGCCAATGCGCTTTACCGATCCGCTGCTGCCGCAGATCGGGTTGGCGCATGCGGGTTGCGTGGTGTCCGGCGATACCACGCCGCATCCGAAACCGCATCCGGCCCCGCTGCTGGAAGGCGCACGCCGGCTCGGGCTGGATCCGGCCGAGTGCTGGTATGTCGGCGACGATCTGCGCGATATCCAGGCGGGTCAAGCGGCCGGCATGGTGACGGTGGCCTGTGCCTGGGGGTATTGTGGCGCGACCGAGCCGGCTACCTGGGGTGCGGACATGCTGCTGGCTACGCCGGCAGATCTGCTCGAGCGCTTGCGCGAGGTGGCTGGCGTTGCCGGCATGCCCGTTGCGGCTGCCTGATCCGGTTTCTGCCTTCGGGTTTCCCTGCCCCGCTGCAGACTGTCCCGCTGATTTTGCTCGACCCTGGCGGCCTCCATGGCCGCCTTTTCGTTGGTGCAGAAGCCGTGCGTCGGTTAGTTGCAGTATGTCGCTTACATATCTTTACGTTTGATACAGGCAACAGTCTATTTCTCCACCGTGCAACTGGGTAATCTACTCCCATCGAACAACACGACGTATCAGGAGAGACGAACATGGAAGCGATCAAGACCACCATCCAACGTATCCACCCGCTGATGGCTGCCGCTGCGGTATCGGTGATCGTTGTCAGCCTGGCCGGCACGGCGGCCATTACCGGCCTCCTGCCGAGCTCGCATAGCGCGCCGCAGACCCCGCTGGCGAACGCCCCGGTCAATCCGGCTTACGCGGCTACGCTGGCACCGGCTGGATCGCAGGCGATGCCGGCGCCGGCTGCTGCCCAGTTTGCTGCCCCGGTGGGTTCGCAAGCCGCTTACGCCCAGCCGGTCGGCTATGCCCAGCCGGTTGCGGGCCAGTACGTTCAGGGCGCGCCGGTGGTGGCGCAAGCTGCACCCGCCCCTGCTCCAGTTGTGATCAAAGAAACTGTTATCAAGGAAGTGCCGGTAAAGCAAGCTGCACCGAAAACGCGCGTGGTGCACCACACCAAGTACGTGCGTGACGACGGCTACTACGCCCCGGCACCGCGTCAGGCACCGCAACCGAACTACGTGGCGATCGGTACCGGCGCCGTGGTAGGCGGCCTGATCGGTAACCAGGTCGGCAGCGGCAACGGCCGTAAGCTGGCAACCATCGCCGGCGTGATCGGCGGCGGCATGCTGGGTAACCAGATCGCCAACAGCCGTTAAGCGCGAAAGGCCGCCGACTCAGGCGGCCTCTTCTGTACTTACACTTGGTGACACTTCTGCCTGGCACACTCGCTGCACGCCGGTGCCGTTTGGAGTACAATGGCAGTTCTTCGTTGGGGGGCGACCTGGTTTCGACGTGGGTTGCAAAGCAGCGCAGGGCATACCGAGGACTGGTTACCTCGTAAATACATCCAGAAATCAATAACTGCAAACGATAACTCGTACGCACTCGCAGCTTAATTGCTGCTAGCTCTACACTACCTCGCCTCTGGGGTGGGCCGCAAGGCAAGTAGAGTCATTTACAGAGGCTAGGACTCAACCGGGTTACTTGGTTGCTTCCGAAATTTAAGGTAACTCGCTAGTACACAGGGTGCACATCCCCGTTGTACTGGTTAAATTAAATGATAGTGCTAAGTATGTAGAACTGTCTGTAGAGTGCTTGCGGACGAGGGTTCGATTCCCTCCGCCTCCACCAGTATTCCGATAAACCCCTGATTCGTCAGGGGTTTTTCATTTTCTGCTCTCCGGTTTTGGCTTGTTCACCCCAAGTCAGCACCCCAAGAGACAGAATGGCAATCCGACTACCTTCTCACCTGCACCGCGCCCGATCCGGCATCTGCACTTCCGCATTGCGATCCCGCCCGACCTTCGAATCCACTTCAAGAGCGGTGAAATCTACCGTAGCCTACAGGTCCGCCAGCGCCGCCGCCCCAAGGGCTTCGGTCTGGTGATGCTTGTCGTCGTCCAGCAAGTTTGTGCTGTTCAGTGCATTCAGGTAGCGGTCTTCGAAAGGCATTTCTATCTCCGGTGGTATAGCTGAGTTCCAGCCCGAAGAAGTTTGCCACTTACAACAAAATAAATTCCCTTGCGCGAAGTTCTCTAAATTGCAATGTGTGGTTTTTTGTGACTATTTTTGTTGGTGATTTATTTCTTTTTGTTTCCGTCGAATAACTTTACATTTTTTCTTCTCGATCTTTTCTGCTAAGTTTAAGTGGCTGATTTTTAGCCGAAAATTTTGAGTGGCATTGAAATTGCTAGACGGGTAGTTTCCGACAATTGAGGTTTTCTCATGTTTAAAAAATTCTTAGCTCTGGCTGCGGCTGCAGTGGTCTCGTTAAACGCTAATGCCGGCTACATCATGTATCAGCTGAACACTGGCTCTCAGCCATCGTTTGGGCAAAGCTACATGATAATCCGCGATCAAGATAAGTCCGTAGCGAAATACTTCATTTCGACTGGCTATGGCCAGTTCTCCACGCCGGAATACGGCGGCGGCTGGATTCGCAATGAGCTCATCGAAACCACCACGAGCTTCACTGGCTACGGACCAACGAACATTTACGCTTACAACATGGTGAATGAAGCGACTGAGAGCCGGATGTGGCTGATGTTCAGCGCTGGCGATACAGCCGACACCTTCAACTACTCCATGCATGTATTTACGAAGCCCGCGCTCAATGCGTATCGCCCAGAAACCATTCCAACGCGCGACGTCTATTACTCAGGCACAGCTAGGCAAGTTGAACTGACGGCTAGCTATATGCAAGGCCTAGACGATCCAAGATATTATCAACTGTCGACGGACGTTCCTTATTACGACCCGACGCAAGTTCCGGAGCCCGGCAGCCTGGCCCTGCTGGCAGTCGGTGCGCTCGGCGCAGTCGGCGTAGCGCGCCGTCGCAAGAAGTCTGCATAATCTAGCAAGATCACCGCGCGCTGATCGGTGCGCGGCTTGCGGGCCTAGTATTCCTCGAGCGCCCAGCCGCCACCGCCTTTCTTCGCCTTCACCCGGACCACCACGAAGCGCCAACGGTACATACCGGCGGCAATCTTGATCTTCGCCCGCGCATCGTCTTCCCAGTGCCCTTTCACCTCGTGTGCGTCAAGCGCGCCGTTGACCAGCATCATCGCAAAGTCGGCTGTGTAGAACGTGGTTTTCTAAGTTGCAACGTGTTGCTTCTATACCTCATGTATTTTCATAAATGACTGTCGGCAATTCAGTTAAATCGCTAACATCGATTAATAAATTTTCAATAACTATAAATACTCGTCCAAATGCAAAATCCTGATCGCAGGCACAGTTTCGCTGCGCTCGATGGGCTTCGCGGTGTTGCTGCAATCGCGGTGCTGATGGCCCACGCTACGTCACTCATCCTTGGTCATCCGCTTTTCGAGCGGAAGTACATGGCGGTCCAGTTCTTTTTTATGCTCAGCGGCTTTGTCGTGATGTGCGCTTACGAGCGCAGGATGAAAACTGGCATGACGTTCGCGCAGTTCTGTTTGCGCCGGGCGATCCGGCTATACCCGTTGATTATCGTGAGCACGCTGATGGGTTGGCTCTACTTCGATACGTTCGATGTGCAATTCGCTGCGTCACCCGATGCCATCCCGGCCATCATGCTTTCCGCGCTCGCGCTGCCGATCCACGAGACCAACTTCAGCTTCAGCAGATTCCCGGTCAACCCGCCGATGTGGTCGCTGTTCTTCGAACTACTGGCCTACGCATCCTTCGGGCTGTTCGTGCGCCTGGCGTCGACGAGAAGGCTACTGATTGTCGCTGCGGTGGGCCTGCTGCTATACGCCGTCACCGATATGCGATATGGGAATGAGGATATTCCATTCCGCTACCGCAGCTTCGGGATCTGGTCGTCCTTCACCATCGGCATGCTGCTGTGGCGCGCGCACCAGAACAACCTGCTACCGCGAATCTCGGCGCCCTTCCCGGCTCTCGCGGCAACCATGCTCGCGATCTGCGCAATTCCAGCATCGTCGCCAGCCGCGGTGAACACGATCCTCGTCGCTCTTGCCTTCCCGGTGATGATAGCCATGGGGTCGAGCCTTGAGGCGCCAAAGCTGCGCGGTGCGCTGGTCTTCCTTGGCGAGCTGTCGTATCCGCTCTATATCCTGCACTGGCCGGTCCTGTTATGCACTCAGCACTTCCTGGCCGGCAGAGTCGCCCCAGCGATCGTGGCTGCGGTCGCATGCGTTCTTTCGGTCGCCGGCGCATGGGTCATCTATATAGTCTTTGACAGGCCTTTCCGCGAGTACATGAACGCGCGGTTCTGCGCGCCGCCGAGCATTCCTGCCACCCAGGGCGCGCAGCCGGGCTAAAACTCTTCGACCGCCCAACCGCCGCCGTCCTTTTTCGGCTTTACGCGCACCGCCACGAAGCGCCAAGGGTACATGTCAGCCATCCTCCGCACGCCTCGAACGAGCCACACCTCCCTGCTGTGTTAGCATTAAATCAACGCGAAGCACACTGCACGTAAACAGAAATCAGGGAGCAAAATCAGTGCTGAAAATCAACGGCAAAGAAGTCACCTACACCAAATCCTTCCTGCTCGAACGCGGCGAGGAAGCCCTCCTGTCCGGCCCCGAGTTTTCGAACGAAACGCTGCGCCTGAGCACCTTCGAGTACATGGTCGGCATGAGCAGCAAGGCCGACGTCAGGGCCGAACTGGTCGACGGCGCGGTCGCGCTGCGCATGCCCTTCCTCGACAAGGGTTCGTTCGCCACCACGCTCCAGCTGGAGCTGAACAACAAGTCGACCATGAAGCTGCGCATCGCCGGCATGGGCGTCGGCGGCAACCTGCTGGTCCAGCTGGACGTCTACCTCAGCCGCCCGGTCAATTTCGCCCCCCGCTGACGCATCCACACAGTCGTCGGCATCGTCTCCGACACCATATTCCCGATGTTGCGTAACGGGTGACGCGATTGACTTGGGCCCCGGCCTTCGCCGGGGCGACGGTCTCGCTGCTAACGAAACGAGCCGCTAAGCCCTGACCCTCAAGCGGCCTCCAGCACCCGCAAGTGTTGAGGACGCCCTGGGTCTGCGGATTCGGGCCGGCGGCGCGCCCGGCTGAGGCGTATCAATCCCGTCGCTGCGCGATCATGCACCGTAGAGGCTTCGCCGCTGCCCGAGCCTGGCCATGCAACACATCGTTTGTCCCGCAACGCCCGACCGCACCGAGGTATGCCGATGGAGGCCTTGAACCCGCGCCGCGCCCTCGTCGCCGGCTGCGGCCTGTTCGCGGCCGGGATCGTGCTCGGCGCCGCGCTGGCCCCGCGGGTGCTGGCGCCGGCGCCGGTGACGGTGGCGCGCGGCACCACGCTGGCCAGCTTCGCGCCGGAAGCGATCCTGTCGGTCACCTACGCCACCCGCAACGGCATTACCACCCTGCAGCGCGCAGCGCGCGGCGCCCGCTTCCACGTGCAATCGACCTATGCCGACGAGCGCCCGCCGCAGCGCTGCACGGTGCCCGCCGACCTGGCCGGCCACCTGGTCCGGTTTGCGGAAATGAAGGCGCGGCGCGGCCTCTCGCGCGAGCAGCGCGACCGCGAATTCCCGCTCCAGCTGGGGGTGCTGGACATCCGCGACAACGTCACCGGCGAGCCGGCGGTGTCGGTGCTGGTGTTTGCCAACCGCGCGCAATCGGCGCTGGCGGTGGCGCTGGAAGGCTATGCCGGCGAGGTGATCCTGCCGGTGTCCGAGCTCAGGTGGCTGGAGCGGGCCTGCGACACGGTCGCCATGAGCGAGGAGCCGGCGCTCCTGGCCGAACCGCCGGCCGAACCGGACGCCATGGTGGTCACGACGTCGGCCCCGGATCCGTCCCCGGCGCCATCATCAACTCCTTCAGCAGCGCATCGTTAAAGGCCGGCAGGTCGTCCGGCTTGCGGCTGGTGACCAGGCGCGCATCGACCACGACCTCGTCGTCGGTCCACTCGGCGCCGGCATTGGTCAGGTCGCGCTTCAGGCTCGGCCAGCTGGTCAGGTGCTTGGCAGTGGCGATGCCGGCGTCGATCAGGGTCCAGGGACCGTGGCAGATGGCGGCGACCAGCTTTTCCTCGACCGGAAAGCCGCGGATGAAGTCGATCGCTTCCTTGCTCATGCGCAGTTGATCCGGGTTAGCGACGCCACCCGGCAGCACCAGCCCGTCGAAGTCGGTCGGGTTGGCGTCGGCGACATTGAGCTCGACCTTGAATTTGTCGGCCGGCTGCAGCTGGTTGAAGCCCTGCACCTCTGCGCCTGCCGGCTTGGGCGATACCAGCACCACGGTCGCGCCGTTTTCTTCGAGGAAGGAACGCGGGCTGGTGTATTCGATCTGTTCCACGCCATCGGTCATCAGCATCGCGACGCGGATGCCTTGCAGCGGCTTGCCGGCAGCTTGTTCCAACATAAGAACCTCCATGATTCGTTAAATAGTCATGGAACCATTCTAGGCAGGTGGCGGCCGGCACGGCGCGCGGTGTCCGGCAGGCATGTTATGGCGCTTACTGCGCCGTCGATGACTGCAGCTGCCCCAGGATCGCCTGGTTGAATGCCGGGATATCGTCCGGCTTGCGGCTGGTGACCAGCTTGCCGTCGACCACCACCTGCTGGTCGCTCCATTTCGCGCCCGCATTTTCCAGGTCGACCTGCAGCGTCGGCCAGCTGGTCATCTGGCGGTTGGTGACGAGTTCGGCGTCGATCAGGGTCCAGGGGCCGTGGCAGATGGCGGCGATCGGCTTGTTGGCCATGCCGAAATCGTGGATGAAGGCGATCGATTCGGTCGACAGGCGCAGCTGGTCCGGGTTGGCGACGCCGCCCGGCAGCACCAGCGCGTCGAAATCGGCGTGGTTGGCGCCGCGCACGTCCTGCTCGACCTTGAAGGTCTGGTCCGGGGTCAGCTGGTCGAAGCCCTGGATGGTTTCGCCGGGCGCTTTCGGCGACAGCAGCGTCACTGTCGCGCCCTGCTCTTCCAGGAAGCTGCGCGGCCCGGTGTACTCGACCTGCTCGACGCCGTCCGTCATCAGGATGGCGACGCGTTTGCCCTGCAGGGCCTGGGATGAAGCTTGTTGCATATGACCTCCTTGCGTAGCGTGACTATCAGGAGATCGATTGTAGAGAGGGCGGCGCGGCGGCGGCGCCCGCATGCAGGGTACGTTCGCCGGTCAGCCGGACAGCGCCTGCCACACCATCCACATGTTGGCGGCGGAAATCACCACGAACAGGCACCAGGCCAGGATCGCGGTCCACCAGGCATTCACGAAGCGGCCCATCAGGTCGCTGCGGCCGGTCAGGCGGATCAGCGGGTACATGGCAAACGGCAGCTGCATGCTGAGCACGACCTGGCTGCCGACCAGCATCTTGCCGATCGCATGGTCGCCCAGCGTCAGCACGCCGGCCATGGCCGGCGCCAGCGCCAGGGCGCGTGTGATCAGCCGCCGCTGCCAGCACGGGATCTTCATCTTGAGGAAGCCTTCCATGATCACCTGGCCGGCGATGGTGCCGGTAAAGGTCGAGCTCTGGCCGGACGCCAGCAGCGCCAGGCCGAACAGGATGGCGGCCATGGCGGTGCCGGCCACCGGCGCCAGCAGGTAATAAGCCTGGTCGATGTCCATCACGTTGCCGCCGCCCGGTTTATGAAAGGCGGCCGCCGCCAGCACCAGGATGGCGCCGTTGATGAACAGCGCCAGGATCAGCGACACGATGGTGTCGATGCGCGACATCGCGATCGCTTCGGCCAGCCGCCCTTCCCGTCCCTGCATGCCGAGCGAAGCGACGCGGGTCTGCACCACCGACGAATGCAGGTACAGGTTGTGCGGCATCACGGTCGCGCCCAGGATGCCGATGGCGAGGTAGAGCGCGTCGCGGTCGGCGATTTTTTCCAGCGAGGGCACCAGGCCGGCCGCCACCGCGTGCCAGTCGGGCGAGACCAGCGCCAGTTCCGCGAACAGGCAGACGGCGATGGTGGCGATCAGCGCAAGGATGATGGCTTCCAGCTGGCGGAAACCCTTGCCCTTCAGCGCCAGGATCAGCAGGGTGTCGAGTGCGGTGAGCGCCACCCCGGTCGGCAGCGACACCCCGAGCAGCAGGTGGAAGGCGAGCGCGCAGCCGAGCACCTCGGCCAGGTCGCAGGCGATGATCGAGAGTTCCGCGAACAGCCACAACGCCTTGGCCGACAGCGGCGAATACTGTTCGCGGCAATGCACGGCCAGGTCCTTGCCGGTGACGATACCCAGCCGCATGCTCAGGCATTGCAGCACGATCGCCGCCAGGCTCGACAGGACCACCACGAACAGCAACTGGTAGCCGAACTGGGAGCCGCCCTGGATGGCCGTCGCCCAATTGCCCGGGTCCATGTACCCGACCGATACCATCAGGCCGGGGCCGGCGTAGCGGATGACTTTCTTCCAGAACGGGTCGCTCTCGGGGACGGTGACGGTACCGGAGACTTCGGAGGGGCAGAACGGGGCGGTGGCGGTAGTGGGTAGCTTGAACATGGGGTTTGCGCAATCGGATCGACCGATTCTAGCGCAAACCCTTGCTTTACATGAGTCCGTTCAAGCCCGCGCCTTCAAGCCGTTTTATTGCCCAGCACGTGCATGCGTGTACGCAGCCGGCGGATCTCATCGGCCATGTCGACCACCAGGGCCGCCAGGTCTTCGTTGGCGTCGAAATCGCGTTCGATGCGCAGCAGGCGGCGCGCGCGCATCAGGTCGATGCTGCGGAAGCGCAAGGCAGTCACCTGCACCGCCGGCTGGCTGCCGAGCACGCCCGCGTGAACGTGGCGTACCACCCAGTCCGGTTCCACATCGCAGGCACGTGCCAGTTCCTCGAGCGTCAGGGCGACGTCCTCCAGCAGCACGCCACTCAGGCTTTGCTGAATCACCATCTCATGCTCCTATGCGTTCACGGGGATTGAAGGCCAGGTCGCGCGCCATCGCCTCGTACAGCTCGCGCGCACGGTCGCTGCTGGCGGGCGGCAGCACCACGTCCAGGATCAGGTACAGGTCGCCCGGCTGCGCCGCCGGGATGCCGCGGCCCTTCAGGCGCAGCTTGCGCCCGCTCTGGGAGCCGGGCGGCACCGTCACCTCGACCGGGCCGGACGGCGTGGGTACCGAGATGCTGGCGCCGAGCGCGGCTTCCCACGGCGCCACCGGCACGTTCTCGTAGACGTTGGTGCCTTCGAGGCGGTAACGCGCATCCGGGTTCAACTGCACTTCGAGGTAGATGTCGCCGGCCGGCCCGCCACCGATGCCGGGGTGGCCCTGCCCCTTCATGCGCAGCTGCTGGCCCGGGGTGATGCCCTTCGGGATGGTGACGCTGAGGGTCTTGTCGCGCGTGACGGTGCGGCCCGACGCATCCTGTTCGGGCACGCGCAGGGTCACCGTACGGGTGGCGCCCTGGTAGGCATCGCGCAGGTCGATGGCGATGGCGGCATGGATGTCCTCACCGGCCATGCGGAAGCCGCCGCCCATGCCGCCCATGCCGCCCATGCCGGCGCCTGGGCCGGCACCGGCGGCGCGGCCGCGCCGGCCGACGTGGGCGAACAGGTCGGCAAAGAAATCGTTGCCTTCGGCGCCATTGAAGTCGAATTGCGAACCCCAGTCGGGCGGCGGCCGGAATTCCTGTCCGGGCCGGTAGCCACGGCCGATTTCGTCATAGGCGGCGCGCTTCTCGGCGTCGCCCAGCACGTCGTAGGCTTCGTTGATTTCCTTGGTCTTGGCGTCGGCATCCTTGTGCTTGCTGACGTCGGGGTGATATTGCCGCACCAGCTTGCGGTATGCCTTCTTGATCTCGTCGGCGGACGCCGTGCGTTCCACGCCGAGTACCTTGTAGTAGTCCTTGTATTCCACGAGCTTGCTCCTGGATCAATTCAATCGGGTTGGATGGTTCACTGAGCTGGTATATGAGGTTCGTAAGCTTGCTTTTCAACTAAATACGATCTCGCAAGAGTGCCGTGACACAAAGCCTTGAAAGCAAAGAAAAAGTTTATGGAGAGATTTATTTAATTCCCCCATTTAATAATACTGGCTATCCTGAAATAATAATCAGGACTGGATAAGTGCAATAAAAATCGCCGTCTTACCCGATATGGGAATTAAAGTGCCGACATTTTTTACACTCATCAATAACTAAAGTTAATCTTTATTAACTTTTCCAAATGGAATCAATGATCTAAATTAGTACGCTATTTCTGGCACAGTAGTTGCATACACGAGGAGCTCAAACAACTAGGGAGGTTTTGATGAAGCTGAGTTCCGTTACCAAAGCAATTGCCAGCCTGTCGTTCCTTGCATGCACTTCGCTGTTCGCCGCACCTTTGACCGTGGATGTAACCGGTGTCCAGAGCGTCAGTGAACTTGGTGATCCGGGTAATACGGTACTGAACTTTAATGTGGGCGCGAACGCGACCATTACCGCTATCAGCTATTCTGTCAACGTCACGGCTTTCAGCCCGAGCTGGCTGTCGGAAATCGGCCTGGCATTTACCGATTCCGACTTTTCCGAGGGCGTTATCTTTAATCCGGGCACGGGTGACGAATTCGCGGGTACCACAACGTATGCGGATTCGGCCGACCTGACAGCCCTGGGCTTGTCCTTCAACGTCGGCGCCGACGGCATCCTGCGCCTGGAGTTCTACGAAGATTTCGACGACTCCCAGGTGAATCCGGACGGCCGCTGGAACTTCGGCACCATCACCTTCAACGTGGAAGGCGGCACCGTGCTGCCGCCGGTCGATCCGGGTACCCCGGGCGGCGAGGTGCCGGAACCGGCGAGCGCGCTGCTGATCGGCGCCGGCCTGGCCGCGCTGGGCTACCGCCGCCGCCGCGCCGCCAAACAGGTGCACTGACCCGCGCTCTGCCTGAAACGTCGTACCCGGCTGGGGCAGCACCGTCGATACGGTGCTGCCCCAGCCGCTTTTGCAGGGAAGAACCGTCACCCGGCCTTAGCAATTAGTCAGTACAATCCGGGGTTTCGCCAGCTGCCCCGAACCATGACGTCCACCGTATCCGCCGCCCCCGCCTCGTCCCCCGTCCGCACCGAGATCGCGACCCTGTGGCGCCTGTCGTGGCCGATGCTGGTCGGCCAGCTGGCCACGGTCGGCATGGGCGTGGCGGACGTGGCGATGACCGGGCACGTCAGCGCGGCCGAGCTGGCGGCGGTATCGCTCGGCACCTCCGTGTGGTCGATCATCCTGGTCACCGTGATGGGCGTCATGATGGCGGTGAATTCCGTGGTCGCGCACGAGATGGGCGCCGGCCGCTTCGACAAGATCTCGCATTCGGTGCGCGAATCGCTGTGGATGGGTGCGATCGTCGGCATCGTCGGCTGCCTGGCGGCGAATGCCTGCACGCTGCTGTTCGACCACATCGGCCTGGAAGCGGCCGTGGCCGGGCGCGCCAAGACCTTCCTGCACATCATCAGCCTCGGCATGCCGGCCTTTGCCTGCTACCGCGCGCTGTACGGCTACACCACCAGCATCAACCAGACCAAGCCGATCATGGTCATTGCCATCTGCGGGCTGCTGTACAACATCGCGCTCAACTGGATGCTGGTGTTCGGCAAGTTCGGCTTGCCGAAGCTGGGCGCGCTCGGCTGCGCGGTCTCGACCGCCAGCGGCGTATGGCTGATGCTGGCGGCGATGGTGATCTGGATCAAGGTCTCCAGCGCCTACCGCATGACCTATCCGTTCACGCGCTGGGAAGGCCCGAACTGGCGCGAGATCAGCAGCATGCTGCGCCTCGGCCTGCCGATCGGCGTGACCCATTTCGCGGAAGTCAGCGCCTTCGGCATCGTCAGCCTGCTGGTGGCGCGTTTCGGCGTGGTGCAGGTGTCGGCGCACCAGATCGCGCTGAATTTCGTGTCGCTGGTGTTCATGGTGCCGCTCAGCTTCGGCATCGGCGCCCTGACCCGCGTCGGCCAGGCGATGGGTGAAGGCAATGCGGTGCGGGCGCGCTTCGTGGCCTGGACAGGCACCGGCATGTGCATCGCTTTCGGCGTGCTGTCGGCGATCTTCATCGCCCTGTTCCGCTGGCAGATTGCAGCGATGTACACCTCGGACGCGGCGGTGCAGGCCACCTGCGCCATGCTGCTGCTGTTCGCCGCGCTGTTCCAGTTGTCCGACTCGACCCAGGTGGCGGCCGCCTCCGCGATGCGCGGCTATCAGGTCACGCGTTCGCCGATGGTGATCCAGATGATCGCGTTCTGGGGCGTGGCACTGCCGGTCGGCTGGATCCTGGGCCTGGCCCCTAGCTGGTTCCCGTGGTCGCCGGCCCAGCCGATGCAAGCCACCGGTTTCTGGATCGGCCTGGTGTTGGGCCTGACGGTGGCGGCCGTGCTGCTGGCGTGGTCGCTCAACAAGCTGTCGGCACTGCGCGTGCGCGAAGCGGATGTTAGCGCCTGACAGTTATTAATTGCATATGTGACCGCTAACATGCACAATAGCCGCACACAACAATAAGCGAACCCAGCGGTCACAGAACGCGATATCCAGGAGACAGCCAGCTAGCTTCAACTGCGGCATCCATCCGATCCGTCCGTGCGCTCGGTCGCCCGATCGATTCGATACCGACAGGAGACGGGATGAGGCTGACACCCCACACCACTTTGGCCGCGCTGGCATCGGCGCTGGCATTCACCCCCGCGGCTTTCGCCGCACCATTGACCACCCTGGACCGCAACGGCGCCTGGGTCTCGGTCGAAGCCTACGGCCCCAACATCGTGCACGTGACGATCGCCGCCGACAAGGACCAGGTTTTAAAAGGTCCGGGCTACGGCATCCTGCCGAAAGCCTCAGAGAATGGCGCCTTCCGCCACAGCCGCGCCGCGGACGGCGACACCTTCGCCTCCTCCGGCATGACCCTGCACGTAAACCCGGCCCCGGCGCCGCGCGTGCCGAGCCAGGGCGAAAAATACTTCGCGCCGGCGCTGGCATCGGTCGGGCTGCAGGTGAAAAATGCGCGCGGCGAGCAAATCCTCAGCATGACCGGCTGGGAAATGGCGCCGCATACCGTCAACGGCGAAAAGACTTACCAGGTCGGCGCCTCGTTCGCGGCCCCGCGCGACGAGCATTACTACGGCATGGGCCAGAACCAGGAATCGCTGTCAGGCCTCGACCTGCGCGGCCGCGTGCTCGACTGCAAGCACTGGTACGACGCCCCGGCCGGCGAAACCGTGTGCGTGCCCTTCATGGTGTCGTCCAAGGGCTACGGCATCGTCTGGGACAACCCCTCCGCCACGCGCTTCGTCGCCGGCGTGCACGGCAAGACCGCCTTCCAGTCGAACGTGGGCGAGCGCGTCAGCTTCTTCGTCATCACCGGCAATTCTTCGGATGAACTGTATTCCGGCTACGCCCGCCTGACCGGCAAGACCCCGATCCCACCGAAAGCCGCCTTCGGCCTGATCCAGTCCAAGGCGCGCTACGACAGCCAGCAGGAAGTGCTGCGCGTGGCGAATACCTATCGTCAAAAGAAATATCCGCTCGACGTGATGGTGGTCGACTGGTTCTACTGGACCCGCATGGGCCAGATGGACATCAACCCGGCCGAATTCCCCGATCCGGACGGCATGAACAAGCAGCTGCACGACATGGGCATGCAGTCGATCATCTCGATCTGGCCGCGCTACGAGACCTCGGGCCGCTACTTCAACGAGCTCGATGCCAAGGGTTACCTGCTCAAGGACAAGGACGGCAAGACCGTCGATGGCCTGCCCTTCCGTTCCGACCGCACCGGCGGCCTGATCGACGCCACCAATCCGAAGGCACGCCAGTGGTTCTGGGAAAAGTCGCGCGACAATATCCTGTCTCACGGCTTCGATTACCCGTGGCTGGACGAGACCGAACCCGACCTGGTGCCGGACGGCTTCATGTATGCGATCGGCTCGGGCGACCGCTTCCACAACCTGTTCCCGCTGCTGCACGTCGAAGGTTTCGCCGACAACATGCGCGCCTGGAAACCGAACAAGCGCGTGCTGATCCTGTCGCGCGCCGCCTACCTCGGCTCGCAGCGCACCGGCGCCCTGTTCTGGTCGTCCGATATCAATCCGACCTGGGAAGCGCTGGCGCGCCAGATCCCGACCGGGCTGAACATGACCGCGTCCGGCATCGCGCTGTGGGGCAACGACATCGGCGGCTGGCAATACCTGCCGCAGACCACCAGCGCCACCAAGGCGCCGCTGCTGGACCCGTCCGACGCGCGCGACGTCGTCGGCCAGAACCACGACTATCCGGAACTGCACACGCGCTGGTTCCAGTACGGCACCTTCCTGCCGACGCTGCGCCTGCACGGCGACCGCAAGCAGGCCGACATCTGGTCCTTCGGCAAGGCGGCGGAAACCATCATGGCGCGCTATGACCGCTTGCGCTATCAATTGATCCCGTACATCTACAGCCAGGCCAAGTTCACCCACGACACCGGCGCCCCCTTCATGCGCCCGCTGTGGATGGACTTCCCGCAAGATCCGAACGTGGCCGACATCGGCACCGAATACATGTTCGGCCCGGCCTTCCTGGTGGCGCCGGTGACCGAACAGGGCCAGACCGAGAAGGATGTCTACCTGCCTGCCGGCAGCGACTGGTACAACTTCTGGACGAAAGAAAAGCTGGCCGGCGGCCGCTGGGTGAAAGTGGCGGCGCCGATCGACCAGATCCCGGTATTCGTCAAGGCCGGCTCGATCGTGCCGATCGGCGCCGATATCCAGTCGACCGCCACCAGGCAGGCGATCGCCGAGATCCAGGTGTACCCGGGCAAGGATGGCGAGTTCAGCCTGTATGACGACGATGGCGTCTCGTATGACTACGAGAAGGGCAAGTCGACCACGACCCGGCTGCGCTGGAGCGAGGGTAGCGGCAAGCTGACGGCTTCGGGCGGCGATGGCGGGCTGGCCAGGTCGCTGCCGGGGCTGGTGAAGGTGATCGGCAAGCAGTAACCGGCAGCGCAGGAACCGCCAACTTTCAAACGCCATCCCTTTGTATCAACGTCGCCCCTGCGCAGGCGGAATAGCTGCGCTATCCCCCCAAGTTTTGCCGGCGCTATCGATACGCGTGCAACTTGGCCCCTGCCTTCGCAGGGGCGACGTTTTTACGCTGACGCATCGGTCAAGCGCGTCGCTACGCACATTCCACCCGCGTCGCCCCCTCATACCCCCTCATATTTACAGCTTTTCACCCCCGACTCTGGTATCGTCTCGGCCGTTGCACACAATTAATCAATTGCCCAGAGACCATTCCATGCGCCCTCTCATTCTGCTTCTTGCCGCCCTGTCGGCCGCTCCCGCATCCGCGGAGCGCCTGACGCTGGACCGACTTCACGCCGACCCGGCGTTGGCCGGTCCTGGCGTGCGCGCCTTGCGCGTGTCGCCCGACGGCGAACGCGTGACTTTCCTGCGCGGCCGCGCCGACAACCAGTTCCAGCTGGACCTGTGGGAATACAACATGAAGGACAAGACCACGCACCGCCTGGTCGACTCCAAGAAGCTGGTCCCGAACGAGAACCTGTCGCTGGAAGAACGCGCCCGCCGCGAGCGCGCCCGTACCGCCAGCCTGTCCGGCATCATCAGCTACAGCTGGGCCCCTAGCGGCAAGCAGATCCTGGTGCCGATCGCCGGCGATTTGTACCTGGTCGACGTCAACAATCCGGATGCGGCGCGCAAGGTCGCCTCGGGCAATGTCGGCGATCCGAAGATTTCGCCGAAGGGCCGCTACGTCTCCTTCGTGCGCGACCAGAACCTGTTCGTGATCGATTTGACGACCGGCCAGGAACGCCAGCTGACCACCGACGGCAAGGGCACGATCCATAACGGCGAAGCCGAGTTCGTGGCGCAGGAAGAGATGGACCAGAAAACCGGCTACTACTGGGCGCCGGACGATTCCGCGATCGCCTACCGCCGCTTCGACGAAGCGCAGGTGCCGGTTGCGCGCCGCTTCGAAATCTATGCCGACCGCACCGAGGTCATCGACCAGCGCTACCCTGCCGCCGGCGACCCGAACGTGGTGATCGACCTGATGATCGTCAATCCGGCGACCGGCGCGCAGAAGAAAGTGGATCTCGGCGCCGAGAAGGACATCTACCTGGTGCGCGCCGACTGGAGCGGCGACGCCAGGACCCTGGTCTACCAGCGCCAGTCGCGCGACCAGAAGCGCCTCGACCTGGTGGCCGTCGACGCCGCCACGCTGGCCCAGCGTCCGCTGTTCACCGAAACGTCCACTACCTGGGTCGCGGTGCCGGCCGACCTGCGCTTCCTGAAGAACCGCAACGCCTTTATCTGGGCGTCGGAACGCAGCGGCCGCAACCACCTGTATCTGTTCGACATGAACGGCAAGCTGCTGCATCCGATCACCAAGGGTGAATGGGGCGTGGACAACATCCTGGCCGTCGACGAGCAGGCCGGCAAGGTCTACATCTCGTCCAACAAGGATGCGGTGATCGACAAGCAGACCTACGCCGTCAACCTGGACGGCGGCAATGCCGACAAGCCGGTGCGCATCACCAAGCAGGACGGCATGCACGACGATACCTTCGCCCAGAACGGCAAGATTTTCGTGGACACCTTCTCCGATCCGACGACCCCGCCGCAAGTGTCGATCCGCCGCGCCGACGGTTCGCTGGTCGAATGGCTCGAGCACAACGAGGTGAAGGGCGACCATCCGTACGCGAAGTACATGGCCAACCATCTGCCGACCGAATTCGGCAGCATCAAGGCGCACGACGGCCAGGACCTGTACTACTCGATGATCAAGCCGTCGAACTTCGACCCGGCGAAACGCTACCCGGTGTTCCTGATGGTCTACGGCGGCCCGCACTCGCAGCAGGTGACGCGCGGCTGGGGCAACATGTTCAAGCAGTACATGGCGCAGCAGGGCTTCGTGGTGTTCACGCTGGACAACCGCGGTTCCTCGCGCCGCGAGCGCAAGTTCACCGACGTCATCTACGGCGAACTCGGCAAGCATGAAGTCGAAGACCAGCTGACCGGCATCGACTGGCTGGCCAAGCAGAGCTTCGTCGATCCGAAACGCGTCGGCGTGTTCGGCTGGAGCTACGGCGGCTTCATGACGCTGCGCCTGCTGGAAGCGGGGTCCGACAAGATCGCGATGGGCGTGTCGGTGGCGCCGGTGACCGACTGGTCGCTGTACGACACCCACTACACCGAGCAGTTCGTCGGCAGCACGCCGAAGTCGAACCCGCAGGCCTACGCCCAAAGCGGCGTGTTCGCCCACCTGGACGGCCTGAAGTCGCCGCTGCTGCTGATCCACGGCATGGCCGACGACAACGTGCTGTTCACCAACTCGACGCGCCTGATCGACGCCCTGGTGAACCGCAACGTCAAGTTCGAGCTGATGACCTATCCGGGTGCCAAGCACGGCATCTCGTCGCGTGCCGGCCAGCGCCACGTGTACGGCATGATCGAGGGCTTCTTCAAGAAGAACCTGGGCGGGACCGACGCCAAGTAATACATTGGCCGCAAGCTTCATCAACGCGTAAAAACAAAAACAGCCGCTCGAAGCGGCTGTTTTCATTGAAGCTGGCGCGGCTTAGTTCTTGCCGACCACGTCCTTCAGGTCGCCAGCTTTCTCTTGCACTTTGCCTTCAACCTGGTTTGCCAGGCCCTTGGCTTGCTGCTCTTCGCTGCCGATGGCTTTACCGAAACCTTCTTGGATTTTGCCACCGATGTCTTTGGCTTTGCCTTTGATTTGGTCTTCGTTCATGATCATTCTCCTATCGTCAGTGAAATACTGCTTCTCGAAGTGAAGCGGCATGGACGTATAGTGCGCCGATTGCGGTCGCAATACTGTTCGCGACTTAACAAATGATTAAAATTTTCAGCGCGGCTTGCGCCAGACGCTGGCCAGCCAGGGCTGCTGTTCGCGCGGCAAGCCTGGCGGGCGGTAATAGTGGTGCAGCGGCGCGAAGCCGGCCCCGGTCACATAGCGTTCCCAGCTCGGATAATCGTGGAAGCTGCCCCAGCGCGGACCGTTCCAGCCTTCTTCGTTGTTCCCGCGCGGATTCGAGCTGAACAGCACGCCGCCGGGCTTCAGGGCCGCATACAGCTCGCCCAGCACCTTGGGCAGCAGGCTGCGCGGCACGTGGAACAGCGAGGCATTCGCATAGATGCCGTCGAACAGGCCATCCGGCAGGTCGAGGTCGAGGAAGTTCTGCTGCCACACTTCGCAGCCGCTGTAGGCCGCCGCCATTGCCACGAACTCGGCGCTGCCGTCGAGGCCGATGGCACGGTGGCCCATGTCGCGGAAGGTCTTCAGGTCGCGTCCCGGACCGCAGCCGAGGTCGAGCAAGGTGTAGGGCGCGCCGGCCTCGATCGCCCCCAGCAGTGCGGCGATGTTCTGGCTGACGTCGTGGTCGATGGTGCCGGCGAAGAAGCGCGGCGCCACCGAGTCGTAGTGATGCAGCGTGCGCTGCGAGATGTCACGGTAGTCGTCGTAATCGGCGATGCCGGACACGTCATCCTGTCCCATATGCGGATCCTGATGCAGCCTGGGCCGCTTGATGTCGAGAAAATCCGGGTGCATGGATCACCAGCGAAGAAATAGACTCCAGGCCATTGTAGGCCTGCCATTTCTTGCGCCAGTGTCCGTTACCCCTAATAAATTACCAGACCCGCACGCGCTGGTCCGGCGGCAAGTACAGCGCCTGGCCCGGCTGCACGTCGAAGGCCTTGTACCAGGCATCCAGGTTGCGTACGGTGGCGGTGCGGTACTGCGGCGGCGCGTGGCCGTCGGTCAGGATGCCGCGGCGTTCGGCCGCTTCGCGTGCCTTGTTGCGCCAGCTCGAGGCGTAGCCGATGAAGAAGGCGCGGTCGCCCTCCTCGTTGGCGTTCTTCCCGCCAGATGCGCGGTAGGCATCGTAGGCGGCTGCGAGACCGGCCAGGTCGGCCAGGTTTTCAGACAGCGTCAGCTGGCCATTCACGGCCAGGTCCGGGAAGGGTTTATAGGCGTTGTACTGGGCCACCAGCTTGCTTGACGCCGCCTTGAAGTGCTCCATGTCCTCCTTGGTCCACCAGTCGCGCAGGCGGCCCTGGGCGTCGAACTGCGAACCCTGGTCGTCGAAGCTGTGGCTGATCTCGTGGCCGATGATGGCGCCGATCGAACCGTAGTTGGCGGCATCCGGCGCCTTGGGATCGAAGAACGGCGGCTGCAGGATCGCGGCCGGGAAGTTCAGTGCATTCTGCAGCGGCAGGTTGACGGCATTCACCAGCTGCGGCGGCATGGCCCACTCGGTGCGCTCCGGCTTGTGGTGCAGCTTGGCGATCTCTTCCTTGTAGTGGAACTGTTCGGCGCGCACGGCATTGCCGAAGGCATCATTGGGCACCACCTTCAGGGCGGCATACGACTTCCACTTGTCCGGATAGCCGACGCCGACGTACAGCGTCTTGAGCTTTTCCTTGGCCTGGGCGCGCGTGGCCGGGGCCATCCAGTCGAGCTTGTCGACGCGCTTGCCGAAGGCGTCGACGATGTTCGCCACCATCTGCTGCAGCCTGGCCTTGTTCTCGGCCGGGAAGTACTTGGCCACGTACATCTTGCCGACCGCCTCGTCCATCGCCTCGTTGGTGGCGCCCAGCGCGCGCTTCCAGCGCAGCGACTGCTGCGGGGTGCCGGTCAGGGCCTTGCCGTAGAAATCGAAGCGGGCGTCCACAAAAGCCTTGGGCAGCACGCCCGCCATCTGGTTGATGCGGTGGAAGGCCAGGTAATCCTTCCAGGTCGCCAGGTCGATGCGCTCGACCAGCGCGGCGGTGCCCTTCATGGCCGACGGGTGCCAGACGATGAACTTGTCCTGGTCGCCCAGCTGGGCCGCCTTGAAGAAGGCGTTCCAGTCCAGGCCGGGAGCGTTGGCCGTGAAGTCCTTCAGGGTCCAGGTATTGTCGGCCTTGAGCACGTCGGCCGAGTCGGCGCGGCTGGCATGGCCGTTGGCGATGTCGACCTCGAGCGCGAACACCTTGGCGGCGCGCGCGTCGGCGTCGTTCTCAGTTTTACTGTAGCCGGCCAGTTTCAGCATCGTAGCGATGTGTTTCTGGTACTGCGTGCGCAGGCCGGCCATGCGCTCGCTGCTGTCCAGGTAGTAGGCGCGGTCGGGCATGCCTAGGCCGCCCTGCAGCAGGTAGGGCATGTTGCGCGCGGTGTCGTGCAGGCCTTGCGCGACCCACAGGCCGAACACGTTCTCGGTGAAGAAATCGGTATTGTTCAGCGGGTCGACGTCGGCGCGCAGGCTGTCGCCGAGTGC
>Ga0308160_10002201_pt1 | contig 24356 bp, 24 predicted proteins | sample PhyFR1_FD_201036 | JGI IMG/M metagenome (GOLD analysis project Ga0308160, IMG submission 201036) | Phyllosphere microbial communities from UC Gill Tract Community Farm, Albany, California, United States - DLSLF.R1 | ecosystem: Host-associated > Plants > Phyllosphere > Unclassified | place: USA... | reverse complement strand
ATATTCCGTTACACACATCCTTCCCACATCGCTCAACGCGATTCATCGCTATCGTCATATCCTCTATATTTTCGTAGAACAATACACCACACTCTCTTTCACCACCAAGACATACACACTGCATCAAGATGGCAGAAGCCTCATCTGCGGTCGCGACAACTACATCCCCTGTTGTTGAATCTAGCTCATCTTCTTCAGCCGCCGAGTCTTCGACCGATCCCACATCCGCGCCCAGCTCGTCCGTTGAGCCTACATCCTCCGCCGCCGAGTCTTCCTCTGCCGCCGAATCGAGCGCAGCCTCAAGTGCTGCTTCAACAACCGATCCAGCCTCATCATCCGATACCCCTGCTTCATCATCCGCTCAGTCCAGCGCGCAGCCGACCTCTGCCCCCGCATCGTCGTCAGCTAGTAGTACCAGTATCTCGCCAGCCGAGAGCTCAGCAGCAGAGGCTAGTAGGAGCAGCGCGATTGCCAGCTCAGCGGCCAGTATCAGCAGTGCAGGAGGATCTGTTTCTACTTCTTACTTGTGAGCAGTCTTTGTAATGACGACGCGTGATGGGCACTGATTTGCAGCACTACCACTATCACTGGATCTGATGGACAGCTCATCACTTCGTCCGGAGTCGGTGCTGTTTCGACCGGAGGCGCAAGCTCAGGGGGCGGCACCAGTGAGCAGAGACAGCACTATTGTTGACCAAGACTGATTTAAGATGTTGGCGCTATCGCTGGTGGTGTTGTCGGAGGTGTCGTCGGTCTACTAGCAATCCTTGCATTGGTCTGGTTCTTACTTCGACGAAGAAAGAGGAACATGCACGCCGACTTTGACGACAACATGGTATGTTCACCGTATTTTGGGCACATGATCGATTTACTGACAACGACAGTTTGACCCGAGCCGAGCTCAGAATCACGCACCTGTCGATCTCGCCGATACTGGACCACAAGTCGAGCCATTCTACACGCCCGGCGTCGCTTCAACTGCTCAGCATTCACCTGAAATGACTCAATACAACCAATCCAACCCCGCTACCTCCGAGGGCAACTACCCTGCCTATGGCGCTCAGGGTGTTTCGAGGGGACCATCTTCAGCTTCTTCTGCTGGATACGCAGGTTTCGGTGCGGCTCAGACTAGTGCTCCCACTACTCCATTCCCTATGCCTTCTATACCTGCTGGTGTTGCCACTGGTGCAGCGGCCGGCGCTGGTGCCGGAGCTGCTGGTGCAGGTTATTCAAAGCAGAGAGAAGCATATGGAGATAGGTTTAGGGTTCATAACGAAGGCGGATCTGGATCTGGTGGAGCAGCCATGAGTCCTACCGGAACAAGCGGAAGTGGTCCTGTCACCGTACATGAGGATGGAGGCGCGGCTGGTGATGATGGTGGCGAGATTCCTCCTACGTGAGTCTGGCGCTTTGATCCGTGGGGAATCAAATACTGATTATATAGCTACGACTCTATCAGACCTTAAAGACGATTCAAGGATCGTTGACAACTGATATTACGATGGCATAGCTATGCTCTGGAGGATGCCTATATTTGACGAGTGTGATGGACTTTGCTTTTGTATATATAATGCGATTCCCATGTAGAAGATTCCGCATGTGTCACTTCAATCTGCACTGCATTGTATTGCCTGCGTGTTTTAAGGAAAGGTATCACCGAGATGCAGGTAAAACGGGGTCAAGAAGGTGATCAAGAAGCTGGGTGGCGTCAAAGGTAGGGTCGTAAGGAGTCTGTCGAGGCGGCAAAGGTATGATTGCGCATGATTGTTGGTGGTCTTTCGCCCGGTATGGAATAGCGGGAAGGTTGAAGAGGCATATAAGTTGATCCGTAACATGATTACAACGAGTGTGCGGCAAACAGAAGACCCTCAAGAGGGCAAGAAAGAGTGTTGTGCCACCCTCGATCTGCTCGCGTCTAGACGGCTACAAAGTCAAAGTCGTACATACACCTTCAGCCATATATAACTCGAGAACCATCATAAACTACGTCCCTATGCTCCTACGTTGAAGCATATACTGTCACTCTGTCGGAAATGTCTTCATCAACAGCGCATCTACCACTTGGGCATACAACACATCATAACACGTTTTCACCAGCTCGATCTGAACGGACGCGGACACCCATGGGCGAATTCGCGTCACCGACACCATATACAAATGGACATGCAAGTGGTAGTAATGGACTTGATCGGAGTGGATCACATGGAATCAATCTAGATACGCCAAATGGTGATATACATACTGCATATAGTGTGAATGGGGATGGATTACCGAAACCAGAAAAGAAGAGAAAGAAAAAGGGCTGGAAAGGCTGGGCGTTGGTGATTGAGGATGATCTTGGGAATGTTTTAGAAATCAATGATGGACCTGCTCCCGATCCATTACCGTCATCGAGAAGAGCGAGGACGGGGAGGGATAGTACAACAGCTACAGTACCCCCGGTACCAGACATACCGGTCGTCAAGAGTGAGTGTGACCTTGGGCGCGGCGAGAAATTGTGCTCATATCTTTTCTCAGAAAGCAAAAGTCCAACCCCACATTTTGATGGACACAGAGCACGGGGTTCAACTCCGCCCTCGTTCCCAATTATCCCTTCATCACCGAAAAAGAATGGCGGATGTGAGTTGACGTTGAATCAACTCCCCTTTCTATTCTACTCGCCGCGGCGGCGTCATCTTTCTTTCTTTCCTTCAACCTTCTTTCTTTCTTCCAATTGACATTGCATGCTGACGGATTTTTCTTTCGTTCCAACTCATTGTCCAACACATACTTTCGCACACGCTCTACATTATTTTGCCTACTATACATATACATACCAACGTCGTTGTTTCACAATGACCGAATCATCTCCGCTCTCTTCTCCCGGACCGGAATCACCTAAACGAACTCGTCCCCTTCGATCAACTCGTAATCCCGACCCACGTCACACGAAATCGCAAATATTAGACTGGAAACCAAGGAAAACACCCCTTCCTGAACCTCTACCTATCCCCGCTGCATCACAGCCACCCCCAAAGCGAACAAGACAAAATTCTATAGCTGCTTCAACCCTTTCCCCTGACCCTATCGAGCAAACGTCACAAGTTCCAAAGACCGCCGATGCTCCGAGACCCCGTCATAGTCTGCCAAAGGCAAAGCCAATCACCAAGAAACCTCGAGCATCGATGTCAAATGGTCAAACCCGCTCTCAACCTACTCGAGGCGATAACCAAGCAGCAGCCACACCAATTATCACACCCGACAGTCGACCTGCTAAAACACCGCGAGAAGATCTTCCAGCAAAGACACTTCGTACCAAGCCCATGGAGCAGTCACCCTCTCAAACTATTGCAGTACGTGAAGAAGCTTCACATATTCTCGCGCGCGCAAACGAACATCGTGAATTGACTCGACTCCCACCCGCCCTGTCATCGCCCGACGACGATGAAACAACTCCCGCATCTTCTATGCGATTCTTTCGGCCAGCGTCCTTATCACGTACTGGCTATGTCGAAGCGAGAATCAAGTTGTCGGTCGACGATGAAGCGGAATCGGAAGATTTCGATGCTGCCTTCGAGGCCGAATTCGAAAAGGTCAAAGATGCCTATCGTCAGGGTATTCAACCTTGGAACAACCCTTACGCACCCCAGGAACACTCGGTACCCGTATATGGTCTTGAGGATGCCGAACCACCAGAATGGACCGAGGATCAATCTCCGTCAATAGTTCTCAGCACACATCGCGATCGGATATATCCCGAAGATATAGTTGGTCTAGCACATCGGCTGGGCTATGATGGCCTTACCGAGGCTCTTGCCAAAGATGCTCATGGGTTTGTCGAGAACGTCAAGGTATGCGCATTCCTGGGCACTCTTGGCGAAAGGTAGTTAGCTAATGACGACAGGATAATTTGACTCGTATATTGACCCACTATCTACCCCTTCCCGACGCCCATCGAGACGCTTTTCTCGAACACCTCGGCCGTGATCTCACGAAGTTTGGTCAGTCTTTGACTGATTCGGGCTCTGGTGCCCTCTCGGATCACACCCTACCGCGCTTACCACCTCCTGGACCGACATTCGATTGAGACTTGGTGTGGTATGTAATCTTGGTTGTACTGCATTAGTGTATCTTCTATAGCATGACCATGAGGTCGGAGACAGAGGGTAGGATAGGACCGAGGGGAGACCATTGTTACGATTGCAACGACACGACACGATTCTATATGGTGCATAGGATATACTGTATGTACTGTATGTATGTATTCTACATATGCCACTATAGTTGGGATTAAATGTGAATAATGCACATTGGAATATTCCTCGGCTAAGGTTGAGTGCGTTGGAATTTCTGGCCAACGAGCACACCTCACACACTGCCCTGGGCTATCTGTAGTAGCAGTAGTAGTGGTATCAACAACAACAGTGGTACATAGTGAGCAAACTCATGGTGCTTGTTAGCTCAACGACATCACTCGTATTCAAGAGATAAACGACTATAACGACCTACCCTACCCTCGCCTCACCTCGCTCCACACCGACCACTACCCCGAATCGAATCAACATGTCCGGAAACCCATTTGACGAATTCCCTTCATCGCCCCGTAAATTGCTTTCGGGAGCAGCACGACCATCCGCCAATCCACGAATTCACGCCATCACCAAACCTTACTCTCGTCCTGTTTCCTACGCTGGTCCATCATCTTCAGCAGCATCTCCTCAGCACGAACTACTCAATGTCAACGGCAGTAATGGCAATGGCAACGCTAATGGATCCCCTACGAAGCCAACGGCACCTACCACTCGACCCGCTATACTGTCGAGTCAGAGTTCCCGTTCTTTCCCTCGATCTGGATCTGAATCTTCCTTATTTGGAAGTTTGAAAGGATTGATCTCGAAACCTCTTTCATGGCTTGCTACCCCTCGATCTGTCAAACGGGATCAGTCGACTTGGGGAGCTGGTTTAGATTCGGAGGATCCAGAGAGTCCAAGTGTCAAGAAGTTGAGAAGGAGTTCACCCCCGAGGACAAGAGGAACATATGATCCCCCAACGCGAGGTGATGGTGGGTCAAAGGGAAAAGAAAGGGAGATGTTGCCGCCTCTACCCGCTCTCGGTGGACTGAAGAAATCGTCGACTACCAAAGCGATCTCGAATTTACCTCACTCACAATCTATGCCATACCTCGATCCACCAAGTAGCGTTCTTTCGCCAGCGCGGAGGAAAGCCGGTGGAGCAATGACGAGGTCCAGGGGAATGGATTTGGCAAGTCTGGCCAACGGGGACGCAGAAGAGACCTTGGTGGAAGAAAAGGGAGCTTGGAGTCCTTGGAAACAGCAGACGTCGGTCGGTCGCGCGAGGACGCCAGTCAGGCAAAACCGTGGTTCCATATCAGAGGTCCGCGATGTAGGTCGCCCTGAACTGTAGTCACTGATATCAGTACGCTTTGCCATCCTTGTCTCCGTTCCGAGCGCCTACGCCAACCGCTAGCGCCGGTCTCGCTCGGTCCAGTACCGCAAGCAACCTTCGTCGCGCAGGTAGTATGGCTTCAGATGTCAGTATGGGACGGCAGTCAACGAGTGCTCGTCAGATGAAAGGCTCAAGCTCGATGCTGTTCGGTACCTCGGCTAGCAATGCCGGGGACGCAGACGAGTCAATGAGTATCGACGGAGTGGAAAGGACGAGAGATGGAAGTGTGCTGGTGAGTCACATCGCCTTCGACTGTGCTGATAGAAGCAGGATTGGTTCATGCGTGATAGGTGGTCGAAGGAGCCTGGATCACCTCGTGCTAATCGGATGTCCTCTCTGGCACCTAGCTCTAGCATGCCGCCAATCAGAAAGGGCCAATTGGTGTGGAACTCGGAAAAGGGCTTTGTACGCGAAAGCGAGCTCAGATCAGGTGAATTTCCGTCCTGTCTAGGTCATGTAACAAGCTCATCCTGTAGCCGAGCATCCAGCAGTGCAGCCCAATCAAGCAGAACGAATCCTTTCTGCACTCGAATCTATGCGTAAAACACCACTCGCCGACGCAAGGAAGGAGACTCAAGAAACCTCGCTTATAGGTTCATCGTCACGTCAGATCCGTCGCGCAATCAACGTCCCACTAGCGACCGCTCAGGCCGGGGAAAGCGCTAGGCAAAGGCGAGACAAGGAAAGATTAGGAGGAGATGAGCGGGTCTCAGTCATGATCAGTCCATATGGCCGTCGCAGAGCCGTTGAGTCTGAGCAAAGAGAGAGGAGTGTCGCTACTGGTGAGTTTTCTTGCTACAGATCGAGATGAACTGGATTGATGATAGATGACCGCCCGACCAAGAGTCCATCCCGCTCCAGAAGTCATGCTACCGACCATTCTATGGCTTCTGCCCGAACTCCCACTCCTGAACCACCCCGCTCACCAACCCCCGAACCTACACCTCGCCGCTCTTCGCGATTGAAAAAGGTTGATGGCGAAGAAACACATCGTGCCAAGAAATCGACCAGAGGCAAGGGTTCAGTAAAGAATGCAGACATCGAGACCTCTGCCCCGAAAGAGACTGGTCGAAGGAGACGTAAAGCTACTGCTGAACCAACTTCGCCCGAACAGGAAGCACCACCACCCGTGCCTTCCGTCCCTACCATAATGGAGACCGCTCCATCGCCTAGCGAGAAGTCTACCTCCTCCTACCAACCCCGAGCTGAAGGCGATATGCCCAGACAGCAATCAAGTTTGAGAGCTCGAACGGAAAAGACAAAGAGGGCACATGGGTCTTCTGCGCATGGATCAAGAGCTACTTCGCCCAATGCTGGTGGACGATTCTCGGCGAGGGAAGAGGATCTACCAGATATGGAAGAGCTCGAACAAACCAAGATCTCGCTACCTTCTTTCAGTGGAGTCTCATTCGGCAATTTCGGTCTTCCTCCTCCCGCTGCTCCGGCGACAAAGTCAGAACCTATCAGCAAGCCAGCAGCCCCCTCTGCCAACTTGGGCGTGCCAGCGCGTGGTCCACTGTCTCGATTGAACGCTAGTCGTCCACGAGCATCTTCGCCTCTAGCTGCCGGATCTATCGTAGCTGAGCCAGATTCGCCCGAGAATAGCGGTCCCGTTCCTCCCAAGGAAGTCGTCAAGCCCAATGAGAATGGATTCTTCTCATTGTCTGGCTCGAGTGCCCCCACTTCCAATGCCGCACCTGCACCTTTGTTTGGTGGACCTGCAGCGTCGAGCGATACGTCCAAGAAATCCACTTTCAGCTTTGGTCTCGGTAAACCTTCGGCAGCTCCCGCTCCACCGGCTCCAACGAGCGATTCAGGCGAAGTACCAAACTTCTTTGGCCGTAAATCTGCCCCTGATTCTGGAACCTCAACCCCGGTCGTGGCTGCCCCTACGCCATTCAGCTTTGGTGCTCCTAAGCCAGCTGCCGAGGCATCGGCCACGACACCGACAGCTGCTCCTTTCGCATTCGGTAAACCCTCTGCTTCCACCCCTGCTGATTCTGCTCGTGCCCCTGCGCCATTAGGCAGTTTCAATTTTGGTGCTAAACCGGCTGAATCCGCGAAAGCAAGATCGCCCGCTCCAATTGGGTCGTTCAACTTTGGTGGTGCTGCTTCTCAGGAACCGGCCGCTAAAAAGCCTGCGCCGATTGGTTCTTTCACCTTTGGGGCCGGGGCCAAGTCTGACGAGAAGGCTGCTACTCCCAGCTCATCCACTCCTTCATTCGTATGTTTCCCTTGCCGTCCCTGAAATTGCCACTGACGACCAGTTTGGGGCCTCCAAGCCTGCCGAGACCGCTGCTCCTGCCAACCCATTCGGTCAGCCTTCTACCTCCGCTCCTGCTACTGCTACTGCTACTGCCGCCTCCCCCGCCCCCTTCACCTTTGGCGCTCCTGCCGCCTCTGCCAAACCTGCCGAGACTCCTAAAGCGACCTTTTCATTCGGTGCCAGTACAACTCCCGCTGCGGAACCCGCCAAAGCTGTCCCGGCATTCGGTGCGCCGGCAACGCCTGCTGGAGAGAAGTCGACTGGTTTCGCATTTGGTCAAGCCTCTGGATCAACGACTCCCGCTGGTAGTCCCTTCGGTGGTGGATTCGGCGCGAAGCCTTCCGAGCCCACTCAGTCAGCATCCTCGTCCACTCCTTTCGCATTCGGCTCAAGCGGAGCCACTGGAAGTAGCACAAAGACGAAGCGTGGTGCACCTGATCAAGGTTCTGGCTCTGGCTCAAAATCTGCTTCATTCGGTTTCGGTCAGAGTAGTAACCCCGCCCCGACCGCTCCTTCTACGTCATTTGGTTTCGGATCATCAAGTACCCCAGCAGCACCGGCTCCGGCAGCGGCCCCATTCGGAAGTCAACCAGCCCAATCCGGGTCTTTCGGTTTCGGTGCCAGCCCCACGCCCGCTGCATCCCCTGCTGCGAATCCATTCGGTGCTGCTCAGGCTCCTCCTGCCGCACCTGCTGCGGGTGGCTTTAGCTTCAACTTTGGCGGGTCAAGTACGGCTCAAAATTCATCACCTGGTTTCGGTAATCCCGCTCCTGCTGCTGCTGCTCCTTCTTTCGGCTTCGGACAATCCGCACCTGCTCCAACGACCCCGACTGCGGCTCCCGGTTTCACGTTCGGCGGAGCCGGCAATGGTGCTCCGGCACCTGCTCAACCCTCATTCGGCTTCGGCAGTGCTCCACCTGCTCAGAATGGAAGTACGACACCGGCTGGTCAGCCTCAAGGGTTTAGATTTGGAAGTCCTGCCCCCGGTGCTACACCGCCTGCGGACGGTGGGTTCAGTCTGGGTATGGAATCAGGTAATCCGCCTGGTAGTCCCAGTGGCAGGAAGATAAAGCCGCTTAGGAGGGGTACGAAGAGATAGTGGGGTCCAGGGTTGTCAGGTAACAGCAAGTCATGTCAAGGGTCGGAGATGGAGGGGTGTCGTAATATTGTCTTGTCACTCAATTCCCTATTTTCAAATTACCAACTTTTTATAGCAACAAGCCAATAGGTAAGATCTCTGCATGATCATGAATATGAACGTATCATATGATATACTCTTCATTGCCGAGCACTGCGAATAGATCATGATGTCAGACTGGCAGACGATGTCACTGAAAATGCCAGTCGACTAAGCGAGGCCGAGAAGACCGAAAAGATTCAGAAGTGGAGGTTGTCCACGAAGTACACTCAGAACTGTACTTTACCATGTCTACATCTAGAATCGCAATTTCGCCCCCAGAGTTCCTGACGAGGTTTATACCCCAGACAGGAGACAAGCCACATATTACTCTGACATGGGCTCAGTCTCTCGATTTCAAGATCGCTGGTCCGGGCGGGAAGAGAGTGATGATAAGTGGAAATGAAAGTATGCTCATGACCCATTGGTGATACTCTTAATTGCGATATACGAGTAATGGCTAACGAGCAGGCTGAGAAGTATGCATGATGCTATCCTGGTGGGGATCAATACATTGACAATGGATGATCCAAGATTACAAAGTATATCATAACATGCTATTTAGAAAGGAGGTCCTGATCCCAGTTAATCTACTACCACAGGACCAGAACCTCAAACCACCTCAACCCATCATTCTCGATCCAACACTCAAGTTCCCCCTCTCAGCACGTCTCTTACAAGTATGGAATGAGTTCTCACATACCCATCCGTCCGATAGGGGGGACAGCATAGTTAGACAGCCGTGGGTGATTTGTGGGGACAAGGTGGATGAGGGACGTATAGCGGAAGTCGAGGAGGCGGGGGCTGTCGTGATTAGGGTGCAGCTGGATACTGCGGGTAAGCAAGCTACTCCATTTCGCTCAGCATCAATCTGACGTGCAGGTCATATAGCGCCCGAAGCGATGCCTGATATCCTTCAGAAATTAGGTCTCCGGTCAGTCATGATCGAAGGTGGATCTCGCATCCTATCGTCCTTCTTACGAAGTCCTCCTCGGACTGATAAATCGCCAGTGGTGGATAGTGTGATCGTGACCGTGGCACCTATGTTCATTGGTGACGGTGTCGGGGTGGTCCCGAGGGTAAGCCAATCTGCATTACAGAGCTCGGAACGAGCTAATTCTCAGGAGGATGAAGCTGACTTACCGGAGCTGGAGACGGTACATACCGAGACTATGGGCAAAGATACAGTGATGGTCTGTACTGTCAAACCGCGGCATTAACAACTGGCTGAGAGGAAATCACTATATGCATAATCATCATTAGTATTCGTATTCGTAATCGTAAACAATATCTCGAGGCAAGCATTCAATCCCAAAGTCCGCGCCCGACAGGAGGGAGAATTATACGTTAGGAAGAGGGCGGCTCTACGATGTCAGCTTATTACGATCGGCCAACAGCGATAACCTACATTGGCCGGGGGAGGCGGTGGGACCGCTCCCTGCATCATGTTGAGTTGATTCCCAGGGTACTGTTGCTGTGGCTGCGGAAGAGGACGGTTTGGTTGGCCCATGACAGGTCCACCTGGTGGCAAGAAGCTCGACCAAGCTGGTACGCCTGCAGGCGCCTTTCCACCTGCAGGAGCAGCAGCTCCTCCCGGAGGCTTGTTGTCCTGACGCTCAGCATGTCACCTGAGTATTACGCCTGGAAAGATTTACCTTCTTCGGAGGCGCAGCTCCACCTGGCTTGGGCACATTTGACGGGTAAGGCAGAATAGCCATCAAGTCACTGCGGCATCAGTCCTGATCATTTGGTAGTGACAAAGCTTGACATACCCTCCTGACTGTCGACCCTTCATGAGCAGTAGGTCTGCCAGTTCCCTAGTGATCAGCACTTTTCAACGACGGGACTCAATCGACTTACATGTACAACGCTCTCCTGTTCTCTCTCAAATCCCCAACCTCCTTCAACAGACTCCTCACTTCACCTGACAATGCCTTCGAGAAGTCGTCCAGGCTTGAGATTAGCCACGACCCTGATGAGTATCCATTGACTCACTATCCCGCCAGATTGAACCCGACTTGCTCTCGCGCGGCATTCTGCGCAGCCTGTACAGTCCCCTTGTGCTGATTGGAATTCTGCTCCATGATTTCTGCAGCCAGCTTTCGGAGGAATCCAGCTTGACTATCACCAGATGTCCTGGTCGTCAGTCTTGAGACTCGACATGACTTATGACCTACTTGAGAGCATCTAGCACCGCCTGCGTACCCGGCTTCTTGTCGTCAACAGTCCTCCTCTTCTTCGATTCGTCCGTATCCTTGACCAGAACATCAAGAGCATCTTGCATTTTCTTGACCGTCGTCAATTTCTCTGCTCGTCTTTTGTCGGAAGACTTAAGTCGCTCGTCCTGAGAAGTATTTCGAGTCTTATTTTCGGCTGCTAAAGCGTCCTATGAATCAGCTTGGTCCGCCTTTATAGCCCCAAGAACTCACCACCGCCTTTTGCAGGTTGGTGAGAGCATCGATGTTCTGCTTGTGACGATCCTCGGCGAGCTTGATCTTGTTTGCTTTGGCCAGATTGGTCGCAGTAAGATCGGCAGTCTCCTTGTCTACAAGATCAGCTGAGCACCATGTCAAGGCGGCAAAAACATACCAGACATCTCCTTAGCAGCTTTCTGCTTATCTGACCGTGAGCACAAAGACAGAACAAATTGGTATGACTCACTGGCCAGAACCCTGACGTCTTCCATAGCTTTCTCTTGTGGCGTCAAGCCAGACGGTCCAGCAGCTGCACCAGGTCCTCCAGGTACCTTCTTTCTCAACTTGTTCGAGTCATCAGGTACCACATTCGTCTGCTCGTCCATCACGGTTGAATCTCCAGGAAGATTCAGGGGTAGAGCCGGAGCAGCACCAGTCACCTTGGTTTTATTGTTCGTCTTCGACGATCCACCGCCCGGCACCGCAGATCCGAGTGGTCCATCTTGATGAGGACAGGCTTGGATTGGAATACCTTGCTGAGTGCGAGCTCCAGTCGGGCAGCATACTGAGCAATGACCTTGTTGAGATTCGGCAGGACCAGTAGCGAGAGTCGACATTGCCGGCGTGCCGGTGATTTTGGTCTTTGACGAAATGTCCTCGGTAGTCTTGCCCTTCTTACCACCTGGTATTGCTGGGGACGGTCGAATGTAGGCGGTACGGCCATCGGGTAAAATGACCTCTTCCAGCGTATCAGGAGCTTTTGGATCAGTTGAGGGGACAGAAGTGATGGCAGCGCCAGCAGCGGATGGAGGACGAGGGGGAGTGATCTTGGTAAGGGAAGCTGGTGGACCAGCTGGAGCTGTATTGCTCTGGACAACAGCAAGAGCTGGCGTACCTGATGGGCCGCCACCTGGAGTAGCTATCACTGTCCCTGAACCACTCATACCTGGTGGAGCAGACTGGCCATCTTGATGTACTGCCGGTTTACCCTTCCGTAGCTTGTTGTGGCCGTCGACAACATCGATTCCTGGAGCAACACCCCCAACCCCGCCGGGCTTGGAGACGAAAGTTGAGCCGGCACTTTCTTGGGGAACGTTATGAACCACAGTAGCGTCGTCGGAAGGAGCAAGAGCGTGAGCAGTATCGGAGAATCTAGTTTGCTTGCCGTTGGCGCCGCCGGCGGGTGTAGAAGGTCGAACGATGGGAGGTCCACCTGATTGAGGTACCGTTGTAGTTGTTATCTTCTCCTGCGATTTGTTGGGCTTGAACTTAGAGAGCAGACTTCCACCTCCATCAGATCCCGCAGGTTTGGGGTGGTTGGTCTCGTGTACGACGGCTTGATCAGGTACGTTGGCATACGTGGTTTGTCCGGGAGCAGCACCACTATGACCAAGTTGACCTTGGACCGGAACAGCTCCGCCGGGTACATTCGCTGGATTCATTACTGGAGTCATTCCGGCAGGACCGGGCGCACCACCAGGAACATTGGCGAGAGTAGCGGGTGGAGGAGCAACAGCTCCAGGCTGACCAGCAGTCGGCTGATTGCCGATAACCTGAGTCGGAGGAGGTTTAGCGGGATTTCCAGGTTTGCCAGCTCTAATTGTCAGTTCGATCCTTCGTCATACCTGTCTTGCTGAATCTACTCACGCGGGAGTGTTTGGTCGGGCCTGAGTGGGTAAGTGTGGTTCCCACCATAAACCACCCACCTTGCCAGCAGGAGCAGGAGCTGGAGTAGCCATAACGCCCGGAGCGGGTCCAGCAGCACCAGCTTGCGGTCCGGGAGCGGCTGCAGTCGGCATATTCCCCAGATCCGACTCGACCATTGCAGGTGGTGGTGGCCCAGGAGGACCCGGAGCACCACCACTCGGATCATTCGGGACGTTGTTATTGGTATTGACGGGAATGACTTTCGGGTGATTGGTATCGTATACCGGTTTGGCGGCTTTTCCAGGTTTACCTGCTCCAGGAATATTGTTGGCAGTGTTGGCAGGCGGTTCAGCCCCATTTGCAGCAGGATCAGCAGCCACAAGAGCGGGTTTAGCACCGGTTGTCTTGGTGAAGCTGGTGGTCTTGGTATCGACGGGTGCGCCTGACGGATCCATCTCGGTGACTTCGGTGACAATCTTGGTAGTAGGTTGACCATTGACGGGGGGACCTTGGACTATAGATTCGTTCTCGGAATATCGAGCTCCAGTATTCGGAACATTGGCAAAGTCGCGAATGACGGGATCACTACCTCCAGCTTCAGTGGGTACATTGGCGAGAGTCGCTCCATTAGATCCAGGAGGTCGGGTGTAGGTTCTGGTAGTACTCTTTGTGACGACAGGTGGTCCGCCAGGACCTTGCTGAATGGTCTATCATCAGCTCAATCGCTCAACATGGCTGAGTAACAACGTACCTCTTCATGCTCTTCTCTGATCAATTGTCCACCTCCGTTATCTACAGGGATTATTGGCGACATATCTTGAGGAGTAAGAGACAGCGGTTTAGGTATACTCAAAGGTTTGCCGGTCCGAGGGTTGATACGAGTAGCCATGGTAGGAGCTACAGTCTCAGCGACTGACTCAATAACAGGTGCTGTCCCACCAGATTGAGGGATAGGATGGGGCGTACCGCCTGCGACTCGTTCAATTTCTTCTTCGATGTCGATGTCTTTGACGACAGTGCCATTCGGTCCTTGCACAATGTGATCATGTTCCTTATGGATGATCTTCTCGGTTGGCACATGCATTAAGTTGGCGACTACATATCAGCGACGCGACGCGACCCGCATCTGACTCACTCTTAGCTTCCAGAGCAGCAAGTTTTCGGTCTTGTTCTGTGTCCTTGACAATTTGAGGGTTGACGGGTATATGAGCAGAAGGAGCGGCAGCAATCCCATCGACAATCTTCCCATCGGCCATGACGGTGCCATCGGGTAGAATCTCACCGTGTACCGTGCCACCAGATGTCTTTGGCAGATGAGCAGGAGGAACGCTAATGGGCGGGGCAACTCCCTTGACACCCTGTACAACATCACCATTGGCGAGGACGACTCGACCATCAGGAAGGACATGACCGGTAACGTGTTTCGGTTGCATTTCGGCACGTAGTCGACCAAGCTCAGCAAGTACATTTGCCAATTCCATGTTTTGCTGTCGTCTACCATCGTCGATCTGATCAGAAACGCCGTGAAGATATCGGGAGATCTCATTTTGCTGTTCGCCTTGAGCCTGAGCGAGCTGTTCGGCAGCATTAAGGGTTCGGCGGAAGCTATCATCCTAGTTGTCAGTTTGATCCAAGAAACAAGTGAAAACATACGGTAGGAGTATGAATATCAATATCAAGGACTTTGTCAGAAGTCAAGGGGGTGACAAGTTGAGTTGTAGCAGTAGAAGGCGTAGATTCATCATCGGTAAGTCCGACACCCGAGTCGGGTTCAGGGTGACCGTCAGGCCTAGGAGGACCGGCAGGACCGTATCTTGAAGCAGCAGGAAGACCATAGTCCCCACTGGTACCCGTGACACCAGGAGGAAAGAAACCAGGACGACGAGGGTGGGGACCGACGTTCTGATATCAGCATCGAATCTAGCTCAAAGAGCAGTAGCTCACGGGACCGATGGGACCACCAAATCCAGGACGCATACCAGGCATGAAGCCCATTCCCTGAGATTTAGCTCAGTCCAAGAAGAAACAGAACATCACTCACAGGCATGCCCATACCCATTCCAGGCATACCCATACCTGGCATTCCCATCCCCATACCCATTGGGCCCATAGGACCCATTGGCCCAGGAGGAGGGAAACCTCGCCGGAAGCTAGGCGTTAGCCGAGTAATGCGGATGTGGTAAATCACTCACTAAGTAGTAGAAATTGGATCCCGAACACCCGCAATTCGAGGCATAGAAGGTCTAGCCATGCCCTGTACTCCAGGAGGTGGAGGCAGACCAGCGAAACCAGAAGCACCAGGGTATCCCTGTTGCATCGAAGGGCCAGGACCAGATTGACCATGCATTTGAATATTCTCCTGTGACTGTACGGGAGTGGGCAGATCGACAGGAGCAGGGGGAGGGAGTCGTCTAGCAGGATCTCGAGGCGGATCTTCATCTCCATAGCTGGTGGTCATGTCATCATCATCGTGACTTGGTGGTCGAATAGGAATAGGTCGCTGATCCGCCGGAGTCTCGGGTGTCGGTCCCTCTTCGTACACCTCCTCAGTATACACGGTTTCAGACTTGGAAGATACGCGTGCAGTCTGCTGAGGACGATGATGACCCCGGAGATGGTCGGCCAGATGGGCAGGTAGAGTAGTTCGCGGCGCAGCGAAATCGCTTGGAGGCGTTTCGGGCGGTAAATTGTGCATGGCGAATTCCTCATCGAAATCAGGCGAGGCAGCGTATGGATCTAGCAGCTCGGAAGGTACAGGAGATGGACCGCCGTATAGCTCGTGTTGAGCCTCATGCGAGAGACTTCCTTCTGGACCCAAGTATTTTGCCTTGAATTCGGATGAGTAGATACTATCTCCGCCCTCATACCATGAGCCTTCCTCTTTGCCAGACCTGGATCTCAATTCGGATTGATGATCCGAGTACTTGGGAATATCATCTTCTTCCATGATATCGCTATCGCCCAGTCGATAAAGAGCACGTCGCAACAGATCCTCGAGACGTCGCAAAGCAGGATTGGTCGATGGTAGGTCGATATCGATTGACCTCCTGTTTTGCAGTATATCGTGGTTCTGGCCAATGACCGTTCCAATCAGGTTTCGCATATCAGCCAATTGTTGAGCAACGGCATCTTGCATGATAGGCGGTGTGATGGGGCGAGCAGTCGATGTGGAAGATACAGAGCCAGGAGATCCAGGTGGAGACTGACCTTTGGAAGGTAATAGGGGAGGTCGATCTAACACCAGTCGATCGACTTTACTTTCGATTCGATCCAATTGACTGGCCATTCTGGCTCTTTCTCCATGCTGAGCCTCATCTTGACCCTGCACGTGATTCTCTTAGTCAGCTCAACGTCACACACAAGGGTGATTGCCTTACTAGCATCCTGTTCATATCATGACCCAAGTCCGGTCGAGCAGTATATGAGCTGCTAGAGGATGAAGTATGGTGTCCCCCAGATCCGCTAGAAGGTCCAGGGGGAGAAGGTGGCATGGGCGGAGCAGGTACTCTTCTGATCTTGGAGCTGACTACCGATTGAGCGGTCGAGATACTACTTGGAGGAGCCGATGGACCGCGAATAGGGGTTTGAGAAGTACGAGCGGTATTATACGACCTGTTGCTCAGCTGGAATTCTCGGGAGAGCCAGAATGTGCTTACTCTTGGGTACCTCTAGCTGTTGCGACCTCAGCCATTGTTGTGGCAGTCGTCGAATAAGCAGTCTCCCTAGCCGTCAAGTAAAGCGTGTTTTCTTGAGCTGTACCCAGAGGTGTTCTCCCTGACTGAGCCGCGGTGTGATACGACCGAGACTTGGCAGGAGCAACACTACCGTTAGACGATCGCCTGTCGAGATCGGCCAGCAATCCCACATCAGATTCAGGCTCGCTAATGTATGTCCCAGTTTCTGCTCGTTCTTGATCATCGGATCGGAAGGACAACTTTTCGGATCTTACGGAAGAGCGGGATATAGGAGGTGGAGGAGCGGTTTCGTGACCTGTAGATCGAGGTGATACAGAAGACAAGGCTGTTCGATAGGCATAGCTCATCGTCCCCTCCTCTGCGGTGTCCATGCGAGTGGTAGATGGTCGAGCAGTTTGATAGCCCGAATCACTGACCCCCGATCGTCCTTGAGAAGCGGTACCCCATTGAACATCTGGGTCGTGTAATTGGTATCGGATTGGTTCGGATCTACCGCTTCGTTCAGAGGCTGTAGCATACTTGGAAGGCACAGGTGGTGGGGCCGATTGGTATGACGACACAGAATCTCGTAGAGCGGAAGAGCCATTATCGAGACGAGTTCCAGCAGTCGTGTAAACACTATCTCTCGCAGTGGTGTATTGGGAGCCTCGTATCGATTGAGGAGAATTACCCAAGTATTCGAAAGCCTCGTTACCAAGACCATATGTAATGGTAGTCTGTCGGTACTGATCGGAATCGGCAGAGTGGCTAGCCGAGGCTTGAGTGATCTGGACCTGGGGTACGGTTTCATATGCACTTCCGCCGTCGTAAGTCCCATCGCGAGCTGTATAGGCGACTGTGGTAGATCTGTCCTCGCCAGGTGTGTGATAGGTGGTTCTAATTTCGCTGTGCACTGCTGGCGTAAAGTAGGAAGAAGGTCCGCCAATCGTCGACTGATCGTATGGCGTACTGTATCGTTCTCCAGAAGCATCCATCGACAGAATCTCTGCAGCGGTAGCCATACTTTGCGACATCGACTCGGGAATAGTCTGTAGAGCTCGAGTTGGTGATGTATACTCGGGCGGAGGCGAGACCAATGGAGGAGGAGCTATACCACCTGCAAAAGTGAAGTCTCGTGAACCAGGTCTCGATCTGGCAATGTCCGTAGTGAGGGGCAAATCGAGTAAATCAGGTGCGGATCTCCTTTCAGGCGTACCAATAGGCATGAAAGCATCTTCGGATAGATCGGCTTCACTAGCGACTCTGCGAAGGGATCGATTGCGGTCAAGTCCACCCGCAGCAAGTCGCCTGCTACCTCGTTGTGTGAGGGGCGTGACGAGACCTCCAGATGTGACGACGACTTGATCATCGGTAGCATACATGGGTCTATGAGACAGGTAGACTGAACTGGCGTCCTGAGAAGTCGGTCCGCCAGCGAGAGGAGTATATTGAGTCGAGGCAGATCCGCCAGCATCACTTCGTGTGATCTGCGATAGAGGACGTTCGGAATGCAGAGATGGAGCACGAGAAGCCGGTCGACCTCTGGTCCTCTCAAGAGCATTCCAAATAGCGTTCACCCAACGGACTGTGCATCAATCTCTGGACGCTGGCATATATCCTGGCTTACCTCGCTCCCTAGCGCTATCACAACCAAGTCGTTCGGTACCATCATCGTAAACAAGCTTGAAGGGATACAGGTTGTCGGCCAGGTTGCTCTGTCGCTGGGCAGCCATCGTACCCAGATCGTCCCTCGCAGCTGGATTGTTCGGACTTGAAGTAGAGGCGACCTCCTCACAGTACTCCAGATCAAGCGTCACCATTGCCTGAGTACCAGAAGCCGTTCGCCAGACGAGTTGGAGACCTTCTGCGTAGAGGCGAGCATCGGTCTGGATCCACTCGTAGAATGGCGCGGTCTCCTCATCATGTACATTGAGGTAGAGGAGATTCCCGGTACGAATAGGCTAGCCATCAGTCTTATATATCCACATCAGGTGTTCATATTGCTTACCTCTCCGGTCAGAGGTCTTGGAGCGACAGAACTGGATCCATGTGACCTAGACGACCTGATGGAAGCAGCACGACCGGCATCCACTCCAAGAACCATTTCCTCTTCTGCAACAGCAGCATCGACCACCTCACCCAGTGTTGGCATCGGATCCGGAACCTGATGTGTATCCTCCGATCCCTCCAATGGAGCGTCGGTATCTCTGCCGTCATGTCGCCTTCGACGTCTAATACTGACATTCCACCCCCCTCGGCCAAAACCCAATGGAGAGGTCCGACCTTTTCCTGGAGAACCAGCTACTCGCTGAGAAGGAGAACCTGATCGTGCTCGCCATGAAGCGATCAGGGTCCTGACTGATGCGAGCGGAGATGGTGGCTTAGTCGGGGGAGATGCTGGAAGGGCTGTTGCGTATGACCCTGAAGATGGAGATGCGACATCGCTCGAGATGGGAAGTGGTGTTCTGAAAGAAGTAGGAGGAGGCGGAGCTTGAGAAGGTGGTTCGTATGAACGAAGTGGTTGAGATACCCAGTTCGATGCCGTCTTGTTGAACACAGGCGGAGGAGGTGGAGCGGTCTGTGGTCCTGTCTTGTTCTCGAATAGTCGGATGAGATCGCTAGCTTTGGTCGGACTAGAATTTCCCCCACTTGTACCTGTACCAGCGACCTTCACTGGACTGGCGGGCAGGGGATATCGAGCTGCGAGAGGAAAAGACGACGTAGGACCAGTATGACCAGGTCGAAGCGACTCGGGTGGAGCAGCAGGCGAGACAGAGCGAGAAGGGATACCTCTTCGTCCGCGAGCAGTCGGCGTAGTAGGCCTACTCGATCCTGGTGACTCGGGCTCGGTCCGTTCGCTGACCACCGTCAGTCGGTCAACACTGATTTCGGATCGATCACGAGGTCGAGGTGTAGTCTGAGTACTCGTCGGCGTCGAGTGGGGGGAAGAGGTGAATGCCGTCACGAGCTCTGATTGAAAGCCTTCGACGGCCATCGGAGGGGATGGAGGGGGTGGAGTATTGGGATCATCGAGCGATAGAGATGGGCCTGAGCCTAGCATATCTAGAGTAGAAAATACATTATCGTAGGCGGCATCGAGAGTGTTTGTCGATTGGCCGGTACTCTGAGGAAGGACCCGAGACATTGACCCAGTGTTCGAGGATAAAGCAGCAGACGAGATGTTTGGACTAGGGTTGGAAGCTGAAGATCAGCTTGATGTCCAGCGTCAGGCAGACTCACAATAAGGGTTCATTCGTGGATCCGAAACACTTCCTCCTCTGGTCAAAGTCCTTGATAATCCGCTCTGTCCAGCTACATCTTGAGAAGTCGTGTTGAATAGGTCACCTCTCGAGGGAAGATCAAGAGGACTCAGAGACCTCTCGCTTGACCTGCTTGGGGGTAGTGGGATACCACTACGATCTTTTTGGGGTGAAGGCGAGGTAGTCCGGATTTCGATCTCGGGAGCAGTCCGAGCCCTGACATGTCCAGAAGACCCCTCATATTCCAGCCTGTCGCGTCCAGGATCACTTTGTCCAGCTACTGATCTTCCATCGTCGGTTGAAGAGCTATCGAAGGTAGAGAGTAAGGCTTGAATGTCTGGATGTGGTCGATCTTTACGCGATTGCCAGCGTTGTGGTTTGGGTGATAGTGGCGGAGTAGGCATGATGATCAGCCGAGATGTATCATGCCCATATCCTAGAAGTTGATAGTTGGGATTGGTTCGACAGTGCTGTTTCTATATTATAAGCGTGGGTGAAGTACAGAGACGATAGAGTAGTATAGGTGTTTATCGCGACTAGACAGCGCGTCTTAGTGAACGAAATAAATAACAAATCCATCCTTTAGTTAGGGGGGCAAGGAAAGGAACGAGGGAGGGAAAGAGTAAGGAAATCCAAAGGAGGGGAAGAGTGGTGTAGATAATCAATCAACATTCTCCCTTCTTCCTCAGTCGTGGACCACATCAGTTTTCCCTTCTTTCGTGTTCGCAGAGGTGTGTAGGACATATTCTGCAGGATTGAGTGAATCTTTAAGCACAGCATCAGTGACATGAGAAAAGTTGGACAAGGATAGAGTGTATATAATGTGCATCAACAAAGCTACCACACAAAGTCCTCCCCCTAGAACCGGCCATCGCCGAAGCCCAGTGCTCAGTCTCCGGTTGTCAGTGGGGCAGGCTATAACATTGCAGCACTGATCCAAATAGTAAGGGAAGTGCAAACGGATCAAGTGCAACATGATTTTTGATATATATGCAATGTCATCATATCCCAGCGAAACATAATCTTGTCCCAGTTTTGGGAAAAGAGAGAAATACAGCGTCCAGACTAGCAGTCAACCTCCCTCCACACAGACGTTTAGGTCTCCTACCCTTACGCCTGGTTGACCACGACATCACGGAGCACATTTTACGGAATCAAGAAGGGGGATATAGTCTAATGGTGATAAGAGAAGGTAGGGGAGACGTAATTTTGGTTTGGGTTCGACTAGTGTCTAACCCGATTAGATGAGATCGGCGACGTTAAGAGGCATCTCCTCGACTTGGGTGTTGCTAGATTGTTAGCATCTGTATCGATGAAAAGCAAGATCGACGACGTACTAGAAAGTTTCGATTTCTCGGAGCATCTTGGTGTCTTCGGCAGTGACAAAGTTGATTGCGACACCCTTTCGGCCGAATCGACCACCTCGACCGATTCGGTGGATGTAGTTCTCCTTGGAGGCGGGTAGATCGTAGTTGATGACCAAGGAAACCTGTTGGACATCGATACCTCGAGCGAGCAAGTCGGTAGCGATAAGGACTCGGGACGAACCGGATCGGAACTCCTTCATGATGACCTCTCGCTGACCCTGGTCCATCTCTCCGTGCATGGCAGAGACAGTGAACTCTCGCTCGTGTAGCTTGGAGGTGAGCCAGTCAACCTTCCTTCGGGTAGAACAGAAGATGACAGCCTGGGTGATGGTGACGGTCTCGTACAAGTCGCAAAGGGTCTCGAGCTTCCAATCTTCCTTCTCAACGGCGATGACTATGGGTTAGTATGGGCCATGGCCAACAAGCATGGACTTACAGAACTGTCGGATACCCTCAAGTGTGAGCTCGTCTCGCTTGACGAGAATCCTGATGGGGTCTCGCATGAACTTCTTGGTGACCTCGAGGACCTCGGATGGCATGGTAGCGGATAGGAGGACGACTTGAGTGTCGGCGGGGAGGAGCTGGAAGATATCGTAGATGGAGTCCTTGAATCCAGTGGAGAGCATCTCATCGGCCTCATCGAGACAGAACATCTTGACACCTTCAGTCTTGAGGGCACCTCGGTTAATCATGTCGAAGACTCGACCGGGGGTTCCGACGACGACGTGGGGTCCTTCGGCGAGCTTGGCCATGTCCTCTCGGACAAGGGTACCACCAACACAAGCGTGACAGTCGACGTTGAGGTAGTCTCCTAGAGCGATGACGACCTTTTGGATCTGCTGGGCGAGCTCTCGGGTAGGGGCTAGGATGAGGGCTTGGGTCTTCTTCTGGGTGGTGTCGATCTGATTATTAGTTGTATGATGGCAAGGGATGTGATATTGACTGACCCTCTGTAGGATAGAGACGGAGAAGGTAGCAGTCTTACCAGTACCAGACTGGGCCTGAGCGATACAATCTCGACCGGTGATGATGGGCATGATAGCTCGCTGTTGGATAGCAGAGGGTCGCTCGAAACCGTAAGCGTAGACACCTCGGAGGAGGTCGCCCTTCAACTCCATGTCATCGAAGCTGGATATGTCAGCATCGTTGCCACAATTGAAAATATGGTATGTGCTTACTTGTCGGTGACCTTGTCCCAGTTAGATTCAATTAGGTCCTCGCTGATCTCGAGACCATTCTCGTTGTTGCTGTCCATGTCAGTTGAGGTCATAACGGAGAATAAGAAGTAGGGGATATGTGCTGGTTTTAATACGAAAGAAGGTGAAATGATGTGATGTGATAAGGGATTTTACTGCAACAATGGGATGGGGTGAACATTTTGGATCGTCGATTGATCGAGAATGAGACAGAGATATGGTTCAATCAACGTTGGATCATTGACTCAATCCCACAGTCAATTAAACCATCCTCTCGTCCAACCAACAAATTTCCCTTTTTTCCTCTGGACCAGCAAACAACAAGTCTAAGAAACGATCGAGGACTTACTCTGCCATGTTGTAGAGTTTGTTTTGTTGTATGGGATAGCTTCGTCTGTATTGACAAAGCGATCTAGAGTGTTTGATTGGTGATGTGATGAGTTGGTGGTGTTGAATTACCTTTGGTGTAAAGGGTTTCGTGTTGTCGCTACTTGAAAATCTGGTTAGCCACAACTTGACAAGCGGAGGTCACCGAACAAAAGAGCGTTTAAGGGTAAAGGGAATCCGTTTAAACACCGTAACACCGATAGTGGCAGACTGGTCGTATCTCTGCCTCCACCTTCTGAATTGTTTGAATAGTCCTTTGAGCATTCCGCCTATGCGCTCATGAGGGCGAATGGCTGGACGCAACACACCACTCGCGCCTCACTATACTCACCGACCGACATCAGTAAGGAGAGCATATATCCAGAACCTCACAGACTTGCTACATGTATGTTTGCTTCGTCGAGATACAGCCAGAGCCAGGAGAGCATGGAGCATCCTGGTAAGTCATTTCTCCACTCATCAAGTTGGTTCGGTCAGCTAATGAAACCAGATACGCTGCAGGGAGGTAGATTGGAGGTCTAGATGGTACTGGGGACTGGCATACTTGAATGCCACGGCAGATATCGACAACCGGCCAGGCTCCTCAGGACAAACCGAATATGAAGGTCGAGAGGTTGAAAGATGGTTGAAAGGCGTTCGAGTCTCTGCCAGGGAGGTTGATGTAGGTCGCATATGCCCGGCATGTGATTCAGCTGATCTTAAGAAACCGTCCCTGCTCCACGCGTTGATCCTTCATCTGATCAAACACGAGAGATTCCGCCAGGCCCTGGATGAGCTCGAGACGTGAGTTGTCGCTATGGGGGTCATGACTCTTGGTTAATCAGACAGGTACCTTACCTCGTATCCGTATTTGCTATCGGGTCCTCTACATACCTACGCCGGCCTGCTCAACTTCTACCTCGCTCAGCCCGCTTCCGACGTCGCCCGTCATGCGAACTCCATAGTGACCGCTTCCGAGAATCAGAAAAACGTCGGTGGAGAGGTCGACGACGAGGTCAACAGTGCACAAAGCGTCTCTAGCCGGAGTGATCCGTCATCAGTCAGAAACACGACCAAGATAATGGAGCCGCCAAATCCCATCCTCATCAGGCAGGCTCGGGCGTACTTCGTTAAAGCTCTCGCCATTGATGAGATGGACGTGGTAGCTGCGGAGTTTGTCGAACAAGTGAGCCAAGATTCTGAGCGAATTGGGCTGATAGCAGATCGACCATCCTGAACAACTTCGAGCCAGAAGTCTTTCGACCATTGGTGGATCGCGAGTCGAGGGCGAAGGGGGCAGCGAGGGCAAGAGCGACGATGATGTTACGCTCGACGGAAAGGAGGATAATGACGAAACTGGAAAATGGAGTGATTCTGGGACGGACATCGAGGATCTCATCGGCGGAGTTTCTGATGATGATGATGATGATGATGATGAAATGTGAATCAAGGAGATGTCGCACATCCGAGCTCAAAGCTAGATACGTGAGATACATGTATTATCTAATCTATACTCACAACCCATAGTTGACCTGAACATTGAG
>Ga0308160_10002198_pt1 | contig 24365 bp, 24 predicted proteins | sample PhyFR1_FD_201036 | JGI IMG/M metagenome (GOLD analysis project Ga0308160, IMG submission 201036) | Phyllosphere microbial communities from UC Gill Tract Community Farm, Albany, California, United States - DLSLF.R1 | ecosystem: Host-associated > Plants > Phyllosphere > Unclassified | place: USA... | reverse complement strand
AAGTCGTGATCTGCGGCGACTGGAACATCGCGCACAAGGAAATCGACCTGAAGAACTGGAAGAGCAACCAGAAGAACTCGGGCTTCCTGCCGGAAGAACGCGCCTGGATGACGCGCATCTTCGACGAGCTGGGCCTGGTGGACGTGCACCGCGTGGTGGCGCCGGAAGCGGCCGACTACACCTGGTGGAGCAACCGGGGCCAGGCCTGGGCGAATAACGTGGGCTGGCGCATCGACTACCACGTGGCGACGCCGGGCCTCGCCTCGACCGCGCATGCGGTCTCGGTGTACAAGGACGAGCGCTTCTCGGATCACGCGCCGCTGATCATCGACTACAAGCTGTAACGCTCCGTAGGGTGGACGGCTACGCCGTCCACGCGTCGATCGATAGTGGCCCCGATTTCGTACCGGATGATCTTGCTGCCACCTACCGACGCGTGGACGGCAAAGCCGTCCACCCTACAATTATGCTGGCCAGTCGAGCGAGCGTTCGCTCTCGAACGTGCGCTGCTTTCCCGTCAGCGGGTCCTCGAAGCGGATGGCGCGTGCCAGCAGCTGCAGCGGCGCGCTGAAATCGTCGCCCTTGCAGGGCAGCGCCACCGGATAGAAGGCGTCGTTCAGGATCGGCGCGCCCAGCGACGACAGGTGCAGCCGCAGCTGGTGCTTGCGCCCCGTGTGCGGGTGCAGGCGGTAGCGCACCACGTCGCCGCGGCGCTCGATCATTTCCACCAGCGTTTCCGAATTCGGCTCGCCCGGCACCTCTTCGCTCACAAAGAACTGCGCCGCATCCTGCATGCGGCTGCGGTAGGTGAAGGGGAACTCGCGTCCCTCGATCGGCCCGGCCAGGGCTTCATAGACTTTTTTCACCACGCGCTTCTGGAACATCGACTGGTAGCTGCCGCGCGTGTCCAGGTTGTGCGAAAAGATCACCACGCCGGCTGTTTCGCGGTCCAGGCGGTGGATCGGGGTCAGGTGCGGCAGTTCCAGCTGGGCCTTCAGGCGCACCAATAAAGTCTCGTGCAGGAAGCGCCCGCTCGGGATCATCGGCAGGAAGTGCGGCTTGTCGACGACCAGCAGGTGTTCGTCCTGGAACAGGATGCTTTCCTTGAACGGGATCGGCGTCTCGGCTTCATCGAGCTCGCGGTAGTACCAGATGCGCATGCCCTGGCGGACATGGCTGTCCGCTTCCAATGCCCTGCCCTGCGCATCGACGACTTCGCCGCGTTGCAAGCGCGCCGCCCAGGATTCCAGCGACACGTCGGGAAAGCGCGCGGCCAGGAAGCGCAGCATGCCGCCGGCGCGCGTCTCGGTCAGCCACAAGTAGCTGGGTGCGACGCCATTGCGGACCGGCAGCGGGATATACGAATTGGCTTCTGCCTGGCGACCCATGGATTACTTCAGCGCGACGTTGGCCCGGTAAGGCGGTAGCTGGTTCACGGTCGTGCCCTTGGCGCGCGCGTACAGCGGCAGCAGCACGTTCATGTGCTTTTCCATGTCGTGGATGCGGGTGTCGCCGCCCGGGTGGGTCGACAGGAATTCCGGCGGCGCGCCCTTGTTCAGCGCCGCCATCTTGCGCCACAAGACGATGCCGGCGCGCGGGTCGTAGCCGGCGCGCGCCGCGATGTCGAGGCCGACCAGATCGGCTTCGCGTTCCTCGTCGCGCGAGAATTTCAGCACCACGCCCTGGCCGATCAGGCCGGTGACGGTATTCGTGATGTTCGGGTCGATGCCGAAGATGGCCGAAGCGAGGCCACCGGTGACGCGTGCAGCAGCCGAGGTGATGCCGGACTTCGCCGTGCGCTCGCGGCCGTGCTCGCGCAGCGCGTGGGCAATCTCGTGGCCCATGATGGCGGCCATTTCATCGTCGCTCAGTTTCAGCTGGTTGATGATGCCGGTGAAGAAACCGATGCGTCCGCCCGGCATGCAGAAGGCGTTCACCTGGTTCGAGTTGAACAGGTTGACTTCCCACTTCCAGTTCTTGGCCGACTGGTTCCAGCGCGGCGTGTGCGGGATGATGCGCTGGGCCACGGCGCGCAGGCGTTTTACCTGTGGATCGGTGGACGCGACCAGGGCGCCTTTTTGCTGGGCCTGCGACAGCATCTCGCGGTATTGCTGGGAGGCGGCCTCGTTCATCTGTTCTTCGGGAACGAGCACGCGCACGCGCGAGAGCGGCTTGACGGCGATGCCGTCCTGGACGATTTTTTCCTGGGCCTGGACCGTGCCGAGGGTGGCCAGCATGGCGGCGCAGAGGGCGATGTGTTTGAGTTTTTTCATGGCAATATATGGCGTGCTGTTTTTGTCAACAGCATCGTCGCAGAAATGCGCGGATGGGGTACGCACGATAACGACAATGATAGCCGGTGCAACCGTCGGGGTCACGCGGCGCTGCCGGAGATGGTCGATGCAATCGCTGGGATATCGCGGCGTTGTCGGAGATGCTGGCCTCGACCGTACGGTGGGCACCCCGTGCCCACGCGGAACGATGCGTCATGTTGGCTCCGTTTTGACATGATGGGCCGATCATTGCACGCGCTAACGAAGAGATCACCCTGCGGCCCTGACAGGGCCAACGGGGCGCTGGCTTTCGCGTGGGCACGGGGTGCCCACCGTACGGTCATCGCCGCAGGCCAGGCGCAGGCCGCAGGCCGAGCGAAGGCCGGGATCCAGCCATGGCCGCAGGCCGAGCGACGGCCAAGATCCGCTCATGGCCGCAGGCCACACGATGGCCGCAGGCCAAGCGACGGCCAAGGTCCAACCATGGCCGCAGGCCACACGATGGCCGCAGGCCGGGCGACAACCGCAGGCCTTACACCGGCTTCGCCTTTTTCTTCAGCCTGAACACCGCCAGACTCCCGCGCAGGTTCGGCAGGAAGCTCACCGGCTTGCCCTCGGCCAGCGCCACGTATTCCAGCACCTCCAGCCCGCATTCCTCGGCCAGTTCCTTGAAGTCGGCGATCGTGGCGTAGCGCACGTTCGGCGTGTCGAACCACTGGTAAGGCAGCGTGCGCGATACCGGCATGCGGCCCTTCAGTAGGGCCACGCGGTGCGGCCAGTAGGCGAAGTTCGGGAACGACACGATGGCCTCGGTGCCGACGCGCACGATGTCGCGCAGGCGTGCTTCGACGTGCAGCATCATTTGCAGCGAGGATAGGCAGAGCACGGTGTCGAAGGCGTTGTCGCCGAACAGGTCCAGCCCCTTTTCCATGTCGTGCTGGATCACGCTGATGCCGCGCCGCGTGCTCTCGAGCACCTTGTCGTCGGCGATCTCGATGCCGTAGCCGCTGCAGGCCTTGCCCTTTTCCAGGTAGCGCAGCATGGCGCCGTCGCCGCAGCCGACGTCGAGCACGTGCGAACCCTCGCGCACCCAGTCGGCGATGAAGGCCAGGTCGGGCCGCAGGGTCGTCAAGTCTTCGAATTTCATGCGCCCTCCTTGGCTTCGTCCCAGATGCGGTCGTAGTAGGCCCGCACCACGCCCATGTAGCGCGCGTCTTCCAGCAGGAAGGCGTCGTGGCCGTGCGGTGCGTCGATCTCGGCATACGTCACCTTGCGCCGGTTCGAGATCAAGGCCTCGACGATCTCGCGGCTGCGCTCGGGCGAGAAGCGCCAGTCGGTGGTGAAGGAGGCGAGCAGGAACTGCGCCTTCGTGGCAGCCAGCGCCTTGGTCAAGTCGCCGCCGTGCTCGCGCGCCGGGTCGAAGTAGTCGAGCGCCTTGGTGATCAGGAGGTAGGTGTTCGCATCGAAATATTCCGAGAACTTGTCGCCCTGGTAGCGCAGGTAGGATTCGATCTCGAAGTCGACGCCGAAGTCGAATTTGTAGTCATTCGTTTCGGCGGCGTTGCGCAGTTTACGGCCGAATTTTTCCGCCATGTCGTCGTTCGACAAATACGTGATGTGGCCGACCATGCGCGCCACCTTCAGGCCGTTCTTCGGCACCACGCCGTGTTCATAAAAATCGCCGCCGTGGTAGTCGGGGTCGGTGAGGATGGCCTGGCGCGCCACGTCGTTGAAGGCGATGTTCTGGGCCGAGAGCTTGGGCGTGGAGGCGATCACGATGCAGTGGCGCAGGCGCTCGGGGAACAGGATGCTCCACGACAGGGCCTGCATGCCGCCCAGCGAGCCGCCCATCACGGCCGCGAATTGGGCGATGCCAAGGCGGTCGGCCAGGCGCGCCTGGGCCGCGACCCAGTCTTCCACCGTCAGCAGCGGGAAGGCCGCGCCATACGGCTTGCCGGTGGCCGGATTCGTGTGCATCGGGCCGGTCGAGCCGAAGCAGGAGCCGAGGTTGTTCACGCCGATCACAAAAAAGCGGTCGGTGTCGACCGGCTTGCCCGGCCCCACCATGTTGTCCCACCAGCCGGCGCTTTTCGGCTCGTTCGCGTAGGTGCCGGCCACGTGGTGCGAGGCGTTCAGCGCATGGCAGACCAGCACGGCGTTCGAGCGCTCGATGTTCAGCGTGCCATAGGTTTCATACATCAGCGTGTAGTCGCCGAGCTGGGCGCCGCTTTGCAGGCGCAGCGGCTCGGCGAAATGCGCGGCCTGGGGGGAGACGGTTCCTAAGGATCCCATGAGACTTTCTAGATTTGGTAAGCCAGGCGGCGCTGTCGGCCGCGCTGGGGTATTACATGAGTTGGAGCTGTTCGACCGCTTCCGCGATCTCGTTCGGTTCCATCGAGCGCATGATGCGCCGCATTCGCGGTCCGATCTGGGCCAGGTCGGCGTTCAGGATTTCCTGTTTCACCGACAGCAGCTGGGCCGGGTGCATGGAGAATTCGCGCAGGCCCATGCCGAGCAGCAGGCGCGTCAGCTTGATGTCGCCCGCCATTTCGCCGCACACGGCGACGTCGATACCGGCCTTCTGCCCGGCCGCGATGGTCATGCCGATCAGCTGCAGCACCGCCGGATGGAGCGGATTGTACAGGTGGGCCACTTCGTAATCCACGCGGTCGATGGCCAGCGTGTACTGGATCAGGTCATTCGTGCCGATCGAGAGAAAGTCCATGCGCTTGACGAACATCGGCAGCGCCAGGGCGGCGGCCGGGATCTCGATCATGGCGCCGACCTCCACTTCCAGGTCGTACTTGATGCTTTGCTCGCGCAGCTGGGCCTTGGCCTGCTCGATCATGTTCAGGGTCTGGTCGATCTCGAAGGCATGCGCCAGCATCGGGATCAGGATGCGCACTTTACCAAACGCCGACGCCCGCAGGATGGCGCGCAGCTGGGTCAGGAACAGCTGGGGCTCGGCCAGGCAGTAGCGGATTGCGCGCAGGCCCAGGGCCGGGTTCAGCGCCGTGTGCTCGGTCGGGTCGAGCGGCTTGTCGGCGCCCACATCCAGGGTGCGGATCGTCACCGGGCGGCCTTTCATGGCCACCACGGCGCGCCGGTACTGCTCGAACTGCTCGTCCTCGCTCGGGATCTTCAGGCCATCGCCGCCACGGCCCATGAACAGGAACTCGGAGCGGAACAGGCCGACGCCGTTGGCGCCCGCTTCCAGCGCGTGCGGGCAATCGTCGGGCAGCTCGATGTTGGCCAGCAGGCGGATCGCGGTGCCGTCCTTCGTGACGGCCGGGGTTTTCTTGAGCTTGAGCAGGCGCTTGCGCGCCTTGGTCAAGGCGGCCTGGCGTGCGCGGTACTGCTCGAGCACCTGCTGGCTCGGGCTGCAGATCACCACGCCGGCGTCGCCGTCGATGATGACCCAGTCGTCCTGCTCGATCAGGCGCGAAGCCTGGCTCATGCCGACCGCCGCCGGAATGTCGAGCGAGCGCGCGACGATCGCCGTGTGCGAGTTCTGGCCGCCGACATCGGTCACGAAGCCGATGAAGGAACGGTCGCGGAAGGCCAGCATGTCGGCCGGCGAGATGTCGTGGGCGACCACGATCATCTGTGGGTGGTATTCGTCGTCGCCGCCCAGCACCGGCGGCACGCTCAGCGCGGTGCCCATCAAGACCTTCAGCACGCGCTCGGCGACTTGCTGGATGTCCTGCTTGCGCTCGCGCAGGTACTCGTCCTCGATCTCGTCGAACTGGGCCGACAACTCGTCGATCTGCGTCACCAGCGCCCATTCGGCGTTGTAGTGGCGCATGCGGATGATGTCGAGCGGCGCTTCCGAGATCATCGGGTCCGACAGGATCAGGGCGTGCACGTCGATGAAGGCACCCAGTTCGGTCGGGGCATCCTTCGGCAAATCGGTCCAGAGTTCCTGCAGGTTGCGGTGCACGGCGGCGATCGCGTCCTGCAGGCGTTTTACCTCGGCTTCGACCTGCTCTTCCGGGACCAGGTAGTGCTTGACGTCCAGCGCCGCAGGCGTGAGCAGGTGCGCGCGGCCGATCGAGATGCCGCGCGACACCGGAATGCCATGGAGCGTGAACGAAGCCATCGAGGGTCCCGAACGGTAGCGGCCAGCCTCAAGCATTTACTCGCCTTCGCCGAACCGGTCGTTGATCAGGGCGGTCAGGGCGGAGACCGCGTCGGCTTCGTCGGCGCCGTCGGCTTCCAGGGTCACTTTCGCGCCCTTGCCGGCGGCCAGCATCATCACGCCCATGATGGACTTGGCGTTGATGCGGCGGCCGTTGCGGGTGAGCCAGACGTCGCTTTTGTACTTCGCGGCCAGCTGGGTGAATTTGGCGGATGCGCGGGCATGCAGGCCCAGTTTGTTGATGATTTCGAGTTCTTGCTGAATCATGTCTTGTCTTTGTTGTTCGAACCGCGTTACGCCAAAAAAGGACGCCTGGCGCCCTCGTCTAAACCTTCAAACCAGTCAGGAACCCACGCGGATGCGGTTATCGACCCGCACCGCGCCGTTCTGGGCGCCCGCCAGCGCCATTTCCACCACCACGTCGAGCGTGTCGCGCCGGTAGGTGATGGCGCGCAGCAGCATCGGCAAGCTGATGCCGGCGATGATTTCCACGTGGCCGGCATCGTGCAGCGAATTGCAGCAATTCGACGGCGTGCCGCCCTTGATGTCGGTGATCACCAGGACACCGTCGCCGTCGTCCAGGCGCGCGATCGCCTCTTTCGCCTTGCAATTGACGGCGCGCGTGTCTTCGTCGGCCGCCACGTCGATGGCCTCGAAGCGCTCGGTCGGTCCGCGAAACACGTGCGCAACCGCCGCAATGAATGCCTGTCCCAATGGTGCGTGGGTCAGGAGCAATATCCCTACCATGATTATCTTTCAGTCAGCTGCTGTTCGACCGCGTCGATGAACATCGCGGCCACGTCGAAACCTGTCTGGTCGGTAATCTCCTGGAAGCAGGTGGGGCTGGTGACATTCACCTCGGTCAGGAAATCGCCGATCACATCTAATCCTACCAGCAACAGCCCACGCTCGGCCAGCACCGGGCCCAGGGCCTCGGCGATCTGGCGGTCGCGCTCGGTAATCGGCTGGGCCACGCCGATGCCGCCGGCAGCGAGGTTGCCGCGCACTTCGGTCCCTTGCGGGATGCGCGCCAGGGCAAACGGTACCGGCTTGCCGCCGATGACCAGGATGCGCTTGTCGCCCTTCACGATCTCGGGAATGTACTTCTGGACCATGATGGTGCGCTTGCCATTGTCGCTCAGGGTCTCGATGATGGCGCCCAGGTTCATCGCGTCCGGCTTCACGCGGAAGATGCCGGTGCCGCCCATGCCGTCGAGCGGCTTGAAGATCACGTCGCCGTGCTTGGCGTGGAAGGCGCGCAGGCGTGCTTCCGAGGAAGTGACCAGGGTCGGCGAGGTGAATTCGGCGAACTGGCCGATGGCCAGCTTCTCGTTGTGGTCGCGGATTGCCTCGGGGCTGTTGAACACGCGCGCGCCCTGCTTTTCCGCCAGTTCCAGCAGGTAGGTGCCGTAGACATATTCCATGTCGAACGGCGGATCCTTGCGCTCGATGATGGCATCGAACGTGGACAGGCGCACGTCGACCGCCGGATCGGCCTTGTACCACTCGTCGGCGTCGCCGGTCAGGTGGATGCGGGCGACCTCGGCCGTGACCACGCCTTCTTCCAGCGCCATGTCGCGCTGCTGGAAAGCGTAGACCTCGTGGCCGCGCCGCGCCGCTTCGCGCATCATGGCGAAGGTCGAGTCCTTGTAGATCTTGAAACCGGAGAGCGGATCGGCGAGGAAAGCGATTTTCATGGGTGTGCCCAGCAAAAGTAATGCCGACAATTTTAGCTGGAAACCCGAAACCGCGCGGCTGGGCGCCCGATCCCAGATAATGCCGCTCGGCACATAATGCTGCTGAGCAAATTGAGCAAGATCATGCGCCCGCATGAGCGTGCGCAAAACCCATGCATCTGCGCTGCGCGAGGATGGCTGCATGGACGCCCAACTCGATGAAAAAAGCCAGCAAGACCGCGAACAAGCGCTTGAGCAAGAGCGCGAGCAAGAACGCATCTCGCGCGTCTACCGCGGCTGGCACGGTGGCGCCGCGCTCGCGCGCTACGCCTGGCACCGGCCCGACATCGTGCTGCAGCACGCCATGCGCGCGCGGGTGCTGTCGCGCATGCTGGCCGGCACCGTCGGCACCGACCTCGCCAACGTGCAGGTGGTGGATGTCGGCTGTGGCACCGGCGGCTTCCTGCGCCAGCTGATCGACTGGGGCGCCACGCCGGCCCACCTGGTCGGCACCGAGCTGCAGCAAGACCGGCTCGACCTGGCCGCCCCGCGCACCGCGGGCGGCGTGCGCTGGCATTGCGGTGCGCTCACTGCCCTGCCGGCCGGCAGCGCCGACCTGGTTGCGGCGCAGACCGTGTTCTCGTCCATCCTCGACGCGGAAGTGCGCCAGCAATTGGCGGCCGACATGTGGCGCGTGCTGCGCCCCGGCGGCTGGAGCCTGGTCTTCGACTTCCGCTACAACAACCCGAAGAACCCCCACGTGCGTCGCGTCACGCGGGGCGAGCTCGACGGGTTCTGGCCCGGCGACAGGCAGCAATACCGCACCCTGCTGCTGGCCCCGCCCATCAGCCGCGCCCTGGCCGGCTTGCCGGCCCTGGTCACGGAAACCCTGGCCGCCGTGGCGCCGCCGCTGCGTTCGCACTTTCTCTACATGGTGCAAAAGAAGGTTTAGCACGCACTCCGGCATGGGATATGGGCAACAAAAAGGGACCGTCGAGGTCCCTTTTCAACAGCCCGCACCTTCCCAGCGCGATCAATACACTTCCGGATTCGGATCCGTACGCTCCATCTCCAGCGACGCCGCCAGCAGCCCCAGCCGCGCCACCACGCCATACACGTAGAAGCGGTTCGGCGCCGCCGTGCCCGGCTTGGCCTTCAAATCCGGCACCGCGTGCTGCTGGGCAAACGCCAGCGGCACGAACTGCGAGCCCGGCGCATTCAAATTCTGGTCGACGCCGCGCTCGGCGTGCACGCGGTAGAAACCACCGACCACATAGCGGTCGATCATGTAGACCACCGGCTCGGCCACGGCGTCGTCGATGTTCTCGAAAGTCGGCACGCCTTCCTGCACGATCAAATCGGTCACCGCCACGCCGTCCTTGATGACCGACATTTTCGCGCGCTGCTTCAGGCTGAGGTCGCGCACTTCGCTGGCATCCTTGATCGTCATGACGCCCATGCCGTAGGTGCCAGCGTCCGGCTTCACGATCACGAAGGGCTTCTGCTCCTTCATGCCGTATTCCTTGTACTTCTTCTTGATCTTCGAGAGCAGGCTCGACACCGCATCGGCCAACGCCTCGGCGCCCTGGTCGTGTTCCAGGTCGACGTCGCTCACTTTCGCGTGCAGCGGGTTCACCATCCACGGGTCGATGTCGATGAGCTTGCCGAATTTCTTGGCGACTTCGTCCAGCGCCTTCAGGTGATTGCTCTTGCGGCGCAGCGCCCAGCCCGCATGCAGCGGCGGCAGCAGCGATTGCTCGTGCACGTTTTCCAGGATCGACGGAATACCCGCCGACAAATCGTTGTTCAGCAGAATCGTGCAGGGGTCGAAATCGGCCAGGCCCAGGCGGCGGCCGTTGGCCGAGCGCACCATCGGCTCGACCACCAGCATGTTTCCGTCCGGCAGCGCCAGCGGGGTCGGCTCGGTGACATCCGGCGACAGCGACCCCAGGCGCACATGCAGGCCGGTCTGGCGGAAGATCTGCATCAGGCGCGCCACGTTCTGCAGGTATTGCGGATTACGGGTGTGGGTTTCCGGCACCATCAGCAAGTTGCGCGCGTCCGGGCAATACTTGTCGATCGCGGCCATGGCGGCCTGTACGGTGAGCGGCAGCATTTCGGTGGCCAGGTGGTGGAAGCCGCCCGGGAACAGATTCGTGTCGACCGGCGCCAGCTTGTAGCCGGCATTGCGCAGGTCTACCGAGCAATAAAACGGCGGCGTGTGCTCCTGCCATTCCAGGCGGAACCAGCGTTCGATGGCCGGCGTGGCATCGAGGATCTTTTTTTCTAAATCGAGCAGCGGGCCGGTCAGGGCGGTGGCGAGGTGCGGAACCATGAGTGGGGCGTCCTATTGGCTTCTTGGCAATGAGTGCCATTATCTTGGGGCAAACGCGCCATTTTAAAGGACCGCACGCGTAAACGAAAAAGGCGCCCCGCAGGGCGCCCCTCTACCGGCTTGCGGTTTTACGAATGGTACGCCCTTTCGCCGTGGCTGGTAAGGTCCAGGCCCTCGCGTTCCTGCTCTTCCGGCACGCGCAGGCCGATCACCATGTCGACCAGCTTGAAGGCGACGAAGGCAACGAAAGCCGACCAGACGATGGTGATGCCGATCGCTTCGGCCTGCACCAGCAGCTGGTGGCCGATCGAGTAGGCATCCGCCGATGGCTTGTTGGCAACGTAATCCCAGACGCCCTGGCCGCCCAGTTGCGGCGCAGCGAACACGCCGGTCAGCAGGGCGCCGACGATACCGCCAACACCGTGCACGCCGAACACGTCGAGCGAATCATCGACGCGCAGCATGCGCTTCAGGCCGTTCACGCCCCACAGGCAGACGATGCCGCCCACCAGGCCGATCACCAGCGCACCCATCGGACCGACGAAGCCGCAGGCCGGGGTAATGGCCACCAGGCCCGAGACGGCGCCCGAAGCGGCGCCCAGCATCGATGGCTTGCCCTTGGTCGCCCATTCGCCGAAGGTCCAGGCGACGGTGGCGGCAGCGGTGGCCAGCAGGGTGTTGATGAAGGCCAGGGCGGCTACGTCGCCCGCTTCCAGCGCCGAGCCGGCGTTAAAGCCGAACCAGCCCACCCACAGCAGCGAGGCGCCGATCATGGTCATCGTCATCGAGTGCGGGGCCATGGCTTCGCGGCCATAGCCGACGCGCTTGCCGATCACGTAGGCACCGACCAGGCCGGCCACTGCCGCGTTGATGTGGACCACGGTGCCGCCCGCGAAGTCGAGCGCGCCTTGCTGCCACAGCCAGCCGGCGTCGGCGGTAACGGAAGCGAGGGTGGCGGCATCGGTGATCGCATCCGGACCGGCCCAGAACCAGACCATGTGGGCGATCGGCAGGTAGCCAAAGGTGAACCAGATCACGACAAAGGCCAGCACGGCGGCAAAGCGCGCGCGCTCGGCAAAGGCGCCGACGATCAGGCCGCAAGTAATGGCGGCAAAGGTGCCCTGGAAAGCAACGAAGATGAACTCGGGGATCATCGTTTCCTTGCTGAAGGTGGCGCCCATCGAGAACACGCCGGTGGTGGCGTCATAGATGCCGTTCAGGAAGGCGCGGTCGAAGCCGCCGATGAAGGGGCTGCCGCCGGTAAAGGCCAGCGAGTAGCCGTACAGGCACCACAGCACGATGACCAGCGAGAAGATCATGAAGACCTGCAGCAGCACCGACAGCATGTTCTTGGCGCGCACCAGGCCGCCGTAGAACAGGGCCAGGCCCGGGATCGACATCATGATCACCAGGATGGTGGCGATGAACATCCAGGCGGTGTCGCCCTTGTTGACCGACGGCGCGGCCATGGCCGGCAAGGCCAGGCCCAGGCCGAGCGCGGCGCAGAAGAGTTTGGACATGATTGATTTCATTGGAATCCCCTTACAGTGCGTCGTTGCCGGTCTCGCCGGTACGGATACGGATGACCTGGTTCAGGTCGGACACGAAGATCTTGCCGTCGCCGATCTTGCCGGTGCGGGCCGCGCCCTGGATGGCGTCGATCACCTGGTCGACCAGCACGTCGTCGACGGCCGCCTCGATCTTGATCTTCGGCAGGAAGTCGACCACGTACTCAGCGCCGCGGTACAGCTCGGTGTGGCCCTTCTGGCGGCCGAAGCCTTTCACTTCGGTCACCGTCATGCCCTGCACGTTGATTTCGGAGAGCGCCTCACGCACTTCGTCGAGCTTGAAGGGCTTGATGATGGCGGTAATCAGTTTCATGGTCATGCCTCTTTCAGAAAGTTTTGGAGACCGACAGCACGGCTGCCGACTTGCCAAGGTTCTTACCGCGCGGGCTGAGGTAGCTGTCGGTATTCGCCTTGATCCAGGCCAGCGATGCGCTGGCAAAACCGAAGTCCTTGGTGACGCCGACCTTGAAGTCGTTATAGGAAAATTCGCTGTTGTTCTTCACGCGCTGGCGCCCGGCGTGCAGGTTCAGCACGAAGCCGCTGCCGACATCCACGTTGGCGCCGATGTCGAGGTAGCCGCTGCCCTTGCTGTCGGCGGTGCCGAACAGGTTGCTGGTGGCATGCGAGTACTTGACGTAGGCCGGGCCGAAGCCGAGCTGGCCGTAGAATTCGAAGGTGTTGGCATTCGTCGGCAGGCCGTTCGACGGATACACGTAATACAAACCGCCGACGTCGTAGCTGATCGCATCGGTCACCTGGCCGCGCTTGCCGGCATACAGGTCGACCTCGACGTTCACGTCGCCGCCGGCGTCGTCGATCCACTTGATGGTCGACAGCCAGGTGCCGGCATAGAAGCCGCTCGAATGGGTGTAGTCGGCGCCGCCCTGCACGGCCGGGTCGAACCGGGTTTGCGACAGGCCACGGTAGCGGTATTCGCTGGTGAGCGTGGCGTTGTAGCTGACCTGGTGCTCGGGCGTGGGTGTTTCCTGGGCCTGGGCCAGGCTGCTGAAGCCTGCCATCAGCGTGAATGCCGCGCTGGCTGCGATCCTGCTTTTCATGACGATTCCCCTGTTATTGAACGAGTGTTGCGGATGCGGTTTACAATCTGTCGTGATACGGCTCGAGTAAGCTGTAGCAGAATGTGTGCCAGGCATCCGTGTGCCAGGTTTTTGGCACAACTGCCACACTGAGAGCGTGTGCATGAACAACAACAGGCGCTCGCTCGCACTACCGGAGTGCAGCACGCCAGGACGCACCAAAGCAGGCCGTTTTATCAAATTTGCACCAAGTTGGTGCGGCGGCCGGAACACTAGGACTGACTGAAATGAATAACTTCTTTAACGACCTGCAGGGCAAACTCAACCAGGCCATGGAAAGCTCGCCGGCCAAGGACATCGAACGCAACGTCAAGGCCATGATGACCCAGGGCTTTTCCAAGCTCGATTTGGTGACCCGCGAGGAATTCGATATCCAGGCCCAGGTACTGGCCAAGACCCGCGCCAAGCTCGAAGCGCTCGAACTGCGCGTGGCCGAGCTGGAAGCACGCCTGACGGAGCAGGCGCCAAAAACCTGATTGCTTCCGGCATTCATGGAAGCTGACCGAGGGAGGCACCATGAATGCGAACGACAAATTGCTGGCCACGGCCCTGCCCCCGCAAGAGGTATCGGTCGACGTGCTGCGCGAGAAGTACGCGAAAGGCGATGAATCGACCATCGCCGACGTGCGCCGGCGCGTCGCCGATGCGCTGGCCGCACTGGAAGCGCCCGCGGAGCGCGCGGCCTGGGCCGAGCGTTTCCTGCGCGCCCAGGAAGGCGGCTTCATTCCCGGCGGGCGCATCAATTCCGCCGCCGGCCTGCACATCAAGGCCACCCTCATCAACTGCTTCGTGCAGCCGGTCGGCGATTCCGTCACCGGCGTCGAGGACGGCCTGCCCGGCATCTACACGGCCCTGGCGGAAGCGGCCGAAACCATGCGCCGCGGTGGCGGCGTCGGCTACGACTTCAGCGCCATCCGCCCTTACGCCAGCCTGGTACGCGGCACGCGCTCGCGCGCCTCGGGGCCGGTGTCGTACATGGAATTGTTCGACGCTTCCTGCCGGACGGTCGAGTCGGCCGGCGCCCGCCGTGGCGCGCAGATGGGCGTGCTGCGCATCGACCATCCCGACATCGAGCGCTTCATCGCCGCCAAGGACGGCGGAGGCCTATCGAACTTCAACATCTCGGTCGGCGTCACCGATGCCTTCATGCGGGCGCTGGAAGCCGACGCCGCCTTCGAACTGGTGCACCGCGCCGAACCCGGCGCGGAACTGCAGGCGCGCCAGCGCGACGACGGCCTCTGGGTCTACCGCGAAGTCAGCGCACGCGCACTCTGGCACCGCATCATGCTGTCGACCTATGACCACGCCGAGCCGGGCGTGCTCTTCATCGACCGCATGAACGAGGAAAACAACCTCTGGTATGCCGAGCAGCTGCGCGCCACCAACCCTTGCGGCGAGCAACCCCTGCCCGCCTACGGCTGCTGCGACCTCGGCTCGCTGAACCTCACCTGCTTCGTCGACCAGGCCTTCGCGCCGGATGCCGGCTTCGATTTCGCGCGCCTGCGCGAGGTGGCAACAATCGCCGTGCGCATGCTCGACCTGGTGCTCGACGCCACCGAATGGCCGCTGCCCCAGCAGGCGCAGGAAGCGCACGCCAAGCGCCGCATCGGCCTCGGCTTCCTGGGCCTGGGCAGCGCCCTGGTCATGCTCGGCCTGCGCTACGACACCCACGAAGGCCGAGCGATGGCCGCGCGCATCGCCGAAACCCTGCGCGACGCCGCCTATGCCGCCTCGATCGCCCTGGCGCGCGAAAAAGGCGCCTTCCCCCTGTTCGATGCGGCGCGCTACCTGGAAGGCAATTTCGTCAAGCGCCTGCCCGCAGCGCTGCTCGACGCCATCCGCACCCACGGCATCCGCAATTCGCATTTGCTGTCGATCGCGCCCACCGGCACCATTGCGCTGGCGTTTGCCGACAATGCCTCGAACGGCATCGAGCCGCCGTATTCCTGGACCTACGAGCGCCGGAAGCGCATGCCCGACAATACGATGCGCGCGTATGCCGTCGAGGACCACGCCTGGCGCCTGTACCGGCGCCGCCATCCGGAACCGGCGCCGCTGCCGCCGCAGTTCGTCACCGCCCTGGACATGCGCGCCGACGACCACCTGCGCATGCTGGAAGCGGTGCAGCCCTTCGTCGACACCGCCATCTCGAAGACGGTGAACGTGCCGGCCGATTATCCGTACGACGACTTCCGCGATTTGTACAGCGAAGCCTGGCGCGCCGGCCTGAAGGGCCTGGCCACCTACCGGCCGAACACGGTGGTCGGCCAGGTGCTGGGCGCGGCGCCGCGCGAAGAAGCGCCAGCCACGCTTGAACAGGACCCGCTGCGCAAGCGCTTCGACAAGCGCCCGCTGGGCGAACTCGCGTCGGTGACCTCGAAGGTCGAATATTCGACCCAGGAGGGCCGCAAGACCTTTTATCTCACGGTCAGCTTCATCCGTGTCGAGGGCGTGAGCGACGGTGAACCGGTGGTCATCGAACGCCCCTTCGAATTCTTCATGCCGGCCGGCCAGCGCACCGATGGCCAGCAATGGATCACTTCGTCGATGCGTCTGCTGTCGATGCTGGCGCGCGCCGGCGGGCCGATCGCCAAGGCCCTGGCCGACATGCGCGACGTGGTCTGGGAAAAGGGACCCGTGCGCTGCGGCACGCTCACGCGCGAGGATGGGGTACAGGTGCCGGTGTTCCACGACTCGGAGGTGGCGGCGGTCGGCTTCATGCTGCAGCGGATCTTGATCGCGCGCGGCTTCCTCGACAGCCAGGGCAACGAAGTGCCGGTGGCACAACTGGCGCGCCAGCTGGCGGCGCGGGTGGATGCGGGCACTGGGCCGGCGCCGGCAGCGGCGCCAGTCACGGCTGCCTCGCCGCCGACGCATGCGGCCGCCACCTGCCCGGAATGCGGCGCCCGCGCCCTGCGCAAGCTCGACGGCTGCACGCGCTGCGACAATTGCCAGTATGTCGGGGAATGCGGCTGAGAAAACAGCCCCATGCGGCTTGCCGGCGTTCTGGCCGGCTGGTGCGGTGATACCATACTTCAATCCAGCTGCAAGCAAAGTACCTGAATGGCAATCGAGCGAATTTCCTGCGCACCTGATAAGGGCATCAATGACGATCTCGTGGCCGTCTTCGAGACGGACGGCCTGGCCGACCTTCTCGTGCTCGATGGCGCCAGCTCGGTGGCCGACCGCGACTACGTCGATACGCACCGCGGCGACGTCGCCTGGTTCGTGCACGCGTTTGTCGCCGCGCTCGGCCCCCTGCTCGACCCGGCGCGTTCCCAGGCAGACAGCGTGGCGCTGGCGATAAAGGACGTGCGGCGCGCTTATCTCGACACGGCAAACGGCCAGCAGGTTCCCGTGTATGCCTGGCCGCTCGCGGCCCTCACGTGGATCCGCCTGCGCCATGAAGGCGAGCAGCTTTCGGCCGCGCTTTATTGCCTGGGCGACTGCAAGGCCTTTGCCGTCGATGCCGGCGGCGTGGTGACCGACCTCGATCCCTACGCGAACCCCTTTGAGACAGTGGTACAGGACGCGCTGGCGGCGCTGGTGCGCGAAGGCGTCAGCGACCCGGCGCTGCGCCGCGCGCGCCTGCTGCCGCTGCTGCGCGCCCGGCGCGAAGACCAGCATCGGGCGGCGGCGCCCACCACCCTGTGCCTGGCGCCGCAAGGCCCCTTCCACGCCCGCACCCGCACCCGCACCCTGCAGCTGGCGCCCGGCAGCGCGGTGCTGGCCATGAGCGACGGCTTCAATCGCCTGGCCGATACCTACGGCCTGTACACGCAGGACGACCTGGTGCGCCGCTGCCGCAGCGTGGGCCTGGCGGGCCCGATGCAGGAACTGCGCGCCCACGAGAGGGCGCGCGCCGCCTCCGCGCTGGCGGTCAAGAACGCGGATGACGCCTCCGCCCTCATGTGGACGCCGGATGGCGTAGACTCGCAGGAACACCCTTCCATTCCCCCGGCAAGCGCCAGGGCCAACGAGGTACAAGCTTGAAAACCTATTCGACACACCGCGCGGCGCTCTGGCTGGGCCTGGCATTGACCGGCGTCCTGCCCCTGCCGTCGAACGCGCAGGACAGCGGGCGCGAAGGGCGTATCGTCGTCGTCAACGTCGAGCGCCTGCTCACCGAGTCGCCGCGCGCGCAGTCGGTGGCGGTCGGCATCGAGGCCGAGTTCGCACCGCGCCGCCAGCAAATCCAGGCCGAGCTGCGCCGCCTGCGCGACCTGTCCGAGAAGCTGGCGCACGACGCCACGCAATTGTCGGACCGCGAACACCTGGCGCGCTCGCGCGAAGTGGGCGACCTCGAACGTTCGGTGCGGCGCGACCAGGCCGTGCTCCAGGAAGACCTGCTCGAGCGCAAGATGGAAGAACGCAGCCGCATGGCCGAGCGCATCAGCGGCATCATCGCCACCCTGCGCACCCAGCAGGGCGTCGACCTGGTATTGACCCGCACCATCTGGCACCGGCCGGCCATCGACATCACCGACAAGGTGGCGCGCATGCTCGACAACTGACCCGCGTGTTGGGCGAGTGCGGCAATTTCACCCGGGTGTTATTGCATTCTCTTTTTTATCCGGGTAATATCGGCGGCATGCACAGCGTCGTGCATTTTCTTCCATTGGAGAAGTCATGCTGCCCTCTCACTGCATCGCCTTCCTTGGCACCGAGTTGCTGGCCAAGGGACCATTGACCGAAGTCGTCAGCGCGGTGAAACGCGCGCTCGACAGCGGTACCGAACAATCCATCGCCATCCTCGACCTGGCCAGCAGCCGTCCGGTCGAGATCAATTTCACCGGCACCGAAGAAGAGGTCTTGCAGCGCATCCCGCGCATGCAGCCGCGCAGTGCCGGGCGTCCCAAGCTGGGCGTGGTGGCGCGCGAAGTCACCTTGCTGCCACGGCACTGGGAATGGCTGTCGTCGCAACCGGGCGGCGCCTCGGTGGCGCTGCGTAAACTCGTCGAACACGCTTCGCGCGATGCGCGCCAGACCGACCTGATGCGCGAAGCACGCGATGCGGCCTACCGCTTCATGCACGAGCTGGCCGGCGACGAGCCCGGCTTCGAGGAAGCATCGCGCGCCCTGTTCGCGGGCGATGCGGCGCGCCTGGAACAGGTGGTGGCGGAGTGGCCGGCGGGCGTGCGCGCGCACTTGCTGGCGCTGGCGCGGCCGGCCTTCGCAGCGCCGGTGGAGGCGCCGGCCGCGGCCTCGTGAACCGGGTGCAGGCGCCGCGGCCGCGAACGCCGCGCCGCCTTTGCGCGCAGCGTCGATAATCGTCGTACACTCACGCGCTTTACCACCAAAGCATTTATCTCCATGAACGATTTCGACAGCGTGCCGCTGGAATTTTTCCAGGATTACCCGGAGCCGGGCGTGAATTTCATCGATGTCGGCTGCATCTTCGACAATCCCGCGCACTGGCGCCTCGCCATCGACACCCTGCACGCAAAGACCGATCAGTTGCACTTCGACTTCATCCTGGCCATGGATGCGCGCGGCTTCATGATCGCCGGCGCCCTCGCGCTTGAACATCAAGTCGGTTTTGCGATGGCGCGCAAGGCCGGCAAGTTGCCCGGTCACGCGATCAGCATCGACTACAAGCGCGAATACGGCAGTGCGACCATCGAGATCCAGCCGGAACGCATCAAGGGCCAGCGCGTGCTGATCGTCGACGACGTGCTCGCCACCGGCGGCACCATCGAAGCAGCGGCTGCCCTGCTGCGCCGGCTCGGCAAGGAAGTGGTGGGTGCGGCGGCGCTGTTCGATATCGCTTTCTTCAAGGACAAGCGCACCTTGAGCATGCCGGTGGTGTGCCTGCGCGACGTCTGAAACGCCTTTGCGCGCACGCTTGGGTGCGCGCAAGGAGTGCACTGCCCGGCGGTGCCACCATCCTGCGAGTCCTCACTTCCCGGAAAGCCCATGAGCCTCGCTGTCTTACGAAGCCGCGCCCTGTCCGGCATGGAAGCGCTGCCTGTCAGTGTCGAAGTGCACCTGGCTAACGGGTTGCCCAGTTTCACGATCGTCGGCTTGCCTGACGCCGAGGTGCGCGAAGCCAAGGACCGGGTGCGCGCCGCCTTGCAAAACGTCGGCTTCGAAATCCCCGCGCGACGCATCACCATCAACCTGGCCCCTGCCGATTTGCCCAAGGAATCGGGGCGCTTCGATTTGCCGATCGCACTCGGCATCCTGGCCGCCTCCGGGCAAATCCCGTCCAAGGAACTCGACAAGTACGAGTTCGCCGGCGAACTGTCGCTCTCTGGCCAGCTGCGGCCGGTGCGCGGGGCGCTGGCGATGACCTTTGCCATCCAGCGCAGCGGCGCCGGCGCGCGCCGCGGTTTCATCCTGCCGAAAGCGAATGCCGACGAAGCCGCGCTCGTGCTCGACGCCCGCGTCTATCCTGCCGACACCCTGCTGCAGGTGTGCGCCCACTTCTGCGCCGTGGCAGAGGATGGGCGGCTCGAGCGCTACAGCAATCCCGCCCCGGCGCAAGCGCCGGCCTACCCCGACTTTTCCGAGGTCAAGGGACAAAAGCATGTAAAACGTGCGCTCGAGATCGCCGCGGCCGGCCAGCATTCCATCCTGCTGGCCGGGCCGCCCGGCGCTGGCAAGAGCATGCTGGCCTCGCGTTTTCCCGGCCTGCTGCCGCCCATGACCGACGAGGATGCGCTGGAAGCGGCCGCCGTGCATTCGCTCACCGGGCGCTTTTCAGCGCGGCATTGGCGGGTGCGGCCGTTTCGCAGCCCGCACCACACCAGCTCGGGCGTGGCCCTGGTCGGTGGCGGCAATCTGCCGCGCCCCGGGGAAATCTCGCTGGCGCACTGTGGCGTGCTCTTCCTGGATGAACTTCCCGAGTTCGACCGCAAGGTACTGGAGGTGCTGCGCGAGCCGCTGGAGTCGGGTCGCATCACCATTTCGCGGGCTGCCAACCAGGCGGACTTTCCGGCCCGCTTCCAGCTGATTGCGGCCATGAATCCCTGCCCTTGCGGCTGGTACGGCCATCCTTCCGGCAAGTGCCACTGCACGAGCGAGGCCGCGCAGCGTTACCAGGACCGCATTTCCGGCCCACTGCTCGACCGCATCGACATGCAGATCGAGGTGGCGGCGATGGCGCCGGAAGCCATGAGCGCCCAGGCCGAGGGCGAAAGCACGGATGTCATCGCGGCGCGCGTGGCAGTTGCCCATGCCGTGCAGCTGGAGCGCCAGGGCAAGGTCAACAGCCGCCTCGGCACGCGCGAGATCGACCGCCATTGCAAACTCGACGCGGCCAGCGAGCACACCCTGCGCGGCGCCATGGCGCTGATGAACTGGTCGGCCCGGGCTTACCATCGCGTGCTGAAGGTGGCGCGCACCATTGCCGATGTCGAGCAATTGCCCGACATTACGGCCGAGAACATGGCCGAGGCCATCGGCTACCGGCGCGGGCTGCGCGAACGCTGAGCTGCGTGCCGCCTGCCTGTAGCCTGCGCGGCAAGGCCCTGCTACCATCGGGGGCATGCGAAAACATCAACTTGCCGCAAGCTTCGTCCTGGCCGCCCTGCTCACCGGCTGCAACCCCACCTATAACTGGCGCGACTACAGCAGCCCGGACGCGCCCTACCGCGTGATGTTTCCGGCCAAGCCGGCCAGCCACACGCGCAGCGTCGACCTGGCCGGCACGAAAATCGAGATGACCATGACCGCCGCCGAGGTCGAAGGCGTGATGTTCGCGGTGGGCACCGGCGTCGCCCAGGATGCGGCGGGCGCCCAGGCCGCGGTCGACGCGATGAAGACTGCCATGCTGCGCAACATCGGCGCCACCGTCCAGCGCGAAAGCGCGAGCGCGGCCAGCAGCGGCGATCCCGGGAGCGCACGTAGAAGCATCGATATCGAGGCGACCGGCGCCGGGACTGGCGGGCCGGTGAAGCTGAGCGGCCATTTCGAGTCGCGCGGCAAGCGTTTTTACCAGGTCATCGTGCTCGGCAAGGACAAGGCTGTCCCGGCCGAGCAAGCCGAGCAATTCATGAAGTCCTTCACCCTCCTATGAACATGGTATCGCCTTCCCTCCTGGTGTCCGGCCTGCGCAAGCAGTTTGCCCGTCCCGCCGTCGATGGCCTGGACCTGAACGTCGCGCGCGGCGAGCTGTATGCGCTGCTGGGCCCGAACGGCGCCGGCAAGACCACGACCTTGCGCATGGTGGCCGGGCTGCTGGCGCCGGATGCGGGCCGCATCGAGGTCAACGGCGTCGACCTGGCGCGCGACCCGGCCGGCGCCAAGCGCAGCATGGCCTACCTGCCCGACGACCCGCTGCTGTACGGCAAGCTGAAACCTACCGAATACCTGGAATTCGTGGCCGGACTGTGGGGCGTGGATGCAGCAACGGCCGAGCCGCGTGCGCGCCAGTTGCTGGACTGGTTGGACTTGAGCAAGCATGCACACGAACTGACCGAGGGCTTTTCGCGCGGCATGAAGCAGAAGCTGGCCCTGGCCGGGGCGCTGATCCATGAACCGCAATTGCTGATCCTCGACGAACCGCTGACCGGGCTGGACGCCGGCGCGTCGCGCCAGGTCAAGGACTTGCTGCTGTCCCATGTCGCCAAAGGTGGCACGGTGATCCTGACCACCCACATCCTGGAAGTGGCCGAGCGCCTGGCCCAGCGCATCGGCATCATCCAGCACGGCCGCCTGATTGCTGAAGGCACGCTCGATCAATTGCGCCACCAAACCGACGCGGAGACGCTCGAGGACATGTTCCTGCAACTGACGAGTCAGGCATGAGCGCCCGGCCGGGCAGTGCGCTGTGGCTGCTGCGCCACGAAGTGCGCATGTTCTGGTACACGACGCTGTCGTCGAAGTCCAGCAAGGCGCCGCGGGGCATGCACTGGAAATTGCTGGCGCTGTGGCTGGTCTTGTGGAGCCTGTTGCATGCCGGAGCCTGGTTCGTAGTCGGCAAGGTGTCCGGCGGCCCCGGCGAGATGCCGCAGCAGCTGGTGCTGGCCGCTACCGTGCTGCTGGTGGCGACCTTCCTGTTCATGCTCTCGAGCGCGCTGAAATCCAGCGTCGAGGTCTTGTTCGATCGTGGCGACATGGACTTGCTGTTGTCCTCGCCCTTGCCCTCGCGCAGCATCTTCAGCGTGCGCCTGGCCAGTGTGGTGCTCGGCGTGGCGTCGATCTACCTGCTGTTCCTGGCGCCGCTGGCGCATGCGGGCCTGCTGCAAGGGCACCCGCGCTGGCTGGCCTTGTATCCCGTGCTGCTGGGCATGGCGGCCATTGCCTCGTCTGCTGCGATGCTGCTGACGCTGGCCCTGGTGCGCTGGCTGGGCGCACGCCGCACCCGCGTGGTGGCGCAGGTGCTGGGCGCGCTTGCCGGCGCCTTGCTGTTTATCCTGTCGCAATTGCCGAACCTGGCGATGCAGTCCGGGGAACGGGGCGAAGGCCTCTTGATGCGCCTGTTCAAGAGCGGCGCTGGAATCGATGCAGCCAGTCCACTGTGGCTGCCGGGCCGCGCACTGCTGGGCGACCCGCTGGCCGCGGCCATCATCGGCGTCCTTGCGCTACTGGCTTTCGGGCTGACGGTCACGCTCACGCACCGCAGCTTTGCGCGGGGCTTGCAGATGGCCGCAGGCAGCACGGGTAGTGCAAAACGGCCGGCGGGCGCGCTGCGCTTTCGCTTCGGCGCGGGAGTGGCCACGACGCTGATCAGGAAAGAGTGGCGGCTGATCCTGCGCGATCCTCATTTGATTTCCCAAGTGCTTTTGCAGCTGCTCTATCTGATTCCGCTTTTGCTGGTCGTCTTCAAGAAGGACGGTTCCCAGCCGCTCGTGGTGGGCGCGGGCTTGACGCTGCTGTGCGGTTCGCTGAGTTCGTCGCTGGCCTGGATTGTCTTGATGGCCGAAGAAGCGCCCGACCTCTTGCATTCCTCACCTGCGGACATCCGTACCATCCGCCGGGCCAAGCTGACGGCGGCGATCGGACCGGTACTGGCCCTGGTATGCCTGCCGGTGCTGTGGCTGACCTGGCGTGCCCCGCTCAGCGGCCTACTGGCCGCATTTACGATCTGCGGCATCAGCTTCGGCTCCGCCCTGATCGTCATGTGGACCGGCAAGCCTGGAGAGCGCAGCGCCCTGGCCCGCCGCGCGCAAGGCAATGGCGCCAAGACCCTCTTCGAAATCAGCCACCTGCTCGGCTGGGGCGGACTGGCTTTCCTCTTGCCGTATGCGGCCAACGGGGCGCAAGCGAGTATCGGCGTGGTTGCCGGCATCGGCGCGGCCGGCGCGGTCGCCTTTGGCGTGCCCTTCCTGGCCTGGGTTTTCCGCCATCGTTCACACTAGCGGGCGTGCGCGGGATGACCCGAAATGGGCAGACGTGTTATCGTTTAGTTACGAACGCAAACAAAAAGAGAACGCATATGTTAATCACTTTTAAAAGCAAAGCTTACCCTGATGTGATGATGTATCAGGAACACGCCAAGCGCATCCTCGACCTCCTGAACAAGGAGCCCGAGATCGGTGTCATCACCGCTGAAGAAGCAAGCCGCGCCGTCCAGCTGCTGGAACACGAGATCGAGGAAAGCCGCAAGCACCCATCCACTGACGACGTCGAGCGGGACATCAAGGCGCATAGCGTGGACGAGGACGATCCCGAGCATGAGCAGGTTGCCGTGGTCAGCTTCTCGACCCGTGCCTACCCCATGCTGGAAATGCTGCGCGCAGCACGCGACCAGCAGTGCGATATCCTCTGGGGTGTGTAAATAGACGGACTGAGCCGGCAGCGATGCCGCTCGGTGCAGGCGATGTGATGTCGATAAAAAGGAAGCGCTTGCGCTTCCTTTTTGTTTTTTACATCGCCCGCGTCGTGTTGGCATGAACCGTAGGGTGGGCACTCGTGCCCACCACTGCGTCGCTTAATTATCGGCGCCGTTGACAATGGCTACGTGTGGAAAATGCTCGCCCAAATGCAAAAAACCCCGCCAAGATCACTTGACGGGGTTCTTCATATAACTAGCCTGACGATAACCTACTTTCACACTGGTTGCAGCACTATCATCGGCGCAAAGTCGTTTCACGGTCCTGTTCGGGATGGGAAGGGGTGGGACCGACTTGCTATGGTCATCAGGCATAACTTGTACGAGCGGCGTGTCCTGGTGGAGCACGGGCTCTGAATCTGGAAGAAGTAAATTTAGGTAGTCACTGTCATCAACAAACAGCACACTGTACTCTGAACTATACCTGCTAAGGTTATAGGGACAAGCCGTACGGGCAATTAGTACTGGTTAGCTTAATGCATTACTGCACTTCCACACCCA
>Ga0308160_10002197_pt1 | contig 24367 bp, 36 predicted proteins | sample PhyFR1_FD_201036 | JGI IMG/M metagenome (GOLD analysis project Ga0308160, IMG submission 201036) | Phyllosphere microbial communities from UC Gill Tract Community Farm, Albany, California, United States - DLSLF.R1 | ecosystem: Host-associated > Plants > Phyllosphere > Unclassified | place: USA... | reverse complement strand
CTTTGTGTACAGCTCCATGGAGATGCTGCGTTTGCAGGCCAGGGCGTAGTGGCGGAAAGTCTTGGTTTGAGTGGATTACCGCACTATGGGTGTGGAGGAACGGTCCATATCGTTGTCAAGTGAGTGAATAGGCAACTACTAGTAGCATACGCTGATCAGTAGTAACAAGTATGTGAACCTTGTCTGAGTTCTCTGACTTTCAGTATCGGCTACACCACCCCCGCATCTTTTGCTCGGTCGAGCATATATTCCTCTGACATTGGTAAGCTGACCATGGCGTCATCATTGATCTCAACTGACATCGGCAGGCAAGATGATTGGTTGCCCTATCTTACACGTCAATGGGGATCATCCCGAAGGTGGGCCGACGAAATAATTGAAGTGCTGACAACATAGCTGTGGCTCGAGCGGTCGATGTCGCTTTCCGATATAAGCAGATGTTCCGTAAAGACGTAATCATTGATTTGATCTGCTATCGAAGGTGAGCAATCAACCACAATGGCAGCTGACTGATGCAGATGGGGTCACAACGAGGTTAGTCAGGACATGATAGTCTCGTATGGCTCGCTATACTGACTCTGTAGCTTGACGAACCAGCTTATACCCAACGTGAGTCCGGATGCCCCTACACGACTGACTTTCAGCTCTGATGTACGAAAAGATCCGATCGCGCAAGTCGGTACCCGAGCTATATGAATCACGTCTTGTGGTAGGTCGACACTTCCAGATCTGATTGCTTAGGATGGAGCAGAGCTAATTGCCAAGTCTGAGGGAATCATCTCATCTGACGAAGCTTCAAAATTGCGCAAATCATTTACCGCTACCTTGGACGCCGATATGAACAAGATCGACGAGTACAAGCCAAAGTCGGAAATGCTCGAGGGTAAATGGTCTGGGCTTGTTTGGCCAAATTCGAAATCGGCGAAACATGAGCCGGATACTGGTGTTGAACGGGACACCCTGATAGAGGTTGCAAGAGCAAGCGTTACTCTGCCCGAGGATTTTGTGAGTTCATTGGAGATAATATAGCTAATTGTGTAGAACATTCACTCAAGGCTCAAGCGACATGTTTCGGCTAGGCTGAAGGGATTGGAGTCAAAGGTCGATTTCGCCACTGCGGAAGCTATGGCTTTTGGGTCGTTGATGCAGGAAGGGTGTGATATTCGTATCTCTGGACAGGACGTTGGACGGGGAACGTTCTCGCAACGGTGAGTCAGTAGCTCTGGGGAAAAGCTGAGATCAGACATGCGATGTTTGTCGATCAGAAGAGCGAGCAGTGCTTGATTCCGCTTAATGAGCAGATTGACGCAGATAAAGGGAGACTGGAATTAGCGAACAGTGGGTCCGCTCATGAAGATTGGGAGCTACGCTAATGACAGGTTCTCTTAGTGAAATGGCTGTGCTTGGTACGCATCGTGACTGCTTACTTTTAGGGCGAGCTTACACCCAGGCTTTGAGGTAGGTATGAGTTGGGCTCGACCAAATCTACTACCGATATGGGAAGCACAATTTGGGGATTTCATGAACGGTGCCCAGAGCATGATTGACACATTTATCGTTGGTGCTGCTGGTCAGTACCCCACTCTTCGAACTCAAGAGAGAGCTGACAATGATAGCGAAATGGTTGAAGCAGAGTGGGCTCGTCATGCTTCTCCCTCATGGGTTTGATGGAGCTGGTCCGGAACATTCTTCATGCAAGATTGAGCGTTTTCTACAGGTAAGCTGAATCTCGCTGTGAGGACCTTCTGGCTGATCAACTAGCTTTCCAATGATAATTATTACGAGAATGTCGGCAATGTCAATCTTGGCGTAGCAAACCCCTCTACTCCTGCTCAGCTGTTCCATCTCATTCGAAGACAAATGGTCAGAAACTATAGACGTCCACTGATTATCGCTTCGCCGAAAGGTCTTCTGCGGTCTCCTGTAAGCGTACTCCTCTACGTTCCATGCCCAAGCTGACGAGTCAGGCGGCAGCTTCTAGCTTGGAGACTATGATGCCTGGTACCAAGTTCGAGCCTGTACTAGATACCGACCCAAATCACTCGGCTACTCGTATCATCCTCTGCTCTGGGAAACATTACTACACTTTGCATGAGCATTTCACCAAGACGAACGCGCTAGATCAAGTATCTCTCATTCGAATAGAGGAACTCTCCCCTTTTCCCCGCAAACAGCTCGGTGAAGTTTTGAAGAAGTACTCGAAAGCGGAGAAGGTTATCTGGGCTCAGGAAGAACCGGAGAATCAGGGTGCTTGGCCTTATGTCCAGCCTCGGATTGAAGGTGTGTTGAGGGATCTAGATATGGGCGGTGGACGAGCGATTTATGCTGGACGAAGAAGTTGTGCTACGGTGGCTGTTGCTGTTGGGGCTTGGCACAAGAAGGAAGTCGAGGAGGTTGCGAGGCTGCCTCTTGAAGTGTAGGTGTGATAGTCACAGAACAATAGGATCGTACCAGGGCGGGAAGCAATAATGACAACTTGCATGATGCATCTGATATGATATGACATCTAGCGACAGCCAAGACGCACCTCAAAGGCTGAACCCCCTACTTGCAACTTCGGTCCAGCCATCAGGTGTGATTTCCAGCTTGAGCCCATTCCATGACGGCTCCGCCCTCTCAGCCCATTCCTTCAACTTCTTCCCAGCCTCCCCACTGAAGTGTAGGCGTGATAGGATCATACCAGGACGGGAAGTGATAATGACAGACCTGCATGATGCATCTAATATGATATGACATGGAATGACTGACAAGACAGACCTCAAAGGCTGATTCCCCTACTTGCAACTTCAGTCCATCCATCAGGTGTAATCTCCAACTTTAACCCATCCCAAGACGGCTCCACCCTCCCAGCCCATTTCTTCAACTTCTTCCCCGCCTCCCCACTGAATTGCTTGTCATTCCAGACCTTTTTCACTAATGCCTCTGCAGCTTCAGAATCAGGATGATCCCTCTGCCCATCTTCCCCGCGTATTGATAGACATAGTTCTTCCCATATGAAATGCGTTGTTGGATGTACGAATCCGATGAGTAGACTCAAGTCGGCACCTAAACGAAGAGAGGTAGCTAGGGCTTGTGGGAAACTGAAATGTGAAGGGTGAGAGCGGAGTGGCCATAGACTGTCGACTACCAGTATCAATGGGCTGGGTTTTGTGACTTTGCCAAGTATAGCACCATTACGCTCGGTATGGCCATGAATACCACTGTTCAGATCGAGCTCTGCGATGGACTGATTGATCGATTCTTCCAGTGCCGTGCGTGCGACTCCATTCGATTTGGAATGTCCATTCTCTTTGACTCCATTCTGGTGTTTTTGCCGGATTCCCTCGAGGTACTTCCAAGATCGATCAGGAATGGAGGAAACGTCGCCCATGTAGACTAGGGAATCTTCGAAGACGTATCCAAGGCAAATGAGGGGTTCTGGCTCCACATCCTTGGCTGGGACTTGGGACGGGAGGGGTTTGGGCGATTTGTTGTTCTCGGGTTTTGGGGGTTGGCGGAAGTAGATCCCGTGGTGAGCTGCTATCAGCAAAGTAGTGTCCAACTGAGAAAGGTAACTTACTTGGGAACGAATGGATCTTGATACCTGAAATATCGAATTCTTGTAGATCATCAATGATATTGAAAATTAATGATGGTCTGTGCGTTAGCTGCGGATGACTCAGAAGGTCTACAAGGACCTACACATCCCCTCCTCCGCTCGCTTGACTCTTGTCGACCATATATGGGAATGCCCCTGCCACTGTATTATACGTGGGTCGATTTAGGTATACAGGTATAGAGCATTTCTGACGTATACACCATTCCCTCAAATCATCCATTCCAAAGAAAGCATCCGCATCTATCGTCAGCCACCACACCAGTCTCAGGATAGGGGACATACGACCATGAGTCAGAATTACAGCATCTATAGTCTGTACACCCCATACTGGGAAATACCTATTGGCATTCTCTCTAAATGTCTTTCCTACGTCCAGGACGATATTGAACCATTTCCCACGAATCTTCTTTCGAATGACCATACTAGTATTCCCCCTTTTATTCTTATATCCCTCCGGAACATCTTTATCTACTGCAGCTCGACACGATCCACAAGAAACATTCTTTGGCCAAAGCCCATTTGGATCGTATTGCCCAGGAAGGGGGTTTGAGCGTTTCCCATTCGTTTTGATATCGGCAACGTCGGCTGGTAAGTCGGAAGAGAGGGTCAAACATGGTGCGAGGGGTAAACCGGTGGAAGTACCAGTGCCCATAAAGAAACATTGTAAGCTATCGTCACTCATTATGAAGGTGTAGGAAGTATGGTAGATGACATGTAAGGTCAAGTTAGACGATCGATTTGATTCCCATGATTCTGATTGTTCCTGATATTACGGCAGTCATCTTTCGTCATCTGTCATGTGTGGCTGACGACGATGGGTAGCTTGGTAACGGTATCACAGGTGGGAGGTAGGCAACGAACCACTCAAAGGAGGGGGATAGGTACTGGGCATGGAGGAAAGTGTCCCTCATCGCTGGCTTTTTGCACAGCGCTTCACCCGTTCAATTACCACTCAACATGCCCGTCAAAACCGAGACCAGTTCCCCATCTCCCAACTCTTCCTCGGACCCATTCACCCCTCCAAGACAGAAGCGTAAAACCGTCAATACCGACTCTCCATCCTCCACTAGCAGCTCCAATAAGAAAACATCGTCAGCCAAAGGGACTTGCAAGAAAACCAAATCATCTTCTGCAACTCGGACCATGACTCCCGCTATCAAAGAAGCGTTAATCGACCATATGTTGCGAATCGCTTGTTCTGCAGTAAAGAAGGAAGAACTTGCTATTGAAGTGAGTTTCGTTGGAGATTGTGGCTGACGAAAAAGTTGGGTATCAGTAAGAAACAGCTTGATAATGCCATTTGCTCGGGGAGGGTCAATTTGAGGAGCAAGCTCGTCAAGGCTGCTAGGGAATTATGATTATCGGTAAGGTTGAACAGGGAGAGGTTGGAAAGGAAGGAATCTATGCATATACATATCAAGTCATTATACATACCTACTCTATTGTCTCATGCCTTTGGGGCATCGTCCTTGACTTCTTCTTTTGGTTCGGCCGTCGGTGTTGGGGCAGAAACCGAGACTGCGGATACGGGAGGCTCGGGTTGTTGAGCGACGAAATCTTCCAGGAAACCTGGTAAGATCCTTCCTATTCTCGCATGACTCTTTTCCCATAGATCCACTTGTTGAGGTGTTCTACCATCATTTCCTGATGTTGGGGGTGGTACCAGCAACTGGGCGGAACTGAGGACGAGGAGGACATTCTTTAATGATTCCCCTGCTTCATTCTGGATAATCAGCTACTTTATCTCGACGAGTCGACGAGGATGACCTACCATTCCATCTTTTTCGCTCCTGACCATCCTCTCCATGATCGTCAATAACCTTGTAAAGATGGGCACAACCCCATCAGGACTCTCTGCTAATCGACTAGCATCCGCCAAGAAAACTTTACATAGTAATCCAGCGGTCCTCAATCTCGTTTCCGCAAGAGCTGAATCTGGCGATTTTAGAAGTTCATCCATGATTGGGAATAAGACTCTGTCGAAAATAGGTTGTGTAGATTGTGAGAGTGATAGGTGCGTCGAAAGCAGGAGTCGCTGGAGGTAGGTGATTGCGCGTTGGCGGATTGGGGGATTTGCGTTCATGCATTGCTTTGAAAGCGCTAAGAGGGGTGGTTGCCAGAAGGTGTTCCAGGCTATACGTCAGCTATGTCCCTTGTAACTGTCAATGACAGCTCACCTTCTTGATCTTGCATATTGCTTGAGGTGATCAGGCCCGGAATGACATTCCTAAGATCATACAACGAATCCAGAGCAGCCAAGCCCTTTTCGACCGTAGGTCCACTATATCATCAGCTTTGCCAAGCGCCTGACACAATGAGCTTACAGTGTAGGTTGTTGAGCCCTCTTTTGCTGCCTGCCAAGTACAGCAGCCCCAGCAGCAGTAGCAAACTCATCAAGTAGCGCCACGACACCAGCGTAATTATCACCACTAATCCCAGGTCCACCAGGTGGGGTAGCACCACTACTCATTCTCTGCACAATGGCCAAGGTCAATTTAGAAGCTTCGGGGTGTGCGACGGTAGCTCTGAATAGAGCGATGATGAGACCCCATTCAGTTTGCGATTTGACTACTGTAGAATCCTTTTCGAGTATCTTGGCGACGCCTGCCATGAGTTGTTCAGAGACCGCGTTGAGGACAGACGAGGGTAGGGATCGTAGAACGTCTAAAGCAATGTATAGCTGGTCTCGAAGCTCGGGCTAGGGTCAGCTCCCGTAGGCATGAGTTACTCACTGTTTCCGATACAATCAAGCATAACCTGAGTAAACCGACGACGGCCCTTTCAATCAAAAGTACACTGAATGATTGGGCCGAATTGAGCAGCGACGAGATGTATTCAAAGATGATTGGCCTAAGCATCAGCGATGATGTCATCAAACATATGGGAGACGTACCAAGTCTCTCCAATATGCTGCTTTCCCCTACTAGCCAAGCTGACCATCATCTCGAGGTGGAAGACACAAGCGGGATCATAAGGCAATTGACCCTCGAACCTTTCAGTCTGCGAAACTCCCTCCCGGGTTTGGATCGTGACGTGAAGCTTATGTGTAGTTCGAGCCTCGGCTAGATTCCTAATAGCGAGAAGCGCTGGAAGTAGCGCGTCAACCTCCAATGATCTGAATATCAGCTTTGTCCGGCAGAGGCGCGATGTGACTTACAGGATCTCGGCATAGAGCTCCTCCAATTTACAAGATCCAAGACAATCAACAGCGACCATCGTACTCTCCACATCATCGTCCGAAGTCTCCATCACCACGCCCTCGGTTCCATTTCCATAAGGACTAAGCAGGTAGCTAGACAGTGTCGATAGCAGACCACCCTCGGGCCTTCGCTCGGGTGCAGCAGCAGGTGCAGCTGCCTTCATAGGGATCATGGTGGTCCCAGCCAAAAAGTCTTCCATCTGCAACATCGGTGCTGGTAGAAGAGAATGTAGGAACAGGGTTTGGAACATTTCAAAGATCTGCGTCCAACCTTCTCGGATTGCGTTTCCGTGACCATTTGCTATCGTGAAAAGGACGACGGTTGCGATTTGACTTCGGTAATCATGTCCGAACTTGATTGATAGAGGGGAGACAGTGACGGATTGATTCTCTTTCTCGACCACGGGGTAGTTTGCAGTCTGGTAGCCGTACTCGCCCTCATCTCCTAAACCTGTTGCTGTTGATAGTGACAAGACGATGGTATCGAACACTTCTGGTAGATTGAAGTGCCCAGCGAGGGATGCGCATTGTCGGAAACCAGTGATTGCCTGCTGGATGACATGTTCGTCCTGAGCTGATGTAGTAAACGCATATGCGATAGATCCGATAAGAGGTCGCCAGGCATGTTTGAACATCGCCTCGTCAAATTTTGATGTGTTGCAGATTATCATCTGGCCTATATATCAGCGACTGTTGTTGGAGAGTGACTCACCTGCTCCACGAGACTTCATCATCAACGTCTTCCAAGCGTAATCGAAACCAGATTGTCCTCCGTGCTCCTCGGGCAGGATGATCTCTCGTCTCTTCAGAGACTCGTGAATACCAGCCAAGTACTCTGGAGGGAAGTCTTGTCCATTGTTCACACCTCTCAAGTTACGCTTATAGTCTTCGATAGTCATTCGTTTCTGTTCATCAGCTTCCGCCTTCCGACTTGGACATCGTAGCTCACCCTATTCTGTGGATTATGTAGATCGGTATTCAACATAATGACAGAGTATGCCAGGACGTAGACAGCATCTTCAGTAGCAATTTCCGCTTCGAGTCTCAGCTTCGGACTTTCAATTGGAGATGAATAAGCTTACCAGGCCTATACGAGAAGAAATGCGATGAAAAGATCTCGGTGATCCTTGCGATAGGGGAGGCTTCCCCTGGAAGTCTGAAAGTCTCAAGCAATTCCCTCAACGCTTCTGCAACTGATTTCTAACAATCAGCCGGACTCGTACCCCGGCAATGGCCAACTTACTCCTTCAAAGTCAAACAGCCCCATGAAAGCCTTCAATAATTCCACTTGGTCCGGTCGAGAGATGTACTCTCCCAGCAACTTCTTATCCAGCCGCGTCGAGTGCCTGAGGAACTTGGCAATGCCCATCGTCCTCTTTTCTTCTTCCGTCCCAGGTCCTTCATCTGGAGTGATGACTCCCTCCTTCTCTAGCATAGCAAGACCTTGTTTCGGCTTAGCATTAAACATGGCCGCACCAATGAGTAGGACGCCTTTTCGATCTTTCCTGCTTTTCAAGCTTTCAGCCGAGGGAGCGGATTCGGGCCAGGGCTCGTCGCCTTCTTCTAGCCTTTCTGCCATTGCCGCGACGAATGATAGGAGGATCTCGAGTGAGATCAGCTGAGCATTTTCAAGGCCATCAAAGAGATTTGTAGAGCCATCAGCGCGAGGTGGGCCAGGTGGGTAAACCCCCTAAGATGTAAGCTTTGCTCGATGAGGTGATACTTACTCTGATGAGGAAAGCGATCAATCGCTCAAACATATCCTCGCTCTCGGTGGAACAATCAAAGTTGACCCAACAATCCACCATGAAGCTAGGCTTTGAAGCCACCTGCGCAAGCGTTTCCAACATCAACTCCCGCGTCTCATTGGGAACAGGCGGTAATAGACTCAAAGGTCTTGGCGTAGATGAGGCCGAGGGATCAGCGTTTGGCATCTTGCCGCTGTCATTGTCCAGGGTAGGTGTGCCGGGTCGGGAGATGTGCTGAAGATGAGGCGGTATAGGTGTAGGATGTGAAGGCGTCAGGCGTTCAATGACGTAGGACAGGAAGAGCTCCAATTGGAGCTTGAGGTGTGGAAGAAGCGTAGCGAAGAGGGTGGATGTCGTACGTAACGAAGAAGACAACAAGGCGGGCGAGTCGGATCTTGTGAGCTATATGGTCAGCATACGACCTTGTAGACGATTGCGACTTGACTGACCTGGAAAAGGTATCGACACCCTTCGTCTCGTAATCCCTCTCTTAGTTCAGGCCATTTCCCTAGCGTAACTCCACCGACTTCCAGAGCCGTATTGAGGATCGCCAGAGCACAAAGTCGCATTGAGTCGGTATGAGCCTGATCCGAAGGGTTCAAGAGTGCGATAAGTACTCGAAGTAGCTCGAGTATCGTCGGTAGACCATGGGGTGTGAAAGATGGTGGGGCCTGCTCCTCGTCGACAACACTGATCTGTGAGTCGAGACTCTTCTTCCCGCCGTCTGCAGTTTTTGAAGGTTCAACCTGGTCCTGCACCTTCTCCTGATCCATGACTTTCTCCTTATCCTCCTTCTCATCTGTGGCTGGCTTGCTGGGTTCCAGATTGACAGTCGGCTCGGTGCTATTCCCACTCTTCTTACCGGAAGCGAGTAATCGATCAACATCATCCTTGGTCAAAGTCTTGAGTCGAGCGAAACAAGACCGGACAATCCCCTGTACACAGCTCTGAGCGGCGGTTCTCAATCCTTCGCCTAACCTTGCTCTGGCCAACATCCCCAATCCAACTTCCAAGAGCTCACATACACTCTCATCTGCCATTTGGTCGAGCATGCTTCCGTAATTGCTGGAGTTAGGCATGGGGAGCGGTAAGAGGATTGAGTCGATGACCCTGAGAAGACGGAGGAGGACCAGCTCGTCCTGCTGTGGCGAGGATGATGGGAAGCGGCATTGTGATAGTGCGGACGTCAAGTGGGCTAGAGCGATTTGAAGTGGGGTCGAGGGCTTGACGTCGAGCTGGACTGGCGCGAGGTAGACCGGTAGGATATTGACGACTATCGAGTGTAGAGCGGCCAGCGCTAACGATGTGATAGGGCCCGAGGTTAAAGGCGACCTAACCAGTGCGAGAAATGGGTTGATGATGACCAGCGGTGTAATCTCGTGGACATCTATGCCTGTCAGCGTCCAGACTACCAAAGTAGTAGCTACTAACCTTTAACAGGACCTAAAATTCGCCTCAATTCCACAAAACCCAACATCAGATCTCCCTCTTCCACACCTTCACCACTCGCTCTTCCTCGCCTTGATCCAGACGAATCTCCACGACTACGCTTACTTCCATGGGGCCTGAAGGCAGGTGGAAGAGGTGCCGAGGAGGATTGATATGACGATGTCGAGGTGGACGCCCATCTTTGATTCCTCCTCATGGCAGAGGTGAGAGTTTGGATCTCCTGCTGGAGTAGCGTCACTGGGGAGAGGTCTGTTCCCGACATGATGGGTATGGTGAGTTGCGACAATGTATGGTGTATGTGGATAAAGGTGAGTTCAGCGTATATTACCTTACCCATATTGCAATACACCCCCACGTCGCGTGTCAGTTTATTTAAAACCCTCATTTAAGGGACGTCACTTGCGTGTCTGTGTCTACTCTCTACTCTAGATTACACCTTATTATACACCTTGACACTCTACCCTACCTAAGCATTCATACTAAACGATGGCAGAGTGTTCTTTCGGTTTAACAGGTAGGTCTTTAGTTACTGCTGGCAGCTGTGTGCACTTTAGCTTCAATAGATGTCCACGGAGAAGCTGACAATCAGGAAAGGACTTTGTCCTACTGGCTTCCGACATGTCGGCTGGTCGATCAATTGTTCAAATGAAATCTGACGAGAACAAGATCAAGGCTCTCGGACCACATCTCGCAATGGCTTTCGGTGGAGAACCAGGAGATACCAACAAGTTCGCCGACTGGGTCGAAAGGAATCTAAGGCTATTCCACATCAGGTCAGTCTTCTTCCTGTTCTCGTGTATAGCGAAGCTGATGGTTCAGAAATCACACTGCCCTCTTACCACCTTCAGCATCCGCATGGATCCGTCGTTCTCTCGCTGAATCGCTTCGATCACGAAGTCCATATGCCGTGAACCTCCTTCTTGCAGGTTATGATATCACTACCGACCTCCCCCACCTTTATTGGATCGATTACCTGGGCACGAAAGCTGTCGTACCATATGCCGCACATGGTATGGGAGTCTACGTAGCTCTCAGTACGATGGATAAGTGGTGGTATGATGGTATCGGACGAGAGGAAGGAGTGGATGTATTGAAGAAGTGTGTCAACGAGTGCGAGAAGCGTATGTCCCTTTATCTTCTACTCAAGATAACAACTGACAAATAGGTCTTACGATCAAGTTCGATTTCAACTGTATCCTCATTGACAAGGACGGGATCCACAAGATCAACCTTTCCTCAGAAGACCCAATTGGCGAAATGAAGGCTCAGGGATCAGCAGCGAAAGTAGAGGCGCCAAATGTACCATCCGAGGTCACAGCGGCTTAAATTATGAATTTGTAGGATACGAACGGCCATGCAGTACATGTGAATACGTGATCAGGGTGGACACTGGAACGTGGATCTAACAAGAATTGCATGCCTTTGTAGTCCCAGAAAGCCGCTAATAGCCAAGACACATCTACAGTCGAGCCGTATTGTCCCCAAGGTCCTATGTAGCGAAACTGGACGATTAGCGATCATCATTAATTAGACCAGAACATCACTCACATGCCAAGCATCTTGAATGGTGCCGTCGTCTCTCCTTCCTTGCCCATCAAGCTACACTCTACGTAATGGGGTCCTGCGGGGACACCAAGATCGATCATGGTGAGACTGAAAGTCAGTATTGAATCTCCAAATCGAGCGAAGGGCGGCATACGTAGGAGTACTGTCGCCAACATCGGCTGTTCCTGTCAACTCGACTGCTCCAGCGGTGTTGTCGTCTACCCAGCATGCTACTCTGCCTAGGCCCTTCTCAACTGGGTTCCTGGTATGTTAGCTCTGACGTCTCTTTGGGAGTGAAAAAACTGGACATACTGTACATAGTAAATGGCGACATCACCCGCACTAAGGGTGACTGGAACCCTAAACTTGGCTCCAGCGACATCAGCCCACCAATAGTGTTTCTCCTCAGCCCACCCCTCGTTGTTGACAGGATGATGAGCCGACCATCCAGATCCGTAAAAGTGCGAAGGTGGCAGAGGGTTGATCAAATCATTGGCGCTAACGCAGAATGGCGAGACTTCCCTGAATTTAAGGATATCAGAGGGTCGATCCGTCAACATTGCCTGAGGTACCCTGATTGCCCTCATCTTTGCCGCTAATGAAGCGTCTTCTGCTCCCTTGTCAGATCCGCCGAGTAGGTCTGCACTTGGAGAGCCCATGTATGGGACATCGAATGCGTGACCCATTGTTGCGGCCCAACCTGCACAGATTTGGGATTGGAAGTAGGAAATGAGGACGTCGGCGATGAGCTCGTGGCCTGATGGGTTGGCGAGGACTGGGTCGACGTAGAATAATGATCGGGATTCTTCGGGGTTGGCAAGGTAGTCGTGGTATAGAACACCCTTTGCGCTGGATAGTCAGCTTGATTCCCATCCTGGGATTGAAAGCTACGTACCTAAGATGTGGGACATCGTAGAATTGAGCCACAACAGTATGCAGCAGTTCTGGACCAGCGAACCCATTCTGAGCCTGGACTTGAGGCGAGAAGTGTCCGAGAATGATGACAGCGGGTTGATCAGGTCGAACTAGGATAGATCGAACAAGCAACTCAAAGTGATCTAACCAAGCAGGGTCGCTAAGGATCAGCCTTTTTCTCGCAGCTTAGATGAGGCGCAGCTTACTTTGGATCCGAAGCATCAAACTCCAAGATGACTAGATCAGTCTGATCGGGTAGATGATGATTCGAGCAGTAGGCAAAGTAGGCACTATCTGTCCGACGTTCCGCTCCGTTTGTCAATTCAGATGCTGGGTGAGGGAAGACCGAGTTCCACCATTCGAAAAATCGGGATGGGTAACAACGGGGGGAAATGGGGTCATCCCCAGCTCCGTGACATGCGGATACTGCCATTAGTGCCAGCCTTGAGGACAAAAGTTCATAAAACTTACCTGAACCACCGAGAACCGAGACGGTGATGGGCATACCAGCCATAGCTTTCTGAATAACCCTCTGGATTCTAGCACCGCTCCCGGTATGTATTCTAGATTTCAACAATGGCCATTGTCCTCTACGTTCCGCCACTGCGTCACCAGGACCGAATACAGGACAGAACTCGAATGGCGCCGGGTCGGTCGCTGATGCGTTTAGGTAATCCTTGGGAGTGAGGAAACCTGATGATGTGGAATATTGGGATATTGGGTCTGAGCTCGCTAAGCAGTCAGCTGGCTGTCCGTGGTTTCACAGTTGGGAAGCTTACGCAGAAGGAGTCGTGTGAATGAGAAGATGCCGAGACATGCTAAGATGATATACCATACTCTTAATGGTATACCTGATACGGTCAGCACAGCCTGAATGAAAGCGATAGCGGACATACCATAAAACGTCCCAGGCTTCTCATCGTCTCTGCCCTTTACTTCGCGCAGCATATTATAGGATTCTCGTAGGATCTATCCCTTCCTGTGTGATTTCGGGAAAGTGTGGCCCTCTGCTTTGTTGGAAAAGACTCGTCTGGTGGTGGGAAAATGTCGAATTGGATTTGTCGCGTCAAAGTCGATAAAAGAGTGAATGACAATAAACAAAGTGGCAAGATCCTTCGAGTTGTAGTATACTCGAGTCGTGTGAGAAGCCAAAGAATATAATGTTGATGGGTTCGCTATGCAGTGTAAGAAGGAGTGACTGTAGATCGTGTATAGATATAGATTAATGGCAGATGTGCAACCAAGGGGGGACACTCAAAGATCTCTTCTATTTCAGGGTAAATCCCACGTGAATTATATCAAAGACGCGTCAAAGCAACTTAGAACATGAGGGGTAACTTATCCATCTCGACTTAGATAAGAGAGGCAAAAGACTATACTCGGATAGAGAAGCTTGGAAATAGGGACTCGACAATCGAGATGGCACTGCCAAAGGTCCTTCAACCGAGTTTGACCCCAGACGAACTCACTTTCCTGGCAGAAGAGGATGTTATCGATATCGTCCCCTTGTTCTCGATGACCCGGGTCCGGCTTCTTAGTGTGAGTCAGCTCACATAGGACTTTTTCTGGAGAGGGCTGAAGATCAGGGAATATATGGTCCTTTTCAACCGCCATCTGCTTGCAGCGTACCTATATGGCTCGCACTGTCGTTGAAACGCAAACGCAAATGTCGTATAGTCTGTCCAGATTGGTTGGCAGTAGGTGAGTCATTTGCTACTTTCCAGCACTTCTCCTTCCCCTCTACTCTACTGGTGCAGCTTCGGGTGTAGAAGTAGTCGTGGACTCCTTGGTCTTCTCGCTCTTCGTTACTGTTGGGTTGGACGATTTATCGACCTTAGCGGTGCTGGTGCCATTTGGTTTGTCCGACTTGGCTTTCCCATTTGGCTTTTCCGTATCCTTCGCTCCATCCTTGCCAGCAGCTTGAGCCAAGATACTGCTATAATCGTCGATACAGCCGCTGACAGACAGAGAAGCTACAAGCACTCCTGAAGGATGAAAAGGAGAATGCAGAAGCATTTGAACCCCTACCAAGACGTTTTCTGGAAACCTCAAAAATCCTACTTGACGTGTAAATTATCGACAGCTCCTCGGTGACCACAGCTGATACAGACAGAGCATCCGACGATCTGATTCAGCCGGTCCAGCTGCGGTCCTTACTAAAAGACCTCAGAGAGGTCAGACAAGCAAAAATACGTATAGGTCTACAATCAGAGGGCGTAATGAGAGGATCGTATTTACAGGTCTGTCCCCTCGTTTTCTTTCGGATCCAAGCTGATAGATAGGTGACAAATTTGACACCGCTGGAGTTGACGGAGTTGAAGCCTTTCCTGGTGAAAGCTATGGGGATGATGCAGGGATTAGAACCAAGACGGGATGAAGATGACGAGGGAGCTGGCGCGAGTCAGATGTAAGAAGATAGAGACACACGCATTCACTCCACGAAATAAAATCAACACATGGCATGCACCTCAAAATAAATTTTAAGTGTCTCACGTGACTTGTATGCTTACTTCTACACTAATGGGCCTACTTACTAGTACATATCAGGGGGAAAGCTCATCTTCTCTATGACGAGCAACTGGGATGATATGTTGAGGGAGCTATAGAAGTTTGCTTGAGAGCGGTAGAAATGCGTCCCACTACAGAATCACGTCACACAGTCTGATTAAAGCAGGTCATGTGTATGTCAACATCATTCCCGTTATTGGCATAGTTAAAACCCCAATCTATCACCCAACCAGTTGATTTATCGTCAATTGCAGTAAAATTGCACTGGGACGTCAGACAGACTGATGATCGATAAAACGTGACCACTCACCGAGAGTGTATAATCAGGCATGCTGATGCGAAGAAGATTCTTCCCCTGAATGAGTTTGGGAAAGGCTGCGAAAATGGGGTAAAAATTTTTGTCTCCACATTCGCCCTGGTCGGTCCCAAACTTGATCGCCCTCGCCTCGTCTACGCAAGCTGCTATGTTTCCACTGTCATAGGACCAAGATCGCGGCGCCTCAACAAAGTCTTCCTCTGATTCATGCCTCCAAGTCACTTTCGCTTCAAATGCTAAATCCCAATGTCCCCGGATATCGAATGACATGGATAGGGCGGTAACATGTGTTATCGCGAGGGTGGCAAAATGGATTAAGCTTGATAGTTTCATTTTCACGTTTGATTAAGATGTTGATCGATGCGAAGAAGGATAAGAGACAGAATCAAAGCTACTGATCTCACCTTATTAATAGTGCTGCCCCCTGAAATCTGATGTACACCCTCCTTTGAAGGTCTTGCAATCCCCCCGCCCCGCTGATCTTGGGAAACAACGGATGTACAGAGCCATCAGTTTCATCTGCACAGATGAAGTGTACCATTGTAGTCTCACCTCTGGTCAAAAGGCAAATATAGTCAAGCCGGGCCGAGCATTACACATGATATACAGGGCTATTACCTGATTCGGAGTACCTATTCCAAGGTATTCTATTATGCTATAATCTAATAGGCTAATCCAGGTTCGCTCGCCACTACTTCTTGATTTCCTTTCCTACAGCAACTTAGATGTTTCAGTTCACTGCGTACTATATATTTGGTTTCGCTTAGGATCGCTATGGATATCTTTTGTCATGGCTTTTGGTGTTGCTACCTCCTTTCAATGATTGCATGCTAGGCATCCCTAACAATCAGTGACCTCTGCATAGCTTCTTGGTCGAGAGTGTCAGCCGACCGCCTGGTCCTCTTGGTAATCGTCTACTTGCTTGCACAAGATCGAAGGTAGTGCTTTTCCCGTCCTATGTAGCCACTTATCGCTCCGTCTCTCTTCCTTTGAAGACATATATACATGCATCATGTAAGTCTATATCGCCCACAATCGATCCATTACGACTTCACATCTCATTTCAGCCCACTCAGGCGGATCTTGAAAGAGGGTTGGGACGAAGTAGTAGTCTCCCCAGATTGATTCTGAGCAAAGTACTCTCCATAAGCAGCAGTTCCGGGCGTAGGAATAGCAGGAGTAGCAGCCACGGGCGAAGGCGCCATGGAAGTAACGTTGAACATTGGGCAATTCCTGTTTGCCTCTAACTTCATTAGCCGAATCCGATCAATGAAAGGGGGACATACTGGTATGACCGACTTGACCACATGCACCACATCGACGTTTACTCGTGTCAAGTTCTCCATCGAAGTCGGGTCTGTTTCGCGCTTCGTACTTCTTTCTGGCCAATCGCCTCTCTTGATTCTTTTTGACCTTTTCGACGGCCTTGAGAAGTCTGTGCGTCAGCGATCCTGCACATACATGTGAGTCCTAGCTTGACCTACGCGATACGCTTCAGCTCGTCCTCTTCGGCATTACCGCTTGGCTTGAGCATTTCTGGGTTTCGCATAAAGTCGAGGATCTTCCTCTCCTCGACTCGCTTGAGGTAGCTCTGAATGACCGCGGGATCTCGAACAATCTCAAACTGTTCCTTTCCTTTCACCTGCTATATCAGCCCAAGTGCCAAGAAGCAGTGTCGAATCACATACCATCCGCTTGATCCTCAAGACCTTTCCACCATAGGGATTGCCGGTAAATTGCGACTCGCCGTCCATAGAGTATTGAGATGGACTCATCTCCCTTGGACTCTCCCCAAATGGCGTAGCGGCAAGCGAGTGACCTCTGGACATGGCCCGTCGACTCTCCGATCTGCCAAGTCTTGGATTCATACCTGGCATGTGCACTGGACGATCGTCGTCGGGCACATCCAATGCTGGCGGAACTGGATTAGACAGAGCCGCAGCCTGCAGATCCCAGACCTTCCGTTTCTCCTCTTCATAGATTCTGTTCTGCTCCGCATTCGATATTTTGAGGTTTCCGGTTCGCTCGCCCTCCACTGACCATTAGTACTGACCATCAAGACCGTGATATGTGACTTACGCCTTCGCCCAGCTTCCGTCTCGCCCTTTCTCAAGAAGTAATTCTTCATGTTGGTCCTCAAGAAACTGAATCCTTCGCCACGACCAGTCGGGTCTCCTTCTCCATGCAAAAGGAGCCAAGCTTTCGCGGCTTCGGCCAACTTGTAATTCTTGGTGGTGGACCAGACTGCAAGTTGCTGTTCGATATCCAGTGTTGTATCATCGCCTACATCGTCCTCGGCGTTCCCTTCGGCTGTCTTGGCGTATCCAGCATCGTACAGATGTCGTTGTCCTACTTGCATTGCTTCGAACAACATTGCTTGTTCGGGTGTACATTGCTCAATAACGCTCTTGCGGTCTTTGGGGAACTGGTATGCCTCGTTCAGCAACCAGTATCCCACATCCGGATGAGGATGACGAGCGTAAATCAGGAATTCCTGGATGTTAGCAGTACACCTTACAACACCACTCGTCGACATACGTTTCCCTTGATCTTCAATCGTTGCCTCATTTGTAATTCACTCTGATCGGGGAAATACTTCATCAATGTCGCCAATTTGATACGCTTTTCTTTTGACTTTTGTATCAAAAGCCATGCAACGATCATGAGTCGGACCTTGGCGGTGTTGGTGTTTTTCCTAGCATGTGGGCCGGCTACTTCAGATTCGTTAGGTAGGACTTGACCGACGGTGAAGAGGTTATTGATTGATCGGATATAGTAGTTTGCGTGGCCATTGATGGTTTGCCTAAAATGTAAGCTACCCATGGCGTACTCGAAGTCATGAGCACTGACCGTATGACCAAGAAATCGGTTGAAGGTGGCTTGTGTTGGAAGATAGGAGCTCGAATGAGGTTATTGTGAATGATCTGAGTAACCTTTCCACGATCGACATAACCCAACAAGAAAGGCTCAGCATCGCTAGGGTTCAGAATAGAAGGCTGACCGAAATCGAGCTGACAGTCAACTGAGTTCCAAAGTCTAGTAACTCACCTTTGGGACATGTTCATCCTTATCATCCTTCTTTCGATAGTAATTGACGATGGTCGTACCCATTCCATAACCGCTCATAATCGGTGGATATTCCTCCGAGAATTCGAGGAGCACACAAGGACCTTTCTCAGACATGGTGAGATCCTTGGTAGTCTTGAACCTCTCGCTTGGATCGGCGAGTACCTGCCTCTTTTTCGAGCTGACCGAGGCGGACGGGTTGTTCTTGAGCTTGTGCATCGTGATTGGAACGCCAATAGGGAAGGAGATAGCAGGACGTCGCCATGACCTCGTCTCTGCCTTGCTGAGCCCTGTTTTGTACTATCGCAGTCAGCTACGTCATCAAACTGGTAATGGTAGCTTACAAAGGGAATCTGCAGCGTCTTGGCTGGTTGCGAATGAAAGACCTCAATAGCACCAAATGTTTGACGAATCCTGAATCTTGCTTCTCGAGAGTGTTCATACAGTCCATCGTTCGAGAGATTGAACGTATCGGCGGCTTTCGTCCCAGGAATATCCGTGATTCGTTTCTGCTGTCCTATTTCCTGATCCTCTTCCTCGTCGAACAAATCAGGAGATACTTTCGTGGAATCCCAAATAATATCGCTGAGCCATTCGCCTGATCCCAGAAAGCCATTCCGGGGTGCGAGGGCATTCGAGATGGGGTTTGCTTTGGGAGCCTCACTACTCGTTAGCTGAGTTGCGATGGCAGTACAGTTAGCTCACAGTGTGCACATCACGATGTCCTTTTCCCAATCAGCCAAATCGAGCGCCTTGGCTTCCGTGGCCACCCAGTCTGCTCTCGCTAGTGCCCTGTAGTCGATATCCGCAGGGGCCTCCTTCATTGCCTTTCTCTGCAGATCTCGAGCTCCCTTGACCCATTCTCGGTCGAACAAGCGGCCTAGAGGTGTTTCGTACGGTGCTTGACCTGGCTTGGAGACTCGAAGCGGAGGCAGATCCGCCAGGAAATCCTCATCATCTTCTGGCTTGGGTATCGTAGCGGCAAAGGTGTCTGAGGGTCAGCACACCCGATAGGTCAGCCAATATGTTGACTCACGTTTCGTTTCGTGAACCACCTTTCTCCTTTTCCGACGATACGAAGCCTCTTTGTACTGTTCCCTCGCATACGGTGTCTCGTATAAAACATCCGTCATCCTTAATCGCCTTCCAGGTTCAAAGTCTGGCCATATCCTCTTGACTACATCCTTAGGATCGTCCTTCGATTTCCCCTTGACATTGCTCGCGCTAGCGCGTTTCGCTTCCAGCTCCTTGTTCATCTGTAAAGCCATCCGCCTATATCGCGCTTCTTCCTGTTTCTCTTTTGCTCGAGCTGCCTTCTCGGCCTCCGTCTCGGGGAGTAGGTCGTGATCATCAAGATCATCTTCATATCCCGCTTCATCGTCCGAGTTATTATCGATATTGGCAAAGTCGTTCGAGGCTGATGCGTCTCCACCACGCGCAAGTAGGGTGTTGAGTCCACTGGAATCTACTCCCTCAGAGGCGAGGAGCTTGCCGAGACCCATCGAACCGAGGAAGTCATTTTCATCGTCCATCGCGTCGAATGTCTCTCTGGGTGTGTGCGCTGATTGCTTGAGAAGGAGAAAGTGTGAACGTAGTACGAACAAGAATAGGTATGGAGAGTGACAGAGACACGGCATAACAGCGGCGACACTTGACGGAATCAACACTTTGGGGACCCCACATGGATCAACTTCGGGCATTTGAAACCCACCTCCTCCTTACGACCAGGCATGCGTGCATGACCCCTTCATACATACATCAACCACCAAGATGACCACAGATATAGACCTTATCAACTCGGTGGTACGATTACCAAATGGTGTGCGAGTTCCAAACCGCCTTGTCAAAGCTTCAATGGAGGAGGGCATTGGTACCGGTGGAGGACTGCCCGGGAAGCATCATCAGAGGCTATACTCACGATGGGCTGCAGGAGGCTGGGGCATGATCATCACTGGTGAATATGTCATATAGCAGGCAATAACAGACCGACTAATGTCCAGGCAACGCACAAGTGGACGAGCGACATCTAGCAACACCCCATGACAGGACCATCCCCCGAACTCCGGCCTCACTACAAGCATGGACGAATCTCCTCACCTCCATTCTTTCGAATGTGCCGACAACATCCCCGCCTCCCCTCTGCCTAGTACAAATATCTCATGCAGGTCTACAATCATCCTCGACTATCAACTTTAGCAGAGCGCCCTGGACACCCGCTATCGCCCCTTGTGTCGCTCGACCGGATACTGGTTCCTCTATTCTTGGCTGGATTGCCGGACACCTGATATGGCCGAGCAAAAGTGTTGAGGTGGTGGATTTTCGAGATTGGCTAGAAATTGTGGACATGTTCGTTGGGAGCGCTAAGCTGGTGGAAAAGGCTGGATGGGATGGTGTCCAGATTCATTCTGCACATGGGTATCTCCTTGCCGAGTTCTTATCTCCCCTTGTCCGTTCAGACACTACAAGCTAAAGAACCCGTTCCTGATCTCTAGACCAATCCGATGGCTCGACCATTACCAGGCGTCCCTGCCCAAATCCCGAATCGCCTACACTTGCTCTACCTTATCTTGTCACGGCTGAAGGACGAGACCGACAGGAAATTCATCAAGGCCGTCAAAATCAACTCATCCGACTTTGTACAAGGAGGTAAATACAGCCCTGCCCATTCTTCACAAAGCCAACTGACATGTAGGATTGGATGAGGAACAAGCAGCAGAGGTGGTCAAGGAGATCATTTCCTGGAAAATGGTCGACCTCCTCGAGATATCTGGCGGAAACTACTCGAGTCCGGCATTTTGCGATTTAGAACATACATCAACTTCACCCCGCCAAGCACTCTTTTCAAGCTTCACGTCCTCTCTACTTCCATCATTACCTTCACCTCCAGAAGGTCCAGCTATAATGCTCACCGGCGGTCTTCATTCCCGAGCACTTATCGCTAGTTCACTGCGGGAAAGAGCCTGTGACCTGGTCGGTATTGGTCGACCTGCCTGTTTGCATCCTACACTACCATGCGATATCATTCTGAATGAAGATTTACCAGAGGGGAAGACAGATGTGGGAGGATACGACATACCAGGTGGACCAATGTGGAAACGAATACTTGGCGGAGGAGGACCGACTCAATCATCCAGCCATAAGGTCCAACCGGCAACATATACTGAGGATGAGACTTCTTCCCTAGTACAAGACGCCGAGCCCAAGTCATCTGATACAAGCGGTATACCACTGGTAGGGGCTGGGATATCCACTTTTTGGCACGAATGGCAATTGTGTAGGATTGGAAGGGGAGTGGAACCGGATCCGACCATGACTTGGGGCAGGGGATTAGCTATAGAGGCACTGTGGTGGGGAATTGCAAAAGGTGGTCCGACTGGATGGTACAAAGCCTATAAAGGATTATGATTCATACTTTACTTTAGCCCTGGAGGCTCTACAGAATAGATTACGAACTGAAATGCAGTAATGACCTTTGTATTTCACCATCGGCAATTTTTGCAACAGGCATAAGAACCGAGACAATTAAAGGAACAGGCATAAGAAATGAGAAAATAACAAACATAAGAGGTGAAGCGACTACAGGTTGCATAGGACAAATAGAACAGAGATACCTAGAACTTCGACTTGACAGTCTGAGGTTTTGCCAACTTGATGCCCGACCCTCCACCTGCCGTTCCAGACCTCTGTGCCAATCTACCAGGCGCACCCTGAGCAATAGCAGACAAAGTCCCCAAATTCGTACGAGGCTCCTTGAGTGATGAAGCGTGGGAAGTGATAGGTTTGGTATTCGTGGTAGTGGTAAATGTGGGAGTGGGCCGATTGGAAGCTGCTGAAGTAGATCGACTGGGTACGTAGCGGAGATCTTGTAGCGCCGAGACTGTCTCTCGACGTTTCTGGACTGAGTTCCCGCGTTCTAAGGATTTGACCGTAATGCCGAGAATGAGGCTTCCGAATTTCTACTTGTCAGCTGGTGCGGCAGTATGTGAGGAGCTGCTGGCGTACCTTGCGATGAGCTGCTGAGAGACCCTCGATATCTGCCAAAGCTTTCTCATCTACGAGTGTCAGCCAAAGGAAGACAGCGGTCACAGGTCAACGCACTCTTAGGTAGCCTTGCCGCAATCTCCTGTAGCATCCCATCATCCATCATTGGCCAGGTCTTGCTCTCGGCTCGTTTCTGAAACAATCAGCATCCCTCCCACCGGCATCGAATGGGACTCACCTTGGTGTACATCTCCTTCAACTGCTTGTAGGCCCAATCAACGGGCGACATGGTGTTCCCGCGATCAAGGTCACTAGCACTCGCGAGATCCACCACCTGTCGAGCAGCCGGGGTGCTCTTAGATGGACCAGCAGCAGAGGGTCCACTTGTCGTTCGTCTCCGCTTGGCGTCTTTGAGGGGTACATCTCCTTCGACATCCGTAGCATCCCCATCCACTTCAATCGGATCGTCAGGAGCATATTCCCCATCTTCGTCCGAATCGCCCCAGTGTGAATTGTCGAAGTCTTCAGTCTCCTTCTGAATCTGTTGGATTGATCGTTGTCGGGAAACGGGATTAGATTTTTTGGCTGTGAATTTGATTTGACCTTGTGTCTCGTCTGCTCCAGCAGAAACGCGTTTCTTGGTGGTCTTGACTGCTTCTTTGCGTGGCGAAGCTTCTCGGAAATCCATCATGATCCTCTGACGACCAGCGATGATCGCTTTGTGATTCTTGCCCACCTATACATCAGTTCGTTGCCCAAATTGCAATATGGTCGACTCACCCTGAGATACGAATTGGAATACCCAGCACCGTTTTGCACATTGAACTCGTCCAGCCCACAACTGATGAGTAGAGCAGCAACAAGCCTCTCTGCCTCACCGACACCCCATGTCTTGCCGGATCCGAAATACTCGTTCGACGACAATCCCTTGGCCGATTTCCCATTCATTCCTCTAAAGCAATCTGCAGCATTCTTCCTGGTGATTCGATCGGTTTTATCGAAAGCTTGAACCATCTTGATCATTAGAATAGCATCTTCTGTGACGTCTTCGCTTGTATAGTTGTTCTTGTTCTTGTGGAGGCAGACATCGCAACCGCCATTACACTTTGCCGGATCGAATGTCTCTGAAAAGAAAGAAAGAACCTGTGATCGACGACAGTCGGTCTTGTTTTCGCAGTACCGCAAGACTTCGTGTAGAGAAGCCTTTTGCCGGTCCTTCTGTTCCTTGGTCATGTCGCGGTCAGATTCGATCATCCGGAGCATACTCGCCGAGTCTGGGAGGTCAGCTCAGCCGACACTGCAGGACTTGTCAGCTTACCCCCAAAAGTGTAGTCTAGGATAGTCAGCGCAGTCCTCTTTGTAGCAGCAATCCACTCACAGAGGACACAATCAGAGTTCTTGCCATCACGTCCAGCACGACCAGTCTCTTGATAATATCCCTCGAGTGACCGCGGAAGCGAGTAATGTATAACGACTGAGGGGTCAGCTCGCGTTCAAGAAGTACTCGTTGCAGCTCACATCGAACATCTGCTTTATCGATACCCATCCCGAAAGCAACCTGGAAGTCAGCTCTTACTCTCCATTCTCAGGTGAACAGCTTACAGTAGCCACGATGATCTCAAATTTGTGATCCTGCCAATCCTCTTGAGCCGCTCGCCTATCATTCTTGGGCATACCAGCATGATAGTGGCGAGCTCGAATATCATAATTCTGCTTAAGCTGCATTGCGACTTCCTCGCACTTGTCTCGCGAGGAGCAATAGATGATCCCACTGGCTCCCCGCTCTTGTGTACCGATGAAACCAACAATCTCTTTGAGCAGTTCTTTCTTCTTTGGTCGAACTTCGTAATTTAGGTTCGGACGATTAAAGGATTGTTTGAGCTTTTCACAACCTTGGATACCTAAAGAACGAATGATGTCGTCCTGGACTTTATCCTGAGCTGTTGCAGTCAGAGCCATGATGGGAACTCCAGGATAGTCTTTGCGCAGAGATCCTAGCTTAAGGTCTACGTGGTCAGCTTCCGTGATCCTTACTTGTGGAA
>Ga0308160_10002194_pt1 | contig 24384 bp, 23 predicted proteins | sample PhyFR1_FD_201036 | JGI IMG/M metagenome (GOLD analysis project Ga0308160, IMG submission 201036) | Phyllosphere microbial communities from UC Gill Tract Community Farm, Albany, California, United States - DLSLF.R1 | ecosystem: Host-associated > Plants > Phyllosphere > Unclassified | place: USA... | reverse complement strand
CTGGCTCGGCGTCGGGCACGTCATGGGTGCCGGGATCCGCCGCATCGGCTCCGACGTCAGCGACCTCCACCCCGAGGACCGCCGCGACGGCGCCGCCCTGTTCAACCTGGTCCTCGGCGTCTTCGTCGCCACCTTCGCCTGGTGGGGCTTCCGCGGCTGGCTCCCGGACCTGGTCTACGGGATCGTCAACGGCACCTTCGGCTGGATGACCCTGCTGCTGCCGCTCATGCTGTTCGTCTGCGCCTTCCGCCTCTTCCGCCAGCCGGTGGACGGCCGCGGCAACAACCGCGTCGGCATCGGCTTCCTCATCATGACCTTCGCCGGCTGCGGGCTCGCCCACATCATTGGCGGCCAGCCCGGCGTCGCCGAGGGCTTCGACGGCCTCCGCCGCGCCGGCGGCATGCTCGGCTACCTCGCCGCCGCGCCGCTGGCCACCATCCACCCCGCGGTCCCGGTGGCCCTGTACAGCCTGCTCGCGTTCACTTCCTTGTTGATCGTCACCGCCACGCCGTTCGGCGCCATTCCCTTCCGGATCCGCGGCGCCTACGAACACCTCATGGGCATCGACCTCCGGGACGAACCGGACACCGACGCCCACGACCGCAGCTACCTCTACGAGAACGACGCCCCCGCGCCGAAGAAGAAGCGCAAGCGGCTCTTCGGCAAGGACCAGGACGCCGCCGACGCCCGCCTCGAGGGCTACGTCGGCGACGAGGCCTTCGAGCACGCCGTCGTCGACGACGAACCCGACGACGCCCACGACGACGGCGGCCGCCGCGGCCGCAAGGCGCCCGCCGTCGCGCCCGGCGTGCGCCGGCCCACCCAGGCCGAGATCGCCGTCGAGAAGATCAAGGCCGCCCAGGGCCTGGGCACAGCGGCGGACGCCGCCGCCGTGCCGGAGAACGCCACCGAGGCCATCCCGCAGATCACCCCCGGCATGATCGCCGCCGGGTCCGTCACCCCGGGCGCCGTGGCCGCCGCGGCCAAGGTGCCGGCCAACCCCGTCGCCCCCGTGCCGCAGCCGACCCCGATCCCGCAGCGGACCGAGCAGCTCTCCCTCGCCGGGGACGTCACCTACACGCTGCCGGCCTCGGACTTCCTGACCCCGGGCTCCATCCCCAAGGAGCGCACTGAGGCCAACGACGCCGTCGTCGCCGCCCTGACCGACACCCTGCAGCAGTTCAACGTGGACGCCACCGTGACCGGCTTCAGCCGCGGCCCCACCGTCACCCGTTACGAGATCGAACTCTCACCCGGCACCAAGGTCGAACGCGTCACCGCGCTGTCCAAGAACATCTCCTACGCGGTGGCCAGCTCCGACGTCCGGATCCTCAGCCCCATCCCGGGCAAGTCCGCCATCGGCATCGAGATCCCCAACACGGACCGCGAGACGGTCTCCCTGGGCGATGTCCTCCGCAGCCAGAACGCCCGCCGCACGGACCACCCGATGGTGATGGGCGTCGGCAAGGACGTCGAGGGCGGCTACGTCGTGGCCAACCTCGCCAAGATGCCCCACCTGCTCGTGGCCGGTGCCACCGGTGCCGGTAAGTCCTCGTTCGTGAACTCGATGATCACCTCGATCCTGATGCGCGCCACCCCGGACGAGGTGCGCATGGTCATGGTGGACCCCAAGCGCGTGGAACTGACCGCCTACGAGGGCGTCCCGCACCTGATCACCCCCATCATCACCAACCCCAAGAAGGCCGCGGAGGCGCTGCAGTGGGTGGTCCGCGAAATGGACGCCCGCTACGACGATCTCGCCAACTACGGCTTCAAGCACATCGACGACTTCAACAAGGCCGTCCGCGCAGGGAAGGTCCACCCGCCCGTGGACTCCAAGCGCGTCATCCGCCCGTACCCGTACCTGCTGGTGATCGTGGACGAGCTCGCCGACCTGATGATGGTCGCCCCGCGTGATGTTGAAGACTCGATCGTGCGCATCACCCAGCTGGCCCGCGCCGCCGGCATCCACCTGGTGCTCGCCACGCAGCGGCCCTCGGTGGACGTGGTCACCGGCCTGATCAAGGCCAACGTGCCGTCCCGGATGGCGTTCGCCACCTCCTCGGTCACTGACTCCCGCGTCGTCCTCGACCAGCCAGGCGCGGAGAAGCTGATCGGCCAGGGCGACGCGCTCTTCCTGCCGATGGGCGCCTCCAAGGCCATGCGCGTCCAGGGCGCCTGGGTCACCGAATCCGAGATCCACAAGGTGGTCGAGCACGTCAAGGGCCAGCTGCAGGCCGTCTACCGCGAGGACGTCGCCCCCGAGGCGGAGAAGAAGCAAATCGACGACGACATCGGAGACGACCTCGAGGTGCTGCTGCAGGCCACCGAACTGGTGGTCACCACGCAGTTCGGCTCCACCTCGATGTTGCAGCGCAAGCTCCGCGTCGGCTTCGCCAAGGCCGGCCGGCTCATGGACCTGCTCGAGTCCAGGGGAGTGGTGGGACCCTCCGAGGGTTCCAAGGCCCGCGACGTGCTGGTCAAGCCGGACGACCTCGCGGCCGTACTGGCGGCCATGAAGGGCCAGGAGGCACCGGCCGCTGCCGACTCACAGACCGCCGCGCTGAGCGATAACGCCAACGCCAACATCGCCCAGGGCGGCTACGCCGAGGACCTGGTGGCGGCGGACCTGGACAACCGCGCCCAGAGCGTCGAATACTACGACGGTGCGGACGGCGGCGAGGACGAGGGCTCCGAGGACGCCTGGTCGCTCACCGGCCGGTAACCGGAGCAGACGGTAGCCTAAGAGAGTGACTAGCGCAGAGAACAACCCCGGGTCCGCCCCGCAGATCTGGAACCTGCCCAACATCCTGACGATGCTGCGGATCGCGCTGGTGCCCTTCTTCATCTGGTGCCTCATCGCGGACGCCCCGGGCCTGCACGCCGGCAACGGGCCGTGGCGCTGGGCCGCCGTCGCCGTCTTCGCCGTCGCGATCTACACCGACAAGCTCGACGGCGACATCGCCCGCAGCCGCGGCCTGGTCACCGACTTCGGCAAGATCGCTGACCCCATCGCGGACAAGCTGCTGATCGGCTCGGCTCTGGTGATGCTGTCCCTGCTGGGCGAGCTGCCCTGGTGGGTGACCGCCCTGATCCTGATCCGCGAGTGGGGCATCACCGCCCTGCGCTTCTTCGTCATCCGCTACGGCGTCATCCCCGCCTCCCGCGGCGGCAAGCTCAAGACCGTGGTGCAGACGGCGGCAATCTTCCTCTACGTCGTCCCGCTCGCGGCGATCGCCCCGTGGCTGGGCGTGCTGGGCTTCATCGTGATGCTGGCTGCCCTCGCCATCACGGTCTGGACCGGCGCCGAGTATGTGATCGAGGCTATGAAGCTGCGCGCCCGCGGTATCAAGGCCCGGCAGCAGAAGATCCAGGAGGGCGCCCCGTGACCGGCTCCCTGCCCCCGGAAGCACACTCGAACCTGCACCCGGGCGCCCACCCGAACCTGCACCGCCTCGCCGGCGAAGCCGTGCAGCGGTCCGTGGCAGCCGGCCTGACGGTGGCCACGGCCGAGTCGCTCACCGCCGGCATGGTCGCCGCCGTCCTGGCCGACACGCCCGGCGCCTCCGCGATGCTCCGCGGCGGCGTCGTCGCCTACGCCAACGAAGTCAAGGCGGCGCTGCTCGGCGTCCCGGAGGCCCTCCTCGACACGGCCGGATCGGTCGACGGCGACGTGGCCGCCGCCATGGCCGCGGGCGCCCGCCTCGCGTGCGGCGCCGACGTCGGCGTCTCCACCACCGGCGTCGCCGGCCCCGACGCCCACGACGGCAAGCCCGTGGGCACCGTCTTCATCGGGGTCGCCACGGCGGAGGGCAAGGCGTCGTACCCCTACCACTTCGAGGGCAGCCGGCAGGAGATCCGGGCGCTCTCCTGCGGAGCCGCACTCGAGCGGCTGCTGGACGCCGTCGGCGGAGCTACCGGTCCGTAAAGTAACGGGGAACAAAACGTGATTTCGAATAGTTGTTACATTGTGTCGCCATCGAAGAAGGGCGGCGCATAGGATGAAGTCACCGAGACGTTCGCACCGAAACGGCGAACCGACCAACGAGGGAGCAAGGCGATACAGATGGTAAAGCAGCCCGTATCCGTAAACGGCGTTGTCCGCTGGAAGGATGTGGGCCTCGCCGATCAGGCTAAGAGCGAACAGAAGGAGCGCAAGATGGTTGTACTTCGTCACGAAATTGGCGATGTCCTGCGCGACGTCCGCCAGCGCCAGGGCCGTACCCTCCGCGAAGTCTCGCACAGTGCCCGAGTATCCCTGGGCTACCTGAGCGAAGTGGAGCGCGGCCAGAAGGAAGCCTCCTCGGAGCTGCTCTCCTCGATCTGCACGGCCCTCGATGTCCCGCTCTCCAGCATGCTCCGCGAGGTCAGCGACCGTGTCGCCGTGGCCGAGGGCGTGGCAGTGCCGGACACCGTTCCGCAGGAATTCTCCCAGCGGTACGGCCGTGACCTGGACACTGAACTGAACGACGAACTGGGAACCGGACTGCTCTCGGGCGCCCGCTAAACCCAGCGTCACCACAAGCATAGAAAAGGTCCCCGGCGGTGTGCCGGGGACCTTTTGCGTTCCCCTGTAGATCTTTTAGAGGTCTTCGTCGCGCGGGAAGCCGTCCCGTTCGTAGCTGGCGTTGAGCCGGGCCATGTAGCCGGCGAAGGCCGCCAGGTCTCCGGCGGGCCACTCAGCCAGCCGGTCCCGGAACACCTCGCGCCGGGCGTCCTGCACCAGGTGCATCTTCTCCTCGCCCAGGGCCGTCAGGCTGATAGCCTGCGCCCGGCCGTCCAGCGGGTCCGCGGCCTTGGACACCAGCCCGAGGCCCTCCAGGAACGCCACCTGGCGGCTGACCGACGGCTTGCCCACGCCCAGCCAGGCCGCCAGCTCGGTCAGGCGGATCGGCCCCCTCGTCCGGAGCACCGAGAGCAGGCCGTAGGCGGCGGGTTCCATGTCCGGGTGCACCTCGCGGGAGAGCCGCTGCGAGACGGAGCGGGCGCGCCGCCACAGCAGGCTCAGCTGGTGTTCCACCTCGGCAATGGACTCGTCGGGGGAGGCCGCGCCGGCCCCGGAACCCTGCTCCGGCGTGGTCGCGGCGTGGTCAATGGTGCTCATAGCAACCATTCTAGGGTCCGCCCCGGGGTCCCCTTCCGTGAGAGACTTGTGCGGTGCGAATCAGCGACTTCTGGCGGCTCATGGACGACGAGTTCGGTGCCGGCTACTCCCGCGTCCTCAGCAGTTCCCTGGTCCTGGCCGGCGTTGGAGGACGCACCGCGGACCAGGCGCTGAGCGCCGGTATCCCGCCCAAACAGGTGTGGCTGGCCATGTGCGACGTCCAGGACGTGCCCGCGGAGCGCCGGCTCGGCCGCGACATCAAACCCCGCGACCAGGGCCCGCTGAACTAGGCCGATGACGTTGGCCCACCCGGTGCGCGCCCGGCGTCCCGCCGTGCCTGACACGCCGGGGGATTGTTCGAATATCTGTTCGGGTCGGGCTATGCTTTTTTCAGAGCGTTTTCCACATACGCGACGACGGCGGCAACTTTGTCAGTGGCTGCCCCTAACGTCGGTGATGACAGCAACGGCCGTGACGGCCACTCTCCAATGAGAAAGTTTTTGAGGTGTGAATCATGGCCGCAGCCCCGGATCGCCAGAAGGCGCTCGACGCAGCACTCGCCCAGATTGACAAGCAGTTCGGCAAGGGCTCGGTCATGCGCCTGGGCGATGAAGTCCGCGCCCCGATCGAGGTCATTCCCACCGGCTCCATCGCCCTGGATGTCGCCCTTGGCATTGGCGGCCTGCCCCGCGGCCGCGTCGTAGAGATCTACGGCCCCGAATCTTCCGGTAAGACCACGGTGGCGCTGCACGCCGTCGCCAACGCCCAGCGCCAGGGCGGCATCGCGGCCTTCATCGACGCCGAGCACGCCCTTGACCCCGAATACGCCGCCAAGCTGGGCGTGGACACGGACGCGCTGCTCGTCTCGCAGCCGGACACCGGTGAGCAGGCTCTGGAAATCATGGACATGCTGGTGGGCTCCGGCTCGCTGGACATCGTCGTGATCGACTCCGTCGCCGCACTGGTGCCCCGCGCCGAAATCGAAGGCGACATGGGCGATAGCCACGTCGGCCTGCAGGCCCGCCTGATGAGCCAGGCCCTCCGTAAGATCACCGGCCGGCTGAGCCAGACCAAGACCACCGCCATCTTCATCAACCAGCTCCGCGAGAAGATCGGTGTCTTCTTCGGCTCCCCGGAAACCACCACCGGTGGTAAGGCGCTGAAGTTCTACGCCTCCATCCGCATCGACGTCCGCCGGATCCAGACCCTCAAGGAGGGCGCGGACTCGGTCGGCAACCGGACCAAGGCCAAGATCGTCAAGAACAAGATGGCCCCGCCCTTCAAGATCGCCGAATTCGACATCATCTACGGCCAGGGCATCTCCCGCGAGGGCGGCATCATCGACATGGGTGTCGAGCACGGCCTGATCAAGAAGTCCGGTTCCTGGTTCACCTACGACGGCGACCAGCTGGGCCAGGGCATGGAGAACTCCCGCCGCTTCCTCCGTGACAACCCGGAGCTGGCTGCTGAGCTCGAGCGCCTGATCAAGGAAAAGCTCGGTGTCGGCGTCAAGGCGGCCGACGCGGAAGAGTCGCCGAAGCTGAAGGCCGTTGACGGGTTCTAAGCCACGGGCTTCTCAGCCACCGGCGCCGGAGCTGGACGCCGACGCGGACCCCGCGTCGGTGGCCCGCACCATCATCCTGCGGCAGCTGACCGGATCCGCCAAGAGCCGGCACCAGCTCGAGCGCAAACTCGCCGAGCGGAACATCCCCGAGGATGTGGCCGAGGCCGTGCTGGACCGCTTCGAGGCGGTCCGGCTGGTGGACGACGCGGAATTCGCCCGGATGTGGGTCAGGAGCCGCTCGGAGAACCGGAAGCTCGCCAGGGGAGCCCTGCGCCGGGAACTGGCCGAGAAGGGCGTCGCGGAGGACGCGGCGGCCGAGGCGCTCTCCCAGGTGACCGACGAGCAGGAAGACGCGGCTGCCCGCCAGCTGGTGGAGCGGAAGCTCCGGTCCCTGCACGGGCTCGAGGACCGGGCGGAACGGGACAAAGCCGTCCGGCGGCTTGCGTCCATGCTCGCCCGGAAGGGTTACCAGCCCGGCCAGGCCTTCCGGATCGTCAACGAGGTCATTGACGAGTCGCTGCAGGACGGCGGCGCGGGCGATGAGCCGCCGTTCGAGGACGGAGCCTGGACCTAAGGCAGCGACTTGTTCCGGGACAACGCCACACGCGGGAGATCCCGGTACGCCCTTGGTCCTAGGACGCCGCGCGCACGTCCGTCGCTGGCGCGTCCGTCGGGCGGCCGGCCGCTGACAAGTCGGGCTCGGCATCCCTGACGCCCTCCCACAGCCGGTCCAGGGACATCCCAAGGACCTCGGCCAATGCGGCGATCGTCGGGAAAGCAGGGGTGGCGATCCGGCCGGTCTCGATCTTCCGCAGCGTCTCCGGGGAGACCCCGGCGGCCAGGGCCACGTCCAGCATCGACCGGTCGCCGCGGGCCTCGCGCAGCAGCGTGCCCAGGCGTTGGCCGCGGCGGACTTCGTCGGGGGAGAGCGGGAGTCTGACCATGACAACCAGTCTACCGGGATAATATGGCCGGTATAGTTATTGGATGATCGAGATTCTCAACGCCGCCGAACTGGATCGGGCCCGCGGGTCCGGCGCCCTTGTCGCATCCATCCTGCAGACCGTCAAGAGCCGCACCACCGTCGGTACCAACCTGCTGGACATTGACCGCTGGACCAAAGACCTCATCGCCGCGGCCGGCGCTGAATCCTGCTACGTCGACTATGCGCCCTCCTTCGGCCGCGGACCGTTCGGCCACTACATTTGCACGGCCGTGAACGACGCCGTCCTGCACGGATTGCCCCACGACTACCGCCTGGCCGACGGGGACCTGCTCACCCTTGACCTCGCCGTCTCCAGGAACGGCATCGCCGCGGACTCGGCCATCAGCTTCCTCGTCGGCGAAGCCCGTCCCGCCGCGAGCGTCGCGATGATCGAGACCACCGAACGCGCCCTCGCCGCCGGCATTGCGGCGGCGAAGCCGGGCGCTCGGATCGGCGACCTGTCGGCCGCTATCGGCGGCGTCCTCACCGCGGCCGGCTACCCGGTCAACACCGAATTCGGCGGCCACGGCATCGGCTTCACCATGCACCAGGACCCGCACGTGCCCAACACCGGCCGGCCCGGCCGCGGCTTCACCCTCCGGCCGGGACTGCTGCTGGCGCTGGAGCCCTGGATCATGGAGGATACGGCCGCCCTTGTGACCGACGCCGACGGCTGGACGCTCCGCAGCGCCACCGGCTGCCGGACCGCCCACAGCGAACACACCATCGCCATCACGGAAAGCGGGGCCGAGATCCTCACCCTCGCCTCGCCCGCGTAGTCCGCGCCCCGGGCGGAGCCGGTACCCTTAACGGGTGAGTTTGACCATTCCCTCCCCAGCCGACAGCCCCTCGACGCACGCCGATTCCACGGCGTCGGATGCGGCAGTGTCCGCGCCCGCCCGCACGTACCAGGTGCGCACCTTCGGGTGCCAGATGAACGTGCATGACTCCGAGCGCATGTCCGGGCTGCTCGAGGCGGCCGGGTACGTCCGCTCCGAGGGGGAGCTGGCCGACGTCGTGGTCTTCAACACCTGCGCCGTGCGCGAGAACGCGGACAACAAGCTCTACGGCAACCTCGGCATCCTCCGCCCGGTCAAGGACGCGAACCCGGGCATGCAGATCGCCGTCGGCGGCTGCCTGGCGCAAAAGGACCGCGAGACCATCCTGAAGAAGGCGCCGTGGGTCGACGCGGTGTTCGGCACCCACAACGTCGGCGCGCTGCCGGCCCTGCTGGACCGGGCCCGCCACAACGACGAGGCGCAGCTCGAAATCCTGGAATCCCTCGACGTCTTCCCCTCCACGCTGCCCACCAAGCGTGACTCGGTGTACGCCGGCTGGGTCTCCATCTCGGTCGGCTGCAACAACACCTGCACCTTCTGCATCGTCCCGGCCCTGCGCGGCAAGGAAAAGGACCGCCGCCCCGGCGACATCCTCGCCGAAATCCAGGCCCTCGTGGACGACGGCGCCATCGAGGTCACCCTGCTGGGCCAGAACGTGAACTCCTACGGCGTCGAATTCGGCGACCGCCAGGCCTTCTCCAAGCTGCTGCGCGCCTGCGGGGAGATCCCCGGACTGGAACGCGTCCGGTTCACCAGCCCGCACCCCGCCGCCTTCACCGACGACGTCATCGAGGCCATGGCGGAGACCCCGAACGTCATGCCGCAGCTGCACATGCCGCTGCAGTCCGGCTCGGACAAGGTGCTCAAGGACATGAAGCGCTCCTACCGCTCCACCAAGTTCCTGGGCATCCTGGACAAGGTCCGGGACAAGATCCCGCACGCCGCGATCTCCACGGACATCATCGTCGGCTTCCCGGGGGAGACCGAGGAGGACTTCCAGGCCACCCTGGACGTCGTGGAACGCTCCCGCTTCGCCACCGCCTTCACCTTCCAGTACTCCAAGCGGCCCGGAACCCCGGCCGCCGAGCTGCCCGAACAGCTGCCCAAGGCCGTGGTGCAGGAACGCTTCGAACGGCTCACCGCCCTGCAGGACCGGATCGCCGCCGAGGAAAACGCCCGCCAGGTGGGCCGCCGGGTCGAGGTCATGGTCACCGCACAGCAGGGCCGGAAGGCGGGGGAGACCCACCGCCTCTCGGGCCGCGCGCAGGACCAGCGCCTGGTGCACTTCTCCGTGCCAGACGGCGCCGAAACCCCCCGCCCCGGCGACCTCGTCACCGTGACCGTCACCGAGGCCGCGTCCTTCCACCTCATCGCCGACCCCATGTCCCCCGAGGACTACCAGCTGCGCCGCTCCCGCGCCGGCGACGCCTGGGACCGGTCCCAGGCCGACTCCTGCGGCGCACCCGCCCCCGCCGCAGCCGGCGGTGGCAAGGCCGGGGTGTCCCTCGGCATGCCCGCGCTGCCCGTACGCGGCCGCTGACGCCGTGACCGGAGCCGAACTGTCCGCCGTCCCGCCGCCGGTGATCGCCGTCGTCGGCCCCACCGGCTCGGGGAAGTCCGACCTGGCCGTCGACCTCGCACTGGCGCTCGACGGCGAGGTGGTTAACGCGGACGCCATGCAGTTCTACCGCGGCATGGACATCGGCACCGCCAAGATCACCGACGCCGAGCGACGCGGCGTCCCGCACCACCTGCTCGACATCATGGACGTCACCGAGGAAGCCAGCGTCTCGGACTTCCAGCGGCAGGCCCGGGAGGCCATCGACGGCATCCACGCTCGCGGGAAACGCGCCATCCTCGCCGGCGGATCCGGGCTCTACGTCCGGGCCGCCCTGGACGTCCTGGACTTCCCCGGCACCGACCCGGCGGTCCGTGCCAGCCTCGAGGCCGAGGAAGCGGCGGAAGGCCTAGCCCCGCTCCGGGCCCGGCTGGAACAGGTGGACCCGGTTTCGGCCGGGCGCCTGGGCGACGCCCGGCGGGTCATTCGTGCCCTAGAGGTGTACGAATTGACCGGCCGGCCCTTCAGCTCCTTCATGCCGGACCGCACCTACCATCGCCCGGCCGTCCAGATTGGTCTCCAGGTGGACCGGGAGCAGCTCCGGGAGCGCCTCGCCGCCCGCGTGCACGCCATGGCGGACCGCGGCCTGCTCGAGGAGGTGCGCCGGCTGGACGCCGAGGGCCTGCGCCGTGGCAAGACGGCCTCCCGCGCCCTCGGCTACGCCCAGTTCCTGAAGGTCCTCGACGGCGAATCCGACATCACGCAGGCCGCCGAGGACACCATCGCCGCCACCCGGAAGTTCGCCCGCCGCCAGCTCACCTGGTTCCGCGCCGACCCGCGGATCGCCTGGCTCGACTGGCAGGACCCAGACCTCGTGGCGAAGGCAACGCAGCTGGCGTTGGTCCCGGCGGGAGGAGGCCCGGTAGCCTTGGACCATGGATGACACTCTCGCCGGAACCGCCGCTTCCACGGCCCACGCCGACACCACAGCACTGTCCGGGCTCGCCTTCTCCAAGGGCCACGGCACCGGCAACGACTTCGTCCTGATCGCGGACCCGCACGGGGCCCTGGAAGTGACCGCCGAGCAGGTCGCGGCCCTCTGTGACCGGCACCGCGGCATCGGCGGCGACGGCCTGATCCGCGCCGTCCCCTCGCGGTTCCTGCCCGAGGGCGCCGAACTTCTGGCGCAGCACCCGGAAGCGGAGTGGTTCATGGACTACCGCAACGGGGACGGATCGCTCTCCGAAATGTGCGGCAACGGGGTCCGGGTCTTCGTCCACTTCCTGATCCAGCAGGGCCTCGTGGACCTGCCCGCCGGGGAATCCCTCGTGATCGGCACCCGCGCCGGCATCAAAACGGTCGTCCGCACCGCCTCCGGCTACGCCGTGGACATGGGCCCCTGGGAATTCATCTTCCCCGGCGAGGCCACCGCCCGGGCCATGGACTCCCTCGTCAGCGCCCACGGCCTCGACGTCGCCCGTCCCGCCCTCTCGGTCAGCATGGGCAACCCGCACACCGTCGTCGCCCTCGCCGAACAGGCGGAACTGGACGCCACCGGACTGTTCGTCGCACCGCGCGTGGACCCGGAGCCGCCGCACGGAACCAACGTCGAGTTCGTCGTCCCCGCCGAACCGCTGGTCCACGACGGCGTCGGCGCCATCAGCATGCGCGTCCACGAACGCGGCGTGGGCGAGACCCTGTCCTGCGGCACCGGCGCGTGCGCGGCCGCCGTCGCGATCCGGCACTGGGCCGGTCAGGGCGCGCCGGACTCCTGGAACGTCACGGTGCCCGGCGGCGTCGTCGGCGTGAAGTTCTTCGTCGCCCCCGACGGCCACGAGCACGTCGAGCTCAGTGGCCCGGCCGTGATCGTCGCTAGCGGGACGCTTTCCTAACCCGAAGGATCCGGAACGACTTCGAAGTGCTCTCCCGGGTCACCGTGAAGCTGCTGTCCAGCTCCGTGCCCAGCCAGCGCTGCAGCGAATCGGAGCCGAGGTTCTTCTGCACCACCAACCACGCCGAGCCGCCCGGCGCCAGCCGCGGCAGCCAGAGCAGCAGCAGGGAATGCAGCTCGTCCTTGCCGATCCGGATGGGCGGGTTGGACCAGATGGTGTCGAAGCGCAGCTCCGGGTCCACCTCGCCGGGGGTGCTGGCCGTGACGTTCTCCAGACCCAGCAGTGCGGCGTTTTCGTTGGTCAGGGCCACGCAGCGTTCGTTGACGTCCACGGCGTAGACGTGCGCGTGCGGGGCCTTCAGCGCCATCGTCAGCGCGATCGGACCCCAACCGCAGCCGATGTCCAGCAGGTTCCCCTGCGGGGCGGGGGCCGGGACGTCCGCCAGCAGCACCGCGGTGCCCTTATCGATGCCGTCGGGGCTGAAGATTCCGCTGGAGGTCTGCAGCTGCCGAGGCGCGCCGGCCAGTTCCACGGTGAAGGGCTTGCGGGTGAACGGCCCGGCCGGCTGGGCGCTGAAATAGTGTGCAGACTCCATAACGTGCCAGAGTAGTTGGCCGTCCGCGGGCTTGGGAAACCGGAAAGGTGCGCTCTGGTAAACTTGGAGGCATGTTCCTGATCTTCGAATAGCCGGCCACCAGGCAACCGGCACGGGCGCCCCGCCTCAGCGGGTGATCCGCCCTCCAGCGACGCAGGCCCCGCCCTCCGCTGGACCCCTCCGGCCGCGGCAGCCCGCGGCCCGTTCCGGCACTTCTTTCCAGCAACGCCGGAAACTCCACGTCTCGAAGATCCCACCGCACGGCCCCGCCGTGATCCGCGGAACCGACCGGCGTGCAGCACCCGCCCGTGGAAACTTTTCCAGGCCCCACGGACCCCACCCGCCGCTCCGCCGAGGAGCCAGCCCGTCCGCGGCACCGCCGCCGCAGGACAGCCAGGAGGCACGGATGACCCCACATCGTCAGCCCAGCGCGAATTCCGCAGCGCACCGCACCGATCAGCATTATTCTGAAATGGCAGACCTTTCAAAGGAGACCATGACCAGTCAGCCCAATACCGGACCCGATTCAGCAGCCCAGGACATGAGTCCTGCCGAGATCCAGGCTGTGATCGACCGGATTCTTTCCAAGGATTCCCCCGCCCGGGACACCGGCGCCGCCGACGCGGACACCGTCGAACCCCGCGCGGTCCTGGGCCGGGCCCAGGCCATTTCCGGCCTGGCCACCGAGCACGGCAGCTACGACGGCGACCAGCAGGACCTTGAGGAGCGTCGCGCCCTGCGCCGCACCGCCGGGCTCTCCACCGAACTCGAAGACGTCACCGAGGTCGAATACCGGCAGCTCCGGCTGGAGCGCGTGGTGCTGGCCGGCCTCTGGTCCGAGGGCACCCTGGCCGACGCCGAGAACTCCCTCCGCGAACTGGCCGCGCTGGCCGAGACGGCCGGCTCCGAGGTGCTGGACGGGTTGGTCCAGCGGCGGGCGAAGCCGGACCCGGGCACCTTCCTGGGCTCGGGCAAGGCCCAGGAGCTCAAGGACATCGTGATGTCCACCGGTGCGGACACCGTGGTGGTCGACGCCGAACTGGCGCCCTCCCAGCGGCGTGCGCTCGAAGACATCGTCAAGGTCAAGGTGATCGACCGGACCGCGTTGATCCTGGACATCTTCGCCCAGCACGCCAAGAGCCGCGAGGGCAAGGCCCAGGTGGAGCTGGCCCAGCTCGAGTACCTGCTTCCCCGCCTCCGCGGCTGGGGCGAGTCGATGTCCCGCCAGGCCGGTGGCCAGGTGGGCGGCGCCGGCGCCGGCATGGGCTCCCGTGGCCCCGGTGAGACGAAGATCGAACTGGACCGCCGGCGGATCCGCACCCGGATGGCCAAGCTGCGTCGCGAGATCGCGGCCATGAAGCCGGCGCGTGAGACCAAGCGGGCCAACCGCCGTCGCAACGCCGTCCCGTCCGTCGCTATCGCCGGCTACACCAACGCCGGGAAGTCCTCGCTGCTGAACCGGCTGACCGACGCGGGCGTGCTGGTGGAGAACGCCCTGTTCGCCACCCTGGACCCCACCGTCCGCAAGGCCGAGACCTCCGACGGACTGGGCTACACCCTGGCCGACACCGTGGGCTTCGTCCGCTCGCTGCCCACGCAGCTGGTGGAGGCGTTCCGGTCCACCCTGGAGGAGGTCGCCGACTCGGACCTGATCCTGCACGTGGTGGACGTCTCGCACCCGGACCCCGAGGGCCAGATCGCCGCCGTCCGGTCCGTCTTCAGCGAGGTCGACGCCCGCAAGGTGCCCGAGATCATCGTCCTGAACAAGGCCGACGCCGCGGACCCGTTCGTGGTGGAGCGCCTGAAGCAGCGCGAACCGCGCCACGTGGTGGTTTCCGCCCGCACCGGGGAGGGCATCCCCGAACTGCTGCGGGCCGTCAGCGAGGGCATCCCGCGGCCCAGCGTGAAGCTGGAACTGATGATCCCGTACAGCCGCGGCGACGTGCTCAGCAAGCTGCACGAGACCGAGGCTGAGATCGTCAGCCTGGACCACGAGGAGACCGGCACGCGCGCCGTCGTCATGGTGCGCGAAGGCCTGGCGGCCGAGCTGGATCCCTTCGTCCGCAATGACTGAACCGGCCGTGGCGGAAGCGGACAGCGCCGCACGCCCGGCCCCCAGCGGCGCCACCGGCGAGGAGCTCGTGATCGAGCTCCTCGACCGGGCGGTCGCCGCGATGGGCGGGCAAAGCCGTGACGGTCAGCACGAAATGGCCCGCCAGGTAGCCCGCGCCATCGACACCGGCGACCACCTGCTGGTCCAGGCCGGCACCGGCACGGGAAAGTCCCTGGCGTACCTGATCCCACTGATCGCCCACTCGCTGGACAGCGACAAGCCCACCCTGGTCTCCACGGCCACCCTGGCCCTGCAGACCCAGATCGTCGGCCGGGACCTTCCGCGGCTGCTCAAGGCCATTACCCCTGCCCTGAAGCGGCCCGTCAAGATTGCCCTGGTCAAGGGCCGGTCCAACTACGTGTGCCGGCACAAGCTCGAGGGCGGCTTCCCGTCCGAGGAACCCGCCGAGGGCCAGCTCTTCTCCCTGGGTGAGGACACCTCGGTCCCGCACTTTGCCGCCGCGATGGGCGGCCCCGCCTCGCAGCTGGGCCGGGAAGTGGTCCGGCTCCGGGAATGGGCCGAGGACACGGCCACGGGCGACCGCGACGAACTGCTTCCCGGTGTGACCGACCGCGCCTGGCGGCAGGTGTCCGTCACCGCCATGGAATGCCTCGGCGCGCAGAAGTGCCCGCTTGCCGCGGAATGCTTCAGCGAGCTGGCGCGCCAGGACGCGGCGGACGCCGACGTCGTGGTCACCAACCACGCCATGCTGGCCGTGAGCGCCTTTGAGGGCCTGGCCGTGCTGCCCGAATACGACGTCGTCGTCGTGGACGAGGCGCACGAACTGCAGGACCGGGTCACCGGGGCCGTCTCCGGCCAGCTCTCCGTGGCCATGGTCCACGCCGCCGCCTCGGGCGCCCGCAAGCACACCGGCATCACCGTGGATGCGCTAAACAACGCCGCCGCGAACCTCGAGCTCGCCGTCGCGGGGGTTCCCGGCGGGCTGATGCCCAACGGCCTGAACAGCGAACAGCTCGACTGCGTGGACCAGCTCCGCGACGCCTGCCGTGCGGCGCTTTCCGACTCGAAGGGGGACGGCTCCTCCACGGCCGACGGCGGCCGGCAGCTGGCGCGCTCCCGGCTGATGGTGATCCTGGAGCTCTGCGAACGCCTGCTCGCGGCCCGCGAAAACCGCGAGGTGGTGTGGTTCTCGCGGCAGAGCACCTTCGACCCGCAGCAGGGCTACTCGCAACCGGACGATTCGGCGCCCGCGCTGATCAACATCGCCCCGCTCAGCGTGGCCGGGCGGCTGCGGGAGGGCCTGTTTGCGGACCATACCGTGGTGCTGACCTCGGCCACCCTCGCCATCGGCTCGGCCTTCGAACCGGCCGCGGGGGGACTGGGCCTGGTGGGCCCCGGCGCCCCGAGCTGGACCGGCGTCGACGTCGGGTCCCCGTTCGAATATCCCAAGCAGGGCATCCTCTACGTCGCCAAGCACCTGCCCAAACCCGGCCGGGGAACCGCGCCCGAGGCCTTGGACGAGCTCGAGAAGTTGATCCGCGCCTCCGGCGGCGGCGCGCTCTGCCTCTTCTCCTCCCGGCGCGCCGCGGAGGAGGCAGCCGACGCCCTCCGGCCGCGGCTGGGCCTGAGCATCCTCTGCCAGGGCGAATCCACCATGACGGCGCTGGTCAAGCAGTTCGCGGACGAACCCGACACCTGCCTCTTCGGCACCATGTCCCTGTGGCAGGGCGTCGACGTGCCCGGCAACTCCTGCCGGCTGGTGGTGATCGACCGGATCCCGTTCCCGCGGCCGGACGATCCGCTGATGACAGCCCGGAGCCGGGCCGTGGCGCAGGCCGGCGGAAACGGCTTTATGAGTGTCTCGGCCACGCACGCGGCGATCCGGCTGGCGCAGGGCGCGGGCCGGCTGATCCGTTCGACGTCGGACCGCGGCGTGGTGGCGGTGCTGGATTCACGGCTGTCCACGGAGCGCTACGGCGGGTTCCTCCGGGCCGCGCTGCCGCCGTTCTGGGCCACCACGGACCCGGCGGTGGCCGTGGCGTCGCTGGAGCGGTTGGCGAAAGAGGCTGCGGCGCAGGAAAAGTAAGCACCGTACCGTGGCAGGGGTGTTCGACCGGGGCGTGTCGGCGCTCCGTCCTCGGCGTTCCGCCGAGGTGGGGGTCCTTAGATCCGGGCGGTCCGCGCGTTCGGCCGGCCCCTGGCCGTCGGCGTGCTCTGCGGGGCGCTACAGGGAGCGCAGGACCGAGACGACCTTGCCCATGATGACGGCGTGGTCGCCCAGGATCGGTTCGTACTGGGTGTTCTGCGGCAGCAGCCAGGTGTGCCCGTCGCGCTGCCGGAAGGTCTTGACCGTGGCTTCGTCATCGAGGAGGGCGGCCACGATGTCGCCGTTGACGGCGTCGTTCTGGCGGCGCACCACCACCCAGTCCCCGTCGCAGATCGCGGCGTCGATCATGGAGTCACCCGCGACCTTGAGCATGAACAGCTCACCGTGGCCCACGAGCTGGCGCGGAAGGGGGAGGACGTCCTCCACCACCTGGTCGGCCAGGATCGGGCCACCGGCGGCGATCCGGCCCACAAACGGCACCATCGCCGTGTCCGTGGCACTGGCCAGCTCCGATACGGCGAGTCCGCCGACGGCCTTCAGCCCGCGGGGCTGTTCGACGCCGGAAATCGGGGTGGATCCCTCATCCAGGGTCAGCGGCATCAACACTTCCATGGCCCGGGGACGCTTGGGGTCCCGGCGCAGGTAGCCCAGCTTCTCCAGCTGGGAGAGCTGGTGGGTCACGCTGGAGAGACTGGCCAACCCCACCGTGTCCCCGATCTCGCGCATCGACGGCGGATAGCCGTTGTCCGTCACGGACCGCTGGATGGTTTCGAGGATCTTCTTCTGACGGACGGTGAGGCTCTTGGGCGCCCGGGCAGGCTGGGCGCCGCGCCGGGTTGCCCTCCCGCCGGTGGCTTGTGCTGCCATGGTCGCCGTGCCTTCCGTTCGTGGTGCGGATCCGTGGCCGGCGGACCGAGTGAAGCGGCCCGATTGCTGCGAATCCTAAAAATGTCAGTGCCTGCCGTTTGACTGCTCTTGATCACCACTGGCGGGTGTTCGACAGGTTTCAAACTGCAGGTGCGGAGCGCGGGTCCCCAAAGGACAGGTTCCGTGCTTCAAAAATAGGTCAGCCGCCGGTGTTTTTCAAACATTTGTTCTAGCGAGTCTCGACAGAGTTCGTTCATAGGTGCTAAAAAGAGAACAGCAAGATTCGAAGATGTGTTCGAAGAATGCGAGTGGAGAACCGCAGCCGCTTTCGGCTTTGTGTTCGAAGCGAACGATGGTTCAGCCGGTTGGCGGCAGGTACGAGGAGTACGCCGGGCGGCAACGACAAGTCCAGGAGGGCTCAGTTCATGTCAGCAAGAAGCGCTTACGCCGGTTCGCAGTTTTCCCACGCCGGACGGCCGGCACTGTATCTTGTGCCGGATACCGGCACGTCGTTCTCCGGCGCGGTGGCTCCGTTCGCGGCACCTGCCGACGCTTACGCGACCGCCGGGGGCGTGTCCGCTGTCCGCCGGGCCCAGGCTCCCTTGCGGCTGACCCGGCGGGGACGCTTCGTCTTCTTCGGACTGCCCCTGATCCTGCTCGCGGCCCTGCTGCTGTCCCTGGCCGGCTTCCTGACCGCGCCGGCGAAGGCCGCCGATTCCCCGGCATCGCTGGCGACCACCCCGACGGTCACCGTGACCGTGCAACCGGGGGAGTCCCTGTGGACCATCGCCGGCACCGTCGACCCGAAGCGGGATCCGCGGGACGTGGTCGCCGAGATCGTGCAGCTGAACAACCTCGACGCCGCACCGGTCCTGCCCGGCCAGCAGCTCTTCGTTCCGACCCCCTGAGCTGAATCACCCGGGACGGGCACTCCGCCGGCCGGGGGACGGTCCCTCCGCCGGCCGCGGGATAGGCCCTGCGCCGGTCGCAAGATGGGCAGTCGTCGGTCACGGTTTCGGGCCAGACAGTCCTCTCACTTAAACTGGGAGAGTGACTGACCAGCTTGAGCGACTCAACCGACTTCCCCTCCGGACCAACCTGCGGGGCCTGCGCCCCTACGGTGCTCCCCAGCTGGACGTTCCGATTCTCCTGAACGTCAATGAGAACACCCATGGTGTCCCCGCCGACGTGCGGGCAGCGATCGCGGAGGCCGTCACCGAGGCTGCCGCCGGGCTCAACCGCTATCCGGACCGGGAATTCACCGAACTCCGCGGGGCGCTGGCCGAGTACCTTGGCCACGGGCTGGACGCCACGAACATCTGGGCCGCCAACGGTTCCAACGAGGTGCTGCAGCAGATTCTTCAGGCCTTCGGTGGGCCGGGCCGCAATGCCCTCGGTTTCCCTCCCACGTACTCCATGTACCCGCTCCTGGCCGCCGGAACGGACACCGGCTACCTCGCCGGCGTCCGCGGCGAGGGCTACAGCCTGACGGCAGAATCCGCCGCCCGGCAGGTCAGCGAACTGCAGCCGAACATCGTCTTCCTCTGCTCGCCCAACAACCCCACGGGCACGGGCCTGGGCCTCGACGTCGTCGAAGCCGTCTATGAGGCGGGGGAGGCCAGCCAGGCCATCATCATCGTCGACGAGGCGTACCACGAGTTCGCCCACGAGGGCACCCCCAGCGCCCTGACGCTGCTGCCGGGCCGGGAACGGCTGATCGTCTCCCGCACCATGAGCAAGGCTTTCGCCCTTGCCGGCGCCCGGATCGGCTACATGGCCGCTGCGCCCGAAGTCACCGACGCGCTGCGCCTGGTGCGCCTGCCGTACCACCTGTCCGCCATCACCCAGGCCACCGCCCTCGCCGCCCTCCGTCACCGGGAGGCGCTGATGGCCGACGTCGAGGACATTAAGAGGCAGCGCGACCGCATCGTCACCGAGCTGACCCGGCTGGGCCTGACCCCGGCGGCGTCGGACTCGAACTACGTGTTCTTCGGCGGGCTCGCCGACCCGCACCGGGTCTGGCAGGAACTGCTCGACGCCGGCGTGCTGGTCCGCGACGTCGGCATCCCCGGCCATCTCCGGGTCACCGCCGGAACCGAGGCGGAGACCACCGCCTTCCTGGAGGCCCTCGAACGGATACTCGCCGCCCACCGCGGCTGAGCCCGCGCCCACCCCAACCTCCCGCACCTCCGGCCCAGCCCCGCCGGCCCCGCGCGCGCACCGCCGGGCGCCCCGGGTGTGCCGGGCCCTAGACTTGATCCAGGACCCGCGCGCCGCCGTTATCGGCCGGGCGACCGCCATCTAGCCAAAAGGACACCCATATGAGCACCACCGGATCAGCCGCTGCCCAGGCCCGGACCGCACGCCTGGAACGCACCACCAGCGAATCCTCCGTCCTGGTCGAGATCGACCTGGACGGCACCGGCGTCTCGGACATCAGCACCTCGGTGCCGTTCTACGACCACATGCTGACCGCGCTGAGCAAGCACTCGCTGATCGACATGACCGTCAAGGCCACCGGCGACACCCACATCGACGTGCACCACACCGTGGAAGACGTCGCCATCACCTTCGGCGAGGTCCTCAAGACCGCACTGGGCACCAAGGCCGGGATCCGCCGCTTCGGCGAGGCCACCGTGCCCCTCGACGAGGCCCTCGCGCAGGCCGTCGTGGACGTTTCCGGCCGGCCTTACCTGGTCCACGCCGGCGAACCCGCCGGGCAGGAATACCACCTGATCGGCGGCCACTTCACCGGCTCGCTGACCCGCCACGTCTTCGAGGCCATCACGCTGCACGCGGGAATCTGCCTGCACATGAACGTCACCGCCGGCCGGGACCCGCACCACATCGTCGAGGCCCAGTTCAAGGCGTTCGCCCGGGCTCTCCGTGCCGCCGTCGAGCCGGACCCCCGCGTCAAGGGCATTCCCTCCACCAAGGGCGCACTGTGACCGGGAAGGTGCTGCGCGACGGCGCCATCATCGATCCGGAGGCCGGCCGTAAGCCCGCGTCCCCGGAGGGCAAGCCCACAGTCACCGTCCTGGACTACGGCTCCGGCAACGTCCGCTCCGCCGTCCGCGCCCTCGAGCGCGCCGGCGCCGAGGTCATCCTCAGCTCCAAGCCCGAGGACGTCCTCAACGCCGACGGCCTGGTGGTCCCCGGCGTCGGCGCCTTCGAAACCGTCATGAACGAACTGAAGGCCGTCGATGCCATCCGGATGATCGGCCGCCGCGTCGCCGGCGGCCGGCCGGTGCTGGCCATCTGCGTCGGCCTCCAGGTCCTCTTCGAGGCCGGCGTGGAGCACGGCACCGTGGCCGAGGGCATGGGGGAGTGGCCCGGCAAGGTCGAGCTGCTGCCCGCCGACGTCGTCCCGCACATGGGTTGGAACACCGTGGACGTGCCGGAAGGCTCGCTGCTGTTCGACGGCGTGGAGAAGGAACGCTTCTATTTCGTGCACTCCTACGGCGTCCAGCACTGGGACTTCGACGTGATCCAGCCGCGGATGGCCGCGCCGCTGGTGACCTGGTCCGAGCACGGCGCCCCGTTCATCGCCGCGGTGGAGAACGGTCCGCTCTGCGCCACGCAGTTCCACCCGGAGAAGTCCGGAGACGCGGGCGCCCGCCTGCTGCGCAACTGGGTCGCGAGCCTCCGCCCCGCCCGCAACGCCGGTGCCGGCGCCACTGCGGAAGCCCCGGCAACCCCGGAAGCGACCGCCTGAATGTGGTCCCTGGTGCTGATGGGCCTCGCCGGACTGCTGGTGGGTGGAGCGCTCTCCTTCCGCCAGCAGAAAAGCCCGCTCTGGGTCCAGATCGTCTTCTACATCCTGGCCGGCATGTCCCTGCTGGCCGCCTACCTGCTGACCCTGCCCGGCGCCTGACGCCCCGCGCCGCGACCGCCACCTACCTTGTGAGGACTTCACGATGACCACCGAAAACCCGCTGCCGGTCCTGGAACTGCTCCCCGCCGTCGACGTCGTCAATGGCCAGGCCGTGCGCCTGGTCCAGGGCGAGGCCGGCAGCGAAACCAGCTACGGCACCCCTCTGGAAGCCGCCCTGAACTGGCAGGAACAGGGCGCCGAGTGGGTGCACCTGGTGGACCTGGACGCCGCCTTCGGCCGCGGCTCGAACGCCGAGCTGCTGCGCGAGGTGGTCGGCCGGCTGGACATCAAGGTGGAGCTCTCGGGCGGCCTGCGCGACGACGAATCCCTCGAACGCGCCCTGGACCTCGGCGTCGGCCGCGTCAACCTCGGCACCGCCGCGCTGGAGAACCCGGAGTGGACCGACCGGGTGATCGAACGCTTCGGCGACAAGATCGCCGTCGGCCTCGACGTGCGCGGCACCACCCTCGCCGGCCGCGGCTGGACCAAGGAGGGCGGCGACCTCTGGGAGGTCCTCGGCCGCCTCGAGGAAGCCGGCTGCGCCCGCTACGTCGTCACCGACGTCACCAAGGACGGCACCCTGCAGGGCCCCAACGTCGAACTGCTGCGCCAGATGGTCGAGAAGACCGGCAAGCCCGTCGTCGCCTCCGGCGGCATCTCCAGCCTCGAGGACCTCAAGGTCCTCCGCTCCCTGGTCCCGCTCGGGGTCGAGGGCGCGATCATCGGCAAGGCGCTCTACAACGGCAACTTCACCCTGCCCGAGGCCCTCGACGTCGCCGGCCGCCGCTAGGCCGGTCCCGTCATGCCGCAGGAACCCCAGGCCGGCCACCGCGCCCTGCCCGGCCACATCGCCGCCGCCCTCGCCGGCGCCGGGGGAGCGACGGACTCCGCCGGGCAGCCCTGGGCGGGCCGCAGCCTGAGCGGCGACGGCGCGAGCGTCCATAACTTCGAGGACGATGACGGCGCGGCCGACGCCGGCTACCTCGCCGCCGTCGCCGCCCTCGCGGCCGGCACCGGGGACGAGGCCGGCGTCGTCGCGGCCCTCGCCACGGCCCGGGTCTTCGTGCCGATCGTCGCCAGCCTCGCGGAGGAGGGCGACGCCGTGGCCGGCGCCCACGGGACCGAGCTGCACGGGGACAAACAGGCCGACATGGCGCTGGTGACCCTCAAGGCCCCGGACGGCCGGACCGCCCTGCCGGTCTTCACCTCCGCGGAGAACCTCACCGCCTGGCACCCCGAGGCCCGGCCGGTGGCGGTCTACGCCGCACGCGCCGCGCTTTCCGCCGTCGCCGAGCAGGCCGAACTGATGGTCCTGGACCCCGGCTCGGCCGTCACCTTCGTGGTGCGCCGCCCTGCCGTGTGGGCGCTGGCCAAGCAGCACGGCTGGGTCCCCAGCTACCGGGACCAGGCGGTGGCCGACGCCGTCGCCGCCTCCACGGCCGGGATTCCGGCGCTGCGCAGGGTCGAACTGCGCCCCGGCGGGGGAGTGGCCTCGGCGCAGGCCGACGGGACCCAGCTGCCCGGCGGCGGTGCCGGGCCGGAACTGCGTGTGGTGCTGTACCTTGAAGACGGGCTCAGTGCCGCCGAGGTGCAATCTCTGGTGGCCGGCCTGAACGAGGACTGGGCCCGGAATGAAGCTTTCGCCGAGCGGGTTGACTCGATCGAAATCAAGCTGCAGCGCGCAGCACCCTGACCGGGGGCCCGCCTCTCCCGCGGTGCCGGTCACGGGCCGCGCCACCGAGAAGAATGCAAGGCAAAGGAACGCCGTCCCGTGAACTTCGCGCTTTACCGTGAGCTGCTGGCAGTGCGGCCCATCAGGAACCTGCTGCTCGTCGGGATGGTCGCCCGTATCCCGCACTCGGCCGCGGGCGTGCTCCTGACCCTGCACATCGTCCTCACCCTGGGCCAGGGCTACGCCGCGGCCGGGACCGCCGCCGCCGTCATGACCATCGGCATTGCCGTCGGCGCCCCGTGGCGCGGCCGGCGGGTGGATACGGTGGGCCTGCGCCGTGCCCTGATCCCGTCCGTCCTGTCGGAGACGGTGATCTGGACCATCGCCCCGCACGTCAGCTACCAGCTGCTGCTGCCCCTGGTGTTCGTCGGCGGCCTCCTGACCCTGCCGATCTTCAGCGTGGTCCGGCAGTCCCTGGGCATCCTGGCCACCGGGGACCAGCGCCGCACCGCGTTCGCCTTGGACGCGATCAGCACCGAACTGGTCTTCATGATCGGGCCGGCGGCCGGCGCGATCGTCGCCACCGCCGGCTACTCCGTGCTGGGTCTCGGCATCGTGGGCGTCGCCACCTCGCTCTCCGGGCTCTTCCTGATGTGGATGAACCCGCCCACCCGGTCCGTCGCCACCGACGCCGAGCCCGAGGCCGCCTTCGAAGCGGACCAGCAGCAGGGCGCCGAGGCCGCCGTCGTCGCGGCCGCCCCCGCGCACCTGCAGGAGGCCGCGGCGGAACTGGCGCCCCTCGCCGCCGCCGAGCACCGCCGTCAGGACCGGCTGGGGCTGCGCCACAAGGTGCGCCACAACTTCGCGTGGTTCACGGCCTCGGTCGCCGCGGTCTTCGCCGTCGCCGCCGGCTCCGGCATGGTCCTCAGCGGCACCGACGTGGGCATCGTCGCGGCCCTGCAGACCGGCGGCCACCAAGCCGAGATCGGCATCGTCTTCCTGTTCTGGTGCGCCGCCTCGGTGATCGGCGGCGTGGTCTATGGCGCCATGCACCGGCCCGTTTCCCCGGTGCTCCTGTTGCTCGGCATGTCCGCCCTGACCCTGCCGATGGCGTTCGCCCACGACACCTGGGCCTTGGCGTTCCTGTCCCTGCTGCCGGGCGTACTCTGCGCCCCGGTACTCTCGGCGGCCTCGGAGAAGGTGGCCGACCTGGTCGACGAGGAACGCCGCGGCGAGGCGATGGGCTGGTACGG